>Ga0102589_1000058_pt1 | contig 321082 bp, 313 predicted proteins | sample AraplaMF_Col_mLB_FD_76858 | JGI IMG/M metagenome (GOLD analysis project Ga0102589, IMG submission 76858) | Arabidopsis root microbial communities from the University of North Carolina, USA - plate scrape MF_Col_mLB | ecosystem: Host-associated > Plants > Roots > Endosphere | place: USA... | reverse complement strand
GTGCTGGTTCCTATTTCATGTCTCGAACACCGGCCAGATGCTCAAGACTGAGTAGAATCAACACCATGCACCTTGTCGAGCAATTCTCGTGCCGGACACCTGTGGGTCAAGCCCGGGCATGACAGTATAGGAGAGCGCGACGATCCGACGCGACCGGTGCAACCGCAGGCCACAGCCCCCACATCGGGAAGATCCGCGCGTCACCGGAGGTCCAGCCGCCATGTCGATCCGCCCCATCTTCGGCGACGGGCAGCTCCGGGCCTGCGAGGACAGGACGGTCCAGCTGCACAGCGCCTCCTGGTTCGGGTCCAGGGTGCTGTTCGAGCACCGGCGCTGGGTGTGCCGGGAGGTGGAGATGTGCTGGGCCGCGCCACGGCACCTCCTGGTCCTGACCGAAACCGGCCGGACCGCCGGCACCCACGTCCAGGCCGATGGCAGGCTGCTGTTCGACGGCCCCGACCGGCCCGGCGTCTTCACCTTCGTGCCTGCGGGGGCCGAACGCACCGGCGTCTACCGCGACGCCGACCTGTCCTATTCCGCCCTGTGGATCGACCCTGCCTGGGATCGCGTCGACCACCTGGCCGATCTGCCGATCCTGGTGAACCGCAGCGACGCGGTGATCGGCACGCTGATCGCCGAGCTGCAGGCCGAGATCGCACTCGGCTGCCGGCCCGATGCCGCCTATGTCGAGCATCTCGTGGCCCTGCTGGGCTTTCGGCTGGCGGTGCTGGACCACGCCCTGCCGCCGCCGTCACGACACGGGCGGCTCAGCCGCCGCGCCCTGGCACGGGTCCGGGACCATGTCCACGCCCATATCGCCGATGAGATTTCGCTGACCGATATGGCCGAGGTCGCCGGCATGAGAACGGACAGCTTCGCCCGCCGCTTCAAGGTCACGGCGGGGATGGCCCCTTACGCCTTCGTGCTGGAGGAGCGCATTCGCCGGGCCGAAGCGCTGCTGGCCGACGCCGCCCTGCCGATCGGGACCATCGCCATCCGCCTCGGCTTCTCGAGCCAGAGCCACTTCACCGCGACCTTCCGGCGCCTACGCGGCATCAGCCCCCGGGCCCACCGGACGGGGATTCTTCCCGAATCCTGACAGTCCGGCCGGTTTCCTGACAGCAGCCGGACCGCGGCGCCCCCACCTCCCCGGCATCGACGAGGATATGGGGATGTTCCATGGCCGCAGCTGACGGCAACACCGGGCCGACGCGCCGTTCCGTGCTGGAGGCTGGCGCTGCCGCCAGCCTGGTCTTCACCGCTGCCGCGCCCGCCGGGGCCCAGCCCATGCCGATCCCGACGGCGGCGCTGCGCCTGTCGATCAACGGCCAGGAGCGGGCAGTCGAGCTTGACACGCGGACGACGCTGCTCGACGCGCTGCGCAACAGGCTCGGCCTTACCGGGTCGAAGAAGGGTTGCGACCACGGCCAGTGCGGCGCCTGCACCGTCCTCGTGAACGGCCGGCGCATCAATGCCTGCCTGACCCTCGCGGTGATGCATGAGGGCGACGAGATCACCACCATCGAGGGCCTGGCCCAGGGCGAGGCGCTGCACCCGATGCAGGCCGCCTTCGTCACCCGCGACGCCTTTCCGGCCCGACGGCGGGACACGTGCGATCCCGGTCGCCGGGCTGCACCGGCCGGCCGGGACGACGCCGGATGTCGAGACCGCGCTCGGCGTCGGCGAGATGATCACGGCCGTGGTCCTGCCCCCTCCGCCGCCCGGCCGGCAGCTCTACCGCAAGGTACGGGACCGGGCGTCCTACGCCTTCGCCCTGGTGTCGGTCGCCGCCATCGTCGAGGCAGAGGGCGGCCGCATCCGCGGCGCCCGCGTCGCCCTCGGCGGGGTGGCGCCGAAGGCTTGGCGCGCGGAGGCCGCGGAGCGGGCTCTGGCCGGTGTCGCCGCGCGGGACGACAGCTACCGCGACGCCGCCGCGGCCGCCCTGGCCGATGCGCGGGGCCGCCCCGGCAACGACTTCAAGATCCAGCTGGCCCAACGGACGCTGCGGCATACGCTGGCCGCTGCCGTCGAGCGCGCGTGAGGGAACGATGGCAAACGATATCGCGGGAGACGGGGCCGTGATCGGCAAGCCGATCGACCGGGTCGACGGCCCGCTCAAGGTCACCGGCCGTGCGACCTACGCCTATGAGCATGTGCCGGACCAGGCGCCGGCGTACGGGGTCATTCTCGGGGCCACCATCGCCCGCGGGCGGATCGTGGCGATCGACACGGCGGAGGCGGAGCGGGCGCCGGGCGTGCTGCATGTGATGACGCATCGCAACGCGCCGCCCCAGCCCACCTTCGGCCCGTCGGTCACGCCGACGCCGCCCGAGGTGTTCACCCGCCCCCGGCCCATGCTCGCCGACGACCAGGTGCGCTTCCACGACGAGCCGGTGGCGCTGGTGGTGGCCGAGAGCTTCGAGGCCGCGCGCGCTGCCGCCGACCTGATCCGGGTCCGATATGAGGAGGAGCCCGGGGCGTTCGACCTCGCCGGCCGCCTGGCCGAGGCCTACGCGCCGCCTCGGGCCAATGCCGGGCTGCAGACCGACAGCGCCGTCGGCGACTTCGAGGGAGCCTTCGCCGCCGCGCCGGTCAAGGTCGAGGCGCTGTACCGGACGCCCTATGAGCACCACAACCCGATGGAGCCGCATGCCACGCTGGCCGAATGGTCCGGCGACGCGGTGACGATCCGCACCGGGGCGCAGACCCTGGCGAATTTTCGGGCCGGCATCGCCAACACGCTGGCGATCCCGCCGGACAATGTCCGGATCGTCAGCCCCTTCACCGGCGGCGGCTTCGGCTCCAAGCTGACGGTGCATGCCGACACGGTGCTGGCCGCCCTGGCCGCGCGGCTGCTGCGGCGTCCGGTCAAGGTCGCCCTGACCCGGCAGCAGATGTTCGGCAATGCCGGGCATCGGGCGGAGATGATGCATCTGGTCCGCCTCGGCGCCGACCGGGACGGACGGCTGACCGCGCTCGGCCACGATGTCTGCTCGGCCACCTGCCGCTTCGAGGAGTTCTGCGAGCAGACTGCGGTCGTCACCCGGTCGCTCTACGCCGCCCCGAACCGGCTGACCCGGCACCGGCTGGTGCCGGTCGACCTGCGCCGCGGCGAATGGATGCGCTCGCCCGGCGAGGCGCCCGGCCTGATGGCCTTCGAATGCGGCATGGACGAACTGGCCGAAAAGCTCGGCCTCGACCCGATCGAGCTCAGGATCCGCAACGAGCCGGCCGAGGACCCGGAGCGCAACGTGCCCTTCGCCAGCCGCAATCTGGTGGGCTGCCTGCGGGAGGGCGCGCGCCGCTTCGGCTGGGACCGCCGCAGCGTCGAGCCGGGGCAAGTCCGCGAGGGCCGCAAGCTGATCGGCATGGGCGTGGCGGCGGCGATCCGGCCCAACTATCTCGGCGCCGCGACCGCCCGGGTGGCGATCGACGCCCGCGCCCGGGTGACCGTGCGGCTCGACATGACCGATATTGGCACCGGCACCTACACCATCCTGGCCCAGATCGCGGCCGAACGGCTCGGCGTGCCGCTCGCGGCGGTGACGGTCGAGCTCGGCGACAGCCGCTTCCCGCGCACCGCCGGCTCCGGCGGCTCCTGGGGCGCGGCCAGTTCGGGCTCCGCCGTCCACCAGGCCTGCCTCGCCCTGCGGGCGAAGATCGCCGAGGCCGCGGAAGGGGGCGACGGCATGCCGTCGGCGGATATCCTCGCCCGCATCGCCCCGGACGGGCTCGAGGCCGAGTGGGCGTCCACCCCGATGACCGCGAACCCGGACTACAAGGCCTATTCCCAGCACTCCCACGGCGCGCAATTTGCCGAGGTCGCGGTCGACATCGACACCGGCGAGGTGCGGCTGCGCCGCATGCTGACGGTCATCGATGCCGGCCGCCTGCTCAACGCCAAGACCGCGCGCTCGCAGGTGATCGGCGGCATGACCTGGGGCCTCGGCGCCGCGCTGATGGAGGAGACGCATCTCGACCCGCGCCATGGCCGCTTCGTCAACCGCGACCTCGCCGAATACCACGTCCCGGTCCATGCCGACGTGCCGGAGCTCGAGGTCGTGTTCCTGGAGCAGCCCGACGAAAGGGCGAACCCGCTCGGCGCCAAGGGCATCGGCGAGCTCGGCGTCTGCGGCGCCGGGGCGGCGGTGGCCAATGCAGTTCACAACGCCACTGGCGTGCGGGTGCGCGACTTCCCGATCACCCTCGACAAGCTGCTGCCCGGCCTGCCCCTGGCGGATGTATGACCGGCCGTGGGGCGGCCGCCCGTCAGTGGATGGTGCCGGCCGGCTTGGCGGGGGCGGGGGCGGTCTCGCGGGTCGGGCCGGCCTGGTGGTGCACCAGGCGCCAGCCCTCGGGCTCGCGGCTGAACACGTTGGTGGCCGCGAGCCGGTTGTCGCCGATCTTCTCGATGCACAGCACGATGGCGGTGTCGCCGTAATCCAGCACCCGCGCCGCCTCGGCCACGATCCGCGGCGGGTCGCGCAGGATCGCCGCCCAACTCTTCATCACCGCCTCGCGCCCGGCCAGCATCGGCCAGCCGGGATGGATGCAGGCGACCGGCTGGCGGCGCGACCACAGCGCGTCCATGGCGGCCGCGTCGCCCTGCGCCACGGCGGCGTAGAAGGCCTGGTTGGCGGCGATCGGGGAATTGGTCATCGGCGGCCGGTCAGTCCTCGATCCAGGCGATGCGCAGCACATTGGTGTTGCCGGGGGTGCCGAAGGGCACGCCGGCCGTGACCACGATGCGCTGTCCCGAGCCGCCGAAGCCGTCATGCTTGGCCAGGCGGCAGGCCTTGCCGACCATTTCGGTGAAGTTGTTGACGTCCTCGGTGTGGACCGCGTGCACGCCCCAGCACAGCCCCATGCGGCGGGCGGTCTGCAGGTTCGAGGTCAGGCACAGGATCGGCACCTCCGGCCGCTCGCGCGCGGCACGCAGCGTGGTCGAGCCCGAGGTGGTGTAGGTCGCGATCGCCACCGCGCCGATGGTGTGCGCCACCTGCCGGGCCGCGGCGGTGATGGCGTCGGCGGCGGTGTTCTCCGGGTCGTAATGCACCGCGTCGAGGATGGTGCGGTAGATCGGGTCCTTCTCCACCCGGCGGGCGATGCGGTCCATCATCGTCACCGCCTCGACCGGGTATTCGCCCGACGCGGTCTCGGCCGACAGCATCACCGCGTCCGCGCCGTCGAACACCGCGGTGGCGACATCGGAGGCCTCGGCCCGGGTCGGGGTCGGGGCCATGATCATGCTCTCCAGCATCTGGGTCGCCACGATCACCGGCTTGCCGGCCTGGCGCGAGGCCCGGATGATCCGCTTCTGCAGCGACGGCACGTCCTCGGCCGGCATCTCGACGCCCAGGTCGCCGCGGGCGACCATCACCGCGTCGGTCAGCTCGACCAACTCGTCGAGATGCTGGATCGCCGCCGGCTTCTCCAGCTTCACGATCACCTGGGCCCGGCCGGCGATCAGCCTGCGCGCCTCGGCGATGTCCTCGGGCCGCTGCACGAAGGACAGCGCCACCCAGTCGACATCGATGTCGAGGGCGAAGCGCAGGTCGTCGCGGTCCTTCTCGGTCAGCGGCGACAGCGGCAGCACCGCGTTCGGCACGTTGACGCCCTTGCGGTCGGACAGGCGCGAGCCGGCCTCGACCACGGTGTCGGCGAAGTCCGGGCCGCAATCGACGACCTTGAGCCGCACCTTGCCGTCATCCAGCAGCAGGGCCTGGCCGGGCTCGAGCGCCGCGAAGATCTCGGGATGCGGCAGGGTCACGCCGGTGGCGTCGCCCTTGCGCGGTTGCAGCGACAGGCGGAAGCTCTGGCCCTCGGTCAGCTTGACCGGGCCGTCGGCGAAGGTGCCGAGGCGCAGCTTCGGGCCCTGCAGGTCGGCCATCACCGCGATCGGGTGGTCGAAGTCGCGCTCGACCTCGCGGATCAGGGCCAGCCGGGCGGCGTGGTCCTCCTGCTTGCCGTGGCTGAAGTTCAGGCGAAAGACGTCGACGCCCGCCTCGAACAGCTTGCGGATCGCGTCGGCCGAGCTGGTGGCGGGACCCAGGGTGGCGACGATCTTGGTCTGGCGCGTGCGGCGGAACGACGGGCGCTTCTTGGGCATGGCTGGACTCCCGGATCACGTGCCGGCGCGGCTGGGCCCAGGCAGACCCGACTGCGCCGACGGGCGGGAAGAAATCACATCCGCGGCGCTTCGCCAACGTCGAATGTGCGCGGAGATTCGGATACTACGCGGACTTAATATTTCGCTTTGGCCCGGATTGCCGCGGAAACGCCCGCCTTCGGGACCGGTGTTGCGGGTCAGACACGCACCGTGTTTTCCCGCCGCAGCACCGCCGTCGCGGCCTCCAGATCAGCCGTGCGGACCAGCAGGTAGTCGGTGTCGTAGGTCGAGATCGCGAAGATGCTGATGCCGGCCTCGGCCAAAGGCGCCGCGAGTCGGGCCAGGATGCCGGTCAGGGCGAAGTCGAGCGGACCCTCGACCTTGAAGCCGCGCCAGCCGCGCTCGGCCTGGGTCTCCGCCGGCACCCGCGCCTCGGGGCAGACGACCGACAGCTCGTCGCGGGTGCGGCTGACGGTGACGAAGGGATCGGACCAGTCGACCCAGCCGGGCAGCGCCGCTGCCGCCGGCAGCCGGGCCACGGCCAGGGTCTGGGGCAGCAGGCTGAGGGTCCGGCGGGTCTCGGTCATCAGGCCCTCCGGGCCAAGAGGATGCCGGCCAGCACCAGGGCGCCGCCCAGACCCTGGGCCGGGCCCAGCGGCTCGGCCAGGACGATCCAGGCCAGGGCCGCGGCCGCGACCGGCTGGATCAGCAGGGTGAGGGAGGAGAAGGCCGGCGGCAGCCAGGCCAGCGCATAGGTGATCAGGCTCTGCCCGGCGACCTGCGAGACCCAGGACAGGCCGATGAGGATGGCCCAGCCGTACAGAGTCGGCGGCAGCAGGGTCGGCTCCATCAGCAGCGCCAGCGGCAGCGTCGCCGCGGCGGCGACGGCGCTGGTCCACAGCATCACCGTGGCGACCGAGAAGCGGTCGCGCAGCCGGCCGACCGCCAGGATGTAGCCGCCATAGAACACGGCGGCGAGGGCGGCCAGGGCGTCGCCGGCGAGGGCGCCGTCGCCGAAGCCGCCGCCCTTCAGCACCACCACGCCGGCAATCGCCACGGCCAGGCCGGCGGCGAAAATCGGGCGGATCGGCGTGCGGAACAGGACGAAGGCGCCGAGGGTGACGAAGATCGGCGCCAGATTGGCCAAGAGCGTGGCGTTGGCGACCGAGGTGATGGCCAGCGCCCAATGCCACGCCACCAGGTCGGCGGCGATGAACAGGCCGGGCAGGGCCCGGGCGGCGCAATCGGCCAGGCTCCGCGGCCGCGCCGCCTCGCCCTTCGCGCGCTCCGCCCGGTACCAGAGGAACAGGATCGGCAGCGCCAGGGCGACGCGCCAGACCGCCGTCGCGATCGGCCCGACCTCCGACAACCGCACGAAGATCGGCGAGCTGCCGATCGCCAGCCCGCCCAGGATCAGGGCGGGCAGCGCCAGGCGCTGGGCGGGGGAGGTCAGCACGGCGTCGCTCATGATGGCCGGGAGCTTAGTCCGCCGGGCCTGCCGCCAGCCATGGCCGGCGGCGCAGGGGAGACCGGCGCGGCGCGCGGGACCATCAATACGGCGTGCCGTCCTTGTGCAGATAGACATAGCGCTGGTCGCCGTCGACATTGCGCCAGACCATGTCGACATCCGGGAACTCGCCCTCGTCGTCGGGCGCGCGGTCGCCGATTTCCAGGATCACGGCCTCCTTGTCGCTCAGATTGACGATGTGGTGGCCGTCCGGCTTGCCGGCCGGAAAGCCCGCGGCCATGCCGGCGGTGAGACGCTGCGGCCCGGCGTCGGAGATCACGGTCACCTCGCCCGACAGGACGAAGACGAACTCGTCCTGCCGGGTGTGCCAGTGGCGCAGCGCGGTCTGCAGGCCGGGCGGCATCCGCACCAGGTTGACACCGAAATTGGTCAGGCCCAGCGCGTCGCCCAGGCGCCGCCGGTCGCCCCCGACCACCGCCGGCCAGAACTGCTTCGGATAGTCGGGGTTACCGCGCGACGGCGCCAAGGTCGCGGGGTCGAGGGCGGGGAGCTTGAGCGGTGGCGTGGCCATGGCTGGTCGCCTCAATTGATTTACCATATGGTTTACTATTGGGGTCCGATGGGTTCCGGTCAATGGGCGCCATCATCAAACCGTCATGGCTCCGCGGCAGGATGCGCGCGCCGCCATCGGGGGATTCGCCATGCATCGTTTCGCCGCTCCAGCCGCCGGGATCCTCCTGGCCGCTGCCGTTTCCACCGCTGCCGTCGCGGCCGATCCCGATGTGCTGGGCCAGCGGATCGAGGGGCTGTCACGCTCGACCCCATGGCGCCTGGTCGAGACCATCCCGGTGCCGTTCGACACCTATCACCCGCAGGGCTTCGCCCGGGCCGGCGACGCGATCTTCGCCTCCTCGGTCGAGATCACCGTGCCGACCAAGCGCTACGCCCAGCCGAAGGATGGCATGGACCGCGACGCCGGGCAGGGCACCGGCCATCTGTTCAAGCTTGACGCCCGGGGCCGGCAGATCGGCCATGTCACCCTCGGCGAAGGCCCGATCTACCATCCCGGCGGCATCGATTTCGACGGCCGCTGGCTGTGGGTGCCGGTGGCGGAATACCGGCCGAACAGCCATTCGATCCTGTACCGGGTCGACCCGCAGACGCTGGAGGCGGTCGCGGTCGGCCGGGTCGACGACCATATCGGCGGGCTGGTGCACGACACCGACCACAACACGCTGCACGGCGTCAGCTGGGGCTCGCGCCGCTTCTACACCTGGCGCCTGGACGCCGAGGGCAAGGTCGATGCCTCCGTCCCGCCGGTGGTGACGCCGAACCCGGAGCATTATCTCGACTACCAGGACTGCGCCTATCTGCCGGTCGGCCGCGCCATCTGCACCGGCATCACCGAGTTCCGCCGCACGCCGGATGCGCCGGTGTTCGGCCTGGGCGGGATCGAGATCGTCGACCTCGCCGCCGGCCGGCCGACCTTCCAGGTGCCGGTGCTGCTGTGGACCGAGGACGGCACGGCCATGACCCGCAACCCGGTGCTGGTCGAGGCGACGCAAGACGGCCTGCGCCTGACCGCGATGCCGGAGGACGGCACCTCGCGGATCTTCGTCTACGAGACGCCCTGAATCTTTTTCGGGGGTGATGTCGGGGCGGCCCGCGCGGCGGCGTCCTTGGGCCATCGCATCATGGCGGACAGCAACCCGCCAGCCAGGAATGGAGCCCGACATGCTGAAGACGATCCTGACCGGTGTTCTCGCGGCCGCGACGCTCGCCACCGTGCCCGCCGCGGCGCAGACCGAGGCCGTCCGCAGCGGCCATGCCGAGGCCGGGGGCATCAGCTACTATTACGAGATCCGCGGCCAGGGCGAGCCGCTGCTGCTGCTGCATGGCGGCCTCGGCTCGATCGACATGTTCAAGCCGTTGCTGCCGGCTCTGACGGAGAAGCGCCAGGTCATCGCCGTCGACCTGCAGGGCCATGGCCGCACGCCGCTGGGTGACCGGCCGATCGACCTGGCGGCAATGGGCGCCGACATGGCGACGATCCTGCAGCAGCTCGGCGTCCAGAAGGCCGATGTGCTGGGCTATTCGCTGGGCGGCGGCGTCGCCTTCCAGCTGGCGGTGCAGCATCCGGAGATGGTGCGGCGCCTGGCCCTGGTCTCGGCCGGCTACGCCCAGGACGGCTTCTATCCGGAGATGCTGCCGCAGCAGGCCGCGGTCGGCGCCGGCATGGCCGAGATGATGAAGGGCACGCCGATGTACACGTCGTATGTCGCGGTGGCGCCGAAGCCGGAGGACTTCCCGCGGCTGCTGGACGCCATGGGCGCGATGATGCGCAAGCCCTACGACTTCTCGGCGGATATACCGAAGCTGACCATACCGGTGATGCTGGTCTTCGGTGACAGCGACATGTACCGGCCGGAGCATGTGGTGAAGTTCTACCAGCTGCTCGGCGGCGGGCTGCGCGACGCCGGCTGGCAGCGCGAGCACATGTCGCAGAACCGCCTGGCCATCCTGCCCGGCGCGACCCATTACGACATCTTCCTGTCGCCGCAGCTGCCGGCGACGGTGCTGCCCTTCCTGAATGGCGAGAGCAGCACCGCCGACTGGAAGTAGTTACGGCATGTACTGGCCGCCGTTGATCTCGACCATCTGGCCGGTGACGTAGCCGCCGGCGGCTTCGGAAGCGAGGTAGAGGAAGGCGGCGGCGCATTCCTCGGAGGTGCCCAGCCGGTTCATCGGGATGGTCGCCTGCATCGCCGCCAGCTGCTCCGGCGTCGAGAAGCGCTCGTGGAACGGGGTGGTGATGACGCCGGGCGAGATCGCATTGACCCGGATGCCGTCCTTCGCCAGCTCCTTGGCCCAGCCGCGGGTGGCGACCGCGACGAAGCCCTTGGCCGCCGCGTAGATCACCGAGCCGGGGCCGCCGCCGTGGCGTGCGGCGATCGAGCTCAGATTGATGATCGACCCGCCGCCGCCCTGCCGGCGCATCTGCACCGCGCCCTCGCGCATGAAGCGGACGACGTGGCGGACATTGACGTCCAGCACCGCATCGACGAACTCGTCGGTGTATTCGGCGACCGGGGTGCGCTTGACCAGCGCGCCGGCATTGTTGACCAGCACGTCCAGCCGGCCGAAGGCGGCCACGGTCTGCTCCACTAGGCGCTGAGCGGTCTCGGGCTTGGTGACGTCGCCGGGCGCGAGGACCGCCTCGCCGCCGGCCGCCTTGATGTCGGCGACCACCGCCTCGGCGGCCTCGCGGCTGGAGTTGTAGTTCACCGCCACCCTGGCCTTGTTCTGGCCGAAGGCGCGGGCGGCGGCGGCGCCGATGCCGGTGCTGGCGCCGGTGATCAGGACGGCCTTGCCGGCGAGATCCGGGAAGACGGGCAGGGCGGACAGGGTGGTCATGGTGTCACCTCGGATGGCGTGACGGTTGGTCAACTCAGTCATATCATGTCTGACAATTCTGGCGAGCGCACCCTGGCGTTGCGTCGCGCCTCCACAGCCTCGCGGCGCCCTGCTACCGTGCCCGCGATGACTCTTCTCGGACCCGACGACCCGCCGCCCTTCGAGCTGGTGAACCCCGACGGCAAGGCCTGCGCCCTGCTGGTGGCGGACCATGCCGGCCGGGCCTTCCCGAAATCCCTCGGCACGCTCGGCGTGGATCCGGGCGCGCTCGACCGCCATGTCGCCTACGACATCGGCATCGAGGCCTTCTCGCGCCGCCTGGCCGAGCGGCTGGATGCGACGCTGGTGCTGCACCGCTATTCGCGGCTGATCCTCGACCCGAACCGGCAGCTCGACGACCCGACCTCGATCTGCGCCATCAGCGACGGCGTGATCGTGCCCGGCAACGCCAAGCTGACCCGGGAGGACGAGGCCGCCCGGGCCGATGCCTTCTTCCACCCCTATCACGACGCGGTCGCCGAACAGCTGGACCGGATCGCGGCGCGCTGCCCGGCCCCGGCGCTGCTGTCGCTGCACAGCTTCACCCCGGTGATGCGCGGCTTCGCCCGGCCCTGGCAGGTCGGGGTGCTGTGGCGCGACGACGGCCGCATCCCGCTGCCGCTGATGGAGGCGCTGCGCCGCGACCCGGAGATCACGGTCGGCGACAACCAGCCCTATTCCGGCCGCAACGAGCATGGCTACACCATCCACCACCACGCCGAGCCGCGCGGCCTGCCGCATGTGCTGATCGAGATGCGGCAGGACCTGATCGCGGCCGACGCCACAGCAGAGGCCTGGGCCGACCGGATTGCCGAGCTGTTCGCCCCGATCCTGGCCGACCAAACCCTGTACCAGCCGCTGCAGGCCGTCGCATGAGTAGCCCCCATTTCCCGCACTCCCTGTGGCCTGCGCCACCGTCCCATGCCGACAGGGCAGGAGGACGGCGCAGCGCGATGCGGCGCATCGGGCAAGCCGTTCGACGCACCATGTCGGCATGGGACGGTGGCCCGGAGGGTCGCGTTGCGGCGGCCGCCTGCGGGCGCGGGCCGCTCGACCGTATGGCCCGATACGCTCTTCGCGGCCCGCGCCCTCATTCGACTCACCGCAACGCGACGCAGGCCATAGGGAGCGCGGGAAATGGGGGCTGAACCCGCGCTGACCCTCGGCATCGAGGAAGAATACCTGCTGGTCGACCCGGTCAGCCGCGACCTGGTGCCCGACCCGCCGCCGGAGCTGGTCGAGGCGCTGGAGAACCGGCACGAGGGCGCCGTCGCCCGCGAGTTCTTCCGCTGCCAGGTCGAGGTCGGCACCCCGGTCTGCCGCAGCATCGCCGAGGCGCGGGCCGAGCTGACCCGGCTGCGCCGGTCGGTGGTGGAGGAGGCGGAGCGGCACGGCCTGGCGCTGATCGCCGCCTCGACCCATCCCTTCGGCACCTGGCGGCCGCAGAAGCACACCGACCGCAGCCGCTACGACCAACTGGCCCGCGACCTCGGCGTGCCGGTGCGGCGGCTCCTGATCTGCGGCACCCATGTCCATGCCGGGATCGAGGACCCGAACCTGCGCATCGACCTGATGCGGCAGATCCGCTATTTCCTGCCGCATCTCTTGTCGCTGACCACCTCCTCGCCGTTCTGGCAGGGCACCGACACCAAGCTGAAATCCTACCGCCTGGCCGTGTTCTCCGAGCTGCCGCGCACCGGTATGCCGGAGGAGTTCCAGAGCTACGGCGAATACGAGGCGGCGCTTGCGGCCCTGGTCCAGGCCGGGGTGATCGAGGACGGCAGCAAGATCTGGTGGGACATCCGCCCCTCCGCCCGCTTCCCGACGCTGGAGATGCGGGTCACCGATGTCTGCACCCGGGTCGAGGACGGGCTGGCCGTCGCCGCCCTCTACCAATGCCTGCTGCGGATGCTGTGGCGCTTGCGGGCCCAGAACATCGCCTGGCGCCGCTATCGCAGCGTGCTGATCGAGGAGAACCGCTGGCGCGCCATGCGCTACGGCTTCGAGGAAGGGCTGATCGACTGGGGCAAGGGCAAGCTGGTGCCCTATGCCGAGCTGCTGGAGGAGCTGCTGGCGATGGTGGCGGAGGATGCGGCGGCGCTGGGCTGCGAGGCGGAGATCGCCCATACGCGCAATATCCTTGCCCAAGGCACCTCGGCCCACCGCCAGCTCGCCGCCTATTACCAGGCCCTGGCCGGCGGCGCCGACGAGGCCGAGGCGCTGCGCCGCGTGGTCGACCGGCTGATCCTGGAGACCAAGGAAGGGCTGTTGCCGCCATTCGCCGCGATATCCTGATATCGATTCGAAGCGCTGCCTGGGGGGAGATCTTGAGCGCGCTCAAAGCTTTGTGCGTCGCGGGGCTTCTGTTGATCCCTGCGTCCGTGATCGGCCGCGAGGCGTCGCCGGGCGCGGCCGATCTGCCCGGGCAAGCGCTGTCCGCCCTGGCAGCCGGGCCGCCAGCCCTGGCGCAGGGAAAGACGGCGCAGATGTTCTTCGACCTGGCGGTCCAGCAGTCCGACAGCAATCCGACTGTCAGGAACGATGCCCTGGCCGTCGTCAACTACTCACGCGCGATCCAGCTCGCGCCGGGCATGACCGAAGCCTATCTGAAGCGCGGCCACTCCCGCCTCCGGCTCGGAGATTTCGTCGGGGCGGTCGATGACTTCGTGACAGCGACCGACCTGGGCGACGAGTCACCCGAGACCCATGACCGGCTGGGATATGCCGAAGCCCGGCTCGGTTACAGAAGGGCAGCGCTGATCGCCTATTCGCGCGCCATCGAGCTGGGGCCGGACGATCCCGAACGGTTCTACGTGCGCGGCATCCTCCGGCTGGCGCTGGGGGATGCGAAGGGGGCGCTCGACGATGCCGGCCTCGCGGCCGCGGCCGATCCCGCCTTCGCTCCGGGCTTCGCGCTGCGCGGCTTGGCCGAGCAGCGGCTCGGACATCGTCTGCAGGCGGAGGAGGCGCTGCTGCAGGCGCTCGAGATCGCCCCGTATGACAGGCGGACCTGTCACGCGCTCGCCGATCTCTATGTCGCCTGGGGGCGGGCGGTGGAAGCCCACGCCGCGATCGATCGGTGTCAGGCGATCGACGGGTGGCTGAACGGCACCTCTCGTCGTGAGCCTCCCCGCGGGTGGCGACGGGAGGCCGGGCCGCGCGACCCGGAGGCGGCCGCCGGCCATTTCCGCCGTGGCCTGCGCTTCGCCGAGTCGGGCGAGTACGACCTGGCGGTCAGCAGCTACGGCCGGGCGATCGAGCTCGATCCCGACATGGCCACGGCCTACTACCGCAGGGGGCTCGCCTATCAACATCTGAGCAACCGCCGGCAGGCGGCCGAGGAATATTCCGCCGCGATCGGCAAGGATGGGCGGTATGCGGCGGCCTTGCTCAACCGGGGCGTCCAGCGCAATTTGGCGGGGGATCTGGATGGCGCCCTGGCGGATTACTCCGCCGCGATCGACATCGACCCGAACGACCCGGTCGCGTTGAGGAACCGGTCGGCGCTGCGTCGAGCCCGTGGCGATGACGTGGGGGCGATCGACGATGCCTCCCGCGCGATCGCAGCCGCGCCGTGGTGGGGCCCCCCATATGGCGATCGCGGCCTCGCCTATCAGGATGCCGGCGAACTCGATCTCGCGATCGCTGATTTCAGCCGGGGGATCGAGCTCGATCCCACCGACGAAGGCCGCTACATCAATCGGGGAATCGCCCATCGGGATCTGCAGGAGTTCCAGGAGGCGGCCTCCGATTTCCTGAAGGCGATCGAGCTGAAGCCGGACAATCCGCTCGGATACGGCAATCTCGGCGACCTGTTGGCGCGGAACGGCGACTATGCACCTGCTCTGGTCGCGCTCGATCGGGCGATTGCGCTCGACCCGGGCAGGAACCTGTCATACCAGGCGCGGGCGGTCCTCTATCGCGACATGGGCCTGACCGATCTCGGCCTTGCCGATGCGGACAGGTCCATCGCTCTCGATTCGCAAAATGCGACCACCTACGGCATCCGCGGCGACCTTCATCGCAACGCTGGCCAAGCCGTGGCGGCTCTGTCGGACTACGACAAAGCGATCGGATTGAAGCCTTCGGCAACCGTCTACCTGACCCGCGGCGCACTCTATCAGTCGCAGGGCGATCTCGACCGGGCTCTCGCGGACTACGATAGGTCGGTCCAGCTCGATCCCAAGATGTGGCAGGCGCGCAGGGGGCTGGCCTTTGTCCACCATGCCAAAGGCGACAAGGTCGGAGCCATCCAGCTCTTGTCTGACACCCTCCTCCTCATTCCCCCGAAGGAGCAGGAAGCGCGCGCCGAGGCTTATGACGACATGGCCGGGGAATATTGGGATCTCGGTCAGATCGACAATGCTCTGGCTGCACTGGGGAATGCGATCGCGGCCGATCCTCGCCGCGTCCATGCCTATCTGAGTCGGGCGCTCATGGAGGCCAGTACAGGCAGGTTGACGGACGCCTATGCGGACCAGACGAGAGCGATCGAGATCGCCCCGGGGAATGCGGGCGCCTACAGCGACCGAAGCTACACGCTGATGCTCCAGGGCAAGCCGGAGGAGTCGCTGAAGGACTCGGACAAGGCGATCGGGCTCGATCCCAAGAATGGGATTGCCTATGCCAATCGCGGCGCTGCCTATGCCGCACTCGGCCAGCACGATGTTGCCCTGGCCGCATTCCTCCGCGCCGTGCAATTGGCGCCGTCCTTCCCGAATGCCTATCGAGGGCTGGCCCAGGCCTATCTGGCAGTGAACCAGCCGGACCGGGCGCTGCCTTATTCGGAAAAGCTGCTGACCCTGCGTTCGGGTGACGCCATCGATCTTGATATACGCGCCCGGATCTACGAGCGGCTGGGACGGAAGGAGGACGCCATCGCCGACTATCGCGCGGCCCTGGCCCTGAAGCCGGATCTGCCATCGAGCCGGCAGGGGCTCGACCGCCTCTTGGTGCATCCGGCCGGCCTGCAATGACTGCCGATGGGCTGACCATCCTGCCCGCCAACTCCCATATCCACCCAGAGCAACCTCGCGAGATCGCCATGACCGAGATCGACACCAAGACCCGCACCGAGCTGGAGGCCGCCGCCTTCCGCACCCTGGTCGAGCATCTGCGCCAGCGCACCGACGTGCAGAACATCGACCTGATGAATCTCGCCGGCTTCTGCCGCAACTGCCTGTCGCGCTGGTACCGCGAGGCGGCGGAGCAGCGCGGCGTGCCGCTCACCGACCCGCAGGCGCGCGAGGTCGTCTATGGCGAGCCCTATGACAGCTGGAAGGCCAAGCACCAGAAGGAGGCCTCGGCCGGCCAGCAGAAGGCGTTCGACGCCGCTCATAAGCATTGACGCCAGCCGCTCGTCAGCGACATCACCAACCCGTCATGGCGAGCATCTCACGCCGGTGCCCGGCCCCCGATTGGAAAGAAAGTTTTAACTTCTTCAAGAGGAGCGCAGCGACGTGGCCATCCAGGGGGCCGGTGCCGCTGGGATGGCCACGTCCCTGCGGGGCTCGCCATGACGGCATAGGGGCAACGGTCCGAATCGGGCCGGCCAAAGGCACCCTCCGCCGGCCGGACTCCCGCGCTGGCGCTGGGCCGGGACAGGCCGCTTGCCGGCCCGGCCCGGCCGCTTTATGGTCCCGCGCCCTGAAAGACCCTGTTGAGGACCAGCCATGTCGGATGTCGGTGGTATCGCCGCGGATCGCCTGAAGTCGTTCATCGAGCGCATCGAGCGGCTCGAGGAGGAGAAGGCCGGGATCGCGGGCGACATCAAGGATGTCTATGCCGAAGCCAAAGGCACCGGCTTCGACGCCAAGATCATCCGCCAGATCATCCGCCTGCGGAAGATGGAGCAGGACGACCGCCGCGAGCAGGAAGAGCTGCTCGACCTCTACAAGCAGGCCCTCGGCATGCTGGAGTAGAGCCGGCAGGCCCTTCCGGTCATGACGAGGCGCGCAGCGCCGTGGCCATCCAGGGGGGCGGTGCCGCTGGGATGGCCACGCCCCTTCTGGGCTCGCCCTGACGGATCAATATCTTTTGCCATTGCCATCGGGACGGAGCGACGGATCATGCGGCTCGACCCCGCATGTGCTGTACCGGATCGCCCGGCCGGGGTAGGGGCGGGCGGCCGGAGCCGTTGCGGCCGCTAGGTCCAGATCGCGCTGAAGTTGAAGACGTAGATATCCATCGGATTCTTGCTGCCCTGGTCGGTGTAGCCGGTGGTCACGCCGAAGCTGGGCTGCGTTCCGTTGCCGCCATTCGTCCACGGGATGTTGACGGCGGCGGTCATGTACGGGTCGCCAGGGGTGGCGGTCACCACCGGAGTGATCGAGGACGAGCCCTGAAGGGTGATGGTGAAGCTGCCCTGGCCTGTCTTCGTGACCGAGAAATTGCCGGAGCCGCTGAGGATCGAGCCGTTGCTGCCACCGATGCTGCCGAATGCCTGCTGCACGCCACGATCTCCTCTGGGGAATGTGGATTAGGAATCGAGAGACTATGAGAGGAGTTTAGGTCAGCCGGCCTCGGTCAGGTCAATGGCTTTCTGGCCTCTCCGACGGCAGCCCCGGGCTAGCGCGGCCAGCAGGTGCGCTTGCGTGATCAGGCCCTGGATCCGCCTGTCACCGTCGACGATGACGACGGCATGGCTGCGACAGCTCGCAGAGCCCGACGGTGCCGAGCAGCGTTCCGTCGCCGTGTCGCGCATCCGATGCCCCGCTACTTTTCGAGCACAGCGAGGCGCTGAAGCAGGACATTCCGAGTCTCGATGAAGTTCTTCAACATCCTGTCGGCGTAAACCAGATTGCCATCTTCTCTGAAAATGTTGTCAACAATATCTCTTTGTTTTTCGATCAAAACTTCGTTTTTTCCAATCTTGGTTTTCAGCAGATCGATCTGCTCCCGTTTGTTACCGAATTTATTTTCTTCTTCTATGAGCAGGCGGAGCAGGACGCTGCGGATATCAGTGTGTTCTTCCATCAGGAGGCGAGAATGGAAATTGTCGATATTGCGTTGGTAAGCATGTTTCTCTGAGCTCATACGCTCCTCCGTATCGCCGCCTGGAAGACGTCCTGCGACCGAAATTGGTCCAACAGCAGCCGGGGCTTATTCTATATCAGGATGCCGAAGCCAGTTCCCTCTTTCATGGATCACTCGTGGATTGGCGGGAGCCGCGGCTTCCCTAAACCTGCGAGAACACCAGCAGGCAGAGCGCGTAGATCCCGAGCATCAGCCCAGCGCCGGCGACATCCCGACGCCGGTCCCGCCGTCCGTCCGGGGTCAGCCACCAGCCCAGCAGCTTGCCGAACCAGGGCACCAGCCGGGACAGCAGCAGGACGCTGACGACATTGCCGATGAACAGCGCGAACCAGAAGGGCAGGCCCTCATACCGCATCAGGAACGGGGTCTGGACCGCCGCGCCGAACAGGAAGACGACCGGGTACAGCAGCGCGATCACCACCATGTTCTGCTTCCAGGCCGGTGGCACCGCGGGGCCGGCGGTGCCGCCGCTCGCGAACCAGGGCTCGAAGCCGGTGCGGACGATGCGGGCGTGGAAGGCCTCGGTGAAGGCGGCGGATTCGGCCAGCAGCGCCTGCCGCTCCGGGCTCTCCATCCAGCTCTGCAGTGTGCGGTCGCTGTCGAAGCGCAGGATTGCCAGCCAGTCCTCCTGCACCCCCGGCACCGGCGGCTGGAACCGGTAGCCCTGGAAGCCGGGGGCGCGGGCCTGGGCGGCGGCGATGCGCTGCTCCCAGCGCCGGAACGCGGCCTCCTGCCCCGGCTTGACCTTCGTGGCGATCACCGCCGAGGCCGGGGCGGGCAGGGCGCCGCCGGCGCCGTCCGGCACCAGATGCACGTCGTCCAGCCCGGCCAGCAGGCCCTGAGCCTCGGCCAGCAGGGCCTGGCGCTTGTCCGACCGCAGCCAGGCCACCGCGCCCGACTGGCTGGCGAAGCGCTGCAGGATCACCCAGTCCGGCTGGGCCGGCGGGTTGGGCGGCAGCACCGACTGCTCCAGGAAGCCCGGCTGCCCGGCCACCGCGGCGCTGATCTGCGCCTGCCAGCGGCCGAACGCATCCTCCTGCCCGTCGCGGATGCGGGTCTGCACCATCAGGGTGACCGGAGCCTCGGCCCCCGCGTTCATCGGGCAGGCCCCAGCCGGTCGTAGATCCGGTCGGGCGTCAGCGGCAGATGGGCGAAGCGCACGCCGGTGGCGTCGGCCAGGGCGTTGGCGATGGCCGGCGCCACCGGGTTGATCGCGCATTCGCCCTGCGACTTGGCGCCGAGCGGCCCGATCCGGTCATAGGTGTCGGCGAACATCACCTCGCTGGCCGGGATGTCGGCGAAGGACGGGATGCGGTAGTTGCGCAGGCTGGGGTTGACCACCCGGCCGGCGCCGTCATGCACCATGTTCTCGCAGAGCGCCCAGCCGATCGCCATGCCGATGGCGCCGTCGATCTGGCCGCGGCACTGCATCGGGTTGATCGGCCGCCCGATATCCGCTGCGTGGGCGCTGTGCAGGATGCGGACCTCGCCGGTGGCGCGATGCACGGCCAGGCGGATGCCCTGGACGTTGAAGGCGACGCTGCGCGGCGTGAGATAGGCCTTGCGCCGGGCGAGGAAGCGGTGGCCGTCGGCGGTGCCCGCGGCGTGCAGCTCGGCCAGTGCGATTCGGTGGTTGCCGCAGACCACGGCATCGGCCTCCAGCCGGCAATCGGCCCGGTCCACGGCCGTGTGGCGGCTGGCGTAGTCGAGGATCGAGTCGCGCAGCGCCGCGGCGGTCAGGGCCACGGCCTGGCCGGCGACGACGGTGCCGGTGCTGGCGAAGGTGCCGGTGTCATAGGGCGTGCGGTCGGTGTCGGCGATGGCGATGGCGATCTGGCCGGCCCGGCACTGCAGCAGTTCGGCGGCGATCTGCCGATGGGCGGTGGCCGAGCCGTTGCCCATCTCGGTCGAGCCGACGGCGAGGTGGTAGCCGCCCGCGGCCGTCAGGCTCATCTCCGCGCCCGAGCGGTGCTCGGTCGGCGGGCCGCATTCCAGCATCGCCATGGCGACACCGGTGCCCTCCGCCCAGTCCGGGCCTTCGGGCCGTGGCGCCCCGCGGCCGCTGGCCAGGGCCTGTTCGACCAGGTCGAGGCACTGGTCCAGGCCGTAGCTGCCGAAACCCACATCCGAGGTCTCCGACCAGATCGATTCGATCCAGTCGGTCGGGCGGATCATGTTGCGGCGGCGGATCGCGAAGGGGCTCAGCCCGAGGCTGCGGGCGAGGTCGTCGATCGCCGATTCCACCGCGAAGGTGGTCTGCGAGGCGCCGTAGCCGCGGAAGCCGCCGCCGGGGACGATGTTGGTGTAGACCGCGGCACCGTCCGCCTTCTTGTGGGCCGGGCGGTAGGCCGAGATCGGGGTGCCGAGCGCGGCCGCCAGCGTCTCGCCGGCATGGCCGCCATAGGCGCCGGTGTTGGAGACGACGCGCAGCTCGATCGCGGTCAGCGTGCCGTCGCGCTTGGAGCCCAGCTTCACCCGCGTGGTCATCTGGTGGCGGGTGGTGGCGGCGGTGAACTGCTCCTCGCGCGTGTACTCCCATTTCACCGGCCGGCCGGTGCGCAGCGCGGCAAGCACGCACAGGTCCTCGGTGATCATCTCCTGCTTGCCGCCGAAGCCGCCGCCGACCCGCCCGGTGAAGACGTGCAGGTCCTGCACCGCCATGGCGAAGACGTGGCTCAGCTTCTGCCGCACGATGAACGGCGCCTGCGAGCTGGTGCGGACATGCACCCGGCCGGTCGCATCCTGCCAGGCGATCGAGCCATGGGTCTCGAGATGGACATGCTGGACGCGGGTGGTGGAATAGGTCGCCTCCTGCACCACATCCGCCTCGGCGAAGCCCGCGGCGACGCTGCCGACCTCGCCCTGGATGCGGGCATAGACATTGCTGCCGCCGGTGACGCCGCGCTCATGCAGCACCGGCGCGCCCGGCTGCATCGCCGCCTCGGGGTCGAACACGGCTTGCAGGGGCTCGTAGTCGACCACCAAGGCGCGGCAGGCCGCGGCGGCGATCGCCTCGGTCTCTGCCACCACCGCGGCGACGCGCTGGCCGACGAAGCGCACGACATGGTCCAGCATATAGGTGTCGTCTGGGTCGACCAGATGGTCCTCGTGAGTCGCCGTGCTGTAGAGCCGGCGGGGGACATCCTCCCAGGTGAAGATCGCGACCACCCCCGGCATGGCCGCCGCGGCGCTGCGGTCGATGTCGCGGATCCGGGCATGGGCGTGGGGCGAGCGCAGCACCTTCAGGTGCAGCAGCCCGTCCATCGCCACATCCATGGTGTAGGCGGCGTGGCCGGTGACGATGTCGCGGCCGAACGGGTTGCGCAGGCTGGCGCCGCAGGCTTCGCCGGCGACGTCCTCCTGCGCCGCCGGGACGCCGTGGACGGCATCGGCGATGGCGCGGTAGCCGGTGCATCGGCACAGGTTGTTCTTCAGCGCGTGCGGCAGGTCGGCGCGCTGGTGCTCGTCCAGCGCCGCGACGGTCATGATCATCCCGGCGGTGCAGAAGCCGCACTGGAAGCCGGCGGAATCGAGGAAGGCCTGCTGTACGGGGTGCAGCGCCTCGCCCCCAGCCAAGCCCTGGATGGTGGTGACGGAGCGGCCCTCGGCGCGGAAGGCGGGCAGCAGGCAGGAATGCACCGGCTCGCCGTCCAGCCACACGGTGCAGGCGCCGCAATCGCCGGCGTCGCAGCCCTTCTTGACGCCGAAGACGCCCTGGTCGCGCAGGAAGGTGCGCAGGCACTGGCCCGGAAGCGGTGCGGATTCGACCGGCCGGCCGTCGATGATGCAGCTCATGCCCGGACTCCTTCGGCGAGCTCGCGGCGCACCTCCTCGGCGAGGTGCCGGGCGACGTGGCGCTTGTAGGGGGCGGAGCCGTGGACGTCGCCGAACCAGCGGGCCTCCGGGATCTCGTCCAGCGCCGCCTGCAGCGCGGCGGCGGCGGGCATGGTGGGGAAGCGGAGATGGACCGGCCGGTCGGTGGCGGCGGTGAGGCAGAGATGCAGGTCGCCGCTGTCGCCGCTGGTGCCGATCACCAGGGCGGCGGAGCGGCCGAGCTTGGTCAGCGACATCACCCGCATCGCCGCCCGCCGTGCCAGGGCCGATGCCGGCAGATGGATGCTGCGCAGTAACTCGCCGGGCTGCAGCACATTGGCGTGGTTGCCGGTGACGAAGTCGCCGACCGCCACCTGCCGCGGGGCGCCGTCGCGTGGCCATAGCGTGCAGATGCCGTTCAGCGCCGCGGTCAGCGAGATCATCGGCCCGGCCGGCAGCGACATGCAGAGATTGCCGCCGACGGTCGAGACGTTCCAGATCTTGAACCCGGCCAGGAAGGCCTCGCAGCAGGACCGCAGCAGCGGCGCCGCGGCCCAGCCCGCCGGCGCCTCGAAACGGTACAGCGTGGCGATGCGGCAGGTGGCGCCGATGGTCAGCCCGTCCGGCCCGGCCTCCAGCTCCGGCCAGCCGAGGCCGTGCAGGTCGATCAGCGTGTCGGTGTCCGGCTGCGGTTCGGAGAACAGCCAGGTGCCGCCGGCGAGCCAGGCGAAGGAAGGCCGCCACTCGGCGATCTCTTCGGCGGCCTGAGGGCGGCGGATGGTGGTGATGGTGCCGATATCCATGGTGGGCCTCAGGGCAGGTCGGCGAGGGAGGCGGCGCCCGGGCCGGCGGTGACCAGCATGGGCCATTGGTTCGAGCCGAAGGGCACGACCGGCGGCAGCACCGCCGGCATGCCGCGTTTGGCGGTCTCGGCGATGATCGCCTGCCGCCCGTCGCCGCCCATCAGCTCGTAATCCATCAGGTGGTAATTGCCGAAGAACAGGCTGCCGACCGAGCGGTCGGCAATGATGCGGGTCACCGAATCCAGCATGTCGTTTGGGGTCGAGGTGAAGGAGATGGTCTCGATCAGCAGCAGCCGGTCGTTGATCGCCTCGGCGCCGAAGAACTGCGCCAGCACGCTGAACAGGACGTTGTTCTGCCGGGCGACGTAGATCGTGTTGCTGGCGGCGTAGGTCTTGTCCCAGTCGGGACCCAGCATCGTCTTCCAGCCGGCCAGCACCTCCATCCAGTGCGCCACCTGGGTCTGGGCGGCCCAGGCGACGACCTTCTTCAGCTCCGGCGCCTGGGTGTGGGCGAAGGCCTGGAGCGCCGGCATCGTCACCGTGCCATGGGCGATGCAGTCGTCCATGAAGGCGGCGTTGTTCGTCAGGATCGTCCGCACCGTCTGCCGCCAATCCGCCGGCATGTCGGTGGCATCGAGCGTGTCGAGCGCCGACTGCATGCGGCTGCGATAGGCCTTCATCGGCGCCAGCCAGGAGGTATCGCCCGGATTGTCGAGATAGGGGCCGACGATCTGGGTCAGCGCCATGGTGCTGTGCCCGGTCGACTTCAGCAGCTGGTACACCATCGGCACCGAAGGCGCATCGAGCGGGGGCATGCCCGGCCGGTAGAGGATCATCCGGCCGCCGCTCCCCGAGAACAGCGCCAGGATCACCGGATGCCTGGCCAGGATGTTGGCCTGGAAGATCCGGGCCGCGGCGCCATAAAGGTCGAACATGGCGGTGTTCAGCGCCAGGACATTGGCCCGGGCGGTCTCCTCCGCGGTGGTGGTCTGGTCGCCCGCGATCGGCTCCATGAAGGTCGGCAACTGCTCCGCCCGTGCGCCGGCGGAGGCCGAGAGAAGCGCGAAGACCAGTCCGGCGCCAAGGCGCCTGTTTCTTGCCGCAAACACTGAAGGCTCCCTGAATATTATTTTATGAAACGCGGTTGGTGTTCTTGAATAAGGCGGTGCGGGTCCGTCGTTCCCCTTCGGCTGTTCAGGACGAATAGTGTCGTCGACCAATATCGGGATCCTGCACGGATCGGGCCCGCATGGCTAGTTATGCTTGCATCCTGACCCGTTTGCGTCGGCCCTTGCCCCATGCCGGCTCGCGGCTTGAGGATGCGGGCGGAAGCGGATGTGAGTTTTCAAAGCCGTTGCTTTTTTAATGTTGCCGATATAGCAAGAGACAACTTGCAAAAAGGACGGGTCATGGAGGAAACGATCGACGGCCGGTGGGGCGAGCTGCTGGGCCGGCGCTATGCCGCGACCGTCGCCACGCTGTGCCTGGGCGTGGCGCTGTACGCGCTCAACGCCTTCCTGGTCTCGACCTCGCTGCCCACCGCGGTGGTCGAGCTCGGCGGCGTCGGGCTGATCAGCTGGGCCTTCACCGTCTTCCTCGTCGCCGCCATCGTCGGCGGTGCCGCCGCGGCGATGCTGAAGCAGCGGTTCGGCACCCGCCCGGCGCTGCTGCTGGCGGCGCTGGCCTTCCTGGCCGGCACGCTGGTCTGCGGCTTCGCCACATCGATGCCGATGGTGCTGGTCGGCCGCCTGGCACAGGGCGCGGGGGAGGGGGTAATCGCCGCCGTCTGCTACGCGCTGATCCCGGAGATGTTCCCGTCTCGGCTGATCCCCAAGGTGTTCGGGGCCGAGGCGATCGTCTGGGCCGCCGCGGCCTTCGGCGGGCCGCTCCTGTCCGGCGCGCTGACCGAGACCGTGTCCTGGCGCGCCGCCTTCCTGGTCAATGTGCCGCTGATCGCGATCTTCGCCCTGCTGGTCGGCATCGTGGTGCCGGCCGAGGGCGCGCGGAGCGGCGGCGGCACGGTGCCGGTGCTGCGCCTGCTCGGCTGCGCCGCCGGCATCATGCTGGTCTCGGTCGCCGGCATCGTGCCGGAGAGCTGGCAGGCAGGGCTGTGCGTCGCGATTGCGATGCTGCTCCTGGCGGCGGTGGTGCTGGCCGACCGGCGCAGCCGCGACCGGCTGTTCCCGTCCGACGCCTTCACCTTCCGCTCGACCGTCGGCGCCGGGCTGTGGGTGGTGCTGCTAATGCCCGTGGCCCAGGCCGCCACCACGGTCTATCTCAACATCACCATCCAGCATCTCTGGGGCTACGGCCCGACCATGGCCGGCTATGTCAGCGCCCTGATGGCGCTGTCCTGGAGCGGCTCGGCCGTGCTGGTCGCCGGCGTCGTCCGGCCGCAGGCGCAGCGCCGGCTGATCCGGATCGGGCCGTTCCTGCTGGCGCTCGGCCTGCTCGGGGTGATGGCGGCGCTGGCGACGGGCCAGCCCTGGCTCTTGATGTTGTGCCAGGTGCTGATCGGCGCCGGCTTTGGCATCTCCTGGGCCTTCCTGAGCCAGGCGGTGATGGAGGCGGCGCGGCCGGGCGAGCGCGATTCCGCTTCGGCCCTGCTGCCGACGCTGCAGTCCGGCGGCTACGCCATCGGCGCCGCGGTCGCCGGGCTGATCGCCAACGAGGCCGGCATGGCCGCGGCGCTGGCGCCGGACGCGATCATCCATGCCGCCACCTGGGTGTTCGGCATCGCTGCCCTGCTGGGGACGCTGGGGTTCCTGGCCAGCTTCGGGGTGCGGCCGGGGGGGCGGTGAGGGGGCTTCGGTGCGCTACGGCTCCTGTGCTAGGATGTACACAATCGCATACAGGAGCGGATGATGGCCGAGAGCACCACCATGACCATCCGGCTCGACCCCGAGGTCAAGGAGAAGCTGGGCCGGATCGCCCGGGACACCCGCCGCAGCCGGTCGTTCCTGGCGGCGGAGGCTGTCGCCGCCTTCGTCGATCGCGAGTTGGAGATCATCGAAGGCATCCAGCGCGGCCTCGCCGATATGGAGGCCGGCCGGGTCGTGCCGCATGAGCAGGTCGTGGCGGAGGGCCGCGCCATCATCGATGCCGCAAAGGCGGCGAAGAAGGCCGGGCGGGGGTGAGGATCGTCGTCTGGTCGGACGCCGCCCGGCGCGACTATCTCGACATCATCCGATACATCTCCGAGGACGATCCCTTCGCCGCGGAATCGGTCACGGAGCGGCTGGATGCTGCCGCGCTGCGGCTGGGTCGAATGCCAACCGGCCGCAGGGGGCGGATCGTCGGGACCTATGAGAAGGTCGTGACCGGCCTGCCCTACATCATCGCTTACGCCATCGAATCGTCTCCAGCGGGCGGCGAGGCAGTGACGGTTCTGCATTTGATCCACGGCGCGCGCGACTGGCCGCCCGGGCGCTGGCCAGGGTAGCGGTCGACTCGACTCCCGGCGGATCGGGCCGCTACCGTTGTGCCTCAGCAGAACGGAGGCGGCGATGCTGGCGAGTTCGGTCCTGGCGTTTCTCGGGGTGTCGGTGCTGGTCATCGTCACCCCCGGGCCCGACACCGCGGTGACCGTGCGCAACACCCTGCTCGGCGGTCGCGCCGGCGGCATCTTCACCGCCCTCGGCGTCTCGGTCGGGCAGGCGGTCTGGGCCTTCGCCACCAGCCTCGGCATCGTCGCGCTGCTGGTCGCGTCCGAGCCGCTGTTCCTGGCGGTGAAATATGCCGGCGCCGCCTATCTGGTCTGGCTCGGCCTGCATGCGCTGCGCGCGGCGTGGCGGCCGGGCGGGGGCGGCGACGCGACCAGCTCGGCCCGGCCGGCCAAGCGGCTGGGCCGTGGCGCGGCGTTCCGCCAGGGGCTGGTCAGCGACCTCGGCAACCCGAAGATGGCGGTGTTCTTCGCCAGCCTGCTGCCGCAATTCGTGCCGGCGGGCCAGCCGGCCTTCACCGCCTTCCTCGCCCTCGGCCTGGTGTTCAGCCTGCTGACCTTCGCTTGGCTCGCCGCCTATGCCGTCGCCGTGGCCAAGGCCGGCGACGTGCTGCGCCGGCCGCGCATCCGCCGTGCCATCGAGGGCGTCACCGGCGCCCTGCTGATCGGGCTCGGGCTGCGCATCGCGGCGGAGCAACGATAGCCGCTACTGCGCGGTGGCGCCGGAGGCCTCGACGATCGGCTTGTACTTCGCCTTCTCGGCCGTGATGTAGGCGGTGAACTCCGCGGCGGTGCTGCCGATCGGCTTGGCGCCCAGGGGCTCGATCCGTGCCCGGATCTCGGGCAGGCGCATGATCCGCTGCACCTCGGCGCTGAGCTTCTCGACGATCGCGGGCGGCGTGCCGGCCGGCGCCAGCAGGCCCTGCCAGGAGGTGATGTCGAAGCCGGGAAAGAACTCGGCCATCGCCGGCACGTCCGGCAGGGTCGGCGTCCGCTCCAGCCCGGTCACCGCCAGCGGGCGCACGGTGCCGGCGCGCGCCTGCTCCATCGCCGTCGGGATGTTGTCGAAGATCATGTCGACATGGCCGGCGACGACGTCGCCCAGCGCCTGGGCGCTGCCCTTGTAGGGCACATGGGTCATGTGCGAGCCGACATGGATCTCGAACGCCGCGGCGGCGAGATGGATCGAGGTGCCGAAGCCGGAGGAGGCGTAGCTGTGCCCGTCCGGCTCGGCCTTCAGCAATGCGATCAGCTCCGGCACCGACTTCGCCGGGAAGGACGGGTTGACCACCAGCAGGTTCGGCAGGGTGGCGGCCAGCGAGATCGGCGCGAAATCGGCCTCGGCGTCGTAGCCCAGGTCCTTGAACACCCAGGGGTTGATGGCGTGGGTGCCGACCGTGCCCATGCCCAGCGTGTAGCCATCCGGCTCGGCCCGGGCCAACTGCTCGGTGCCGATGCCGCCGCCGGCGCCCGGCTTGTTCTCGACCACGAAGGGCTGGCCGAAGGTCTTGCTCATCTCGTCGGCCAGCAGGCGGCCGAACAGGTCGGTGTTCCCGCCGGGGGCGAAGGGCACGATGATGACGACCGGCTTGGTCGGCCAGGCGTCCTGGGCGGAGGCCCCGACCGAGGGCAGCAGGGCGGTGGGCAGCAGGACGGCCAGGCAGGCGTACAGCGCTGTCTTGGACATGGTTCCCCCTTCGATGGTGGCGGCCTCGTGCGCGGGTCCGCTTCCAGTCCTACTATGCCAAAGGATCGCCACCCTGGCACCCGGAGGGATCACCGTTGCACCAGGGTGTCGCAATCGCGCCGCGGTGTCGCCTTCCGGACAGTTCCGGTCGTCGGCGACGCAGCGCGAACGCCCCGGCATCACCATTTTGTCACTCAAGCGCCGGTGATGGCGCCGTGCTCACGGAGGACGGTGGATGCTGGGGTTCAATCGGTCGACCAAGGTTGTTTCGCTGCCGACGCCGAAGACGGCGGTGGTCGACCTGTTCCGCGACCTCTCGATCGAGACCGCGCCCGGCATCGCCGCCAAAACCGCCAGCTTCAGCGCGCATCTGCCGGCCGGCACCCCGGTCTACATCACCATGCTGCCGGGCGCCGATCTCGGCGAGATCGTGCAGACCGCGGCGCGGCTGCGCGGCGAAGGCCTGGTGCCGGTGCCGCATATCGCCGCCCGCAGCCTGGAGAGCCGGGCCCAGCTTGACGACTATCTGCGCCGCCTTGCCGGTGAGGCCGGGGTCGACCGGGTGCTGGTGATCGGCGGCGGCGTGTCGACGCCCGTCGGCCCGTTCGACCGCAGCATGCAGGTGCTGGAGACCGGCCTGCTGCAGCAGCACGGCATCAAGTCCATCGGCGTCGCCGGCCATCCCGAGGGCAGCAAGGACATCCCGGCCGAGGAGATCGCGCGCGCCGTCGCCGAGAAGAACGCCTATGCCAAGGCGACCGGCACCGATCTCTACATCGCCACCCAGTTCTGCTTCGACGCCGAGGCGATCATCGCCTGGGACCGCGACCTGCGCCGCGCCGGCAACACGCTGCCGATCCATCTCGGCCTGGCCGGCCCGGCCAAGCTGAAGAGCCTGATCCACTACGCCGCGATGTGCGGCGTCGGCCCGTCGATGCGGTTCCTGACCCGGCAGGCGATGAACATCGCCAAGCTGGCTTCGGTGTCGATGCCCGACAAGCTGCTGACCGAGCTGGCGGATTACCGCGCCAAGGATCCCGGCTGCGGCATCGCCCAGCTGCACCTGTTCGCCTTCGGCGGGCTGGAGCGCTCGGCCCGCTGGGTCAAGGCGATGCAGGACGGCCGCTTCACCCTCGACGGCCGCGGCGGCTTCGCCATGGACGAGTCGCTGGACTGAGCCGGACCTTCTGATCAGTGAGACAATGGCGGGCGCCCCAGGGCGCCCGTTCCGTTTGCAGGCCGTCTCGCCAGGGCATTGAATTAGGCATCAAAGAAGCCTAATTTCATGCCTCACGGTCCAGGAGGCCATCATGCGGACGACACTCGCCCTCGACGATGACCTGCTCGCCAAGGCGCAGGCCCTCACTGGGCTGCAGGAGAAGTCCGCCTTGGTGCGGGAGGCCCTGAAGGCGCTCATCGCCCGGGAGAGCGCACGGCGGCTGGCGGCCCTGGGCGGAAGCGAGCCCGATCTGGAGCCCGTGCCGCGCCGGCGGGCGGAGTGATCCTGGTCGATACATCGGTCTGGATCGACCATCTGCGATCGGCCGACGGCGTCCTGGCCCATCTGCTCGATATCGGCCAAGTCCTGATGCACCCGTTCATCGTCGGCGAGTTGGCTCTCGGGAGCCTGTGCCAACGCGACCTGATCCTGCAAACCCTGCAGGATCTGCAGCAGGTCGACGTCGCGACGGAGCAGGAAGTGCTGCACTTCATCGCCCGTCACGCCCTGTTCGGTCGCGGCATCGGCTATGTCGGCGCGCACCTGCTGGCCAGCATCAGGTTGACGACGGGGGTTTCTCTCTGGACGCGCGACAAGCGCCTGCTGGCTGTGGCCGAGCCGTTGGGCATGGCGGCGAGACTCGTCCAGTAGAGGCGGGTATCGCCGCGGTCTCAGGCGGCCACGGCCTCGGAGACGATCTCGCCGAGCGGCGGCACGGCGTGGGCCAGCTCCTCGACCACGGCCCGCGTCACCTTCGGCAGCTCCGGGATCTCCAGGATCACCGGCACGCCGCCGTGCTTCTCGATCGCGGCGCGGTTGCCGGCGTTGAGCGGGCCGTTCATCACCACCCCGGCGATCGGGATCTTGCGATGGCGCAAGGCCTCGATGGTCAGCAGCGTGTGGTTGATCGTGCCGCGGCCGCTGCGCGCCACCACGATGGTCGGGTAGCGCCACACCGCCAGGAGGTCGATCGCCAGCGTCGAGCAGTCCAGCGGCACCATCAGCCCGCCGCCCGGGCCTTCGATCAGCAGCGGCCGGGGCGAGAAGGCCGGTGTCAGTGCGGCCGGGTCGATCTCGCTCTCCTCCAGCGCCGCGGCGGCAACCGGGGCCAGCGGCGCCTGGAAGGCGTAGCTTGGCTTCTGCAGCCGGTCGGCCGGCAAGCCGGTCAGGGCGGCGATGGTGGCGGTGTCCGCCGGCTTCTCGGCCAGGCCGGTCTGCACCGGCTTCCAATAATCGGCGTCCCAGGCAAGGGCCAGGCAGGCGCAGGCGAGGGTCTTGCCGACACCGGTGTCGGTGCCGGTCACATAGAATCGGGTCATGGGGTGCTATGGGTCTCAGCGGCGAGGCGGTCGGCGGCCGAAGAGGGCTGCCAGGTCCGGTCTACGGGCATTCGGGTCCGGGATGCCGTTACGCGAAGTCGCGGACTATGCACAGATCGGTCCTCCGAAGCGAGTCCCCAGATACCGCAGCGCAGCAAAGCTGGAATGCGTCGTCAAGCGGAGACCTCAGGCGGGGACCTTCTGGCGGACCGGCCGCTCGGGCATCGGCACGCCGCGCAGGATGGCGTTCGCCCGTTCCTCGCGGGGCGAACGGCTGTAGAGCTGGCGGTAGCATTTCGAGAAATGCGAGGCCGAGACGAAGCCGCAGGCCAGGGCCAGGTCGACGATCGGCAGGTCGCTCTGGTTGATCAGATGCTGCGCCCGCTCCAGCCGCAGCTCGAGATAGTAATGCGCCGGGCTGTGGCCGAGCTGCTTGCGGAACAGCCGCTCCAGCTGCCGGCGCGACAGGCCGACATGGGCCGCCAGCTCCTCCTGCGGCAGCGGCTCGGCGATGTTCGCCTCCATCAACTCGATCGCCGAGACCAGCTTCGGATTGTGCACGCCCAGCCGGGCGCGCAGCGGCAGACGCTGGCGGTCGTGCGGGCTGCGGATGCGGTCGACCAGGCACTGCTCGGACACCTTGGTCGCCAGGTCGCGGCCCTGCCGCAGCGCGATCAGATGCATCATCATGTCGATCGCCGCGGTGCCGCCGGAGCAGGTGTAGCGCTTGCGGTCGACCTCGAACAGGTCGCTCGACACCGGGATCTCGGGGAAGGTCTCGGCGAAGCCCGGCAGGTTCTCCCAATGGATGGCGCAGCGATAGCCGCCGAGCAGCCCGGCTCGGGCCAGCAGATGCGAGCCGGTGCACAGCGCGCCGATACCCACCCCCTGCCGCTCGGCCCGGCGTAGCCAGGCGAAGACCTCGTCGTCGCGGTAGCGTTCGATGCCGAGGCCGGAGCAGGCGAAGATCATGTCGAGCGGCCTGGACACACCGGCCTGGCGGCTGAGCTCGGCCAGCGAGCTGTCGACGCCGACGCTGATGCCGTTGCTGGCCTTGACCGCCTGGCCGTCCTTGGACAGCACCGTCCAGCGGTACAGCGGCTTGCCGGCCATGCGGTTGGCGATGCGCAGCGGCTCGACGGCCGAGGTGAAGGCGATCATCGAGAACTGCGGGATCAGCAGAAAGCCGATCGTCTCGGTGTCGAAGGCTGGATCCTGGCCCATGCTCTCAATGCCTCCCGGCGATATGCACGCCTTGTTGTGACGAATCGGTAGCACGGGTCGCAAATTCGACAAAGAGGCTAGTTGCGACGATCGGCACATGGTGTGATCCGCTGGACGCATGGCTGAAGCCGCCGTGGCCGGCCGCGTCGCAGCCAGACCGGAGCACGTCGCCGAAGACGCGGCGGTGCCGCGGATGCTATGGGACGATTCCTGCAAAAACAGCCTTGGGGGGCTCAGGACATGGCGGCACCGTCGGATATCGAGATCGCGCGGGCCGCGACGCTGCGGCCGATCGCGGAGGTCGGCGCGACGCTCGGCATCCCCGCGGACGCCCTCTACCCCTACGGTCCTCACATCGCCAAGCTGACGCCCGGCTTCATCGACGGGCTCGACGGCCGGCCCGACGGCAAGCTGATCCTGGTCACCGCCATCACCCCGACCCCGGCGGGGGAGGGCAAGACCACCACCACGGTCGGGCTCGGCGACGGGCTGAACCGGATCGGCAAGAAGGCGGCGATCTGCCTGCGCGAGCCCTCGCTGGGCCCCTGCTTCGGCATCAAGGGCGGCGCCGCCGGCGGCGGCCATGCCCAGGTGGTGCCGATGGAGCAGATCAACCTGCACTTCACCGGCGACTTCCACGCCATCAGCAGCGCCCACAACCTGCTGTCGGCACTGCTGGACAACCACATCTACTGGGGCAACGCGCTCAACATCGACACCCGCCGGGTGACCTGGCGCCGGGTGATGGACATGAACGACCGGGCGCTGCGGTCGATCGTCACCAGCCTGGGCGGCGCCGCCAACGGCTTCCCGCGCGAGGACGGCTTCGACATCACCGTGGCGTCGGAGGTGATGGCGATCTTCTGCCTGTCGAAGAGCCTGGGCGACCTGGAGGCGCGGCTGGGCCGGATCGTCGTGGCCCAGTCGCACGACCGCAAGCCGGTCACGGCGAAGGACCTGAAGGCGGACGGGCCGATGACCGTGCTGCTGAAGGACGCCTTCATGCCGAACCTGGTGCAGACGCTGGAGAACAACCCGGCCTTCGTCCATGGCGGCCCCTTCGCCAACATCGCCCATGGCTGCAACTCGGTGATGGCGACGAAGACGGCGCTGAAGCTGGCCGATTACGTCGTCACCGAAGCCGGCTTCGGCGCCGATCTCGGGGCGGAAAAATTCTTCGACATCAAGTGCCGCAAGGCCGGGCTGAAGCCGGCCGCGGTGGTGATCGTCGCCACCGTGCGGGCGCTGAAGATGCATGGCGGCGTGGCCAAGGATGATCTCGGGCAGGAGAACGTGGCGGCGCTGAAGAAGGGCCTGGCCAATCTCGGCCGCCACATCCGCAATGTCGGCCAGTTCGGCGTGCCGGCGGTGGTCGCGGTCAACCGCTTCGTCGCCGACACCGAGGCCGAGCTGCAGGCGGTGCGCGACTATTGCGCCGAGCACGGGGTCGAGGCCCAGGTCTGCAGCCACTGGTCGGACGGCAGCGCCGGCACGGTCGAGCTGGCGCACAAGGTCGCCGCCCTGGCCGACGACCATTCCCAGTTCCGCACCCTGTATGACGACGACCTGCCGCTGTGGGAGAAGATGCGGACGATCGCGACCGCGATCTACGGCGCCGACGACATCATCGCCGACAAGCGGGTGCGCGACCAGTTCGCCCAGTACCAGAAGAGCTATGGCCATTTCCCGGTCTGCGTCGCCAAGACCCAATACAGCTTCTCGACCGACCCGGCGCTGAAGGGGGCGCCGTCGCACCATGTGGTGCCGGTGCGCGAGCTGCGCCTGTCGGCGGGGGCGGAGTTCCTGGTGGCGATCTGCGGCGAGATCATGACCATGCCCGGCCTGCCGCGGACCCCGGCGGCGAACCACATCCGGCTGGACGAGGGGGGAAGGATCGAGGGGCTGTTCTGACCTACTCGAGGGTCGCGGCCAGCTTCGCCAGCGCCTCGTCGATGATCGCCTGCGGCACGCTCTCCAGCTTCCGGCCGTTCCGGGACGCGAGATCAATGGCGCGCGGCTGATCGCAGCGCACCACGCCGGTCGTGCTGGTGCCGATGCCCATCAGCGACACCGTGAAGCCGGCGGTACGTGCGAAGTTGCCCCCGGTCGTGATGGGCAGAACGATCGGCGTTTTCGTCAGCCGGTTGAACGCGCCTGGCGACACGATCAGGACCGGGCGCGTTCCCCGCTGCTCGTGGCCGGATGTCGGATCGAGCGAGACCAGGTAGATGTCGCCCCGCTCCATCACAGCAGCTCGCTGCCGACCGGCTTGGCATCGAGCCACTCGCGATCCTCGGGCGTCAGGTCGGCCGAGGGGTCGCACTGCGCCAGGAGCTCGTCCAGCGTGTAGTGCGGGCGGCCTTGCGGTTCGATCACCAGGCGGCCGTTGTCGACGGTCAGGCCCACCTTGGCGCCGGCATCGAGCTGCAGGATGTCCAGGATCGCCGGGGGCACGGCCAACATGACGGAGCCGCCGACCTTACGCAGGTTCGTGGTGTGCATCGCAGACTCCAAGGTTATATTTTTATATAACTTAAATGACTCCGTTCTGCAAGGACTCGACGTCGTCGGCCCCTCGGGATGGAATGCGGAGCATTCCCCGTCCGCACGGCTGACGTCCGGCATCGGCGTTTGACCGGGCCGCGGCCGGGCGGGACAGTGCCTCGCCCGATTCCGAGGACGATCCGATGCTGCTGCACCCCGACCGCCATCTCACCGTCTGCGGCCTCGAGGAGATCGCCGGCTTCCGCGCCGCCGGCGTCAGCCATGTGCTGTCGATCGCCGATCCGGGCACCCCGGCCGAGACCTATTTCGACGGCTTCGCGCCGCATCGCCGCCTCGACCTGCGCTTCCACGACATCATCGACGAGATGCCGGGCCACATCTTCCCGACCCCGGACCACGTCGCCGAGATCCTGGAGTTCGGCGAGGCGATGGCGCTGGAGGGCGAAAGCCTGCGCCACCTGCTGGTGCATTGCCACATGGGCGTGTCGCGTTCGACCGCCTCGATGCTGATGCTGATCGCCCAGCGCCATCCTGGCGAGGAGGAGGCCTCGGTGGCGCGGCTGGCGGCGATCCGGCCGCAGGCCTGGCCGAACACGGTGATGATCGACTACGCCGAGGCGGCGCTGGGCACCAAGGGCCGGCTGCGCGACGCGCTGCGCCCGCAATACCGCCGGGTCCGGGACGAGCAGCCGGAGCTGGTCGCCATGCTGCGCCGCGTCGGCCGCGGGCGGGAGATCCCGGCAGATTGAGGCGCCGACCGGCGGAAGCGAGCTATGAAGACTAAGAACCCGCATACCGGCGAAAGCTTTGAGAGCTTCCTGCGCGAGGACGGCATTTTCGATGAAGTGACGGCGACCGCTATCAAGCGGACCCTCGCGCTGCAGATCGAGCACGAGATGGCCGTGCAGAAGATCTCCAAATCCGAGATGGCCCGCCGCATGAAGACGAGCGCGACCCAGCTCAGCCGTCTTCTCGATCCGGACAACGATCGGATTCAGCTCGACACGCTCGTCAAGGCAGCCTCGGCCGTGGGCAAGCATTTGGCCGTAAGCCTGGTCTAAGCCCATATAGAGCCGCCCCATCCTTGGCGCTGGGCGACGCCTGCGTGTCGCGCCTAAGCTGGCGTCGGGCCCGCCGGCTCTGCACCATGCCACGCTCATTCAGGACCCGCCCCGGATCGATGTCGCGCTACTCCATCTTCTCCCTCGCGCGCCAAGCGCTGTCGCACCACGAAGGCTGGCAGAAGGCGTGGCGCTCGCCCGATCCCAAGCCGGCCTATGATGTCGTCATCGTCGGCGGCGGCGGCCACGGCCTGGCCACCGCCTACTACCTGGCGAAGGAGCACGGCATCACCAATGTCGCGGTGCTGGAGAAGGGCTGGATCGGCGGCGGCAACACCGGCCGCAACACCACCATCGTCCGCTCCAACTACCTCTACGACGCCTCGGCCTTCATCTATGAGCACGCGCTGAAGCTGTGGGAGGGCCTGTCGGCCGACCTCAACTACAACGTGATGTTCAGCCAGCGCGGCGTGATGAACATCTGCCACGACCCGCATGAGGCGCGCGAGCTGATGCGCCGGCTGCACGCCAACCGGCTGAACGGCATCGACAGCGACTGGCTGACCCGCGAGCAGGTGCTGGAGTTCTGCCCCGCCCTGAACCCGGACCCGACCATCCGCTTCCCGGTCTATGGCGGCACCGTGCAGCGCCGGGCCGGCACCGCGCGGCACGACGCCGTCGCCTGGGGCTATGCCCGCGGCGCCGACAGCCGCGGCGTCGACATCATCCAGAACTGCGAGGTCACCGGCTTCCGCACCGAGCACGGGCGCGTCGTCGGGGTCGAGACCACGCGGGGATATATCGGCGCCGGCAAGGTCGGGGTGGTGGCGGCCGGCCACAGCTCGGTGCTGGCCAACCTGGCTGGCTTCCGCCTGCCGCTGGAAAGCCACCCGTTGCAGGCGCTGGTGTCCGAGCCGATCAAGCCGGTGCTCGACTGCGTCGTCATGTCGAACGCGGTGCACGCCTATGTCAGCCAGTCCGACAAGGGCGAACTGGTGATCGGCGCCGGCATCGACGGCTATGTCTCCTATTCCCAGCGCGGCGGCTTCGCCATCATCGAGGAGACGCTGGCGGCGATCGTCGAGATGTTCCCGATCTTCAGCCGCATGCGCATGCTGCGGCAGTGGGGCGGTATCGTCGACGTGGCGCCGGACGCCAGCCCGATCATCGGCAAAACCCCGGTCGAGAACCTGTTCATCAACTGCGGCTGGGGCACCGGCGGCTTCAAGGCGACGCCCGGCTCGGGCCGTGTCTTCGCCCACACCGTCGCCCGGGGCGAGCCGAACGCCATCGCCGCCCCCTTCGCGCTGGACCGCTTCAGCTCCGGCGCGCTGGTGGCCGAGCACGGCGCCGCCGCCGTGGCGCATTGAGGACCTGAGCATGTTCCTGATCGACTGCCCATGGTGCGGCCCGCGGGACCAGCGCGAGTTCCGCTGCGGCGGCGAGGCCCATATCCGGCGGCCGGCCAACCCGGCCGAGCTGAGCGACGCGGAGTGGGGCGACTACGTCTTCATGCGCTCCAGCCCCAAGGGGCTGCACTATGAGCGCTGGGTCCACATCCATGGCTGCCGGCGCTGGTTCAACATCGCCCGGAACACCGCGACCGACGAGATCCTGGCGGTCTACGGCCCGGGCGACCCGCCGCCGGCGATCGACGGCCAGTCCATTCCCACCCCGTCCGGCGAGCCGGCGCGGGGCACCGCCAACGCGCCGCTGGTCGATCCCGCCAGCGCTTCCGGCTCGTAAGACCGCATGACCCAACGTTACCGCCTGGTCGGCCGCGGCGCCGATATCGACCGCACCCAGGGCGTCGCCTTCGCCTTCGACGGCAGCTCCTATCGCGGCTATGAGGGCGACACGCTGGCCTCGGCCCTGCTGGCCAACGGCGTCCACCTGATGGGCCGCAGCTTCAAGTACCACCGGCCGCGCGGCGTGATCTCTGCCGGGCCGGAGGAGCCGAACGCGCTGGTCCAGCTGGGGCCGGACGCGGCCCGTACCGACCCGAACAGCCGCGCCACCCAGGTCGAGCTGTTCGACGGGCTGGTGGCGCGCAGCCAGAACCGCTGGCCGTCGCTGCGCTTCGACTTCAATGCGGTCAACGACGTCTTCGCGCCACTGATCCCGGCCGGCTTCTACTACAAGACCTTCATGTGGCCGCGCTCGCCCAAGGCCTGGATGGTCTATGAACGCTTCATCCGTAAGGCTGCCGGCCTCGGCGTGTCGCCGCGCCAGCCCGATCCCGACCGCTACGACCATGTCAACGCGCATTGCGACGTGCTGGTGGTCGGCGGCGGCATCGCCGGCCTCGGCGCCGCCTTGGCCGCGGCCCGCGCCGGCGCCCGGGTGATCCTGGCCGAGGACCAGCCCCGCTTCGGCGGCTGGTTGCGGTCGGAGCCGACGGCCTCGATCGGCGAGGCCGGCGCGCTCGACTGGGTCGAGGCGACGGTGGCCGAGCTGGCGTCGATGCCCGATGTCCGGGTGCTGCCGCGCACCACCGCCTTCGGCTATTACGGCCACAACTGGCTGGGCCTGCTGGAGCGCGCCAGCGACCACATCGCGCCGCATGCGGTGCCGGCCGGCACGCCGCGGCAGCGGCTGTGGAAGGTGCGGGCGAAGCAGGTGGTGCTGGCCACCGGGTCGATCGAGCGCAGCCTGGTGTTTGCCGAGAACGACCGGCCCGGCATCCTGCTGGCCGGCGCCGCCCGGGCCTATCTCCACCGCTGGGGCGTCAAGGTCGGCGAGAAGGTCGTGGTCGCCACCGGCGACGACAGCGCCTATGCCACCGCCCTCGACCTCGCCGCCGCCGGCGTCGCCGTGCCGGCGATCGTCGACACCAGGCCGGACCCGGACGGGCCGCTGGTGCGGGCGGCGCGGGCCGCCGGCCTGCCGGTCTATGCCGGCCACGCCGTGGTCGGCACCTCCGGCCGCCTGAGGGTGAACGAGGTGCGGCTGATGCCGCTGGCCGCCGACGGCCAGTCGGTGCGGCGCGGCGCCGAGACCACGATTTCCTGCGACGCCGTCGCCATGTCCGGCGGCTGGAACCCGGTCCTGAACCTGCAGTCGCAGTCGCGCGGCCGGCTGCGCTGGGACGAGGCGCGGGCGACCTTCATGCCCGGCCAGTCCTTCCAGGCCGAGCGCTCGGCCGGCGGCTGCGCCGGCACGGTGCGCTTCGCCGAGGCGCTGCAGGAGGGCCTGGTCGCCGGCGCCGCCGCGGCCTCGGCCGCCGGGCTGGCCCCGGTGCCGGTGGCGGTGCCTCCGGTCGCGACCGCGCAGGAGGAGCCGGAGGCCGCCGACGACCGGCCGCTGTGGTATGTGCCGTCCGACCGGCCGGCGAATTCGGTGCGCGCCTTCGTCGACTTCCAGAACGATGTCACCGCCAAGGACATCCGGCTGGCGCTGCGCGAGGGCATGGTCTCGGTCGAGCATGTCAAGCGCTACACCACCACCGGCATGGCCACCGACCAGGGCAAGACCGGCAACGTCAACGCCCTCGGCATCGTCGCCCAGACCCTGGGCAGAACTGTCCCGGAGATCGGCGTCACCACCTTCCGGCCGCCCTACACGCCGGTCACCTTCGGCGCCGTCGCCGGGCGCGGGGTCAAGGCGCTGTACGCCCCGATCCGCCGCACGCCCATGCATGGCTGGGCCGAGAGGCACGGCGCGGTGTTCGAGAATGTCGGCGGCGGCTGGAAGCGCGCCTGGTACTTCCCGAAGCCGGGCGAGACCATGCACGCCGCGGTGAACCGCGAGGTCAAGGCCGCGCGGACCTCGGTCGGGGTGATGGATGCCACCACCCTCGGCAAGATCGACGTCCGCGGGCCGGATGCGGCGGAGTTCCTGAACCGCGTCTACACCAATGCCTGGGCCAAGCTGGCGATCGGCGGTTGCCGCTACGGCCTGATGCTGGGCGAGGACGGCATGGTCAAGGATGACGGCGTCACCACGCGCCTCGCCGACGACCATTTCCACATGACCACCACCACCGGCGGCGCCGCCACCATCCTCGCCTGGCTCGAGGAGTGGCTGCAGACCGAGTGGCCGGACCTCAAGGTGTTCCTGACCTCGGCCACCGAGCAATGGGCCGTGGCCACCATCTCCGGCCCGAAGAGCCGCGAGCTGCTGTCGCGCCTGACCGATCTCGACCTGTCGAACGAGGCCTTCCCGCATCTCACCATGCGCGAGGGCACCGTGGCCGGGCTGGCGGCGCGGGTGTTCCGCATCTCCTTCACCGGCGAACTGTCCTACGAGATCAACGTCCCGGCGGCCTATGGCCTGGCGCTGATGGAGGCGATCGAGAAAGCGGGGCAGGGGCTGGACCTGGTGCCCTACGGCACCGAGGCGATGCATGTGCTGCGCGCCGAGAAGGGCTTCATCATCGTCGGCCAGGAGACCGACGGCACCACCACGCCGGGCGACCTCGGCATGGACTGGATCGTCGGCAAGAAGAAGCCGGACTTCATCGGCAAGCGCTCGCTCGACCGGGCCGACACGGCGCGGACCGACCGCAAGCAGCTGGTCGGTCTCCTGACCGACGATCCGAAGCTGGTGCTGGAGGAGGGGGCGCACATCATCGACACGGCCACCCCGGGCGCCCCGCCGGTGCCGATGCTGGGCCATGTCACCTCCAGCTACTGGAGCCCGAACCTGGACCGGTCGATCGCGCTGGCGATGGTCAAGGGCGGGTCGGGCCGGCTCGACGGCACGGTCCACATCGCCATGCCCGACCGCACCATTGCGGCTAAGGTGGTGAAGCCGGTCTTCGTCGACCCCGAGGGAGGGCGCCTGCATGCCTGACACTGTGTCCCTCCAGGCCGGTACCCCGGCTGAGGCGCCGGCCCGGCGCTCGGCCACCGCGGGCCTTGTCCGGCCGCTGGTGGCTCCGGCCAACCCCGGCGTCCGCCTGGCCGAGATCGCGCATGAGGCCAAGCTGAACCTGCGCGGCGACCTGTCCGATCCCGGCTTCGGCGCGGCGGTGGCCGGAGCCCTCGGCCTCGACCTGCCGCCGCGGCCGGGCATCGCCGCGGCCGAGGGCGTGGCCGCGTTGTGGCTCGGCCCGACCGAATGGCTGGTGGTCGGCGGCGTCGACCGCGAGGCCGATCTCGCCGCCCGGCTGCAGGGCGCGCTGGTGGGCCGGCATGCCGCCGTCACCAACGCCACCGACAACTGGACGGTGATCGCTCTGTCCGGGCCGAAGGCGCTGGACGTGCTGGCCAAGGGCTGCCCCTTGGACCTGCATCCGCGCGCCTTCCCGGTGGGCTCGGTGGCGCAGAGCATGGTCGCCCAGGCCGATATCGTCCTGCACCGCACCGACGATGTGGACGGCGCGCCGCGGCTGCGGATCTATGTCCGCCGGTCCTTCGCCCAGTATCTCTGGGATTGGCTGGCCGATGCCGGGCTGGAATACGGGGTGGGCGAGGGCTGAGGCTCGGCCAGGGCCATCGACAGAACTGCCTAACACCGTCATTGCGAGCGCAGCGAAGCAATCCATCGTCCCGCAAAAGCGGCACCATGGATTGCTTCGTCGGCTTCGCCTCCTCGCAATGACGGTTGGGGCTTGCTCCGTGCTCTCCGGTTCTACGACCTGGGAGGTAGTTGGGCCGCCTCCGCCGATCGGCTTTGCTCTCGGTCGACGCGGACGATCCCGTCCGCCCGACGAGAGGAATCAGCATGCCGTCCTATCCGATCCAAAGCATCGCCACCGCGCCTGAGGCGGCGCGGCCGGTTCTCGAACAGCTCGAGAAGGCCTTCGGCATGATCCCCAACCTCGCGGGGGCCATGGCGAATTCGCCGGAGCTGATCAAGGCCTTCGCCGGCCTGTTCCGGCAGGTCCATTCCGGGACCTTCACCGAGGTGGAGATCCAGACCCTGCTGCTGACCAATGCGGTCGCCAATGCCTGCGACTGGGCGGTGGCGTTCCACACCGCGCTGGCCCTGAAGGAGGGGCTCGCGCCCGCCGATATCGAGGCGATCCGCGGGCGCGGTGTCCCGGCCGACCGTCGGCTGGCCGCGCTGTCCGGCCTGGCCCGGACGCTGATCGAGACGCGCGGCCATGTCGGGGACGATGATCTCGAAGCCTTCGTCGCCGCCGGGTTCCGCCGGGAGCAGGCGCTGGAGGTGCTGGCCGTGACCGCGGCCTCGACCATCACCAACTATGCCGGCAGCATGACCCAGCCGCCGCTCGAGGAGGTCCTGCGGCCGCATGTCTGGCGGGCCTGAGCGGGCACATGCCATGCCCTCCGGGGCATGGCACCTTGATATCGAAGGACGTCGTGCAGCTTCGAGGGAGGCCCGCCATGCATTCGATCGCCAGCTCTCCGGGCGGCCAGGTCGGCGTCCTGCTGCGTCATTGGCGCGATCTGCGTCGCAAGAGCCAGCTGGAGCTGTCGTTCGACACCGGCGTGTCGCAGCGGCATCTCAGCTTCATCGAGGTCGGGCGCAGCGCGCCCAGCCGCCAGATGCTGATCGACATCGCCACCGCGCTGGACATGCCGCTGCGCGACCGGAACACGCTGCTCCTGGCCGGCGGCTATGCACCGATCTACCCCGACGGTGCCTGGGACGGGCCGGAGATGCGCAGCATCACCAAGGCCCTGGAGCGCATGCTCCGCCAACACGAGCCGTTTCCGGCCCTGGTCATGGATCGCTACTGGACGGTGCTCATGACCAACCGGTCCGCCCCGCGCTTCTTCAGCCGCTTCACGGATCTGTCCGCGCGCAAGGCGCCGCGCAACATGCTGCACCTGGTGTTCGATCCGGACGGCCTGCGCCCCTGCATCGCCGATTGGCCGAGTGTCGCGGAAAGCCTGATCCAGCGTGTCCATCGCGAAGCGGTGGGGCGTGTCATCGACGACCGGACCAAGGCGCTGCTGGCGGCGCTGATGGCCTATCCGGATGTCGAGCCCGCCTGGGCGTCCCTCGCGGCGGCAGACATCCAGGGCCCGACGCCGGTCATCCCGATCGGCCTGGTCAAGGACGGCAGGGTGCTCAACTACTTCTCCCTGGTCACGACCGTCGGCACGCCCCGGACGGTCGCGGCCCAGGAACTCCGCATCGAGTGCATGGTCCCGGCGGACGAGGCGACCGAAGCGCTTCACGCCGAGCTCATGGGCGAGGAGCCGGCATAGGCTGCGACGGCTCGGCAGCGCTTCGATCCCGGTGGACAGGCCGGGCCTCACGGACGACCCTCTTCCACAACGCCGCCGTGATTCACGGCGATCCAAAGACCGGAGGATACGCCCATGTCCGAGATGAAGACCTATGAGGGCGGCTGCCATTGCGGCGCCGTGCGCTACCGGACCGAGACCGACCTGGCGAAGGTGATGAGCTGCAACTGCTCGCATTGCCAGAAGCGCGGCCTGATGCTGACCTTCGTCACGCCCGACCGGTTCACCCTGCTGTCGGGCGGCGACGGGCTGGCCGATTACCAGTTCAACAAGAAGGTGATCCACCACCTGTTCTGCCCGAGCTGCGGCATCGAATCCTTCGCCCGCGGCCGCAAGCCGGACGGCACCGAGATGGTCGCGGTCAATGTCCGCTGCCTGGACGGCCTCGACCTCACCACCGTGACCGCGATCCCGATCGACGGCCGCAGCCACTGACCCTTGTTCCTGCGCCGGGGAGGTCCTGATGAATCTCGCCACCAAGCTGAAGCAGCGCGCTGCCGAGGGCCGGCCGGTCCGGGTCGGCCTGATCGGCGCCGGCAAGTTCGGCTCGATGTTCCTGGCGCAGCTGCGCACCACCACCGGCCTGCACCTGCTGGGCGTGGCCGACCTGTCGGCTGAGCGCGCGCGCCGGGCGATGGCGACCACCGGCTGGGATGCAGAGGCGGCCCTGGCCTCCTCCTTCGACGATGCCCGCAAGACCGGCCGGACTTATGTCACCGAGGATGCCGAGGCGCTGATCCGGGCCGGCGGGCTGGACGTGGTGGTCGACGCCACCGGCAGCCCGGCGGCCGGCGTCCGCCACGCGCTGCTGTCGGCCGAGAACGGCCGCCACATCGTCATGGTGAATGTCGAGGCCGATGTCCTGGCCGGCGCTTATCTGGCCGAACGGTTCCGCCGGGCCGGGCTGGTCTACAGCCTGGCCTATGGCGACCAGCCGGCGCTGGTCTGCGAGCTGGTCGACTGGGCCGAGACCTGCGGCTTCCGGGTGGTGGCCGCCGGCAAGGGCACCAAGTACCTGCCGGCCTACCATCAGTCGACGCCTGACACGGTCTGGGGCCATTTCGGCATCACCGACGAGGAGGCGCGGGCGGGCGGCATGAACCCGCAGATGTTCAACTCCTTCATCGACGGCACGAAGTCGGCGATCGAGATGGCGGCGATTTCCAACGCCACCGGGCTGATGGCGCCGCGCGACGGCCTGCTGTTCCCGCCGGCGGGCGCGCATGACCTGGCCCGGGTGCTGCGGCCGCGCGAGGCCGGCGGCGTGCTCGAACGCGCCGGCATGGTCGAGGTGGTGACCAGCCTGGAGCGCGACGGGAGGCCGGTGATCAACGACCTGCGCTGGGGCGTGTATGTCGTGTTCGAGGCCGGCGCCGACGATGCGCGCGCCGCCTATACCCGCCGCTGCTTCCGCGAATACGCCATCACCACCGATCCGTCCGGCCGCTACGGCGCGCTGTACCGGACGGTGCATTTCATCGGCCTCGAGCTCGGCGTCAGCGTCGCCTCGGCGGCGCTGCGGCAGGAGGCGACCGGCAGCCCGACCGGCTTCCGCGCCGATGCGGTCGCGGTGGCCAAGAAACCGCTCGCGATCGGCGAGATGCTGGACGGCGAGGGCGGCTATGCGGTCTGGGGCCGGATCATGCGGGCGGAGGATTCGCTGGCAGCCGGCGCCCTGCCGATCGGTCTGGCCCACAAGGTCAAGCTGGTGCGGCCGGTGGCGGCGGGGGACGTGGTGCGCTGGGACGACGTCGCGATCGAGCAGACCGAAGCGGTCCGCATCCGCCGGACGATGGAGGCGGGGGCGAAGCGCGGCACAGCGGACTGACGCCATCCCTCACCGTCATTGCGAGGAGGCGAAGCCGACGAAGCAATCCAGGGGCCGCGCCAAACGGCCCTGGATTGCTTCGCTGCGCTCGCAATGACGGTATTGGTGGCATGCGGCAATCGCACTGCGAACCTAATAATGAGCATCCTAATAAATCCCTCATGTCCAACACCTTTTCCACCGCGCGGGACGATTTCGGGTTCCGCCTGTTCCTCGTTGCCCGGCTGTGGCGGCGCGAGGTCGACGAGACGCTGGGCCGCTATGGGCTCAGCGCCGCCACCTGGCAGCCCCTGGCGCACATCTCCCGCCTCGGCGAGGGCATCCGCCAGCGCGACCTGGCGGAGTCTCTCGGCATCGAGGGGCCGTCTCTGGTCCGGCTGCTCGATTCGCTGGAGAGCCAGGGGCTGATCGAGCGGCGCGAGGACGAGGCCGACCGCCGCGCCAAGGCGGTGCACCTGACCGAGGACGGCCGTACTTTGGTCGAAGGCATCCGCGGCGTCGCGGCCGAGGTGCGCGAGCGTCTGCTCGCTGGCGTCCCCGACGAGGATGTGATGCTCTGTCTCGGCCTGCTGGGCCGGATCGAGCGCAACCTCGCTGCCGGCCGGCCGGCGCCGGAGGGTGGCCGCTAGGCCTGTCGAGGACGCGATATGGACTGGCCGACCTGGCGTGACGGCGTGTTCTCGCTGCGCACCTTCTGCGCCGCGGCCCTGGCCGCCTGGATCTCGCTGCGCATCAACCTGTCCTCGCCCGGCACGGCGATGCTGACCGTCTACATCGTGTCGCAGCCGCTGACCGGGATGATGCTGTCGAAGAGCGTCTACCGCGTGCTCGGCACCTCCGCCGGGGTCATGGCCAGCATGACCTTCATCGCCCTGTTCGCGCAGGAGCGCGAGCTGTTCGTGCTGGCCAGCGCGCTGTGGTTCGGGGGCTGCATCTATGTCTCGGTGCTGCTGCGCGACGCGCCCGGCGCCTATGCGCCGCTGCTGGCGGGCTATACCGCCGCGATCATCGGCTTCCCGGCGATCACCCAGCCGGAAGCCGTGTTCGACATCGCCACCAACCGCTGCGTCGAGATCCTGCTGGGGATCGGCAGCGCCGGCGTGCTCAGCGCCATCGTCCTGCCGCGCCCGGTCGGGCCGATCCTGCTGGGCCGGATCGAGGCGCTGCTGGCGGCCACGGCCCAATGGGCGGTCGGCATCCTGCGCACCGAGGGCACCGAGGAAGCGCCGCAGGCCGACCGTGCCCGGCTGATCGGCGACGCGGTGGCGCTGGAGACGCTGCGCGCCCATGCCGTGTTCGACACCCGCGCGATCCGCCTGGCCAACGACGTGATCCGCCAGCTGCAGGGGCGGCTGTTCACCTTCCTTGCCGTGCTGGTCTCGATGCAGGAGCGCGGGCGGCTGCTGCGCTTCCGCGACCCGGCGCGGTGGCAGGCGATCCGCCCGGCCTTCGAGGCGGTGGCGCGGATCATGGACCGGTCGCTGGGCCCGGACCAGCCGGATGACGACGACAGCATCGGCGCCGCCCGGCGCCTGATCGACACCATGCAGCCGACGCTGGAGGAGCTGCGGCAGAGCCAGACGGCCATGGTCGTGCGCATCCTGCTGGACCGGCTGCAGGACCTGCTGACGCTGCGCACCGAGTGCCGCCAGCTGCGCGACCATGTCGCCGCCGGCACCCGGCCGCAGACCATGCGGTCGGCGCCGTCGGTCAGCCGGCACCGCGACCAGGCGGCCGCCATCATGGCCGGGCTCACCGCCTTCATCGCGCTGGCGGTCGCCTGCAGCTTCTGGATCCTCACCGCCTGGCCCAACGGCGCCGGGGCGGCCACCATCCTGGTCGTCGTCTTCGGCTTCTTCTCCGGCGCGGACGAGCCGGCGCTGTCGGCCAAGGGATTTCTGCGGATGGCGGCGGTCGCGAGCGTCATCTACCTGATCTATTTCGCGCTGGTGCTGCCCCGGGTCGACGGCTTCGCCATGCTGATGCTGGTGCTGGCCACGGTGCTGGTTCCGGCCGGCATGCTGATGCCGGCGCCGCGGATCGGGGCCGCGGGGCTGCTGCTCTGCATCAACTTCCTGACCCTGCTGGGGCTGTCCGACCGCGCCTCGCTCGATTTCGCCGGCGCGGTCAACAACAGCCTCGCCACCCTGGCCGGCATCGCCCTGGCGGTGCTGCTGTTCCAGCTGACCCGGCCGTTCGGCGTGCGCTGGATGGCGCAGCGCTTCGTCTCCGGCATCATGGCCGACCTGGCGCGCATGGCCTCGGACCCCGACCTGTCGCAGGCCGAGTTCGAGAGCCGGATGTTCGACCGCATCAACGGGCTGTTCTCGCGGCTGGACCACGCTGCGCCGGGCGACCGGCCGATCCTGCACGGCAGCCTGGCCAGCCTGCGCGTCGGCCACAACATCATGATCCTGCGCCGCCTGTCCGGCGAGTTGCCGCCGCCCGCGTCCAGAGCGGTGGCGGCGGCGCTGGCCGCCCTAGGAGTGCATTTCGGCCGGGCCTGGCGCCGGCGTAGCGCCAGCGGTCCAGAGGCGCTTGCGTCGCTGACCCGGGCCAGCCAGGCGCTGCAGGCGCTCGACACCGACCGCGATACGATCACGGCCCTGATCTCGGTCACCGCGATCTGGGTGACCCTGTCCTACCAGTCGGAATTCTTCGCCCTGCCGCAGACCGACGGCCCGGCGCTCATCCGCGACCTGATCGTGCCGACGACATGATGGCGCCACCATGATCAAGGAAATCGACCTCGCCGGCGTCTACCTGTCGCCGATGCTCGGCTATCTCGTGGTCGCGCTGGTCCTCACCGGCCTGCTGCGCTTCGTGCTGGGGCGCGTCGGCGCCTATCGCTGGATCTGGCATCCGGCGCTGTTCGACCTGTCCCTGCTCCTGATCATCATGACCACCCTTGTCGCGCTGACGATGTGAGGGGAAGAAAACCATGAAATACGCGACCCTCGCCCTCCGCATCTTCATCACCCTGGTCGTAGCGGCCGGCGCCGTCGTCGCCGGGGTGCTGCTGTGGCAGTACTACATCGACAGCCCCTGGACCCGCGACGCCCGGGTGGCGGCGGAGATCGTGCAGGTGGCGCCGGACGTCTCCGGCATCATCGTCAGCCTGCCCGTGGCCAACAACCAGAAGGTGCAGAAGGGCGACGTGCTGCTGGTGATCGACCCCGACCGCTACACCCTGGCGGTGCAGCGGGCGCAGGCGGCGCTGGACAGCCAGCAGGCGCAGACTGAGCAGCTCGAGGCGGATGCCGCCCGCCGGGCCAAGCTGGGCCTCAACGCCATCTCGGTCGAGGCTCAGCAGCAGGCGGAATCGGCGGCCAAGGCGGCCCGCGCGGCGGTGGACCAGGACCAGGCGGCGCTGGATTCGGCGAAGCTGGACCTGGAGCGGACGACGATCCGGTCGCCGGTCAACGGCTATGTCTCGACCCTGATCGTGCGGCAGGGCGCCTATGCCACGGCGGGCAAGCAGGTGATGGCGATCGTCGACGCCGACAGCTTCCATGTCCGCGGCTATTTCGAGGAGACCAAGATCCCGCGCATCCACCCGGACGACAAGGTCGAGATCCGGCTGATGGGCGTGTCGACGCCGCTCGAAGGCCATGTCGCGAGCATCGACCGCGCCATCTCCGACCGCGAGGTGACGCTGAACTCGTTCTACCAGATCGTCGACGTGAACCCGACCTTCAGCTGGGTCCGGCTGGCCCAGCGCATCCCGGTCCGCATCGCGCTCGACAAGGTGCCCGACAACGTGCTGCTGGCCTCCGGCATGACCGCGACGGTGGAGGTGCTGCCGCCGATGACGGAGCAGAAGCCGGCAACGAAGTAGGGGGCGGAGCCGCCCCCTCACCCGAAATCGCTACGCGATTTCGACCTCTCCCCAAGGAGAGGTGTGTGTGGAGCGCTGGCCTTATTTCCCGCTCCTCGGGGAGAGGGAGGGGCCCGCCGCGTTGGCGGCGGGAGGGTGAGGGGGAGGCCTCGGCGCCTACTCCGCCGCCTGTTCCTCCTCGCCGAGGAAGCCGCCGGACTGGCGGCGCCACAGCGAGGCATAGTGGCCGTTGGCCTTCAGCAGTTCCTCGTGGCTGCCGATCTCGACGATGCGGCCGCGCTCCAGGATCACCAGCCGGTCCATCCGGGCGATGGTCGATAGGCGGTGGGCGATGGCGATCACCGTCTTGCCCTCCATCAGGTCCTCGAGCTGCTCCTGGATCGCCGCCTCGACCTCGGAATCGAGCGCCGAGGTCGCCTCGTCCAGGATCAGGATCGGCGCGTTCTTCAGCACCACCCGGGCGATCGCGACGCGCTGGCGCTGGCCGCCGGACAGCTTGACCCCGCGCTCGCCGACATGGGCCTCGTAGCCGCGGCGGCCGCGCCAGTCCTCGACATCCAGGATGAAGTCGTGAGCATGGGCCTGCTTGGCGGCCGCGATCACCTCGGCCTTGGTCGCGCTCGGCCGGCCATAGTTCAGATTCTCGAAGATCGACCGGTGCAGCAGCGAGGTGTCCTGGGTGACCACCGAGATCTGCTCGCGCAGGCTCTCCTGCGTCACCCCGGCGATGTCCTGGCCGTCGATCAGGATGCGGCCGCGCTCGACGTCGAAGAAGCGCAGCAGCAGGTTGACCAGGGTCGACTTGCCGGCGCCGGAGCGGCCGACCAGCCCGATCTTCTCGCCCGGCCGGATGTCGAGGTTCATGGCCTCGATCACCCCGCCCGGCCGGCCGTAGTTGAAGCTGACCTGGTCGAAGCGGATGCCACCCTCGGTCACCTTCAGCCGCTTGGCGCCCGGCTTGTCGACCAGCCGCAGCGGCTTGGCGATCGAGATCATGCCCTCCTGCACCACGCCGATATTCTCGAAGATCGTGGTCACCTGCTGCGCCACCCAGCCGGCCATGTTGACGATCTGCCAGGTCAGCGGCAGCACCATGGCCACGGCGCCCAGCGCCACCGCCCCCTGGCGCCACAGCAGGATGGCGATGGCGGCGGTCGACACCACCAGGGTCGCGTTGGTGGTGGACAGGCACAGGTTGAACAGGGTGATCAGCCGCAGCTGGCTGCGGAAGATCGTGGTGTGGCCGTCCACCGCCTCACGGACATACTCGTCCTCCTCCTTCGCGCGGGCGAACAGCTTCACGGTCAGGATGTTGGTGTAGCTGTCGACGATCCGGCCGGTCAGCAGCGACCGCGCCTCCGACATCTCCAGCGAGCGCTGCTTCAGCCGCGGCACGAAATAGGTCAGGAGCAGGATGTAGACCGCGAACCAGCCCATGGTCGGCAGCGCCAGCCACAGATCGGCGCTGGCCAGCAGCACCAGCGCGCTGGTGCCGTAGACGGTCAGGTACCAGACCGCGACGATCGACGTCACCGTGCTGTCGCGCAGCGCCACGCCGGTCTGCATCACCCGGTTGGCGATGCGGCCGGCGAAGTCGTTCTGGAAGAACGTCCAGCTCTGCCGCACCACATGCCAGTGGCTCTGCCACCGGACCAGGTTGGTGAAGCCCGAGGCGATGATCTGGTTGGTGATCAGCGCCTGCAGAAACAGGGCGCCCGGCCGGCACAGCAGCAGCACCGCCGCCATCCCGGCCAGCAGGTGCCAGTGATCGGCGAACAGCTCTTCGGGCGTGACGGTGCTGAGCAGGGTGACGACCCGGCCGATGAAGACCGGGATCAGCGCGTCGAGCAGCGCGACCGTCAGCCCGGCGCCGAGCAGGGCGACGTAATACCAGCGGACCTGCCGCAGGAAGAACCAGTAGAACCGCAGCAGGTCGCCCGGCGGCTGGCCAGGCATGCCCGTGGCGGTCGGCAGCACGCGGGCTTCGAAGAAGCGGAACATGATCGGGTCTTCCGGGCGGCGTTCTTATTTGGCGGCAGGGTCCCAGCCTGCGCCGACTATGCGGCGACGAAAAGACCGGACAATTGGACACAGGAATTCGTTCAGCGCAGGGCTCGCGACATTTTCGTCTGTGCGCGCGGTCACTGGCGGGCCGGCGCAGGCCGCTAGACTCGCGGCCATGGATGCAGGGGCGTGGCCGGATCGTCCGGCCGCGGCATCCGAGGGGTTCGACATGAAGTACATCATCGTGCCGATTCTGGTGGCGCTGGCCGGATGGGGCATCCGGCCGGCCCTGGCCAACGCTATCCACGACGCGCTCGGCCAGGTCGAATCGGCCTACAGCAGCGGCGACTACGGTGTGTTGAAGTTGAAGTGATCGGCAGGCGAGGGGTTTTGCGGCCCCTCGCCCTCGCGCTCAGGCCGGCGGCGGCTCCGGGTGGAACTGGTACAGCCAGGTCTCGGTCAGCGGCCGGCCGTCCAGGCGCAGGACCATGCGCAGCTCGACCGGGTCGCTGCCGTCGACCGTGAGGTCGAAGGTGGCGCGCCAAACATTGCCGTTCGGCACCGGTTCGCTGAACGGCCGCTGGATGGTGCCGCGGGAGGCGGTGACCGCCACCTCCGGGAACACGCCGTAGGGAATCCGGCGCATCACCGCCGGGTTGTCGAATTCGGCGACGATCTTGAAGACGCCGGGCGGGCGCGGCTTGCCTGGCTCGCCGCCGCGACCCATCCGGGTGGCGATGGTGCGGGCGATGCCCTGGTCGGGATAAGGCTCGTCCGCCAGCCAGTGCAGCCGGTAGCTCAGATCGTGGCGGTCACCGGCCGCCGCCTGGCCTTCCGGCACCCAGAAGGCGACGATGTTGTCGTGGATCTCGTCGTCGGTCGGAATCTCCACCAGCTGGATCGCGCCGCGGCCGAAAGGCGCCAGCGGCTCGACCCACAGGCTCGGGCGGCGGTCGTAGAACACGCCGTCGAGATAATGGTCGAAATTGCGGTCGCGCTGCAGCAGGCCGAAGCCGCGCGGGCTGTCGCCGCCGAAGCTCGACACCGTGATCGTCCGCGGGTTGTTCAACGGGCGCCAGATCCGCTCGCCGGCGGCGGTCCAGATCGCCAGCCCGTCCGAATCATGCACCTCCGGCCGCCAGTCCAGCATCCGGCCGCGGCCGTATTCGCCGTACCAGAACATCGAGGTCAGCGGCGCCAGGCCGAGGCGCGACACCGCTTGGCGCAGGACCAGCGAGGCCTCGACCTCCATCACCACCCCTTCGGTCCGGTGCAGGGTGAAGCGGTAGGCGCCGCTGACGCTGGGCCCATCCAGCAGGGCGCAGATCACCGCCGGCTGCGCCGGGTCCGGCGCCTCGGCAATGAAGAACTGGGTGAAGATCGGGAACTCTTCCGGCTTGCCGGGGGCGAAGACGTCGACCGCGACGCCGCGCGCCGACAGCCCGTATTGGCCGAGCGCGCCGATCGCCCGGAAATAGGAGGCGCCGAGGAAAGCGACCCAATCCTGTGTGCGCCAGTCCGGGCGCCCATGCGATTCCTGCAGGCGGAAGCCGGCGAAGCCCGAATCGGCCGGCAACTGCCGGGCCGGGCTGTCCGCCGGCATGTCGAAGTAACCCGGCCGATAGAGGATCTCGCGGGCGCCGTCGCTGCCGACCAGATACATCCGCACCGATTCGCCGGAATAGCGGCCGAGATGGAAGAAGGTGACCGGATAGGCGCCGCTGCCGTCGGCGAAGGGGGCGAGATCCGTCTTGAACCGGATCTTGCCATGGGCGTCGTAGTCGATCGCCTGCACGATGTCCGGCGCCGGCCGAGTGGGCGGCTGGTACGGCTGCGCCGCCATCGCCTGGGCCCGCGCGACCAGCGCCTCGTAGGAGAAGGGCGCGGCCGGGCCGAGGGTCAGCCCCTGCTGCTGGGCGGTGGCGGTGCGGGACGCAGCCGGCAGCCCGGCCAGCAGCGCGGCCGATCCGGCGGCGCGGAGCAGGGCGCGGCGATGGAGCCCGGTCATGCGTCCTCCCTGGCCGATGTCTCCCGAGCGGAGGCCCACCTTAACTTACGTCTGGCCGGCGGCACGAACAGGCTTTGACCACGGCGGCGCGGCGTCGTGAGATGACGCCGGACAGGGGAGGAGCGGATGAGCCTTGTGCCGGTGATTGATCTGGCGGCGGGACAGGAGAGGACGGTGGCCGCTGCGGTGGCCGAGGCCTGCGGGCGCGTCGGCTTCCTGGTGGTGACCGGGCATGGCGTGCCGGCGGCGGTGATCGACCGCGGCTGGGCCGCCGCCCGCGCCTTCTTCGACCTGCCCGAGGCGGCGAAGCGCAGCGTGGCGATGCCGAGGCCCGGCTACCCTTATGGCTATTCGCCGGTGGCGGGGGAGAGCCTGGCCCGGTCGCTCGGCGACCGGCGGCCGCCCGACCTGAAGGAGAGCTTCTCGATCGGCCCGGCCGACCTGACGCCGCCGCCCGACTCGGCGGACGCGGTCGCCTTCGCCTGGGCCGCCAATCTGTGGCCGGCCGAGCCGCCCGGCTTCCGCGACGCCATGCTGGCCTATTACCGGGCCCTGTCCGATCTCGCCGGCCGGCTGATGCGGCTGTTCGCCCTCGGCCTCGATCTGCCGGAGGATTTCTTCGACAGCCGGATCGACCGGGCGATCAGCGCGCTGCGGCTGCTGAACTACCCGGACCAGCCGGTGCCGCCGGAACCGGGGCAGCTGCGCGCCGGCGCCCACACCGATTACGGCTCTCTGACCATCCTGCTGCCGCAGGACGCGCCGGGCGGGCTGGAGGTGCAGGGGGCGGACTCGGCATGGCATGCGGTGCCGACGGTGCCGGGTGGCTTCGTGATCAATCTCGGCGACCTGATGGCGCGCTGGACCAACGACCGTTGGCGCTCGACCCTGCATCGCGTGGTCAACCCGCCGCCGGACGCGGCCGGATCGACCCGGCGCCAGTCGATCGCCTTCTTCCACCAGCCGAACTGGGATGCGGAGGTCGCCTGCCTGCCGACCTGCCTCGGGCCGGGCGAAACGCCCAGATACCCGCCGGTCCTGTCGGGTCCGCACCTGGCGTCGAAGTTCCGCTCTACGGTGACGCTGCCGGCCGTCTAGGGCTCAGAAGTCGGAACAGCGGCCGTTGACATCCCAGTCGCCGTAGCGGGTCGGTTCCAGCCCCTTCGGGCCGCCGATCTCGCCGGGCTTCTGCGGCACGATCTCGACCGGCGCGCCGGTGCGCGGGTCGATGCGCTCGGCCAGTTCCGGGGGCGACAGGGGCTTGGCGGCAGGGGTGTTGGTCTCGCTCATGCTCTGGATATGGCGAGGCGGGCCGGCCGTGTCCAGGCTTGATCCAAGGCGGGCCGGGGCCATTTGATCCGGGGCGAGACCTATGGAGGACCTGATGTCGGGCTACATCCGCACGGCGATGCTGCTGGCGGCCCTCACCGCGCTGTTCATGGCGGCGGGCTGGCTGCTGGGCGGGCGGGGCGGAATGATGATCGCGCTGCTGGTGGCGGTGGGCATGAACCTGTTCGCCTACTGGAACGCCGACAAGATGGTGCTGCGCATGCACAATGCGCGCGAGGTCGATGCCCGCACCGCGCCCGACTTCTACAACCTCGTCGCCCGGCTGGCCGAACAGGCGCAGTTGCCGATGCCGAAGGTCTATCTGATCGAGACCGACCAGCCGAACGCCTTCGCCACCGGACGCAACCCGCAGAACGCCGCGGTCGCCGCCACCACCGGCCTGTTGCGCCGGCTGTCGGCGGAGGAGGTCGCAGGCGTGATGGCGCATGAGCTGGCGCATGTCCGCAACCGCGACACGCTGATCATGACGATCACCGCGACCATCGCCGGCGCCTTGTCGATGCTGGCCAATTTCGGCCTGTTCTTCGGCGGCGGCGACAACCGCAACAACCCGCTCGGCTTCATCGGGGTGATCCTGACCGTGATCCTGGCGCCGCTCGCCGCCATGCTGGTGCAGATGGCGATCAGCCGCAGCCGCGAATACGAGGCCGACCGGATCGGGGCCGAGATCAGCGGCCGGCCGCTCTGGCTGGCCTCGGCGCTGGAAAAGATCGAGGCGTTCTCGAAGCGGATCGACTACGGTGCGGCGGAGCGGAATCCCGCCACTGCCCACATGTTCATCATCAATCCGTTGCATGCCCATGCGGTCGACAGCCTGTTCTCGACGCATCCCTCGACCGCCAACCGCGTCGCCGCGCTGCAGCGGATGGCGGGTCTTGCGCAGGGCCAGGGCCGCGGGCCCTGGGGGTGAGAGCTTCCCTCCAGGTCTCTCCTGCCTTCCCTTTCAACGTCATTCCCGCGAAAGCGGGAATCTCTTTCCGGTCCGTGCACGACGAGATCCCCGCTTTCGCGGGGATGACGGATCAGGGAAAGGGTTGCCGGCCCCTCTGAGGGAACTTCGCCCATGACCGCCGAAGCCGTGTCCGCCCCCCGCTCGAACGGGCGGGCCGCGATCTTCGGCTGGTGCCTCTATGACTGGGCGATGAGCGCCTTCAACACGGTCATCGGCACCTTCGTCTTCTCGGTCTATTTCACCAAAGGCATCGTCGGCGACGCCGACCATGGCGCCGCGCTGTGGGGCGTCGCCATCGGCGCCGGCGGCATCTTGGTCGCGCTGCTCAGCCCGGTGCTGGGCGCTGTCGCCGACCATGGCGGGCGGCGCAAGGCCTGGCTCGCCGCCTGCGTCGCCGCGGCCGTGGTGCCGACCGCGCTGCTCTGGTTCGCGGCGCCGGACCCGTCCTGGATCGTGGCGGCGATGCTGCTGGTCGGCCTCGCCAGCATCGCCTTCGAGCTGTCCACCGTCTTCTACAACGCGCTGCTGATCGACGTGGCGCCGCCGGGCATGCTCGGCCGTGTCTCCGGTTGGGGCTGGGGCCTCGGCTATTTCGGCGGGCTGGTGTGCCTGGTGATCGCCCTGTTCGGCCTGATCGGCTTCGGCGGCGCGGCGCCGCTGCTGCCGCTGCCGGCGGTGGACTCCGCCGGGCCGCGCGCCACCGGCCCGCTGGTGGCGCTGTGGTGGGTGGTGTTCGCCCTGCCGCTGCTGCTGCTGGTCCGCGAACGGCCGGGCGGCACGCCGATCGGGGCTGCGATCCGCCGCGGCCTGGCCGATCTCTGGCGCACGCTGAAATCGCTGCCGGGGCAGGGCAACCTGGTGCGCTTCCTGGTCGGCAGCGCCATCTATCGCGAAGGCTTCAACATGCTGTTCGCCTTCGGCGGCATCTACGCCGCCGGAGCGCTGGGGCTCGATTTCGGTCAGCTGGTGTTGTTCGCGATCGGGCTCAACGTCACCTCCGGCATCGGCGCGATCCTGTTCGCCTGGGTCGATGACACGATCGGGTCGAAGCCGACGATCCTGGTCTCGATCGTCGGGCTCGTCGCCCTCGGCGTGCCGATCATCCTGGTCGCCGATCCCCACTGGTTCATCGGCCTGGCCCTGGTGCTGGGCCTGTTCCTGGGGCCGGCCCAGGCGGCCAGCCGCACGCTGATGGGCCGGATGGCGCCGCCGGGCGGCGAGGGCGAGGCCTATGGCCTGTACGGCCTGACCGGCCGCGCCACCGGCTTCCTCGGCCCCTGGCTGTTCGCCGGCGCCACCGCCGCCTTCGCCAGCCAGCGCGCCGGCATGGCCACGGTGATCACCCTGTTCGCGCTGGGCGGCCTCATCGTGGCGACGGTGCGGGAGCCGGCGCGGGGCTGATACATACAATTTGACAGATCTCCCCACTTACAGGAATATTGTCTGCATTGGTGGGGAGTGATTTCAAAATGGCGATTGACGATCTGGCACCCCGAACGGGGCGCGTGGGTTACGACGGCAGCCGGTTCGGCATCGGCGGCCTGTTCCTGAAGACGATGCTGCTGTCGCTGGTGACGCTGGGCATCTACAATTTCTGGGGTCGGACGCAGATCCGGCGGGCGGTCTGGGGTGCGACCAGCGTCGACGGCGAGCCCTTCGAATACACCGGCACGGGCAAGGAGCTGTTCTTCGGCTTCCTCAAGGCGATCGGCATCCTGATCCTCCTCGGCTTGGCACTGTTTGTCCTCGGCTGGGTGGGCTCGCTGCTGGCACATTCCGGGATCGTCCTGCAATTCGTACCGCTGGCCTTCTACTTGGTCCTGTCGGTGCTCGCGGTCGCGGCGGTCTATCTCGCCACGCGCTACCGGCTGTCGCGCACCCTGTGGCGCGGCATCCGCTTCGGCCTCGACGGCAACGCGCGCAGCTTCGTCCTGGGCACCATCGGCTATTCGCTGCTGGCGCTGGCGACGCTCGGCATCTGCCTGCCGCTGCTGCGGACCTGGCAGACCCGCACCATCGTCAACAATGCGCGCTACGGCACCGTGCCGTTCCGCATGGAGGCGCGAGGGGCGACGCTGATCTGGCCCTGGGTGCTGACCATGCTGCTGGCGGGGCCGACGCTGGGGATCATGCTGGTGTGGTACCGGGTGCGGGAGTTCCGCACCTGGTCCTCGAGCATCAGTGTCGCCGGGCTGAAGCTGGACAGCCGCTTGCGCCTGGGCGATGTGCTGGGGCCGGCGATCCTGCTGGCCGTCATCACCGTGGTCTTCTTCGTCGCCCTGTTGCTGCCGACCGTCTTCGACCTGCTGGAGGCGTGGCGGACGCGGGTGCCGCCGCCGCCCACCTCCACGCTCTCGATCGTCGGCATCTGGATCTATGTGGCGCTGGCGCCGACGATCAACTTCATCGTGCTGGGCCACCCGGTGCTGAAGGCCAGCTGCGAGACCATGGCGATCGGCGGCGCGCTGGACCTGGAGGCGGTGGCCCAGTCCTCCGATGCCGGCCCGCGCACCGGGGAGGGGCTGTTCGCCCTGCTCGACGGCGGCGGGCTTTGACCGACGGGCCCTGGTCCGGGCGGTATTCGGACGGCAGGACGGCCCATGTCACGCCGGTCCGCGCCGCGGTCGCGGCCGACCGGCTGGTGATCGCAAGCGAGGACGGCGCCATGCTCGCGGAATGGCCGCTCGCATCGCTGCATCTTGCGGGCCGGGCGGATGCGCTGGTCCGGCTGCGATCCGGGCAGGGCGACGGCCGGCTGACCCTCGACGACCCGGAGGCCCTGGCCGGGCTGCGCGCGGCCGGCGCGCCGCTGCGATTGCCCGAGGCTGGCAGCGGGCGGACCATCCTGATCTGGACGGCGGGGCTGGTCGCGGTGATCGGCGCCGTGCTGCTCCTGCTGCCGCGGCTGTCGGCATCGATCGCCACGCTGGTGTCGGTGGAGGACGAGGCCTCGCTCGGCGATTCGGTGGCGGACAGCATCGAGCTGATGCTGCGCCATCCGGCCGCCTGCACCGGGCCGGACGGCCGGGCGGCGGTGGAGTCGCTGGTGCGACGCCTGTTGGCTGGACAGCAGTCCCCGTACCGATTCCGGGTCGAGGTGCTGGACAGCGGGGTGCCCAACGCCCTGGCGGCGCCGGGCGGCCGGATCCTGATGTTCCGCGGCCTGATCGACCGGATGCAGGGGCCGGATGAGTTCGCCGGCGTGCTGGCGCATGAGATGGGGCATGTGCTGCACCGCCACGGGCTGCAGGGCATCATCCGCCAGCAGGGGCTGTCGATCCTGGCGATGCTGACGGGCGGGTCGGATCTCAGCCGGCTCGGCCAGGCCGGGTCGGAGCTGGTGGCTCTGTCCTATTCCCGCGGCTTCGAGCGCGAGGCGGACGACACCGCGCTGCAGCTGCTGGCCGGGGCCGGTCTGCGCCGCGACGGCCTGTCCACCCTGTTCCACCGCCTGGCGAAGGACGGACGGGCCGGGGAGGGGCCGGCCTTCCTGGCCACCCATCCGCCGCTGGAGGAACGCGGCCTCCTCGACACCCCGGACACTGCCGGCGTTCCGGCGATGAGCGATGCCGAGTGGCAGGCCGTCAGGACGATGTGCGAGTGACGCCGGTCAGTGCCGGAAGTGGCGCCGCCCGGTAAACACCATGGCGATGCCGGCCTGGTCGGCGGCGTCGATTACCTCGCGGTCGCGCATCGAGCCGCCGGGCTGGATCACCGCGGTAGCGCCGGCCTCGACCAGGGCCAGCAGGCCGTCGGCGAAGGGGAAGAACGCCTCCGACGCCGCCACCGACCCGGCGATGCGCGAGCCGGTCTCGCCGGCGGCCTTGGCCGCCTCCGCCGACTTCGCCACCGCGATCTTGACGCTGTCGACCCGGCTCATCTGCCCGGCGCCGATGCCGACCGTGCTGCGGCCCCTGGCGAAGACGATGGCGTTGGACCGGACATGCTTGGCCACCTGGGTGGCGAACAGCAGGTCGTCGATCTGCGCCGGGGTCGGCGCCTTGCGGGTCACCAGCTTCAGCTCCGACGCCTTCGGCGCCGCATCGTCGCGGGTCTGGGTCAGGAAGCCGCCGGCGACGCTGCGCAGGATGCGGCGGCGCTGCGTCGGGTCCTGCACCCCGCCGGTCTTCAGCACCCGCAGATTGGCCTTGGCGGCGAACACCGCGGCCGCCGCCGGCTCGACATCCGGGGCGATCACCACCTCGGCGAACAGCGCAGTGATCGCCTGGGCCGTGGCGGCGTCGATCGGCCGGTTGGCGGCGATGATGCCGCCGAAGGCACTGATCGGGTCGCAGGCCAGCGCCCTGGCATAGGCCTCGGACAGCGTGGCGGCGACGGCGACGCCGCAGGGGTTGGCGTGCTTGACGATGACGACCGCGGGCTCGGTGAACTCCGACACCGCCTCGAAGGCCGCGTCGGCGTCGAGGATGTTGTTGTAGCTCAGCTCCTTGCCCTGCACCTGCTCGGCCGTGGCCGGGCCGGGCACCGCGGGGCCGCTGAGATAGAGGGCGGCGGCCTGGTGCGGGTTCTCGCCGTAGCGCAGCGTCTCCGCCAGCTTGCCGGACAGCGACAGGCGCGGCGGGAAGGTCTCGCCCCCGACCTCGGCGAACCAGCCGGCGATGGCGGCGTCATAGGCGGCGGTGCGGGCGAAGGCGGCGGCGGCCAGGCGGCGGCGGGTGGCGCCCAGCGTGCCGCCATTGGCGGCGATCTCCAGCCGCAGCGGCTCGTAGTCGACCGGCGAGGTGACGACGGCGACGAAGGCGTGGTTCTTGGCCGCGGCGCGGGTCATCGCCGGGCCGCCGATGTCGATGTTCTCGATGCCGTCGTCGAAGCTGGCGCCGCGTGCGATCGTCGCCTCGAACGGGTACAGGTTCGACACCAAGAGGTCGATCGGCGCGATGCCGTAATCGGTCATGGCCTCGAGATGGTCGTCGCTGTCGCGCCGGGCCAGCAGGCCGCCATGGATCTTCGGGTGCAGGGTCTTGACCCGCCCGTCCATGATCTCGGGGAAGCCGGTGTGGGCCGAGACCTCCTTGACCGGGATGCCGGCGTCGGCCAGCGCCTTGTAGGAGCCGCCGGTCGACAGGATCTCGACCCCGCGCTCGGCCAGGAACCGGGCGAACTCGACGATGCCGGTCTTGTCGGAGACGGAGATCAGCGCGCGGCGGATCGGCAGGGCGGCTTCGGTCATCATCGGCGGGGCTCCGGGGCAGAATTGGCCCGTCTTTAGACCCGGGCGGACGGGTTGTCGACCGTCTAGCGCCGCAAGGCGCCGCCGGGGCCCGGGCCGCCGCACCGGTCTTCCAGCCAGCGGACGGCGAAATCCGTCATCTCCGCGGCCGAAACCAGGACCGAGGCGGCGTCGCCGACCGTGCCGCGCATGCCGCGGCCGGTGGCCAGGAACTCCTCGACCACGGTGGCGAAATAGGCCTCCGGCAGGCCGTCGACGACGGGGTCGGAGGTGTCGAACTCCTCGAACCGGCGCCAGACCGTCTGACCATCCACGAGGATCGGCACCTCGGCGCGGACCACGCGCTTGCCGGGAATCCGGGCCAGATGCTCGGCATGATGCAGCAGGCTCATGGCGTCGAGCGGGGCGCCGAGCATCAGCACCTGGCCGCGGGCCTCGACCAGTCTGGCGAAGGGGGACTGCTCGCCATAGCCGTAGTCGAGGGCGTGGTCGGCGGTGAACCAGTCCGCCCGGCCGCCGATTGCGGCGCAGGAGGCGCCGGGATTGGCGCTGCGCCGCGCGCCGGGCCGGGTGCGCACCAGCTCGGCAATGGCGCCGTTGAAGCGGCGCGCGCGGGACGCGGCCGGGTCGAAGGGCGGGATGTCGTCGCGCAGCTCGGCCGGGACATTGCCGTCATCGTCCAGCAGGTCGTGATAGTCGTCGCTCCAGTCGGTGTAGACCAGGATCGTGCCGCCCGGGCCCAGCACGTCATGCAGAGCGTCGATCAGGGCATCGGGGCCGCCAAGAATGCGGCCGACCGAGCGCAGGGCGGCATGGACCATCACCGCATCGTCGGCCCCGAGGCCGATGTCGCGAAGCTGCGCGGCCAGCGTCCGCCGCGTGTGGATCTGCGCCGTCATTCCAGGCCCTAGGCCAGCCGCCGTTCCCGGCGCAGGATCCACTGAACGCCGGTGCTCTTCTCGGCGCCGACCTCGCCCCAGATCACGACCTGCGTGGTCTTGCGGCGGTCGGTGCCGCGGCCGGCATAGATGCCTTCCTCCAGCGCCACCTCGCCGCCATAGCCGCGCAGCCGCCAGCCGTCGCCGCCGGGCAGGCGGATGATCACCGAGCTGCCGCCCTGCACCGGCGACAGCTGCAAGGCCGGGTGCAGGTGGAAGCGGATGGCGAAGGGCAGGCCGCGCGCGGCGTCGGTCTCGGCGAACAGGATGTCCTCGCCGCGCAGCTCGTCGCCATTGGCCGACAGCTCCAGCCGGCGGCGGTGGATCAGGCCCAGCGCCTCGCGATAGCCGTCGTGCCAGGCGTCGATCAGCACCGATTGCGGCGTTTCCTGCCGGTCGACCTCGATGCCGTGCGGCCGCTTGCCGATGCCGGCGTCGCGCAGGATCTCGGCCGAATCGCGGCCGGCGACGCTGAGCGTCGAATGGGCCGGCGTGCCGCGCAGCGCGGTGTGCCAGGCGCTGTCCTCGGCGCTGCCACGGCCGGGCCAGGCACCGCAATTGACGATCATGCGCTCGCGCCCGACCGACAGCTCGAAGGACAGCAGCCCGGCATGGGCGCCGTCGTCGACACCGGCCGGCGGCGGCGCGCCGACATCGAGCAGCAACAGGGTGCGGCCGGCCATCGCCCGCTCGAAGCCGCTGTGCCGCGCGCTCTTCGGCGGCCGGGCCTTGGAATCGGCCTGGGACAGGACGGCGTCGATCAGCACCGGCTCGCCCTCCTGCGCGTCGTTGAACAGGGCGAAGCCGCCGTCGCCATGGCGCAGCAGGCGCAGCGCCGGCGCCATGCGGTCGATCGCCAGGTGCAGCGCGTCCGGCACATGCGCCTGGGCGGCGCGGAAGGCGGCGCGGATATCGATCAGCTGGCGCAGCACCGTCAGGTGCACCGCCGGGTTGCGCTGGATGTGGCCGCCATCGGGCAGAATCTGGCGCGGCAGGCATTTGCCGAGGATGCGCTGGGCCTGGTCCAGCCGCGGCCGGCCCTGCGGCAGGGCGACGGCGCCGTAGACCAGGCCGCGCACGGTCTGGATCTGGCGCGGGTCCATCGGGTCGCCGTCGGCGACGCGGGTCAGGTGGCGCAGCTGCCGCGACAGGCTGGCGAAGACCCGGGTGCGGAAATCGTCGTCGGCGCTGGCGCAGAAGAAGTCATGGGCGCCGAGCCAGCTGGCGATGCGCTGGCCCAGGATGTCCGGCTGCCAGGTCAGCGGGTGCCAGCGGTCGTAGCGCTCGATCCAATGGTCGATCAGCCGCCGCGCCGCGCGCCGGGCCTGGTCGCCGCCGGCCGCGCGCAGGTCGCGCAGCCATTCGAAGCCGTGCAGCGCCTCGATGAAGTCGGGGGCGGCGCCGAACGGCTCCCACGGCGCCGCCGCCGCCGCCTCATAGGTCTGGCCGCCCAGCCGGTACGTCCCCGCGATCAGCGCCGCGCCGCGCTCGGCATCGCCCGGCCAGGGGTCGGGCGGTACCATCAGCAGGTCGCGCGGCCCCTTGCGCCCCAGCGCCACGGAGTAGAGCGGGTTCGAATAGGCGAACCGCGCGATCTGGTCGTGGACGTTGCGGGTCAGGCTGCGCGGGCTCCGCATGGCTCAGCTTTTGCCGCGGATCGCGGCGATGTTGGCGGCATAGGCCTTGGGCCCGCCACGGAAGGCGGCAGTGCCGGCGACCAGCGTGTCGGCGCCGGCGGCGATCACCCGCGGCGCGGTCTCCGGCGTGACGCCGCCATCGACCTCCAGCCGCACGTCGCGGCCGGACTTGTCGATCAGGGCGCGCAACCGGGCGATCTTGTCGAGCTGGCTCTCGATGAAGCTCTGCCCGCCGAAGCCGGGATTGACCGTCATCACCAGCACCAGGTCGATGTCGCCCAGCAGCTCCTCGACCATGGCGATCGGCGTGCCGGGGCTCAGCACCACCCCCGGCGCCTTGCCGAGCGAGCGGATCAGCTGGACGGTGCGATGCGGGTGCGGCCCGGCCTCCGGGTGGAAGCTGATGCGGTCGACCCCCGCCTCGGCGAAGGCCGGGATGAAGGGATCGGCCGGGCCGATCATCAGATGGGTGTCGAATGGCAGGGCGGAGCAGGGCCGCAATGCCTTCACCACGCTCGGGCCGAAGGTGATGTTGGGGACGAAATGCCCGTCCATGATGTCGAGGTGGAGCCAGTCGGCTCCCGCCTCGGTCATGGCACGGGCCTCCTCGCCCAGTCGGGCGAAATCGGCGGAGAGGATGGAGGGGGCGATCACGACCGGCTTGACCATGATCGTCCTCATAACAAGCGGCCGGCCGCGTCACAACCGTGACGAAACCGTGGCGCCAAATATGGGGCCGGGGCGGCGCGCCACCCCGGCCGGTTTCACCCGAAAGGCTTACTTCGCCTTGGCCAGGAATTCCTTGACGTTTTCCGGGGTCACCGTGTCGAGGCCGACATAGGTGATCTCCTCGACCTTCTCGCCCTTCTTCAGCTTCGCCAGCATCTCCATCGCCAGCGCGCCCATCTCATAGGGCTGCTGGCCGATCAGGCCGTTGGCGTAGCCGTCGCGCAGCAGCTCCAGCTCCGTCTTCAGCGTGTCGGCCGAGACCAGCACGACCTCCTTCGAGGCCAGCTTGGCCTTGATCGGCTCGGCGAAGTTGCGGAAGGCGTCGGGCACGAACAGCGGCCAGCCACCGACCGGCAGCAGCGCGTCGATGTCGGGATGGGCGGTCAGCGTGTCCTGCAGCTGCTGCACCGCCAAAGCGGCGTCGTCGTTGCAGTACAGCGGCGAGCCGGCGACCTGGGTCCAGCCGGCGCCCAGCCCGTCGATCACGCCGCGCACGCGGTCGTTCAGGTTGGCCGCGGCCGGGCCGCCGGAGACCATGGCGTAGGTGCCGCCGCTGGGCTTCAGCTTGGCCGCCATCTCGCCGATCGCCTTGCCCATGGCATAGTTGTCGGTGCCGACGAAGGCCTGGCGCTTCGACCCCGGCGCGTCGGCGTCGAAGGTGATGGTCGGGATGCCGGCGGCCACCGCCTGGTCGATCACGTTGGTCAGCGCGTCGACATCGGCGACCGAGATCGCCAGCCCGTCGATGCCCTGGGTGATCAGGTCCTGGACGATCTGCGCCTCGCTGGCCGGCTCATGCTCGACCGGGCCGATATAGACGCATTCGACGCCCAGCTTCTTGGCCGCATCCATGCAGCCGTCGCGCGACAGGTCGAAATACGGGTTGTTCATGGCCTTCGGCACCAGCGCGAAGCGCAGCTTGTCCGCCGCGTTCGCGCCGCCGGCCATGGTCATCACGGCGCCCAATGCCACCGCGGCCAAAAGCAACTTCTTCATAATGGTCCTCCCCTTGTTGAACTCGTTTCCGTCCGGCGGCTCAAGCCGCGCGCTTGGACCGGATGCGGTCCAGCAGCACCGCCAGGATGATGAACACGCCGACGAAGAAATCCTGCCAGTAGGGCTGCACGCCGCCCAGGATCAGGCCGTTGCGGATGACCTCGATCAGCGCCGCGCCGGTGATGGCGCCCAGCGGCCCGCCCAGGCCGCCGGTCAGGTTGGCGCCGCCGATCACCGAGGCGGCGATCACCCGCAGCTCGTAGCCGACCGCGGTGTTGGCGGGGGCGGAGCCGAGCCAGGCCAGCAGCAGCACGCCGGTGAAGCCGGCCAGCGCGCTGCAGAACACATAGACCGAGATCTTGACCCGCTCGACCGGCACGCCGGTCAGCGCCGCCGCCTTCTCGTTGCCGCCGATGGCGAAGACGTGCCGGCCCCACTGCATGTGCTTGAGCAGGTACCAGATCATCACCGCCAGCACCGCCATGTAGATCAGCGACGGCGGCAGCATGCCGAGGATCGGGTCGTTGCCCAGCGTCCGGAACAGGTCCTTGGCCGGCCCGGCGGTCGGCGACCCGCGGCCCTGGGTGACGACATAGACCAGGCTGCGGCAGACGCTGAGCATGCCCAGCGTGGTGACGAAGGGCGACAGGCCCAGCCGGGCGATCAGCAGGCCGTTGACCAGCCCGACCACGCCGCCGGCCGCGACGCCGGCCAGCACGCCGAAGGCCAGCGCCAGGCCCGGCCAGTCGACGAACAGGGGCCAGTCGGCGCTCCAGCCCATCGCCAGGCTGGTGGCGACGGCGCCGAGCGCCATCACCGAGCCGACCGACAGGTCGATGCCAGCCAGGATGATCACCAGCGTCTGCCCCAACGCCGCGATGGCGATGTAGGAGAAGTTCTGGGCGACGTTCTGCAGGTTGCGCTCGGTCAGGAACTTGTCCGAGGCGATGGTCATGACGATCATCAGGATCACCAGCGCCGCCAGGACGTAGGTGATCTGGGATCCCAGGATGCGGTGCAGCGGCCCCTGCCGCCGGACATTGTCGAAATTCATCGCTGCGGAGTTGGTGACCTGGGCCATCACGCCGCCTCCAGCGCGCCGGTGATCAGCCCGGTGACTTCCTCGGGCGAGCTTTGGGCGATGCGCTTGTCGGCGACCTTGCGGCCGCGGCGCATCACGATCACCCGGTCGCAGACCTCGAACACGTCGGGCATGCGGTGGCTGATCAGGATCACGGCAATGCCGCTGTCGCGCAGCCGGCGGATCAGCTCCAGCACCTCATGCACCTGGCGCACGCTGATCGCCGCGGTCGGCTCGTCCATCAGGATCAGCTTGGCGTTGGCCAGGCGGGTGCGGGCGATGGCCACCGCCTGGCGCTGGCCGCCCGACATCAGCCGCACCAGGTCGCCGGCCCGGGTCTCCGACTTCAGCTCGGCGAACAGCGCCTGCGCCTTGCGGTTCATGGTGCCGTGGTCGAGGCGGCGCAGTGGCCAGACCCCGGTCTTCAGCTCGCGGCCGAGGAAGACATTGGCGGCGGCGGTCAGGTTGTCGGCCAGGGCGAGGTCCTGGTAAACCACCTCGATCCCGGCCTCGCGGGCATCGACCGGCTTGTGGAAATGCACCGGCTTGCCCTCCAGCAGCATCTCGCCGCCGGTCGGCGGAAAGTTGCCGGCCATGACCTTGACCAGGGTGGACTTGCCGGCGCCGTTGTCGCCCATCAGCCCGACCACCTCGCCGGGCTCGATCGACCAGCTGACGCCGGTCAGGGCGTGAATCGCCCCGAAATGCTTGGCAATGTCCCGCAGCTCCAGAAGCGCCATGCCGCCCCATTCCTCCCCGGCCCCGGTGATCCCGGCCTCGTTCGGGCGGAACTGTGAAAGAGAGCGCGGCGGAGCGCAAATTGTTTTTGTCTGATTATTGTATCAAGGGCCGGAGGCCTCAGGAGCGCCGCTTCAGCCGGGCGATGTGGAAGCCGTCCAGGCCGCCGAGATCCGGCCAGTGCGAGGGCAGGGTGCGGACGTCGCCGGCGGGGGTCAGCAGCTCGGCCGCCCCCCCGATTTCCGCCGCCGCCACCGGGACGCGGGCCAGGCGGTCGTCCTCCGCCAGCAGCCGGTCGATCTGCGCCTCGCCCTCATCGGGCAGCAGCGAGCAGGTGCACCAGATCAGGATGCCGCCGGGCCGCACCAGCTCGACCGCGCGGCGCAGCATCCGGGCCTGGGCGGCGGCCAGCTTGGCCACGTCCTCCGGCCCCTTCAGCCGGGGCACGTCGGGGTGCCGGCGGATGGTGCCGGTGGCGCTGCAGGGCGCGTCCAGCAGCACGCCATCATAGGGGGCGGCGCCGGTGAAGGTCTCGGCCTCCGCGGTATGCAGCTCGGCGGCGAGGCCGAGCCGTTCGAGATTCTCAGCCACCCGCTTCAGCCGCCGGGTCGACCGGTCGATCGCCGTCACCGCGGCGCCGGCGGCAGCCAGCTGCGCCGTCTTGCCGCCCGGCGCGGAGCAGAGGTCGAGGATGCGGCGGCCCTCGACCGGGCCGAACAGCCGGGCGGGCAGGGCGGCGGCGGCGTCCTGCACCCACCAGGCGCCCTCGGCGAAGCCCGGCAGCTCCGGCACCATACCGCCGGCTTCGCGCCGCAGCGTCCCGGTCGGCAGCGGCCGGGCGTCGAGCTGCCCGGCCCAGACCTCGGGGTCGGCCTTGACCGAGAGGTCGAGCGGCGCCTCGTGCAGATGCGCCTCGGCGATCGCGGCGGCGGTGTCGGCGCCATAGGCCTCGACCAGGCGCGACCACAGCCAGTCCGGCGTGTTCAACCGGGCGGCATCCTGCCCTGCCAGCAGGGCCGGCCCGTCCTCGCCCAGGCGGCGCAGCACGGCGTTCACCAGCCCCTTCATGCCGGCGAAGCCGGTCAGGCCGGCCAGCTCGACCGAGGTGTCGACCGCGGCGTGCGACGGAGTCGCCAGGAACAGGCGCTGGGCCAAGCCCAGGCGCAGCACATCGCGCACGGTGGCGGCGCCGCGCGCCAGCGGTGTCTTCAGCGCGCTGTCGATCAGCGCGTCGATCTGGCCGAGGCGGCGCAGCGTGGTGGTCAGCAGCAGGCGGGTGAAGGCGCGGTCGCGCGATTCCATGCCCTGCAGGGCGAGATGGGCGTCGAGGGCCTCGTCGATCGGGCGCCGCTGCGCCAGGACGGCCCGCAGCAGTTCGACGGCGGCCTTGCGCGTGGCCAATCCGGTGTCGGTCATGCGCGGGATGTAGACCATCGCGGCCGGGCCGGCCAGTGTCATCGCGCACTTCCGCGTTCGGCTCCGCCGCGCCATGCTGGGCGAAGTCATGGAGGACACGCCGATGCCGCCCGAAGACACCGCCGCCCGCCGCCTCTATCTCGAGGATCTCGAGGTAGGGCAGCGCTTCGGCTCGGGGACCGTCGCGGTCACGCCCGAGGCGATCAAGGCCTTCGCCGCCCAGTTCGACCCGCAGCCCTTCCATCTCGACGAGGAGGCGGCGAAGGCGACCTTCTTCGGCGGCCTCGCCGCCAGCGGCTGGCACACCGCGGCGCTGACCATGAAGCTGCTGGTCGGCGGCGAGTTCCTGCCGGCCGGCGGGCTGATCGGCGGCGGCACCGACGAGATGCGCTGGCCGCGGCCGGTGCGCCCCGGCGACGTGCTGCGGGTGGAAAGCGAGGTGCTGGAGATTCGGCCGTCCCAGTCGCGCCCTGACCGCGGCATGGTCAAGACCCGGATCACCACGCTGAACCAGGCCGGCGAGCCGGTGCAGATCATGATCGCCAACATGGTCGTGCCGAAGCGGCCGGCCTGAATCCGCAGGGGAGGGGCAGCATGTCACATTCGAGACGCCTGACGGCCATCGGCCTGGTCCTCTTGGCGCTGTCGGGAAGCGCCGCGGCGGCGGAGAGCGGCTGGACCGTCACCGGACCCGTTCCGGAGAATCCGCTGCAGACGGCCACCCTGGCCGGCACCGCCCGTGTCGGCGAGCGCTCCGCGCCGGCCCGGCTGGTCATCTTCTGCCGCCCCGATGCCGACATGACGGCGAACCTGACGATCCCGGAATCGCTCGGCTTCGACACCGGCCCCTTCGAAGGGCCGGACGGCATCGGCGAGCGCCAGAAGCGGCTGACCGTCGGCCTCGCCGGCGACCGGTCGGCGCCGCGCCTCGTCTCCGGCTGGTGGAGCGAGAACACGGTGTTCACCTTCGGCTTCGCCCTGCCGAAGCCGGAAGCCGCGCGCTGGCTGGCGCGGCCGGGCCAGGGGCTGGCGGCCGAGATTCGCCCGCCCGACGCCGGCAAGCCCGCCTTGGCGCTGACCTTCCGGCTGCCGGAGGATGCTTCGGGGCTGAAGCAGGTGGTCGGCCCCTGCGGAGTGCGGTAGCGCTTCAGCCAAGCAGGCGCGACACCAGCGCCGGCACCTCGCGGATCGAATCGAGCGTGTGGAAGCCGGGCGGCGCCACCTCGGGCCGGCTCACCGCCTCATGGGCCCAGGTGATGCGGTAGGGGATGTGCACCGCCTGGCCGCCGAGGTCGAGCACCGGCAGGATGTCCGACCGCATCGAATTGCCGATCATCAGGAACCGCTCCGGCGCCGTGCCGCCGCGCTGCAGGATCCGGCGATAGGTTGCCTCGTCCTTCTCGGCCACGATCTCGACGCTCTCGAACCGCTCGGCGAGACCGGACCGGGCGACCTTGCTCTCCTGGTGGAACAGGTCGCCCTTGGTGATCACGATCAGCCGGATCCGCCCGGCCCTGGCCTCCGGCGCCAGCGCGTCCAGCGTCTCGGCCACGCCGTCGATCAGCTCGACCGGGTGGTCCATCATCGCCTTGCCGAGATCGAGGATGGCGCCGATCTCGGCGGCGCCGATGCGGGCGCCGGTGATCTCGATCGCGGTCTCGATCATCGACAGGGTGAAACCCTTCACGCCGTAGCCGAAGGTCTTCAGGTTGCGCGCCTCGGTGTCGAGCAGGGTGCGCTCGAGCCGTTCGGCGTCGACCCAGGGGGACAGCAGGGCGACCAGCCGGCCATGCGTTTCCTCGAACACGGATTCGCTGTGCCACAGGGTGTCGTCGGCGTCGAAGGCGACGGTCAGGGGCGCAGACATCTCAGCTCCGGCGGGCGGCGAAGCCGGTGGCCGACTGGGCCAGGGCGTGCAGGGCGAAGCCGAGGAACAGCAGGCCGGAGGCGCGGACGAACCAGACCTCGTGGCGGCGATAGAAGATGCGCACGGCCGCGGCGCCGGTGACGCCGACCAGGATGACATAGGCACTGGCGGCGCCGAGGCAGGCGGCGGCGACCAGCGCCGGCAGATCCGACCAGGTCAGGCTGGAATCATAGCCGGTGAGCAGCGCGGTGAAGGTGGCGACCGCCACCGGATAGCCCTTCGGGTTGGTGACGCCGAACAGCAGGCCGCGCAGCAGCGGCCGCCGCACCGAGGTGTCGATCGTTCCATCGGAACCGCGGCGCACGGTCAGCGCCGACCAGCCGAGCCACAGCAGATAGGCGCCACAGATCAGCCCGAGCGCGTCGAACACGGCCGGGCCGATCACCTGGGCGCCGACGATCGCGATCAGCGCCAGCGCCGACCACAGCGCATCGCCGACCAGGTGGCCGCACAGGAAGGTGGCGCCGGCCCGCCGCCCCTGTCCGGCGGAGATGCCGAACACGGCCAGCACCGCCGGCCCCGGCGAGATGCCGTAGGCGAAGCCGGCGAGGCCGGAGGCCAGAAGCAGGGTGCCGTTCACGATTCCTCCGAAAATGACGGGGCTGCGGTCGCAGCCGGCGCCAAAATCGGCCATAAGGGGCGCCCGGGGCAAGCGGGTCGAACGGAGGACGGGATGGACGAGGCCGAGATCCTGAGGCGCTTCGACGCCGAGCTGCGGCGGGCCCCGGTCCCGGCCGATCCGGCCTACCGGGTCGAGCAACTGCCCGACGTGACGCGCACCATCGGCCCCGGGCCGGGGGCGCATGACAACTATGTGGAATGGAGCCGGCTCGACGGCGCTTCGGCCGAGGCGGCGATCGCGCGCGAGGCCGCGTTCTTCGCCGGCCAGGGCCGGTCGGTTGAGTGGAAGCTGTACGGCCATGACGCGCCGGCCGATCTCGGCCAGCGCCTGGAGGCCGCCGGCTTCGTGCCGGAGGAGCCGGAGACGCTGGTGGCGCTCGACCTCGACGGCACTCTGCCGCCGCCGGTCGAGCCGGAGGGCGTGACGATCGAGCGGGTGGTCGACCCGGTGCGGTTCGGCGCCATCGACGACCTGATGGCCGCGGTCTACGGCGCCGATGAGGATTGGCGGTCGGAGGTGCTGGGGGCGGAGCTCGCGGCGGCGCCGGACCGGCTGTCGGTCTATCTCGCCATGGCCGACGGCCATTGCGTCTCGGCCGGCTGGATCCGATTCCACCCCGGCACCGGCTTCGCCGATCTGTGGGGCGGCGCCACCCGGCCGCATTGGCGCGGCCGCGGCATCTACCGCGCCCTGGTGGCCAAACGCGCCGCCGAGGCGAAGGCGCGGGGCTTCCGCTTCCTCACCGTCGACGCCTCCTCCGAAAGCCGGCCGATCCTGCAGCGGCTCGGCTTCCGGGTGCTGACCACGACCACGCCTTACATTCGGGAGGCGTAGGCCCGAGGCCTCACCCCCGTCCGATGAACGGCATGTTCGTCGCCATGACGGTGACGAACTGGACATTGGCATCGAGCGGCAGGGACGCCATCATCAGCACCGTGCTGGCGACATGGGTCGCGTCCATCAGCGGCTCCGGCTTGATCGAGCCGTCGGCCTGGGGCACGCCCTTGGCCATCTTCGACGCCATGTCGGTGGCGGCATTGCCGATGTCGACCTGGCCGCAGGCGATGTCGTATTTCCGCCCGTCCAGCGAGGTCGACCGGGTCAGGCCGGTGATGGCGTGCTTGGTGGCGGTGTATGGGGCGGAGTTCGGCCGCGGCACATGCGCCGAGATCGAGCCGTTGTTGATGATCCGGCCGCCCTGCGGGTCCTGGTCCTTCATGATCCGGAACGCCTCCTGGGTGCACAGGAACGGGCCGGTCAGGTTGGTGTCGACCACCGCCTTCCACTGCTCGAAGGTCAGGTCCTCCAGCGGCACGCCGGGGGCGCTGACGCCGGCATTGTTGAACAGCACGTCCAGCCGGCCGAAGCGGGCCTTGGCGGCGTCGAACAGGGCGCGGACGCTCTTCGGGTCGGTGACGTCGGTCGGCACCGCCAGGGCCTGGTCGGCGGACGCGCCGGCCAGCTGGATCGTCTCCGCCAGCGCATCCTGCCGGCGGCCGGCCAGCACCACCTTGTAGCCGTCCTTGAGGAAGGCCAGGGTCACCGCGCGGCCGACGCCCGACCCGGCCCCCGTCACCAGCGCCACCTTGCTCGTCATCTGCGTCTCTCCCGTATCGATCGCCGGGGTCGGCCCCCGTGTCCGGACGGACCCTAGCGGTTATGTCCGACCTAGTCAGCCGGAATGCTGTCGCCGGCCGTGGCCGCTGACCTCGGTGCCGGCGTCGCGGCGCAGCGGCAGATAGTCGAGCAGCGAGACCAGCGCCACCACGCCGAGCAGGGCGAAGGCGATTTGATACTCGGCGATGGTCGAGCCGCCGGCCAGCCCCGAGGCCTCCGCCGCCCGCAGCGCGATCGCCCCCAGCGCCACGCCCAGCCCGACCGAGATCTGCTGGATCACGCTGAACAGGGTGTTGGCGGCGCTCATCTCCGGCTTGGGGACGTCGACGAAGGCCAGGGTGTTCAGGCTGGTGAACTGCATCGACCTCGCGGCGCCGCTGACCACCAGCAGCGCCGCGGTCAGCGCCGCCGGTGTCGACGGGGTCAGCAGGGCGCAGGCGAAAAGCGTCGCCGCCAGCACCGCGCCGTTGACCAAGAGGGCGGTGCGGAAGCCGAAGCTGCGCAGCACCCAGCTGGTCATCGGCTTCATGCCGAGATTGCCGGCGAACAGCGCCAGCACCAGCAGGCCGGAGCTGACTGGGTCCAGCCCGAAGCCGAGCTGGAACATCAGCGGCAGCAGGAAGGGCACGGCGCTGACCACCGCCCGGAACAGCGACCCGCCGCGCACGGTGACGCGGAAGGTGTGGATCGCCAGCGCCGCCAGCCCGACCAGCGGGTGCGGGTGGTGCCGGGCGTGGCGCACCGCCCAGGCGCCCAGCAGCAGGGCGGCGGCCAGCAGCAGGCCGACGGTGGCCCAGGGGATCTGCTCGTGCCCGATCAGGTCCAGCCCCAGCATCAGCGCCAGGCAGGCGATGCCGGACAGCACGAAGCCGACCCCGTCGAAGGGCCTGCGCTCCTCGCTGCGGTCGTTCGGGATCAGCCGCAGCGCCAGCACCAGGGCGATGGCGCCGAGCGGCAGGTTGAGCAGGAAGATCCAGCGCCAGGAGGCGATGCTGGTGATCAGCCCGCCCACTGGCGGCCCCAGCACCGGGGCCGCCAGCGCCGGCCAGGTGATGGTGGCGATCGCCCGCATCAGATCCTGCTTGGCGGTGTTGCGCAGCACCACCAGCCGGCCGACCGGCACCATCATGGCGCCGCCGATGCCCTGCAGAATGCGCGCTGAAGTGAAGCTCCACAGGCTGTCGCTGGCGGCGCACAGGGCCGAGGCGAGGGTGAAGACGACGATCGCGGCGGCGAAGACCGAGCGGGCGCCGAACCGGTCGGCGACCCAGCCGCTGGCTGGGATGAACACGGCCAGCGTCAGCAGATAGGCCGACAGCCCGACATTCAGGTCGACCGCGCGGACGCCGAAGGACGCGGCCATGTCCGGCAGCGCCGTGACGATCACGGTGGCGTCCAGGTTCTCCATGAAGAAGGCACCGGCGACCAGGAGCGCGATCAGCACGGGTTGGCGCGGGGGCGAGGTCATGGGCCGGCCGGGTCGTGGAGGGCCCGCGCGGCGGCGGGCGGCTCGGTCCCGGATAGCACGGCCCCGTCAGGCGCAAGCATGCGCAGACGGCATGGATGGGCTCAGCCCGCGGCGGCCTGCAGTTCCGCCACTTCCTCGGCGACCGAGGCCAGCACGCTGCGGACCACGAAGATCTGGCCCAGCTTGCGGGCCACCATCTCCCATTCCGGGCAGGCGTCGCGGCGGACGGCGATGGTCACGCGCATCTCGTCGCCCTGGCGCTCGGCCGAGACGCGCTCGGGCACGACATCGCGCAGGCAGAAATGCTCGAGCAGGCGGGGCAGCAGGTTGGTGTCGGCCATGCCGACCACGTGGAAATGGACCTGCGCGTCATCGCGGGTCATGGTCATCGTCATCGTCTTCTCCCGGGGATCGCGAACAGCACACGGACGAAGACCCCGGGGGAGCCGGCGTGGCCGGCCCGGGGCCTAGTGGCTAATTCGCAGGGAGCGCGTGGTGACCATGACTTATGGTTAACCGCTCGGGATCGGATTGGCAAGCGGCCGGACATCATGCCTATGGCCCTTGACCTGCCCTGGTTGGCAGGCAAGCCTGGGTCCGTTCGGCAGGAGGACAGTCATGGTCGATCCCGCTTCGGGGCCGCTCGCGGGGCGGCGGGCGCTGGTGACGGGGGCGGGCCGCGGCATCGGCGAGGCCCTGGCCCTCGGCCTGGCCGCGGCCGGCGCCGACATCGCCCTGGCCGGCCGCGACCGCGCGGCGCTGGACCGGGTGGCCGAGGCGGTGCGCGAGCGGGGCCGCCAGGCCGTGCCGGTCGTGCTCGACGTCGCCGACACACACGGCATCGACCGTGTCTTTGCCACCGCTGCGGCGGCGCTGGGCGGGCTCGACATCCTGGTCAACAACGCCGGGGTGGAGGAGGTACGGCCGTCGCTCGCGGTCGACGAGGCGCTGTGGGACCGGATTGTCGACACCAATCTCAAGGGCGCCTTCTTCTGCGCCCGCGCCGCGGCGCTGCTGATGAAGCCGCGCGGCGGCGGCGCCATCTTGAACCTGTGCTCGCTGACCTCGGAGGTCGGGGTGCCCGGCGCGGTGCCCTACGGCGCCTCGAAGACCGGCCTGGTCGGCATGACCCGGGCGCTGGCGACGGAATGGGCGAAGGACGGCATCCGGGTCAACGGCCTCGGCCCCGGCTATTTCCGCACCGCCTTGACCGAGGTGTTCTACCGCGACGAGGCCTGGCAGCAGCGCATGCTGTCCGCCATCCCGGCCGGCCGCTTCGGCCGGATGGACGACCTGGTCGGCCCCGCCGTCTTCCTCTGCTCCGATGCCGCCGCCTATGTCACCGGGCAGGTGCTGTATGTCGATGGCGGGTATCTGGCGTCGATTTGAGTGGGCCTTGATTCTTCGGCCGCCATGATCATGTATATCCCAGTTGGATATACGCGGAGGCTGGTGATGACCCGCACGACCCTGTTCACCAACAACCGCAGCCAGGCGGTGCGGCTGCCAAAGGCGGTCGCCTTCCCGGAAGGCACTCATCAGGTCGAGATCGTCAAGATCGGCGACAGCCGTCTGATCACGCCGGTCGGCAAGCGCTGGGACGATTTCTTCCTGCATGGCCCCCGCGCTACCGATGACTTCATGGAAGACCGGTCGCAGCCCGAGCCGGAAGAGCGCGAGACGTTCTGATGCTGCGTTACATGCTGGACACCGACATCTGCATCTATGTGATCAAGAACCAGCCGCTTGGGCTGCGCGAACGGTTCAATCAGCTGGCCGAGCAGCTTTGCATCTCCAGCATCACCCTGGCCGAGTTGCACTACGGGGCGGAGAAATCCGCGCGCCGTCCGGAGAATCTGTTGGCCATCGAGAATTTCGCGGCAAGGCTGGACGTCCTGCCGTTCTCACCCGCTGCGGCGGCGCATTACGGGCAGATCCGCACCGACCTGGAGCGGGTGGGGCGGCCGGCCGGTGCGCATGACATGCTGATCGGCGCCCACGCCCGCAGCGAGGCGCTGACTATCATCACCAACAATATGCGTGAGTATGAGCGGATGCCGGGGCTGCGGGTCGAAAACTGGGTGCAGGCCGTGTGATGCAGGATGCGGTTTGAGCCCACTCTGCGTCTACGTAATGACAAGGACACTACAAACGCGCTATCCTGACCTTGTCACCGAAGAGGCTTGGCCATGCCGACGTCCGGCGCCGAACGCAGCAAGCGCGACACACTGAACCTTCGGATCAGGCCCGAGCTGCGGAGCCTGATCGACCGCGCCGCCAAAGCCCGCGGGAAGAACAGGACGGAGTTCGTGCTGGAGGCTGCGCGCTCGGCCGCCGAGGAAGCGCTGCTCGACCAGACCATCATCGCCGCCAGTCCGGAAGCCTACGAGGCCTTCCTGGCCCGGCTGGACATGCCGCCGCGGCCCAATGAGCGCCTGCGCAAGACGATGCAGACACGGCCCCCCTGGGATAAGGCGTAGTGGTCGCGGCGCCTGAGCCGCTGGCGTCGCATCACGATCTGGAGCCGTTCGCGTCAGGCGTGGGCAGCCTGGACCAATGGCTCAGACGCCGGGCCTTGAAGAACCAGGCGACCGGTGCCTCCCGAACCTTCGTTGCTTGTGAGGGGCAGCGCGTGGTGGCGTACTACGCCCTGGCGGCAAGCGCGGTCACGGTCGAGGTGGCATCCGGCCGTTTTCGCCGCAACATGCCGGACCCGATTCCGGTCGTCGTTCTCGGCCGGCTGGCGGTGGATCGCTCCAGGCACGGCGAGGGGCTTGGCCGGGCGTTGGTGCAGGACGCCGCCCGGCGCGTGATCCAGGCGGCGGATGCCATCGGTGTCCGCGGCATGATCGTGCATGCTCTCTCCGCCGAAGCGCGCGCGTTCTACGAGCGGACCGGCTTCGAGCCGTCGCCTCTCGATCCGATGGTGCTGATGGTCACGCTCGCCGACCTGCGGGCCTGCCTGTGATCCGACCGCGACCATCCCTCCCTGTCATTGCCGGGCTTGACCCGGCAATCCAGAGGGTGTCGACGTTCTCTGGCTGTCCGGGTCAAGCCCAGGCATGACAATAAGGTGAATAGAAGCAGTGGGTTAAGTCAGCGCTTCAGCAGCCGGTCCCGCACCTCGGACACGGCGCGGGCGTGGCCGTCGAAGCCTTCATAGGTTGCCAGCGTCCGCGCCTGCTCGGCCAAAGCCGGATAGCCGGCGGCGCTGACATAGCCGATCGAGGTCCGCTTCAGGAAGTCGAACACCGACAGCGGCGAGGCGGTGCGGGCGTGGCCGCCGGTCGGCAGCACCGCGTTCGGCCCCAGCACGAAATTGCCGATCGTCACCGGTGTGTGCGGCCCCAGCAGGATCTCGCCGGCATGGTCGATCCGCGCCGCATCGGCGAAGGCATCGCGCGACAGGATCTGCAGATGCTCCGGCGCGTAGTCGTTGACGAAGCCGATGGCTGCGTCCCAGTCCGGCGCCAGCACGATGCCGCCGCGCGGGCCGGTCAGCACGGTGCGGGAGAAGCCGGCCCGGCCTGCGCTCATCTCGGCCCAGTGCCCGGGCAGGGCGGCCGCCGCCTGCTCCGCCACCCGGCGGCTGTCGGTGACGAGCCAGGCCGAGCTGTCCGGCCCATGCTCGGATTCGATGATCAGGTCCAGCGCCGCCAGCGCGCCGTCGACGCTGTCATCGGCCAGGATGATGGATTCGCTCGGGCCCGCCGGGGTGCCGGTGTCGATCGCGTCGGCCAGCAGGCGCTTGGCGGCGACGACATAGGGGCTGCCGGGGCCGACGATCTTGTCGCATTTCGGGATCGTCGCCGTGCCGTAGGCCACCGCCGCCACGCCCTGGGCGCCGCCGGCCGCAAAAACCTGGGTGACGCCGACCCGCTTCGCCACCGCCAGCGTCGCGGTGTCGACCTGCCCGTCCGGGCCGGGCGGGGTGATGATCACGACGTTCGGAACCTTCGCCGCCAGCGCCGGGATCGTGGTCATCATCGCCACCGAGGGGAAGGCGCCCTTGCCGCGCGGCACATAGCAGGCGACCGATGGGATCGGGCGGATGCGGTCGCCGGCGAAGACGCCGGGGCGCACCTCCTTCCACCACATCTCCTCCGGCAGCTGCGCCTCGTGGAAGCGGCGGATGCTGTCGGCGGCGAAGTCGATCGCCGCCATCACCTCGGGTTCCAGCAGCCCCGGCGCGGCGTCCAGCGCCGCCTGGCTGACGCGCAGGCTGTCGGCCGAAACCGTCGCCTTGTCGAAGTCGCGGGTGAAGCGGGCCACGGCCTCGTCGCCCTCGGCCTTGACCGCCGCCACGATCGGCCGGACGGCGTCAAGGAAGGGGCCGAGATCGGCCTCGGTCCGGGCCAGCAGGGCGTGGCGGCCGGCGGCGGACAGCGTCGACAGGTCGTGGATTCGGATGGCGTCGCTCATGGCCTTGTCCCGCGAGTGCGAAAATACGTCTGACTTATACGGAGCGTCGATTGACTCCGCGAGCCGCCACCTTATGAATTGTCGCTCCGAAAAAACAGCGCGGCCGGCGGCAACGGCCGTGCCTTCAGCAGGGGAATGGCGATGGCACATCATGGCGGGACGATGGTTCTGGCGGCCGCGATCATGGCGGGGTTGGCCTGGGCCGGCCCGGCAGCGGCGCAGGCGGTGCCGGCGAAGCCGGAGGCCGGCGGCTTCAAGATGGGCATCGAGCCCTGGCTTGGCTACGGGCTGTGGCATGTCGCGGCCGAGAAGAAGCTGTTCGAGGCCCAGGGCCTGTCGGATGTCGAGATCGTCAACTTCACCCAGGACAAGGACGTCAACGCCGCCCTGGCCAGCGGCCAGCTTGACGGCGCCAACATCGCCACCCACACGGCGCTGGTGATGGCCGCGGCCGGGCTGCCGATCAAGATCGTCGCCGTGCTCGACGTCAGCATGACCGCCGACGCCATCCTGGCCGGGCCGGACGTCAAGGGCATCGCCGACCTCAAGGGCAAGGAGGTGGCCTATGAAGAGGGCACCACCAGCCACATCCTGCTGAACTACGCCCTGGCGGCCAACGGCCTGACGCTGGCCGACGTCAAGTCGGTGCCGATGCCGGCCTCGGATGCCGGCGCGGCGCTGATCGCCAAGCGCGTGCCGGTGGCGGTGACCTACGAGCCCTACCTGACCCTGGCGCGGGCGCAGGACCCGGCGGTCAAGCTGCTCTACACCGCGGCGGAGGATCCGGGCCTGGTCTCCGACGTCTTCGTGGTGCGCGAGGAGGTGCTGAAGGAGAAGCCGGGCCAGATCGCGGCGCTGCTGCGCGCCTGGCAGGCCGCCCATGACGACTATGCCAAGGACACGGCAGGCGGCCGCGCCATCATCGCCAAGGCGGTGGGCGCGTCGCCGGAAGAGCTGTCGACCGCCTTCGATGGCGTCACCTTCTACAGCCTGCCCGACAACAAGGCCCAGCTGACCGGCGCCTTCGCCCAGCATGTCATCCTCGACGTCAAGAAGGCGGCGCAGGCCGCGGGGCTGCTGCAGGGCGATGTCGACGCCGCCGGGCTGATCGATCCGCGCTTCATCGCCGCCGTCGCTCAGTGATCCCGGACAGATGACCGCCGGCCGGCCGCGCCTGTTCCGCCTCGACACCAGGCTGACGCCGGCGCGCTTCGCCGGCATCGCCGCGTTGGTCTTCCTCGGTCTTCTGCTGCTGTGGGCGGCGGTGACGCTGACCGGGCTGGTGCGGCCGCTGTTCCTGCCCTCGCCGGTGCAGGTGGCGAACCGGCTGTGGTCGCTGGCGCAGTCCGGCCAGCTGTGGGACGACGCGGCGATCAGCATCTACCGCATCCTGGTCGGCTTCCTGCTGGCCACGGTGGCCGCGGTGCCGATCGGCGTGCTGATCGGCCGCTACCATGTCTGGGAGGCGCTGGTCGAGCCGGTGGTGGATTTCGTCCGCTACATGCCGGTGGTGGCCTTCGTGCCGCTGACCATCCTGTGGACGGGCACCGGCGACCTGCAGAAGTTCCTGATCATCTGGATCGGCACCTTCTTCCAGCAGGTCCTGCTGATTATGGACAACGTCAAGCGCGTGCCGTGGGACTTCATCGATGTCGGCCGCACGCTGGAGATGAAGCCGCGCCGGATCCTGATGTCGATCGTGATCCCCGCGGCGCTGCCCGGGATCTGGGATTCGATGCGGATCAGCCTGGGCTGGGCCTGGACCTGGCTGGTGCTGGCCGAGCTGGTGGCCGCCACCTCCGGCCTCGGCTACCGCATCACCACGGCGCAGCGCTTTTTCCAGACCGACACGATCATCGGCTACATCCTGGTGCTGGGCGTGCTCGGCCTGGTCACCGACCAGGGCATGAAAGCGCTGGCGCAGCGCCTGTTCCCCTATGAGCGGGCGCGGCGATGACGGCGCGGCTCGAGGTCCGGTCCGTCTCCAAGACCTTCGTGCAGAAGCAGGACCGGCTGCAGGTGCTGCAGGGCATCGACCTGGTGCTGGGCGAGAACGAATTCGTGTCGCTGGTCGGCGCCTCAGGCTGCGGCAAGTCGACCCTGCTGTCGATCGTTGCCGGGCTGCAGGAGTTCGACCAGGGCGCGGTGCTGGTCGACGGCCGGCCGATCACGGGGCCGGGGCGCGACCGCGGCGTGGTGTTCCAGAGCTATACGCTGATGCCCTGGCTGACGGCGCTGGGCAATGTCGAATTCGCCCTGCGCGGCCTGGGCCTGCCGGCGGCGCAGGTGAAGCAGACGGCGCGCGAGCATCTGGCGCTGGTCGGGCTGGCGCGCTTCGCCGATGCCTGGCCCAGCCAGCTCTCCGGCGGCATGAAGCAGCGCGTCGCCATCGCCCGGGCGCTGTGCTACCGGCCGAAGATCCTGCTGATGGACGAGCCGTTCGGCGCGCTCGACGCCCTGACCCGGCAGCAGATGCAGGAGCTGCTGACCAATATCTGGGAGGCGCACCGCCTGGCGGTGCTGTTCGTGACCCATGATGTCGACGAGGCGGTCTACCTGTCCGACCGGGTGGCGGTGATGTCCAGCCGGCCGGGCCGGATCAAGGAGATCGTGCCGGTGCCGCTGCCGCGCCCGCGGGCGCCGGAGATCGCGGAGACCGACGGGTTCATCCGCCTGCGTCACCGCATCCTCGGCTCGATCCGCGAGGAGGTGCGGCGAATGGCGGAGACGGACGCTTAGCCTGTTTCAGTGCAGGGTGATGCCGGTGTCGATGGTCCGCACCGGCGCGACGCCGGCCTCGGCGCCGACGCGCATATTGGCGCTGGCCCGTTCGAGCATCGGCGTGACGACTTCGGCCTCGACGGCGGCGGCGATCATCTGCCCGGTCAGGAAGGCGAGCGCTCCGATCAGCGCGCCGCTGACCGCCTGCGGGTCGCCGCCGGCCTCGGCGGCATAATCCTCCGACCGCTCGCCGATCAGCGCGAGAAGGTCGTTGTGGATCTGCTGGGTCAGCGGGCCGATCGTGTCCATCTGCATCCTCCGCGGCGGCATTCCGGGGCAGGGGCCGTTCTGTGTTGGTATGGGCATCAATAGCGACCGGGCGATGCCGGTTCCGGCGGGGCTGCGGCATTCGCACCGGGAACCGCCGGAAATTCGGGAGTGTTGCCGCTTCGTTCGGACTGCATCGGGCGCTATGCTGGTGCGAATCCCGACGTGCCGCGGCTGGCGAGCCCGACGCGCCGGACATTGAAGGCCATGGGGCCGCGGGGAGGGCCATGTTCAGCCACATCACGGTGGGCACCAACGACATCGATCGGGCCAAGCAGTTCTATGACAAGGTGCTGGCGGCGATCGGCCTGCGCTGCCAGCTCGACGACCGTGTCGCCGGCTGGCTGTGCTATGTGCCGGAGGGCGACAGCGGCCCCGAATTCCTGATCTGCCGCCCGATCGACGGCGGCAAGGCGACCTTCGGCAACGGCGTCACCATCGGCTTCAACGTGCGCGACCGGGCCCAGGTCGACACCTTCCACCAGGCGGCCCTGGCCGCGGGCGGCGTGGATGAGGGGGCGCCCGGCACCCGGCCGCACTACCATCCCAGCTATTACGGCGCCTATGTGCGCGACCCGGACGGGAACAAGCTGTGCTGCGTCTGCCACCGGTCGGACGCGCCGGGGCTGTTCCCGTAGCCGGCCTGCGTCGTCATTGCGAGGAGGCGAAGCCGACGAAGCAATCCAGGGGCCGGGTCACACTGGTCTCTGGATTGCTTCGCTGCGCTCGCAATGACGAGTGATTGGTCAGCCCGGCTGTTCGGCGATCGAATCGACCCGGTTGGGGTAGAAGGCGACGTGGTCTTTGATTTCGGCGACGGCGTCGTAGGGCCTCTCGTAGGTCCAGACCGCGTTCGCTGTCCGCTCGCCGCCCGCCGGGATGCTGTAATAGGCGGCGTCGCCCTTGTAGGGGCAATAGCTGGCATGGTCGGTGCGCTGCAGCGCCGCCATGTCCACGTCCTTGCGCGGGATGTACTGCACCGGCGGGTAGCTCGCCTCGCGCAGCGTCAGCGCGTTGCGGCTGTCGGCGACGACCTTCCCGGCGACCGTGACCACGATTCGGCCCGGGTTCGGCGTGACCGTGATCGGGTGGTCGGGTCCGGGGATCTTCCTCGGCTTCTCGCTCATGGCGCTCGGCCCTGATGTGTGCTGGACCTTCGATGTGGGGTCCGGGCCGCTTCAGGGAAAGGGTTAAAATTTGCCGTGGCGGAGATAGGCCTCCTGCGGCGAGGCGCCGTCCAGGATCGCCTTGCGCACCAGGTTCTCCTGCCGCATCACCGTCTCGACCTTCGTCACCGTCTCATCGGCCAGGGCCGCGGGGATGACGACGATGCCGTCGATATCGGCCACCACCCAGTCGCCGGTGGCGATCCGCACCTGGCCGATGGTGATCGGCTCGCCATAGGCCTCCGGCACCCAGGCGGCGACGATGTCGCGCGGGGTGCGGAAGCGGGCGAAGACCGGGAAGCCCAGCTTGCGGATGAACGCATTGTCGCGCGACCCGCCATCGACGATGTAGCCGCGCACGCCGCGCGACTGCAGCGCCTCGGCCGACAGCTCGCCCATCAGTGCCCGCACGTCGTCCTGCGGCTGGCAGATCGCGACATGGTCCTTCGGTACCACGGTCAGCAGCTCGGTCCAGGCCAAGAGGCTCTGATGCGCGTCGACGGTGTCGTCCGGCCGGCCGCGGATGGTGAAGACCCGGCCGCAGACGCTGGTGTCCGGGTCGACCGCCAGGATGGTGCGCGGCAGCACGCAATTGGCGTGGCCGAGGTCGCGCAGCACGTCATAGACGGCGCCGGAATAGCAGGCTTCCAGCTGGGCGGTCAGGTCGGTCATGTGCGGTCCTCCCAGCCTGACGATAGCCTGGGCGGACAGGCCGGTGCCATAGCCGACATCATCGCCGCACCCCGCTCTTCACGCGAAGCCCATCGACAAAGACATCCAGCAGCTTCAGCACGGTCTCCTGCCAGCCGGGCTGGTCGTGCATGTAGCAGATGCCGACGAGCGCGCGCAGGAGGTCCTCGGCGCCGATGTCGGGGCGGATCTCGCCGGCCGAGACGGCCTGGTCCAGCAGCGTGCCGACCGCCTTGGTCAGGCGGTCGAAGGTGTAGGCGTAGAGTTCCGACCGGCCGTGCGTGGCAAGCGCCAGCGCCGCCACCATGCCCTTCTTCGTGGCGACCAGTTCGACGTTGGATCGGAGCCAGGAGCGCAAGGCATCGACAGGCGCCGCCTCGCCCTTCAACTGTTCGGCCAAGGCACCGAGCTGCTCCACCTCGCGTCGATAGACCGCCTCGAACAGGGCGTCGCGGGTCGGGAAGTGCCGGTACAGGGTGCCGATGCCGACCCCGGCCCGCCTTGCCACGGCTTCCAGGCTGGCGTCCGGTCCCCCGGCACTGAACACGGTCTTCGCGGCCTCCAGGACGCGCTCGCGATTGCGGATCGCGTCGCTGCGCGGCTTCCGGGTGGTCTTTGCCGAGCTCTGTTCCATATTTCTTGTCTGGTAGCCTTCCTGCTTGATAAACGGAGGCTGCCTCCGTATATTATCCGAACGGATGCGCCTTCGAAACGCCCTGTCGATCAAGGCAGGCGCATGGTGTTCCCACAGCACGCAGTATCTGGCTTCCGGCCCCTGCCGCGCCTCTCGTGCGGCTGCCATGCCTTCGACGATATCACCGATCGGAGTCCTGCATGAATTTCGCGATCAGCCTCACCGTGAACGGTGTGCGGCATGACGTCGAGCTGGATGATCCGCGGATCACCCTCCTCGATCTCCTGCGCGAACGCCTCGATCTGACCGGCACGAAGAAAGGGTGCGACCGCGGCCAATGCGGCGCCTGCACGGTGCTGGTCGACGGCCGCCGCATCAATTCGTGCCTGGCGCTCGCCGTCAGCCATGACGGTGCCGACATCCTCACGATCGAGGGCGTCGCCCGCGGCGACGAGCTTCATCCGGTCCAGGCTGCCTTCATCGCCCATGACGGCTTCCAGTGCGGATTCTGCACGCCGGGCCAGATCATGAGCGCCATCGGCCTGATCAAGGAAGGCCAGGCCGGCGACGACCCGGAACGCATTCGCGAGGGCATGAGCGGCAATCTCTGCCGATGTGCGGCCTATGCCGGGATCACGGCGGCGGTGCTGGAAGCGCAGAGAAAGCTGGCCGAGAGCGATCGGAGGGACGCCGCGTGAAGACCTTCGACTACGTCAGGCCCGCCACGATCCCCGATGCCGTCGCGGCTGCGGCCGAGCCGGGCTCCGCATACCTTGCGGCCGGCACGAACCTGCTCGACCTGATGAAGGGCGGCATCTCCCGCCCCGACCGTCTCGTCGACATCACGCGCCTGCCGGGGCTCGACAGCATCGAAACCCTGCCGGATGGAGGTCTTCGCATCGGCGCTCTGGTCCGCAATGCCGACCTCGCCCATGACCCGGGATTCGGCCGGGCCTATCCGGCGGTGGCGGAAGCGCTGCTGTCCGGTGCCTCGGCGCAGCTCCGCAATGCCGCGACGGTCGGCGGCAACCTGCTGCAGCGGACGCGCTGCCCATACTTCTACGACACCGCCAGCGCCTGCAACAGGCGCGACCCGGGCGCGGGCTGCGATGCCCGCCAGGGCGAGAATCGGCTGCACGCGGTGCTCGGTTGGAGCGACGGCTGCATCGCCACCCACCCCTCCGATTTCTGCGTGCCGCTCGTCGCGCTGGATGCCGTGGCGGAGGTCGAGGGCAGGGGCGGCCGGCGCGAGATCGCCGTCGAGGATCTCCACCGGCTGCCGGGTGCGACGCCCGACCGCGAGAGCGCGCTCGAGCCGGGCGACCTGATCGTCGCGCTCCGCCTGCCGGCCGCGGCTGCCACGTTCTCCGCTCATGCCCGCTACCTCAAGCTGCGCGAACGCACCTCCTACGCCTTCGCGGTCGTTTCGGCGGCGGCGGCGCTCCGCATCGAGGACGGCACGATCCGGGATGCCCGGCTTGCGCTCGGCGGAGTCGCGGCGAAACCATGGCGCGCCCGGGCAGCGGAGGCTGTTCTCGCCGGTGCCAGGCCGGGCGCTGACGCCTTCCGGCAGGCCGCGCAAGCGGCTCTGGCCGACGCCAGGCCCTCGGGCGACAACGCCTACAAGATCGAGCTCGCGCGTCGGGTTCTCGTCCGCACCCTCACGCTTGCCGCGGCCGGCGCGCCCGAGCGCCTTCCCGCTCTTCCGGCCTCCCCGTTCTCCTCCGCTCCCGGAGCGCTCCACGATGACTGAGATCCGCCCCACGGCCGGGCCTGCCCATGCGCGCCACGGCTCCAGCATCGGCCAGCCGCTCACCCGCCGTGACGGCATTCTGAAGGTGACCGGTGCGGCCCGTTACGCTGCCGACAACCACCCGCCGGGAATGCTGCACGCGGTCCTGGCGGTCAGCAGCATCGCTCGCGGCCGGGTGACGTTCCTCGATGTCGACGCGGCCAAGGCCCATCCGGGCGTGATCGAGGTCATGACCTCCGGCAACCGGCCGCCGCTGGCGATCGATCCGGACGAGAAGTCGAACCCCTTCATGTTCCGGATCGATGTCCTGCAGAACGACGCGGTGCGGTACGCCAACCAGCCGATCGCGGTGGTGATCGCCGAGACGCTGGAGGCCGCGACGGAGGGCGTGGCGCTGCTGTCGCCCAGATACGAGACCCTGCCGGCACGGGTCGGGCTGGACGCCGGCGAGGCCTTCGTGCCGCCGGCCGTCGGCGTCGGCAATCCGGCGCAGGTGCAGCGGGGCGAGGTCGAGGCCGCGCTTGCCGGTTCGCCCAGCCGCATCGAGGCGACCTATGAGACCCCCAGCCAGTACCACAATGCGATGGAGCCGCACGCCATCGTCGCCGCCTGGGACGGCGATGCCCTGTCGATCGACACGCCGAGCCAGGGGCTGGCGATGGCCCAGGGCCGGATCGCCGGACTGTTCGGCATCCCGCCGGAAAAGATCCACATCCGCAGCCCGTTCCTCGGCGGCGGCTTCGGCTCCAAGGGCCTGGTCTCGGGGCCGCAGATCCTCGGCATCCTGGCGGCCCGGCTGGTCGGCCGTCCGGTCAAGCTGGTGCTGCGCCGCGAGCAGATGTACGGGCCGGTCGGCCATCGCGCGCCCTCCCGCCAGACGCTCCGGATCGGCCTGGACGGCGAGGGGCGGATGACCGCGCTGGCCCATCACGCGAAGGTGACGTCGAGCAGCTTCGACGATTTCTTCGAGCCGGCGGCCGACGCCTCGCACACGCTGTACGCAAGCCCGGCGATCGCCACCTCTCACGAGGTGGTCCGCGTCGACACCGGCACGCCGCTGTTCATGCGGGCGCCCGGGGAAGCCACGGGCTCGATCGCGCTGGAGAGCGCGATCGACGAGGCGGCCTGGACCTCCGGGATGGACCCGTTGGACTTCCGGCTGAAGAACTATGCGGAGGTCGAGCCGATTTCCGGCAGGCCGTTCTCCTCCAAGGCACTGCGCGAATGCTACGCGGAGGGTGCCGCGCGCTTCGGCTGGTCGGGGCGCCCGCTCGCGCCGCGGCAGATGCGGGACGAGGCCGGCTTTCTCGTCGGCTGGGGGATGGGCACCGCGACCTTCCCGGCGCTGATGTTCCAGGCCCAGGCCCGCGCCATGCTGCGGCGCGACGGCACGGCCGTCATGGAGACGGGCGCGCACGACATGGGGCAGGGGGCCTGGACCGCGCTGGCCCAGATCGCGGCCGACGGCCTCGGGCTCGATCTCGATCAGGTGGAGTTCAAGGCCGGCTCATCCGATCTCCCGGATGCCGGGATAGCCGGCGGTTCGGCCCACACCGCCACGGCCGGGATGGCGATCCACGGCGCCGGCGCCGATATCATCGCCAAGCTTGCCGATCTGGCGACGGGCGATGAGCGCTCGCCCCTGTTCGGGGCGGGCAACGCCGGGGTGCTCGCGCGGGACGGCCGCCTGGTCCGCCGCGACGACGCGAGCCGGAGCGAGAGCTATGTCGACATTCTCGACCGCGCCGGGCTGGCCGAGTTGGAGGGCCGCGGCAAGAGCGCCGCGGACCCCGCGGCGCAGTCGGCCTATGCGATGCACGCGCATGGTGCGGTCTTTGCCGAGGTCAAGGTCGATCCCGATCTCGGCCAGGTCCGCGTCACCCGTCTTGTGGGCGCCTTCGCGGCCGGGCGGATCATCAATCCGCGGCTCGTGCGCAGCCAGTACTATGGCGGCATGATCTGGGGCGTGTCCTTCGCGCTGCACGAAGAGGCGGTGACGGATCGGCGCTCCGGCCGCATCCTGAATGCCGACCTTGCCGAGTACCATGTCCCGGTGAATGCCGATGTGCCGTCGATCGACGTCCTGATGATCGACGAACACGATCCGCATGTGAACGCCCTGGGCATCAAGGGGGTCGGGGAGATCGGCATCACCGGCACCGCCGGTGCCGTGGCGAACGCGGTCTGGCACGCGACAGGGACGCGCGTTCGTCGCTTTCCGGTCAGGCTGCACGACCTGCTGATGCCGACATCGGACTAGGTGACGATCAAAAGCAGGGGCGCTGGCCTCGCCTACGCCGCGACCGGCGGCAGCCAGCCCTGGGCCTCGCGCCAGTCCTTGGGCAGGCCGGCGAAGCGGTCGAGCCGCATCGTCGACAGGTCGGCGAAGCTGCAGGCGCCGTCGACGATCAGGTCGCGGATGGCGTGGCCGCTGGCCGGCGACAGGCCGAAGCCGACGCTCGACATGGTGGCGACGATGGCGTTGTCGAAGCCCGGCATCCAGTCGATCACCGCGCGCCCGTCCGGCGTGTTCTCGATCACGCCCGACCAGCTGCGGATCATCCGCACATGCGCGGCCTTCGGGAACAGCTCCATCAGCCGGCGGCCGATGTTGCGCAGGAGCGGGCTGGACGGCTTCGGCGGCGTCTTCAGGTCGACCGGCGGCAGCCATTCATGCGGGCCGCCGCCATAGACCAGGTTGCCGCGCAGCGTCTGCCGTCCGTACAGGCCGTTGCCGTCGACCCCGCTCATCGGCATCGCCGGCAGCGGCTCGGTGACGATCATCTCCGCCCGGCCGGAGGCGACCGGCAGGTCGACGCCCAGCATCTCGGCCAGGAGGCCGGTCTGGGGACCTGCGGCGATCACCACATGGTCGCAGCCGAAATCGCCGCGGTCGGTGCGGACCTTCGTCACCTTGCCGCCCGCGGTGTCGAAGCCGGTCACGGTGCAGTGCTGCAGGATGCGGCCGCCCAGATCCTGCAGCGCCCAGGCATAGGCCTGGGAGGTGCGCTGCGGGTTGGCGTGGCCGCCATATTTCAGCAGGTAGCCGCGCTCGACCGTATCGCCGGCCAGCGGCGCCAGCTCGCGGATCTGCTTGCCGTCCAGGGTGTCGTAATGGAAGCCCTGCCGCTCGCCCATCCGGACCCAGCCGAGCATGAACTCGACGTCGGATTCGTGCAGGACGATCTTCAGCCGGTGCTTTTGGTGCTCGGTGGGATAGCCCAGCAGCTCGTCCATCTGCGGCCACAGCCGCTGCTCTTCCGGGAACAGCGGGCTCTGCGGGTGGGTGCAGCCGCCGCCGTTGCGGCCCGACGCCTCCCAGCCGACGATGCCCTTCTCCAGCACCAGCACGTCGACGCCGCTGCGCGCCAGCCACCACGCCGTGCTCAAGCCCGTGACGCCGCCGCCGATGATGACGACCGAGGCGCCGTTCTTCGTCTCTGCCATGATCCGCCCTCCGCCTCAGCCCTGTTTCGTCCCGCCGATGTCCCACCACGGCACCCACTGGCTCTCGATGCCGAACCAGGAATCCCATTCCTGCCGCACCACCGCCGCCTCGTCCTGCGGCCACAGCACCTTCAAGGGCAGTGGCCGCACCGGCGGGCGGTAGCTGGCCAGCGGCACCTGGCCGACATCGACGCGGGACGACAGGGCCAGCAGCATCGCCACCTGCTCGCGGCAGCGGCGGCCCTGGCACAGCCCCATGCCGGCGCGGGTCAGGCGCTTGACCTGGTCCTGGTTGACCGGTCCGTCCTCGAGCAGCGTGGTCAGCGACCGCGTCGCCATCTTGTTCGACACCCGCTCGAGATAGCGCGGCGGGCTGATGTCCAGCAGCTCGCCGCGGCTGACCTCCTCGCACTGGCAGACCAGCACGTCGAGCCCGCCGGTGTTCAAGAGCGCCTTCAGCCAGGTCATGCGGTGGTCGCCGCCGCCCTTGACCGGCTGCGCCAGCCCGGCGCGGGCGGCCGTCACGTCGGCCTCGGCCGCCTTGTCCAGGGACGCGGCCGCGGCGATCGCCGCCACGCGGCCCTCCTGCCGCGCCACGGCGGGGTCGACCGACTTGGCGGCGTGGATGCCGGCGCAGTCGCCGACGGCATAGGCGAAGGGCAGGGCGGTGCGGCCGTCAGCCTCGGTCACCGGCACATGACCGCCGCGGTCCGGATCGTGCACCAGCTTCGCGTCCAGCGCCGCCAGCAGCTCGATGTTCGGCACCGTGCCGATGCCCAACGCGACGGTGTCGCAGGCGATGTCGCGCTCCGTGCCCGGCACCGGCGACAGGCCGCCATCGACCCTGACCAGCGTCGCGGTGGCGACGCCTTCCACAGTGCCCGACGCCGCCTTGATGACATGGCCGGTCAGCACCGGCACGCCATGCGCCTTGACCGCCTCGACCAGCGCTGCGGGGCCGACCGGCTGGTCCGCCACCTCGACGAGGCCGGCGACCTCCAGCCCGCGGCCCAGCGCGGTCAGGGCCAGGTCCAGCGCCTCGGCGCCGGTGCCAAGGATCAGCAAGCGCCGGCCGGCGAAGGCGTCGTAGCCGGCGATCAGCCGGTGCGCCGCGGTCACGCCCATCACCCCGGGCAGGTCCCAGCCCGGGAAGGACATGCCCAGGTCGCGCCGGCCGGCGGCCACCACCACCCGGTCGAAGCCGACCAGCCAGGATCGGTCGGTGTCGGCCAGGCCGGCGACGGGGCCCGGCATCCACTGCACCCCGGGGGCGTTGGCGAACAGGCCCCAGACCGTGGTCTGCAGCAGCACCTCGACACCCTTGTCGAACAGCTCCACCAGCTCCGGCTGGGCTTCGAGGAACGTCTCCAGCAGCCGGCCGGGCGTGTTCACCGCGGCGGTGGCGCGGCCGCCGAAATGCAGCGGCACATCCATGCCGACCAGGGCGCCGTCGACCGGGTTCTCGTCGACCAGCAGCACCTCCAGCCCGCGCTCCGCCGCCTCGGCCGCCGCGGCGATGCCGGCCGGGCCGGCGCCGACCACGAGAAGCTGGACATGGCGTTCGACCTCGGGGGTCTTGCCGGCGACCGATTTCGGGTCGATCGGTGGATGGGACATGGTTGGTCTCCGACGCGGCGTCCGGTCCCCTCTTGCCTTGCGGGATATCGCCCTACAGGGTGGGGCCGGCATCTGGCTGGTGACGCGAGGCTACAGCCGGCACCGATCGAGGACGGACGCATTGGCGACAGCGAAGAACAGCAAAGCGACGGCGGAGCCCGGAAACGGGCGCCGGACGCTGAGCCGCGAGGACTGGATCCGCGCCGCGCTGAAGGTGCTGGAGAAGGGCGGCGTCGCCAGCGTCAAGGTCGACCGGCTGGCGACGACCCTGAAGGTGACGCGCGGCAGCTTCTACTTCCACTTCAAGGGCCTGAAGGACCTGCTGGCGGCGCTGCTGGCGGAATGGCGCCGCCGCAACTGTGCGCCGTTCGAAGCGCTCGAGGGCCGCACCGACCTCGAGGGCACGGCGCTGTTCCGGGCCTTCCGCAACGTCTGGGTCGACGAGGACCCGTTCAGCCCGGCGCTGGACATGGCGGTGCGCGACTGGGGCCGCGCCTCGAAGGAGGTGGCGCGGGCGGTGCAGGGCGCCGACGACCACCGCATGGGCCTGCTGCGCCGCGCCTTCGACCAGATGGGCTATGATGGCGACGAGGCGCTGATCCGCACCCGGGTCAGCTATTTCCACCAGATCGGCTACTACGCCATGGCCTTCCGCGAGCCGCGGCCGGAGCGGCTGCGCTACCTGACCATCTATGACGACGTATTGACCGGACGACCATTCAGGGAATCGGAGCCATGCTGACGATCTGGGGCCGCCGCAACGCCTTCAACGTGCAGAAGGTGCTGTGGCTGGTGGGCGAGCTCGGCCTGCCGCATGAGCACATCCCGGCCGGGGGCGATTTCGGCGGGCTGGACGACCCGGCCTTCCGCGCCCGGAACCCGCATGGAAGGGTGCCGGTGATCGACGACGCCGGCACGGTGGTGTGGGAATCGCACGCGATCCTGCGCTACCTCGCCGCCCGCGACGGCCAGCTATGGCCCTCCGATCCTGCCGAGCGGTCCCTGGCCGACCGCTGGATGGACTGGTCGCTGGCGACGCTGCAGCGCGACTTCATGGACCTGTTCTGGGGCCATTGGCGCACGCCGGAGGCCGAGCGCAACCGCGAGCTGGTCGCCCGCAGGCAAGAGGCCTGCGCCGCGCATTTCCGGCTGCTCGACGAGCATCTGGCCGGCCGGCCCTTCCTGGCGGGCGACAGCTTCGGCCTGGCCGACATCCCGGCCGGCACCGTGCTGTACCGCTATTTCGGCATGGGGCTTGAGACGCCGGCGGTGCTCAACGTCCGCGCCTGGTACGCCCGCCTGGCCGAACGGCCGGCCTATCGCCAGCATGTGATGATGCCCTTCGACGACATGTTCGGCCGGCTGGCCTATTAGTCGCTCTGCGGTCCCAGGAAGGCTGCGATCTCCGCGATCAGCGCGTCGCGGCCGTGTTCGGGGCGGTCGAGATGCGCATAGTGGGTGGCGCCGGGCAGGGTGACGCTGCGCACGCCTTCGGACCGCATGGCGTCATCGGCGAAGGCGGCCAGGTCCTCCGGCCGGCTCCAGAAATCATACTCGGAGCGGACCAGCAGGACCGGGGCGGTGATCGAGCCGGCGTCGAACAGCCGGCGGCCGCCCGCCTGATAAAAACTGTCCTCGGTGGCGCCGGCCGGGGCGCGGAAGGCCGGGGGATCGCGCGTGTCCGCGGCCGGGTCGCTGGCCAGCGCCACCCGGGCATAGGCCTCGGCGACGGCAGGGTCGCGCCAGCTCGCCTTGTTTTCGGCCGGGATGGTGCGGTCCCAGGAGGGGAACAGCATCGCCGCGGTGTTCAGCGTGTAGCCGCCGACCTTCGGGCTCAGCCGGCCCGGGTGGTCGGGGTCGGCGGCAGGCGAGCCGGGACCGAGCGTCGGGTGCCGGTCGGTGCCGCCATAGAGCGCATTCAGCACCACCAGATGGCCGACCCGCTCCGGCCACAGCGAGGCGTACCAGGCCGACCACATCCCGCCGGTGGCCCAGCCGACCAGGGCGACCGTGTCGGTGCCGGTGCGCTCGGCCGCCAGGCGCGCCACGGCGTCGATGTCGCGTACCACCTCATGGCCGCGGGACAGCGGCCGGCTCTCCGCAGCCGGCCGGTCCATCGCTGCAGGCCGGTCCGAGCCGCCATAGCCGCGCGCATCCATGACGAAGACGGCGCGGCCCAGCCGCTCGGCCAGATCCGCGGCCAGCGAGCCACCGGGCACGTCGAGGTCGAAGGAGGCGATGCCGGGCACCCGGGCGCCATGCACCAGGATGATCGGCTCTCCCGCGGCGCCGGCGCGGGGCCGGACCTCGCGGATGCGGATGCCGACCCCATCCGCGGTCGTGGCCCGCAGCTCTTCGCGGACGAGATCGGGGGCGGCCTCGACAGGGGCTGCGGCGAGGGCGGCGGCCAGAATGGCGGCGCGGGAGGCGCGCAGGACGGACACGGTTTCCTCCAGGCTGGTGGGCTCCGGTCCTGTTTGGCGATCCGCAGCTGATCGATCAAATATCGCTTCTACTCGGTTTGATACGTCTCCGGTATCAGCGGGGGCTCGGCTCCCCCGGCCGCGGCCGGCTGCACGGTCAGCAGGTTGGCGTCGCGGGTCAGCAGCCAGCGCCCGTCCGGCTGCTTCTTCAGGATGGTCAGGGTCCAGCCCGCGCGCCGCACCGGCTGGCCGACCGGCGGGATCATGGTGATGTCGAGATGGCTGCGCAGCCAGGCCCAGTCGCCCAGCACCTGCAGCTCGCGGATCTCGCCGCGGCCGTCGATGCGGAACTCCGACTGGCCGGCGGCGGCGGCGGCGAAGGCTTGCCTGCCGAAGGGCTCGTGGCCGGGGACCATGAAGACGACGTCGTCCGACATCAGGCTCAGGACGGTCGCCGTGTCGCCGGCCTTGCTGGCTTCCATCCAGGTGTCGACCAGGTCGCGGATCGCGTGCTCGTCATCCGTCATCGCAGGCCTCTCCGGTTGCGGGGACGGAAGCAATCTAGCCGGAAGCGGGCGAGCGGCCAGCCCTCAGGCCCGCCGGGCGCGGAACTCGGCCAGCAGGCGCCAGCCGCTTTCGCCGTCGGGCGACCGCTCGGCGCGCCAGGTGAAGCTGTCCGGGGTGATCTCGCGGAAGCTCCAGCGGATGGTGGCGCCGCCGTCGTCCCGGCCGAGCTGGACGATGTCGCGCCCCTCGGCCCGGCCGAGCTGCCGCGTGTAGTACTGCTTCAGCGGGTCGTGCCACAGGATGTGCCAGGCATCGAGGCCGGGGTCGTAGATCCGGAGCGTGGTGCCGAAGAAGGCGCCGGGCAGGATCCAGACATCCTGGATGGCGCGGCCCTGCAGCGCCCAGCCGAAATGGATCTCGCCGCGGCCGGGCGTGGCGGTGCCGTCCTCGGCGAACAGTCTGGTGTCCATCTCCCAGTCGCCGACCAGCCAGCCATAGAGGCCCATCTTCTCGATCAGGTCGGGCGCCGGGCCGTCGGCGAACAGGGCGGCGGTCAGGGACGGAAAGGAGGGCATGGCGAGGACTCCGGCTGGGATCAGGATTCCCGGATTAGGCCATGCCAGGCTGCCGAAGCTTGGAGAAAATTGCGGCCTGCTCCATGCCGATTTCATTCATGGCGTATCCAGTTACGGGAGCGACAGCTTGTAATGTTATTTTTAAATTTATTTATTAAAAATGAAAATGGCGAGTAATTCGGTTTGTAAATTGCAATTTCCGGCTGCCAATGATCGGATGTGGTCAATGGCGTGGACATCAGGAACGAATTCCGCGTCATCGTCGCCACCCGGCCACAGGCTTGTCATGCAGGACGTGCTGCTCGATCTCGCGATCCCCAGCCGGTTGGAGGCGATGGACGCCGTCCAGGCCCGGCTGGACGCAGCGCTCCGGCGGCTCGGCCTCGACGACGACGCCCGCCACCGGATCGGCCTGGCGGCGCATGAGGCGGTGGTCAACGCCATCGTCCACGGCAATCGCCGGGATCCCGGCCGGCCGGTCGAGGTCCAGCTCGCCTGCGACGGCGAAGACCTCGTCATCCGCGTCGCGGACCACGGCGCCGGCTTCGACCCGGCCGGCGTCGCCGATCCGCTGCTGCCGGAAAACCTGGCTCGGCCGGGCGGCCGGGGCCTGCTGCTGATGCGGGCCCTGATGGACGAGGTCGGCCACGGGCCCGGCCAGTCGGGTGGCACCGTCGCCACCCTGCGCCGGCGGCTGGGCGGGGTCCCGCCCCACCCGGATCACTGAAACCAGAGGAAAGGAAAGATCATGGCGAAGGTCAGCACCCGCACCCGGGACGGGGTCACCATCGTGGATGTCGTCGGCGGGCTTGTCAGCGGCGGGGACGATCCGGGCGTGCGCGGCGCGGTGCGCCAGGCGCTCGACGGCGGCGCGACCAACATCGCGCTGAACCTCGGCGGGGTCGACTTCGTCAATTCGGCCGGCATCAACGTGCTGGCCAGCAGCCACGCCGCGGTGTCCGACCGCGGCGGAACGCTGAAGCTGGTCTCGGTCCAGCCCAAGGTTCAGGAGGTCCTGGCGATCGCCCGGCTCGACACCGTGTTCGAGATCCACGGCACCGAAGACGAGGCGGTGGCCTCCTTCGCCTGATTGGCTGGCGCCGTCCTACTTCAAGCTGAACGCCCGCGGCGATTCCTGGGGCGGGGTCGGGCGGTGCAAAAGCGCCGGGTCGATCGCGGCGCCGAACTCCAGCGCGGCGTCGGCCAGGGCGCCGAGGGTGAACTCGGCATAGGAGACTGGCAGCAGCAGGTCGAAGGTGTCGGCCCCGGCGCGCTGCAGATGCACCCGCACATGCTCAAGCCGGGCGGTGGCGAAGTCGCCCTCGGCCAGCATGTCCGGATGCAGGTCGACCGCCGCCAGCTTGGCCAGCAGGTCGCGCGAGCGCGGCCCGTCCAGCCGCAGCCCGACGAAGCCGCCGGTGCACGGCACCGCGGCGACGCCCTCGGGCAGCTCGGGGACGGCCGTGCCGGCCTCGGCGATCAGCAGCCGGCGCCACGGCGCGACCGGCCACAGCCGCAACCCGCCCTGCGCCAGCGTCGCGCCCGCCCCGGCGACGACGGCGCCGAACACGCTGCGCTCCCACTGGGCCAGCGCGGCGGCGGAGGCCTCGCTCCAGGCGGCGAGCTGCAGGATCGCGGCGGGGCGCCAGGGCCGGAAGGTCAGGCCGTCTGCGTCCAGGGTCGACAGCACCTCGATCGGGTTCGTCAGGAGTTCAGCCACGGACGCGCTCCCCCTTCGGGTCATACATGCAGGGCTCGACCACCCGCACCTTGATATGGCTGTCGCGCAGCGGGTCGGTGGCGAAGATGGTGCCGCCCATCCGTTCCTTGGCTCGGGCCAGGAAGCCGAGGCCGATCGGCAGCCCGCTCACCGGGCCGGTGCAGCTCGAGGTGACATGCCCCTGGGTCGGCTCGTTCGGGCGGTACATGCCGCCCTCGACCAGATGGGCGCCGGCGATCAGCGGCTCGCCCTGTTCCGACACCAGCCCGACCAGCCGCGGCCGGTCCGGGTCGGCCATGCCCTCGCGCAGGGCCATCGGCTTGCCGATATAGGGACCCTCGCGCTTGGCGAATCGCTCATGCGCCAGGTCGGCCAGCGTGACCTGGCCGTTGATCTCGGCGCCGGTCAGGAAGCCTTTCTCGATCCGCAGCAGCTCCAGCGCCTCCAGCCCGAAGCGCTGCAGCCCGACCGGCTCGCCCGCGGCGATCAGCCGGTACCACAGGGCGTGGGCGTGCTGCGCCTCGACATGCAGCTCGTAGCCCAGCTCGCCAGTGAAGCTGACGCGCAGGATGCGCAGCGGCAGGCCGTCGAGCACCAGGTTCCGCACCGCCATGAAGGGCAGGGCGTCGTTGGAGATTTCGGCGGCGTCGCCGACCAGCCGGGCCAGCACGGCGCGAGCGTCGGGGCCGGTCAGGGCCAAAGCGGCGCGGGCCTCGGTCAGCTCGGTCACCGCCACGCGCAGCTCCGGCCAGTCCACCTCGGTCAGCCGCTCCATCATCCGCACCACGTCATGCGCCTTGGCGCTGGTGGTGGTGACGTAGAAGCGGTCCTCGGCCAGCCGGGTGACGGTGCCGTCATCCAGCACGATGCCGTCGTCGCGCAGCATGATGCCGTAGCGCGAGCGGCCGACCGGCAGCGTCTCGATCCGGTTGACGTAGAGCCGCTCCAGGAACGCAGCGGCATCGGGGCCGGAGACGTCGACCTTGCCGAGGGTCGAGACGTCGAACACCCCGACATTGGACCGGACATACCGGGCCTCGCGCAGCGACGCCTCGCCCAGGCTCTCGGCCGGCCGGGGGTAGTAATGCGGCCGCAGCCAGCCGCCGGAGCGGATGAAGACGGCGCCGTCGGCGCGCTGGATCTCGTGGAAGGGCGGCCGCCGGGTCGGGTAGGCGTGCCAGCCGGTCGACCGGCCGGCGATGGCGCCGAGGGCGACCGGGGTGTAGGGCGGGCGGAAGGTCGGCGCCGCCACATCGCCCCGCCGCAGCCGGCGGGCATCGGCCAGGATGTCCATCGCCGGGCCGTTCGAGGTCTTGCCCTGGTCGGTCGCCATGCCCTGGGTGGTGTAGCGCTTCATGTGCTCGGGCGAGGTGAAGCCCTCGCGCGCGGCCAGGCGGATGTCGGCCGCGGTGACGTCGTTCTGGAAGTCGACGAAGGCCTTGCCGCCGACCTGCGGATCCGTGACCTGCGGGGTGGTTGCCGGGGCAGGGGCGGGGCGCTCAAACCGAGTCCCCCCTCCCCCTGTGGGAGGGGGATAGGGGGAGGGGGTTCCCGAAGCCGGGCTCGGGGCGGCCGATCCTGAGCTGGCGGCACCAACCCCCTCCCCCTGGCCCCCTCCCGCGAGGGGAGGGGGGACTCTCTTGAGATTGGTCCCGCTGCTCTTCGCGTATTGAGCAGCCTGCCGCCCCACAGCCAGCCCGTCGGCGATCGCGGCCTCGGTCGAGGCGCGGCCGGCGCAGGCGCCGGCGGCCAGCAGCGGGCCGTCGAGATCCGGCAGCACGAAGCCGCCACGCGTCCAGTCGAGCTTCGGACGGATGCCGCGCTGGCTCAGCAGATGCGTGGTCGGCATCCAGCCGCCGGACATGGCGATGGCGTCGCAGTCGATCGCGATCGCCTTGCCGCTGCCGTCGGTCTGGCCGATGCGGGCACCCTCGACGCCCAGTTTTCCCTTGGCGCCCCGCACCGTCGACCCGGCATGGAGCGGGATTCCGACGGCGCTCAGCTCCTCCGCCAGCGGGCCGGGCAAGTCGGCGCGGCTGTCGGCCAGCCCCACGACCTCGACCCCGTGCCGCTTCAGCGCCAGGGCGGTGCGGGCGGCGCCGTCATCGATCCCGGCCACCAGCACCCGCTTGCCCGGGGCCACGGCATAGCGATGGGCGTAGCGATGCGCCGCGCCGGCCAGCATCACGCCGGGGCGGTCGTTGTTGGGGAACACCAGCGGCTGCTCGATCGCCCCGGCCGCGACCACGATCGCCGCGGCCCGGATGGTCCAGAAGCGTTGGCGCGGCAGGTGCGGCGGCGGCTCGGGAAGGTGGTCGGCGACGCGCTCGACCAGCCCGGCCGTGCCGTGGTCGTAGATCCCGAAGGCGGTGCCGCGCGGCACCAGCGTCACCCGGTCGCCGAAGCCCTGCAGCGCCTGCAGCCGCTCCGCCACCCAGTCGGTCGCGGGGCGGCCCTCGACCGGCGCGTCCTCGCCCAGCAGGGCGCCGCCGAAGCGGTCGTTCTCGTCACACAGGATGACCCGGGCGCCGGCCTCGGCCGCGGCCAAAGCGGCGCTCAGCCCGGCCGGGCCGCCGCCCACCACCAGCACGTCGCAGAAGGCGTGGCGGCGCTCGTAGCGGTCGGGATCGGTCGCCGTCGCCGCGGTGCCCAGCCCGGCGGCGCGGCGGATGATCCGCTCATAGACCGGTTCCCAGAACGAAGCCGGCCACATGAAGGTCTTGTAGTAGAAGCCGGCCGGGAACACCGGGGCCAGCAGGCTGTTGACCACGCCCAGCGCGTCGAAGCTCAGGGACGGCCAGCGGTTCTGGCTCTGCGCCATCAGCCCGTCATACAGCTCGACCATGGTGGCGCGGGTGTTGGGCTCGTGCCGCCCGCCGCTGCGCAGCTCGACCAGCGCGTTCGGCTCCTCCGACCCGGCGGAGAGGATGCCGCGCGGCCGGTGGTACTTGAAGCTGCGGCCGACCAGCCGGACGCCGTTGGCCAGCAGGGCCGAGGCCAGCGTGTCGCCGGGATGGCCCTCATAGCGCTGCCCGTCGAAGCTGAAGCCGAGCCGCGCCGACCGGTCGATCAGCCCGCCCTGGGCCAGGCGATGCGAGGTCATCGTCCGCTCTCCGCCGCCGGGCGCCGCAGCGGCTCGGCCGCCGTGATCTCATGGGTCAGCGTGTCGCGCGTGACCAGGATCCAGGACCGGCAGCCATAGTTGTGTTGCCAGTATTCCCGGTGTGTGCCGCGCGGATTGTCATGGCGGTAGACATGGTCGAACCAGGGCGCCGCCGTGGTCTCCTCATGCGGCGGGCGCGGCGTCTCGGCGTCGCCGCCATAGAAGAACTCGGAGAGGTCGCGCGGGCCGCACCAGGGGCAGGGGATTCGCATGGTGTCCTCAGTGCCGGTTCGCGACCGGGCCGACGCCGTTCTCGTCGATGATCCGGCCGCGTTCGAACCGGTCGAGCGCGAAGGGCCGGTTCAGCTCGTGCGGCTGGCCGTTGGCGATGGTGTGGGCGCAGACCCAGCCGGAGCCGGGGATGGCTTTGAAGCCGCCATAGCACCAGCCCATGTTGAGATAGAGCCCATCGATCGGCGCCAGGCCGATGATCGGGCTGCCGTCCATCGACATGTCCATCACCCCGGCCCAGTGCCGCAGGATGCGGGTGCGCGACAGGTTCGGCATCAGCGCGATGGCGGCCGTGGCGATGTCCTCCACCACCGGCAGGTTGCCGCGCTGGGCGTAGGAGTTGTAGCCGTCGAGGTCGCCGCCGAACACCAGCCCGCCCTTGTCGGACTGGCTGATGTAGAAATGGCCGCTGCCGCCCCAGGACAGGACCTGGTTGACCACCGGCTTCAGCCCCTCGCTGACGAAGGCCTGCAGCAGATGGCTCTCGATCGGCAGCTTCAGCCCGACCTTGCCGGCGAGGATCGACGCCGAGCCGGCGGTGGCGAGGCAGACGCGGTCGGCGGAGATCGGGCCCTTCACCGTCATCACCCCGGTGACGCGCTCGCCCTCGCGCTGAACGTCCAGCACCTCGCAATCCTCGATGATGTCGACGCCCAGGTCGCTGGCGGCGCGGGCGAAGCCCCAGGCCACGGCATCGTGCCGGGCGGTGCCGCCGCGGCGCTGGATCAGGGCGCCGTACAGCGGGAACAGCGCGTGGTCCGAATAGTCGAGATTGGGCGCGATCCGGCGCAAATCGTCCGGCTCCAGCCAGTCGGCGTCGATGCCGGCCAGTCGCATGCCGTTGCCGCGGCGGCGCAGCGCCATGGCCCCGCCCAGCGAGGTCGCCAGGAACATCGAGCCGCGGGCCGAGAACATGACGTTGTAGTTCAGGTCCTCGCTCAGTTCATGCCACAGCTTCAGCGACCATTCGTAGAAATGCTGGTTATCCGGCAGCAGGTAGTTGGAGCGCACCACGGTGGTGTTGCGGCCGACATTGCCGCCGCCGATCCAGCCGCGCTCGACCAGGGCGACATTGGTGATGCCGTGATTGCGGGCCAGGTAGTAGGCGGTGGCCAGGCCGTGCCCACCGCCGCCGACGATGACGACGTCATAGCTTTTCTTCGGCGTCGCCTTGCGCCATGCCGGCTCCCAGCCGCGATGGCCGCCCAGCGCCTTCCGCGCCAGCGACAGGAAGGAATACCGCTGCATCCTCGCGCCCCGCCTTCGCCGGCCATGCCGGCGCCTCCCGATCCTGCCGATACAATACACCACTGTATGTTCCGGGAAAGGGGATGTTCGAGCGAGGCCGGTTGACTCTTTGTAAGCATATGCTTACCGTAAGTCATGGCTAACGAAGAGAGAGCCCTCGCGGCGCTGGCCGATCCCACGAGGCGGATCGTGTTCGAGCGGCTGGCGCGGGGGCCGCAGGCGGTGGGCGAGCTGGCAGGCGGCCTGCCGGTCAGCCGGCCGGCGGTGTCGCAGCATCTCGCCGTGCTGAAATCCGCCGGGCTGGTGGTGGACCGGGCCGACGGCACGCGGCGGGTCTATCAGATCGATCCCGCCGGGCTGGGGCCGCTGCGCGCCTGGCTCGACCGGTTCTGGGACCAGGCCCTGGAGGCGTTCAGGGCGGAAGCCGAACGGGAGGAACCATGACCCTGGGCATCAAGCCGGCGCCGGTCCGCAGGAGCCTGCGGATCAAGGCCGGCCAGCAGAAGGCCTTCGACGTCTTCACCGCCGGCATGGGCCGGTGGTGGCCGCCCTCTCACAGCCTGCTGACGGCGCCACGCGCCGATGTGGTGATGGAGCCGCGGGCCGGCGGCCGCTGGTACGAGCGCGCGGTCGACGGCAGCGAATGCAACTGGGGCCGGGTGGTGTCGTGGGAGCCGCCGGGCCGCGTGCTGCTGGCCTGGCAGCTGACCGGCGAATGGCGCTTCGACCCCGATTTCGAGACCGCGCTGGAAATCCTGTTCCTGCCCGAAGCCGACGGGATCACCCGGATCGAGCTCGAGCACCGGGACATCGAGAAATTCGGCGAGGCCGAGGAGGCAGTGCGGCGCTCGCTCGACTCCGACGGCGGCTGGACCGGCGTCCTGCGGGCCTTTGCAGAGCTGGCCGAGCAGGCGGCCTGAGGATTTCGTAGCAGCCGCTCTCGAAACCCACCTCTCGAGCCCCTCCTTCGTCATGGCCACGCGCTTCGGAGCTCGCCATGACGGTTAAGTTTTCCAGCCGCATCACTTCACGTTGGAGCCGCCACGACCAGCGCGTCGACGGCGACGGCGCCGTGGGGCAGGACCAGGATCGGGTTGACGTCGATCGCCTCGACCCGCTCGCCCAGCGCGGCGGCGAGGGCGGAGAAGCGGGCCGCTGCCTCGGCCAGGGCGTCGATATCGGCGGCCGGGGCGCCGCGGGCGCCGTCCAGCAGCGGGCGCAGCCGCAGCCGGTCGATCAGCCGCCGCGCCTCGGCGGCGTCGAAGGGCGGCAGGGCGAAGGCGGCGTCCCGCAGGATCTCGGCATGGATGCCGCCGAAGCCCACCAGCACCACCGGCCCGAAATCCGGGTCGCGCTGCAGCCCCAGCATCATCTCGACGCCCTTGTCCCGGACCATCCGCGCCACCACGACGCGCGGACCCAGCCGCACGGCCAGGTCGCGATGGGCCTGGCGCAGCGCCACCGGGTCGGCCAGGTTCAGCCGCACCCCGTCGACATCGGACTTATGGGCCGCGCCGGCGGTCTTCAGCGCCACCGGGAAGCCGATGCGAATGGCGGCCTCCACCGCCTCGGACTCGTCCTTCGCCATGGCGCAGGGCGTCACCGTCAGCCCGAAATCGGCCAGCAGGCGCAGCGCCTCGGCTTCGGTGACGGGATGGCCGTTGGCGAGCCGCACCCGCCAGCGCGTGACGGCTGCCTCCGGCGCCTGCGGCGGGCGCATCGGCGGCCGGGCGGCGGCGTCGCGCCGGTCGAGGGCGATGCGGCAGGCGCGCAGGAAGGCCGGCACCCCGTCCAGCACCGGCACGCCGGCACGGGTCGAGGCCACGGCCGCCGGGTCGCTGCCGCTGCCCTGGTGGTTGGAGACGATCGCCACCGGCTTGCCGCTGGCCGCCCGGGCCCGGTGCGCGATGTCGAGATACAGCGGCGTCACCTGGCCGCCGACCGAGCGGTCCAGCGCCAGCGCCCCCAGCGCGGTGTCCGGGTCGGCCATCAGCGCCTGGAAGCACGCCTCGAAATCGGCCGGGTAGTTGCGGCCGGTGCCCCAATGGTCCAGCGGGTTGACCGGCGGCAGGCCGGGATCGAGCGCCGCCTCCAGCCGGGCCGCCGTCGCCGGCGCCAGGGCGGCGAAGCGCACCCCGGCCGCGGCGGCCAGGTCGACCATCAGCCCGCGCTCGCCGCCGCTGTCATGGGTGCTGGCCAGGCCGCCGGGGCCGAGGCTGGCCGCGACGGGCAGCAGCATCATCGCCGCCGCCAGCTCGTCCACCGACCGCACCTGGCCGACGGCATGGCGCTCGAACAGCGATTCGTAGACGGCATGGTCGCCGGCGATGGCGCCGGAATGGCTCAGCGCCAGGGCCGCGCTCTCCCGCGTCCGGCCGACCTTCAGCGCGACCACCGGGATGTTGCGTGCCTGTGCCCTGGCGAGCGCCGCGACGAAGCGATCGGGATCCCGCGCCGCTTCCAGGAGCAGCCCGACCACCCGGGTCTCCGGCTGGTCCAGGGCGAAGTCCAGGTAGTCCGCCAGGGTGGTGGTCAGCTCCTGGCCGGAGGAGATTGCGAAGGCGTAGTCGATCCGCGCCTCGGCATCGACCAGGGCGGTGAACAGCGATCCGGAATGGGTCAGCAGCACGGCGCCGCCGGGCACATGGTCCGGCCGGGTGGCGAAGCCGCACAGCCGCACCTGGTCGGTGAAGTTGTAGAAGCCCATGCCGTTGCCGCCGCACAGCGCCACCCCGGCCTCCAGCGCCATCGCCCGGATGCGCCCGCGCAGGGCCGGCTCGGCCAGCGGGGCGACGATGGTGGCGGCCTTCGCCCCGTGCCGCAGCGCCGCGCCGAAGGCCTCGGCGATGGTCTCGTCGCCCAGGCAGAAGGCGGCATGCTCCACCGGCTCCGGCAGGTCGGCGATCGACGTCAGACAGGGCAGGCCCTGCAGCATCCCGCCTCTCGGGTTGACCGGATGCACCGGGCCGGGGAAGCCGCCCTCGACCAGCTGCCGCAGCATCACCGCGCCGACCGAACCGGCCCGCGCGCTGGCGCCGACCACCGCGATCGAGCGGGGGCGCAGCAGTGGGTCCAGCCGATGTGCCATGTCAGGTCTCGGCCGGCGGCGTGGCCCGGCGCCGCGGCGGGTCGTAGAAGGGCCGCTCCACCACCCGGGCCCGCACCATCAGCTTGTGATAGACCAGCTCGCGCAGCGCGTAGATCTCGACCCAGAGCTCGTCCTTCACCGTGTCGCCATAGGGCCGGCGCAGCGAGGCCAGGGCGATGTTGCGCTTGGCCGAGGGCGACCAGGCGGCGGCGGTGATCTGCCCGGCCTCGGCCTTGCCCTTGTGGTAGACGATGGCGTGGTCGGCCGGGACATTGCCGTCGATGTCCAGCCCGACCAGGCACCAGCGGGCCGACCGGTCGCGGCGCTGGGCCAGGACCGCGCGCTTGCCGGTCCAGTAGGCGGCCTTCTTCTCGTCCACCAGCCAGCCCAGGCCGATCTCGTCCGGGGTGCGGCGGCGGTCGACGCGGATGGCGGTCTCGGCGGTGATGAAGTCGCTGTTGGCGATGATGAAGCCGGCCTCCAGCCGTGCCAGGTCCAGCGCCTCGAAGCCGATCGCCTGCAGCCCGTGCCAGGGGCCGGCCGCCCACAGCCGGTCCCACAGCGCCAGCGCCGCGTCGGGCTCGGCGAACAGCTCATAGCCGAGGTCGCCGGTGAAGCCGGTGCGGGACACGGTGACCCGGCCCTGGTCCAGATGGAAATCCCGGATCTGGAACGGCTTCAGCGTCTCGATGCCGTCGAAGCCGGCGCGGGTCAGCAGCGCCCGGCTGGTCGGGCCCTGCAGCGCCAGGGCGGCCACCTGCTCGGTCTCCTCGGCGATCTCGACCGCGAAGCCGATGGCGGAATCCAAGAGCCAGTTCAGATGCCGCTCCTGGCAGCACAGCCGGAACTCCGCCGGGCCCAGGCGGAACAGCGTGCCGTCATCCAGCACATGGCCCTCATCGTCGCACCAGCAGGTGTAGTGCACCCGGCCGATGGCGAGCTTCGACACGTCGCGCACGGTCAGCCGGTCCAGGAAGGCCTCGGCCTCGGGCCCGGCGATGCGGTACTTCACCATCGGCGTCAGGTCGAACAGCGACGCGGCGTTGCGGATGGCGAAGTATTCCTGCTCGGCGTCGCGGATGGTGCGGGCGGAGACATAGCCGCCCCAATTGTACCAGTCCTCGGCCTGCATCAGCGCGGCCAGGCGCGGGTGGAACGGCGTCTGCAGCAGCGGCTTGCGGAAATGGTCGCGGGGCAGGGGGCGGCGCATGGCTCAGGCTCCGTCCGCGCCCACCGGCGACAACCCCCTCCCCCTGGCCCCCTCCCGCGAGGGGAGGGGGGACTCCGACTGTTCGGGTCGGGAGAGCGTTCTTTCAACCTGCACCGCTCTAGTCCCCCCTCCCCTCGCGGGAGGGGGGTAGGGGGAGGGGGTTCGTGCCGCCAGGAACCGTCCCACGCTCATGTCACCCATCGCGCCCTCCCGCCAGGATCCGGCGCGCGGCGTTCAGGCCGGCCGCCCCCATCACCCCGCCGCTGGGATGGCTGCCGGCGCCGCAGAGATACAGGCCCGGGACCGGCGTCGCATACTGGCCGGCGCCATGCACCGGGCGCAGCATCATCAGCTGGTCGACCGCCAGCTCGCCGTGATGCCAATGGCCGCCCGGCATGCGGTAGCGCGCCTCCAGATCGGCCGGGGTCAGCAGCTCCGCCGCCAGCACCCGGGCCGACAGGCCGGGCAGGTGCCGTTCCAGCACCGCCAGGATGCGGTCGCGGAATTCCGGACCGCCGGCCTCCCAGCCGCCGCGCAGCTCGGCCGGGGCGTATTGCGCCACCACCGACATCACGCGCTTGCCGGCCGGGGCCAGGCTGGGGTCGGTCAGTGAGGGGATGACGATCTCAAGCACCGGCTCGGGCGAGGCCTCTCCGTATTTCGCCGGATTGAAGGCGGCTTCGACCGCATCGATGCTTGGGGCGACCACCAGGCGGCCTGCCAGCTGCTCCGGCGAGAGGCCGGGGAAGTCCGGCAGCCCGTCCAGCGCCAGGTGCAGCTTGGCGGCGTTGCCGCGCATGCGGACATGGCCGATGCGGCGGACGAAGCCGGCATCCAGCGCCCGGGGCCCGAGCAGGTCGAGGAAGGTGGTCCGCGGATTGGCGCCGGAGACGACGACCGGCGCCCGGATCTCCGCCCCCTCCGCCAGGGTGACGCCGACGGCACGGTCCCCCTCGACCAGGATCTTCGTCACCGGCGCCCCGGTGCGGACCTCGGCCCCGGCGGCCCGGGCCGCGGCGGCGAGGGCGGCGGCGACCGAGCCCATTCCGCCCTTCGGCAGGGCCAGCGCCGCCGGCACGCCGTCGGCCTGCCCGGCCAGCCGGTGCAGCAGCGCCAGCAGCGAGGTCGGGGACCGGGGGCCGAGATGGGTGCCCAGCACCGCGTCGAAGGCGACGGCACCCATCAGCCGCGGATCCGACAGCTCCTCCTCCAGCACATCGGCCACGTCCATCAGGATCATGCGCAGGAACTCGCGCATCTCCTCGCGGCCCAGGCGGCGGATGGCCCAGCCGAGCTTGCCCAGCGCCAGGACGTCGCCGCGGCCGCCGCCGCGCAGCCGGGGCGGGACTTGCGTCAGGAAGGGCTGCAGGGCGCCGGCGAAGCGCAGCAGCCGGGCCCGCAGCGCGGCCCAGGCCTCGGCCTCGCCAAGCGGCAGCTCGCCCGCCAGCCGCTCGCCGAAGGCGCCGTGCAGGGTCAGATGCCGGCCATCGTCCGACAGCGCCGTGGTCGGGATGTTGCTCGCCGCCAGCGCCAGGCCGTGCCGCGGCAGGTCGAGCGCCCGGATCACCTCCGGATGCAGCTGGTTCAGCACATGCGCGACATGCGAGACGCGGAAGCCCGGCGCGAACTCCACCGTGCGGGCGGCGCCGCCGACCTCCTCCGCCGCCTCCAGCAGCACCACCTTGCGGCCCTTCCTGGCCAGCAGCGCGGCGCAGACCAGGCCGTTGTGGCCGCCGCCGATGACGATGGCGTCACAGGACGTCATAGGCGTCGCTCATCACGGCGGGCTTGCGCTTCAGGTCGCGCAGGATCTCCGACGCCGCGTTGCGGCCCGGCGCGCCCATCACCCCGCCGCCGGGATGGGTGGACGATCCGCACATGTACAGCCCCGCCACCGGCGACCGGTACTGGGCATAGCCGGGCACCGGCCGGTTGAACAGGATCTGGTCGAAGGTCAGCTCGCCCTGGAAGATGTTGCCCTCGGTCAGCCCGACCTCGGCCTCCAGCTCGCGCGGAGTGCGGATCTCGGCATGCAGGATCAGGTCGCGGAAGCCGGGCGAGTACTCGGCGATCTGGTCGATCACGGTCCCGCCGAAGGCGTCGCGGTCGGCGTCGGTCCAGTCGCGGCCCTCGACCTTGGGCGGGCAGTACTGGACGAAGCAGCTCATGAAATGCTTCCCCGGCGGCGCCATGGTCGGGTCCAACGTGGTCGGGATCATCATGTCCAGGAACGGGTCGGCCGACCAGCGCCCGGCCTTCCAGTCGTCATAGCCGCGCTCCATCCGCTCGACGCTGTCGGTGAAATGCATGTCGCCGCGGATGCAGGGCGACCCCTCGGGCAGCGCCGGGAAGCGGGGCAGGGCGTCCAGCGCGATGTTCACCTTGCCGGAGGAGCCGCGGATCTTGAAGTTGCGGACGCGCTTGGTGAAGGCCGCGGGCAGCGCCGCCTCCTCCACCAACGTCAGGAAGGTGCGCTTGACGTCGAGGTTGGAGACGACCTGCCGGGCGCGGATCTCCTCGCCGCCCGCAAGCACCACGCCGGCAGCCTTGCCGTTCTCGACCAGGATGCGCTCGACCGCGGCGCCGGTGCGGATCTCGCCCTTGGCCGCCCGCAGCGACCCGGCCATGGCCTGGGTGATGGCGCCCATGCCGCCGCGGGCGAAGCCCCAGGCCCCGGTGGCGCCGTCGACATCGCCCATATAGTGGTGCAGCAGCACATAGGCCGAGCCGGGCGAGCACGGGCCCAGCGCGGTGCCGATGATGCCGGACAGGGCGAAGCTGGCCTTCACCACCTCGCTCTCGAAATACTCGTCCAGGAACTCGGCGATGCTCATGGTCCAGAACCGGATGGTGTCGGCCATCTCGGTCTCGGTCAGGCCATGGACCTTGCGGCCGAGATACAGCATCTCCTGCAGGTCGCGCGGCCGCAGCGACGCCGGGTCCGGCGGGGTGCGCAGCAGCAGCGGGCGGATGAAGCGGCACTGCCGGGTGACGTCGGCGGAGTAGCGGTCATAGGCCTCGGCGTCACGCAGCGAGAAGCGCTGGATCTCGCGGCGATGCGCGTCGTGCTGGCGGTAGGTCGCCAGCGCGTCGCCGTCGCGGGTGAACACGGCGCCGCCCTCATAGGGGATGACCTGCAGCCCGTGCCGCGGCAGCTCCAGGTCGCGCATGATCTCCGGCCGCAGCAGGCTGCAGACATAGGAGCAGTTGGAATAGAGGATGCCGGGATGCAGCGACCGGCTCACGGCCGCGCCGCCGACCCAGTCGTTCTTCTCCACGACCAGCACCGCGAGCCCGGCGCGGGCCAGGTAGCCGGCCGCGACCAAGCCGTTGTGCCCGGCCCCGACGACGATGACGTCCCAGGTTTTCATGGGACGAGGCCGTCCAATGATGGATTGGACAGACCGGCACTGCCGACACTACCGAGTCCCCCCTCCCCTCGCGGGAGGGGGGTAGGGGGAGGGGGCTCGCGCCGTGAGAGCAGGCGGTCGGGCTCGATGCGCCGGGCCTTGCCGACAGAACGCCTGCGCCCTCCGATCGACAACCCCCTCACCCTAGCCCCCTCCCGCGAGGGGAGGGAGGACAAGAATGGGTTGCCTCGCTCGCTTCCCCCCATGGGCTTTGTCTCCGCCCGGTCTGCTGGTCAGTGTGCCACGGCTCGCTTCGCGTCGTCGCCGCCCTTGTCCAGGGTGCGGTCGACCGCGAGCTCGAAGCCCTTCAGCGTGTCGGCCAGGCAGCTGTCGTCATGTGCCTCGCAGACGAACCAGGGCTCGCGCGAATCCGGCTCGCACAGCACGCCCTCCTCATGCAGCTCGCGGGCCAGCGCGTCGTAGAAGCTGTAGTCGGAGCGCTTCCAGTCGCGATAGTCGCGCGGCGGCGTCGGGGCGAAGAACAGCCCGCCCATCGACGGGTGGCCGGCGAAGCAATGCATCACGCCGCGGGCGTCGAGGATCCGCTTGATTCCGGCCTGCAGCCGGCGGCCATAGGCGGCGATGCTGTCCAGCGCCGGGGTCTCGTCCAGGATCTGCAGCGTCTTCTCGGCCGCGGCCAGCGCCACGGAATGGGCGGTGTAGGTGCCGCCATGGGCGACGCCGCGGCCGTAGCGGCGCATGATATCCTCACGCCCGCCGATGGCGGCGATCGGATAGCCGTTGGCCATCGCCTTGGCCACCGTGGTGATGTCGGCCTTCACGCCCATCAGCTCCTGCGTGCCGCCGCGGGCGACGCGGAAGCCGGACTTCACCTCGTCGATGATCAGCAGCACGCCGTAGCGGTCGCACAGCTCGCGCACGGCGCGGACATAGGCGACATCGGCGGTGATGCCGCAGCAATTGCCCATGATCGGCTCGATCAGCATCGCCGCGATCTCGTGCGAGCGGCGGCGCAGCAGGTCCTCCAGCCGGTTGGCGTCGTTCATCGGGGTCAGGTGCACCAGCGGCCGCACCGCCTCCGGCACGCCCTTGGAGTAGGGCACGACGGCCGGGTCCTGGTCTGTCTTCCCGGGGTCCCACTGGTCCAGCGCCACCATCCACATCGCCGCGTCGAACAGCCCATGATAGCTGCCCTCGACCAGCACGTAGGACTCCTTGCCGGTATGGGCGCGGGCCAGGCGCAGCGCCGCCATCACCGCCTCGGTGCCGGAGTTGGAGAAGCGCACCAGCTCCGCCGCCGGCATCATCTTCGCGATGCGCTCGGCCACGGTGAATTCGCGCTCGGTCGACAGGGCGAAGACGCCGCCGACCTCCATGCCCCGCCGCGCCGCCTCGTCCACCCGCGGGTCGGCATAGCCCAGGATCGCAGGGCCGTAGCCCAGCCGGTAGTCGACATAGGGGTTGTCGTCGAGGTCCCAGATCCGGCCGCCCTGGCCGCGCTTCACATAGATGGTCCGGTCGTCGCCCCAGTAGCGGAAGTTCGAGGCGACGCCGAGGGGCAGGCGGGTCGACGCCCGATGGAACTGCGCGTTGCTGCGCGCCAGGCTGCGGGTCATGGCAGCGGTCCTTGTGTCGTTGGTCCGGCGGTTCTGATGCCGCGATTTCGCAGGCCCAGAATGGCATGGCGAAGCCGCTTCTGTCCACGGTGTTGAATGAACGTTCAATTAGAAGCTTGTTGGATGCTCATTCAGCATCTTTCCAGAGACCCGCGCCGATGCTAGGCTTTTTGTGAAGATTTGACGGGGGTGCCGATGGCCGAAGGCCAGGCCGCGCGCAAGGTGAATGGAGGCCGCCGGCAGTCGAAGGAGCTGCGGCGGCAGGAGCTGATCGAGGCGACGATCGACGCCATCGCCAAGCGCGGCTACGAGGAGACGACGATGGCCGTGGTCGCCGACGGCGCCGGCCTGTCGCGCGGCATCGTCAACTTCCATTTCGAGAGCAAGGAGAAGCTGCTCGTCGAGACGCTGCGCTACATGTCCGACGAGTATCGCGCCCATTGGCGCCGCGCTTTGCACGAGGCCGGGCCGGCCGCGGCGGAGAAGCTGTGGGCCCTGGTCCTGGCCGATTTCGACCGCCGCATCTGCAACCCGCGCAAGATCGCCGCCTGGTGCGCCTTCTGGGGCGAGGCCAAGACCCGGCCGCATTACCGCGCTTTGTGCAGCGCCAACGACCAGGACTACCACCTGACCCTGCTGAACCTCTGCCGCGAGCTGGCGGCGCCGGGGCAGTCGCCGGACCTCCTGGCGCGCAGCCTGAACGGGCTGCTGGAGGGGTTGTGGCTGCATGTGATGATGGGGCCGAAGGAGTTCGGCCGCGAGGACGCCCGGGCCTGCGCGGTCGAGATGCTGGTCTCGGTCTTCCCCACGCATTTCACCCGGGACGGCCCGGCCTGAGAGGCATGCCATGAGCTTCACGCTCCCCGACAGCGCTCGCGACTGGCAGGACAGGATCCGCCGCTTCGTCGAGGCCGAGCTGATCCCGTGGGAGGTGGAGGCCGAGCTGGCCGGCGGCGAGATCCCGGCCGAGGTCGCGGCCCGGCACGAGCGGCTGGCGCTCGAGCTCGGCCTGCCGCGGATCGACGCGCCGAAGCGCCATGGCGGGCTGCAGCTGCCGCTGCTCGACCAGGTGGCGATCGCGGAGCAGACCGGCCGGGTCACCAACGCCCTGGCCTGGTGCTATGGCGAGGCGCAGTCCTGGATGTTCGAGGCCTGCTCGCCGGACCAGATCGACCGCTTCATCCTGCCGCTGATGCGCGGCGAGCGGCACATCTGCACCGCGGTGACGGAGGAGGGCGCCGGCTCCGATGTCGACGACATCGCCACCACGGCCCGGCGCGACGGCGACCACTACGTCATCGACGGCGAGAAGTGGCATGTCACCAGCGCCAACCTGGCCGACACGGTGATCGTCCAGGCCAGGACCGATGGCGGCCATGCCCTGTTCTTCGTCGAGATGCCGGCCAAGGGGCTCAGCACCGTGCGCAGTCCGGCCTACACCCACAGCTACCGCCATCACCACCCGATCCTGCGCTTCGACGGCGTGCGGGTGCCGGCGGCCAACCGGATCGGCGCCGAGGGGCAGGGGATGGACTTCATCCACGCCTGGTTCCGGCGCGAGCGGCTGATGATCGCCGCGCGCTGCTGCGGCGCGGCCGACCGGCTGATCGAGGCGGCGACCGAGTTCGTGGCGGAACGGAAGATCGGCGGCGAGCCGATGGCGCGGTTCCAGCTGGTCCAGGCGATGCTGGCGGACAGTGTCGCCGAGCTGCACGCCGCCCGGCTGGTGACCTATGAGGCGGCGGCCGCGCATGACCGCGGCCTGGACGTCAAGGCGCTGCACGCCCGCTGCTCGGTGGCCAAGCTGCTGGCATCGGAGATGGCCGGCCGCGTCGCCGACCGGGCGGTGCAGATCTTCGGTGGCCGCGGCTACATGCGCGAGAACGTGGCCGAGCGCTTCAACCGCGAGCTCAGGGTCGACCGGATCTGGGAGGGCACCAGCGAGATCCAGCGCCTGATCATCGCCGGCAGCCTGCTGAAGCGCGGGCTGAAGGGCACGATCGGTCTGTAGGAATTGCGTAAAGAATCCGCTGGAGAATCCCAACGAAGCGGGCTCTGAATAGAGACGCCGACGGCCGCGGCGACCAGACAACCGGCCGGCAGGTGAGGCGACATAGGGAGCCAGGCGATGATGCGTTCCCCCTTGGCCATCGGGCTGCTGGCCGCGGCCGCCATCCTCTCCGGCGCGGCGCAGGCCGAGGAGGAGAAGGTCGTCAACGTCTACAACTGGGTCGACTATATCGGCGAGACCACGATCCAGGATTTCGAGGCCGAGACCGGCATCAAGGTGGTCTACGACACCTATGACGCGTCCGAGACCGTCGACGCCAAGATGATGGCCGGCCATTCCGGCTACGACGTGGTGCTGCACAGCTCCCACCTCATCCCGCCGCTGGTCAAGGCCGGGGTGTTCGCCAAGATCGACAAGTCGAAGCTGAGCAACTACGGCAATCTCGACCCCGAGATCCTGAAGGTCGTCGCCGGCCACGACCCGGGCAACGAGTATCTGGTGCCCTATATGTGGGGCACGGTCGGCTTCGCCTACAATGTCGACATGATCAAGCAGCGCATGCCCGACGCGCCGGTCACCTCGCTCGACATGCTGTTCAAGCCCGAGCTGGCGGCGAAATGGGCGGATTGCGGCATCTCGATCCTGGAATCGCCGACCGACATGATCCCGCTGGCGCTGTCCTACCTGCACCGCGACCCGAATTCGCAGAAGGCCGAGGATTACGAGGCCGCGGCGGCGCTGTTCAGGCCGATCCGGCAATACGTCAAGGCGGTGGATTCCGCCAACTACCTGAACCAGCTGCCGAACCAGGAGCTGTGCCTGGCCTTCTCCTGGTCCGGCGACTACGCCACCGCCGCCAGCCGGGCGGAGGAGGCGGGGGTGAAGGTCGACCTGGCCTATTCGGTGCCGGACACCGGCGGCCCGGCCTGGTTCGACGGCTGGCTGGTCCCGTCCGACGCGCCGCATCCCGAGAACGCGCTGATCTTCATCAACTACATGCTGCGGCCGAAGGTGATCGCCGCCGCCACCAACTTCACCAACTACGCCAATGCCAACAAGGCCGCCGCGGAGTTCGTGAACAAGGAGATCCTGGAGAACCCGGCGATCTACCCGGACGCGGCGACGCGGGCGAAGCTCTACGTTCCGGCCGACCTGCCGCAAGAGGCGCTGCGGCTGCGCACCCGGGCCTGGAGCCAGATCAAGGCCGGGCAGTAGGGCGGGCCGCCCCTAGATGGCCACCGCCGAGCGCTATCCGGACACCAAGGACCGGCCCTGGCTCGACCCGCAGGCCAAACCGATCCTGCGGATAGAAGGCCTGACCAAGACATTCGCCGACTTCACCGCGGTCGACGGCGTCGACCTCGAGATCCACCGCAAGGAGCTGTTCTGCCTGCTCGGCGGCTCTGGCTGCGGCAAGACCACGCTCTTGCGCATGCTCGCCGGCTTCGAGACGCCGAGCGCCGGCCGCATCCTGATCGACGGCCAGGACGTCACCCGGGCGCCGCCCTATGAGCGGCCGGTCAACATGATGTTCCAGTCCTACGCCCTGTTCCCGCATATGAGCGTGGAGAAGAACATCGGCTACGGGCTGAAGCACGAGGCGATGACCCCGGCCGAGCGGCGCGACCGGGTGACCGAGCTCCTGGAGCTGGTTCAGCTGCAGGGCTTCGGCCCGCGCAGGCCGCACCAGCTGTCCGGCGGCCAGCGCCAGCGCGTCGCTTTGGCCCGGGCGCTGGCGAAGAAGCCGAAGCTGCTGCTGCTCGACGAGCCGCTGGCGGCGCTCGACAAGAAGCTGCGCGAGCAGACCCAGTTCGAGCTGATGACCATCCAGTACCAGGTCGGCGTCACCTTCATCGTCGTCACCCACGACCAGGAGGAGGCGATGGCCCTGTCGACCCGGATCGCGGTGATGAATCGCGGCCGGATCGTGCAGGTGGGCACGCCGACCGACATCTACGAATACCCGAACTGCCGCTTCTCGGCGGATTTCATCGGCTCGATCAACCTCTTCGACGGCACGGTCGAGAGCGTCGCCGACGGGCGGGTGACGGTGGCGACCGGGCAGGCCGGGCCGCTGGTCGTCGCCCATGCCGGGGCGGTGGCGCCGGGCACCCCGGTCTCGGTCGCGGTGCGGCCCGAGAAGATCGCGATCGGGCGCGAGCCGCCGCAGGGCGCCGCCAACACGCTGCAGGGCATGGTCTACGACCTCGGCTATTTTGGCGACCGCTCGCTGTTCCGGGTGCGGCTCGGCAACGGCCGGCTGGTCTCGGTCAGCCGGCAGAACGAGCGCCGCGGGCGGGAGGAAGACCGGCCGGTCGACTGGGACGACCGGGTCTGGCTGTCCTGGTCCCCCGCCGCCGCGCTGCTCTTGACCGAATGACCGCGGTTCCCGAGCCTGGCGCACCGCTCTGGCTCCGGGCCCTGCGGCGGGTCGGCGACGCCTGGCGCGGCCTGATCATCGGCGTGCCCACGATCTGGCTGGTGCTGTTCTTCCTGGTGCCGTTCCTGATCGTGCTGAAGATCAGCCTGGCCCAGAGCATCGTTGGCCGGCCGCCCTATTCGGCGCTGCTGGAATGGGGCGAGGGGACGTGGCCGGCGATCACCGCCTCGCTGCGCAACTACGTGTTCCTGACCCAGGACTGGCTGTACCTCGCCGGCTATCTGAACTCGGTCAAGATCGCGCTGATCTCCACCGCGCTGTGCCTGGTCTGCGGCTATCCGATCGCCTACGGCATCGCGCGGTCCTCGCCGGGCGCGCGCAACATCCTGCTGCTGTTCGTGATCCTGCCGTTCTGGACCTCGTTCCTGCTGCGCATCTATGCCTGGATGGGGATCCTCAACAAGCAGGGCATCCTCAACAGGTTCCTGGTGTGGAGCGGCATCCTCGACCAGCCGGTCGAGATGATGAACACCGAGTTCGCGGTCTATCTCGGCATCGTCTACTCCTACCTGCCCTTCATGATCCTGCCGCTCTACGTGACGCTGGAGAAGCTGGACCAGAGCCTGGTCGAGGCGGCGATGGACCTGGGCTCGCGGCCCTGGCGGGTGTTCGTCGACGTCACCCTGCCGCTGTCGCTGCCCGGCATCATCGCCGGGTCGCTCCTGGTGTTCATCCCGGCGACCGGCGAATACGTGATCCCGGCGCTGCTCGGCAACCCGTCCAGCCCGATGATCGGCCAGGTGCTGTTCGCTGAATTCTACTCGAACCGCGACTGGCCGGTGGCCTCGGCCGTGGCGGTGGTGCTGCTCATGGTCCTGGTGCTGCCGATCCTGTGGTTCCAGAACCGCCAGGCGCGGGGGGAGGGGGCATGAGGGGCCGGTCTCTCCGGGATGTGGCATTCCCCCCATTGTCATTGCCGGGCTTGACCCGGCAATCCAGGGGCCACGGGGAACCGCCCTTGCCGCCCCTGGATCCTCGGGTCAAGCCCGAGGATGACAGTGAAGGAAGCGGAGACCCCGCGCCGTGAGAGGTCGCTCCCGCTTCCTCACCCTCTGGCTGGTGGCCGGCTTCGTGTTCTTCTACGGGCCGATCGCCTCGATGATCGTGTTCTCGTTCAACGCGTCGCGGCTGGCGACGGTCTGGGGCGGCTTCTCGACCAAATGGTATGTGGCGCTGTGGGGCAACCGGCAGGTGGTCGACGCGGCGCTGCTCAGCCTGCAGATCGCCGCCATCTCCGCCACCATCGCCACCGCGCTCGGCACCATGGCCGGCATCGCCCTGGCGCGGTTCGGCCGGTTCCGCGGCCGGCTGCTGCTGGCCGGGATGGTCACGGCGCCCCTGGTGATGCCCGAGGTGATCACCGGCCTGTCCCTGCTGCTGCTGTTCGTGGCGCTGGAGGACAGCTTTGGCTGGCCGTCCGGCCGCGGCGCCATGACCATCACCATCGCCCATGTCACCTTCTGCATGGCCTATGTCGCCGTGGTGGTGCAGTCGCGCCTGGCCGACGTGGATGCGTCGATCGAGGAGGCGGCGGCCGATCTCGGCAGCCGGCCGTGGCAGGTGATGGTCGACATCACCCTGCCGCTGCTGGCGCCCGCCATGGTGTCGGGCTGGCTCCTGGCCTTCACTTTGTCGCTCGACGATCTGGTGATCGCCACCTTCACCTCCGGCCCCGGCGCCAACACCCTGCCGATGCTGATCTTCTCCAAGGTCCGGCTGGGGCTGACGCCGGACATCAACGCCCTGGCGACGATCATCATCCTGGTGGTGGCCGGCTTCGTCATCGCCAGCGCCGTGATCCTGAACCGCCGCGACGCCCGCAAGGCCCGCGACAGCCGCCGCGCCGGGGCCGGAGGCGGTTCGGCATAAAGATCACCATCGATTTTTGCGTAAATGCAGGCAAAGGAACCCGCTCCCGCTTCGTCCCATTGGGTTTGCGTTGCGGCCTCGATCCGGGTCGCTTCACTGCACTGGAGGACGTGAGATGCGTTCCATTCCCATGGCTTTCGCCCTGGCGGGCCTGTCGCTGCTGGCGGCCGCCTGCACGGTGAACACCGCGCCGCCGGCCCGGACCACCGTGGTCGCCCAGCCGGCACCGGCTGCCGTGGTCACCCAGCCGGCCCCGGTGGTGGTCCCTGCCCCGACCACCACCTATGTCACGCCGCCGCGCACGACGGTGGTGACGCCGGCCTACTGACGCCGGTCCATTGAGATCGAGCCGGCACGGCGGCCCCGCGGCTTCGCCCGCTTCCCGGGCTCGCCGTGCCGGCCCGAACCTCTGATCCGAATCCCGGCGGGGAACACGGCACCGCAAAGCCCTGTTGCTGACTGAGCGCGGTGTCGATTCAGGCCGCTTCCACAGAAACTGGAGGATAGGACATGCGCTCCACCATTCTTGCCGTCGCGCTGCTCGGGCTGCCGCTGCTGGCCGCCTGCACCGTGAACAACACCCCGGACAAGCCGGACACCACCGTCGTGACCCAGCCGGCGCCGTCGGCGACCGTGGTGACGCCGCCGCCGCGCACCACCGTGGTGACGCCGGCCTATTAAGGGCAGACTGCGGCGGAGGCGCGCAGCCTCATAGGTATCGCGTCTCCGCCGGCGCCCTCTCCCAATGGCCGGTGCGGCCGTCCTCAAACTGGACCGGCAGCGCCGACAGCTCCTCGGCCGTCACATCGTCCAGGCAGGCGATGTTGACGCCGTAGAAGGTGCCGCCCAGGGCCTCCATATGGCCCCGCCCGAACGGCTTGACCCCGCAGCGGCGGCAGAACAGGTGATGGATGGTGCCGCCCGCGGCACCGTCGAACTGGTAGTCCGACAGCCACTCCTCGCCCTGCAGCAGGAGGAAGTCGGGCGCTTTTACGATAGCCTTCCAGAACCGCCCCTTGCCGCAGATCGAGCAGTTGCAGCGGCTGGTGCCGGCCATGAGGTCGGCCTCGCATTCGAAGCGCACGGCGCCGCAATGGCAGCTGCCGTGATAGGTTCGTTTCATCGCGCTTTCTCTCCCGAATTGTTCAGGCCGGCGCCAGGAAGCCAGGCAGCTTGTCGAAGCACTCGTTCCAGCCCTCGCGGTGGCTGTCGCGGCTTTCCACCGAGCGGAAGCCGGTCTGGCGGAAGGTCATCTCGGTCTTGCCGTCCCGCTCGCGGAAGGTGAGGGCGATCAGCGTCTGCGGCGCATCCTCCTCGTCCCACGCGAAGGTGAAGGCCAGCCGCTCCGGCGGCGCGATCTCGCGATAGACCCCCGCCATGCCGTGGTTCGTGCCCTGGGGCGAGGTGATCACGGCGCTCCAGGCGCCGCCCGGCCGCAGATCGATCCGCACCGCCGAGGCGCTGAAATTCGTCGGTCCCAGCCAGCGCACCAGGTGCTCGGGTTGGGTCCAGGCCTTGAACACCAGGCTGGGCGGCGCGTCGAAGATGCGGGTGATGAGCAGTTCCGGCCCTGCTTCCAGGGTGGCGCTGTCACTGGGTGCGGTCATCGTCGGTGTCCTTGCCTTGCAGTTGGCGCAGATAGGCGTCCAGCCGGTCGAAGCCGGCATCCCAGAACGGGCTATAGCTCTCGACCCAATCGGCGATGTCCTTCAGCGGCCCGGCCTGCAGCCGGCACGGCCGCCATTGCGCCGAGCGGCTGCGCGCCACCAGCCCGGCGCGCTCCAGCACCTTCAGGTGCTTGGACACGGCGGTGAGGCTCATGGCGAAGGGTTCGCCGAGCTCGGTGACCGAGGCCTCGCCCCGGGCCAGCCGCGCCAGGATCGCCCGGCGGGTCGGGTCGGCGAGCGCCGCCAAGGTGAGGCTGAGGGGATCCGTCGACACGTTCTGAACCGATTGGTTGAATAACCATGTGGTTCAATACGGCTGCTGATCTGGGCTTGTCAAGACAGCCGGAGACAATCGCCAGGCAATCGCTCGAGAAAGAAGAGTCCCCCTCCCCTCGCGGGAGGGGGTAGGGGGAGGGGTTTTCGCCGCCAGGACCGGCCTAACTCTGGCAATCAGGCTCTAGCCGCGGGACCTGTCCTTTACCCATTCGCGCACGGACGCGCGCAGACCCCTCCCCCTGCCCCCCTCCCGCAAGGGGAGGGGGGACTAAGACGAACGGGCCTCAGCCCTTTTGAAAGGTCTCGGGAGAGGCAACGCAAAGGCTGTCGACATCGCGCAGCGATTGCCTACCGCGCCATCCCGGCCTCCGGCACGTCGCGGCGGATCCAGCCCTGGAAGGCGCGGAGATTGATCTCCTTCTCGCCCAGCACGCCGCTGCCATAGGCCGAGCCCGACAGGCCCTGCTGCACCGAGCGGATCAGCGCCGCGTCCTCGTCATGCACCCGGTTGTTCACCCGCAGGTTCAGCCGCCGGGTCAGCTGCATGGCGCGGCGGTCGTCCGGCCGGGCATAGGCGCGCCAGCGCAGGATCGACCGGCCGGGACCGGCCGGTAGGATGTGGAAATAATCCAGCATGTCGGGATACAGCTCCAGCGACACGCCCGGATACAGGAACAGGTAGGTCCAGCGCCGCTTCAGCACCTCCGGCAGATGCGGCACGTCCGGCAGCAGCCTGGCATAGGCCCGGGTCGACCAGCCGCCATCCGGCTCCCGGCGCAAGGCGTGGCTCAGGCGGATGGTGCGGGTGGCGTCGTCCGGCTCGCGGTCATAGGCGCCGGACATCAGCCCGAACAGGCCGGGATGGCCGGTCGGGAAATGATAGTCCTCGAGGTAGTTGTCCCAGACATTCTTCCAGTCGGCGTCGATCTCGCCGATCCAGTAATCGGTGATCGGCACCATCTCCTCGATCCGATGCGCCGCCAGCTCCGCCGCATAGGGGGCGTAGCGCTCGGCCACCGACGGGCCGCCGCTCTCGAAGCGCAGGAAGACGAAGCCTGAGAACACCTCGCAGTCCAGCGGCAGCAGGCCGAGGCCCGCGGTGTCGATCTCCGGGAAGGTCTTCGCCGCCGCCACCGCGCGCAGCCGGCCGTCCCAGGCATAGCACCAGGCGTGGTAGGGGCAGCGGATCAGCCCGCTGCAATGGCCGTCGCGGCCCTGCAGCACGGCATGGGCGCGGTGCCGGCAGACATTGTGGAAGGCGCGCACCCCGCCATCCTCGCCGCGGATGACGAAGGCGCGCTCGCCCAGCGCCTCGAAGGTGACGTAGTCGCCGGGGGCCGGCAGCTCCGAGACGTGCGCCACCAGCTGCCAGGCCGGGCGGTGGATGCGCGCCACCTCGGCGGCGTGGATGCCGGGGTCGGCATAGGTCCAGCCGGGCAGGGTCGGCGGCAAGGCGGGCGCGTCGGATTCCGCCTCCGCCACCAGGCGCAGCCGGGCCGGGGCGGCGAATTCCTGCGGGAACAGGTTGGCCAGGTAGTGGCGGCAGGTGTCGACCGCGTCGTCCCAGTCGAAGGCCTCGCGCTGCACCAGCGCCTCCTGCGACAGCGCGTCGACCAGGCCGCACAGCCCCAGCGCCGCGGCGCGCAGCTCGATCCGGGCACCGGCGCGCTCGGCCAGTTCCGCCATCAGCGCATGCACCGCCTCGTAGAAGGCACGGTCGGAGGAGGCGACCAGCGCCATGTAGTCGTCGCGGGCCCGGCTCTCGCCCCAGAAGGCGTACCAGACCGCCAGCCGCTCCAGGCTCGCCACCTGCGGGTCGAAGCTGGCGCGGACCAGCGCCATCAGTGCCTGGTCCGGCTCCTGCCCGGCCGCCGCGACCGCACTTTCGCACAGGCTGCGATAGGCCTCGGCCATGCGCGCCAGCGTCGCCTGCAGCAGGTCCTGCTTCGACTTGAAGTGGAAATTCACCATGCCGGCGGTCAGCCCGGCCAGGCTGGCCACCTTGCTCAGAGTGACGTTCGACAGGCCGTGCTCGGCGATCGCGGTGATCGCCGCGTCGATCAGCTGCTCGCGCCGCGCATCCTGCGGCAGCCGCGCCCGCACCCGGCTCTCCATGCCGTCGTCCATGCCAACCTCCCGATCGGCCGTTCGACTCTATCGAATGGAGATTTTAGTCAATCGAACGGCCGTTCGGCAAGGGGCTCGACGTCAGAGAGCGTTTTGCATCCGCAGGGCCAGGGCCTGGTGGCTGCGGATCAGCCGGGGCAGGTCGAGGCCGGGGATGGCGCCGTGCTCCACCCGCCAGGTGCCGCCGACCATGACGAAATCCGCCCGGTGCGCGCCGCACAGCACCAGGGCGGCCAGCGGGTCGCCATGGCCGGCGAAGCGCAGCTCGTCCAGCGCGAACAGGGCCAGGTCGGCCTGCTTGCCCGGCGCGATCACGCCGAGATCCGGCCGGCCGAGGCAGGCGGCGGAGCCGGCGGTGGCCCAGCGCAGCGCGTCGCGGTGGCTGATCGCGGTGACGCCGTAGTTGAGCCGCTGCAGCAGGAAGGCGGCGCGCACCTCCTGCATCAGGTTCGACCCGTCATTGGAGGCGGAGCCGTCGACGCCGAGGCCGACGGTCATCCCCGCCTGCTCCATGCCGTGCACCGGGCAATGGCCCGAGGCCAGGGTCTGGTTCGAGCACGGGCAATGCGTCACCGCCGTGCCGGCCGCGGCCATGCGGCCGATTTCCGCCGGCTTGAAATGGACGCCATGCGCCAGCCAGGTGCGCGGGCCGAGCCAGCCGCACTCCTCGAGATAGTCGAGCGGCCGGCCGCCGAATTTCTCGACGCAGAAGCGGTTCTCGTCCTCGGTCTCGGCCAGGTGGGTGTGCAGCCGCACGTCGAGCCGGTCGGCCAGCTCCGCCGTCCGCCGCATCAGCGACCCGGTGACCGAGAAGGGCGAGCAGGGGGCCAGCGCGATCTGCACCATGGCGCCCTCGCCGGGCTGGTGATGCGCCGCAACCAGCCGCTCGCTGTCGGCCAGGATCGCATCCTCGTCCTGCACCACGCTGTCCGGCGGCAGCCCGCCGTCGCGCACCGACAGGTTCATCGACCCGCGGGTCAGCGTCGCCCGGACGCCGAGCGACCGCGCCACCTCGACCTCGATGTCGATGGCGTGCTCCAGCCCGTCCGGGAAGACGTAGTGGTGGTCCGAGGTGGTGGTGCAGCCGGACAGCAGCAGCTCCGCCATCGCCACGGTGACGGCGCTGCGCAGCGCCTCCGGGTCCAGACGGGCCCAGACCGGGTACAGCGCCTGCAGCCAGGGGAACAGCTCGCGGTCCAGCGCCGCCGGCACGGCGCGGGTCAGGGTCTGGTAGAAATGATGATGGGTATTGATCAGCCCGGGCAGCACGACATGCGCGCCGGCGTCGAACACGCTGTCGGCCGGCGCCGTGGGCTCACGCCCCGCCGGCACCAGCTCGGCGATCCGCCCGTCCTCGACCACCACGCCGCGCCCGGCCCCATCCGCCAGGATCGCCAGCGGGTCCTTGATCCACAGCCGCATGATACGCCTCCCGTCCCATTTATCTGGAGCGTAGCACCGGATGAGAGGGACGGGAGAGGTTGTGCGATTTGAAAGTGCTTCAACCCGACGACTGTATCATGCCGCGTCCTGCCGCGCCGCCGCGGGCGCGGCGATCTCGAAATCGGCCTGGCGCTCCAGCACCTTGAGGATGGCGGAGTGGTCCCAGGCGGCGCCGCCCTGGGCGATGGCGGCGTGCAGCAGCTGCTGCGTCGCCGCCGTGTTCGGCAAGGGCACGCTCAGCGTCTTGGCGCCGTCCAGCGCCAGGGCCAGGTCCTTCTGGTGCAGGGCGATGCGGAACCCGGGCGCGAAGTTGCGCTGGATCATGCGCTCGCCATGGACCTCGAGGATGCGCGAGGCAGCGAAGCCGCCCATCAGCGCCTGCCGCACCCGGGCCGGGTCGGCGCCGGCCTTGGCGGCGAACAGCAGCGCCTCGGCCACCGCCTCGATGGTCAAGGCGACGATGATCTGGTTGGCGACCTTGGTGGTCTGGCCGTCGCCATTGCCGCCGACCAGCGTGACGTTCTTGCCCATCGCCTCGAACAGCGGGCGCACCCGGTCGAAGGCGGCCTGCGGCCCGCCGACCATGATGGTCAGGCTGGCGGCCTTGGCCCCGACCTCGCCGCCCGAGACCGGGGCGTCGAGATAGTCGCAGCCCAGCGCGTTGACCTTCTCGGCGAAGCCCTTGGTGGCGATCGGCGAGATCGAGCTCATATCGACCACGACCTTGCCGGGCGACAGCCCCTCGGCGACGCCGCCGGGGCCGAACAGCGCCGCCTCCACATGCGGCGTGTCGGGCACCATGGTGATGACGATGTCGGCCCGGCGGGCGGCCTCGGCGGCGGAGGTGACGGCGGTGCCGCCCAGCCCCTCCGGCACGCCGGTGATGTCGTAGAGGAAAAGACTGTGCCCGGCGGCGATCAGGTGCCCGGCCATGGGGCGGCCCATGATGCCGAGGCCGATGAAGGCGACGTTCATGACGAACTCCTATGAGAAGACGAGGGCCGGCTCTCGCCCCCTCACCCGAAATCGCTCCGCGATTTCGACCTCTCCCCAGGGAGAGGTGAAGGGGGGCGGCCCTTGTTCCCCTCTCCTCGGGGAGAGGGAGGGGCCCGCCGCGTTGGCGGCGGGAGGGTGAGGGGGATGGCTCAGGCCGCGACGGTGACCCTGGCGCGATACGGCGCGAACCAGCCGAGCCCGGCTTCGGTGCCCGTCTGCGGCACATATTCGGCGCCGACCCAGCCGGCATAGCCGAGCGCATCGAGCAGGCGGAACAGGAAGGGGTAATGGATTTCGCCGGTGCCCGGCTCGTGCCGGCCGGGGTTGTCGGCGACCTGGATGTGACCGATGCGGGACATCAGCGCCTGCAGCGTCGGCCCCAGGTCTCCCTCCATGATCTGCATGTGGTAGATGTCGTATTGCAGCTTGGTGTTCGGCGCCTCGACCGCGTCGAGCACGTCCAGCGTCTGCTGCGATCCGCTGAGGAAGAAGCCCGGGATGTCGCGGGTGTTGATCGGCTCGACCAGCAGGTCGATGCCGGCCTCGCCCAGCGCCTTGGCGGCGAAGCGGAGGTTGTCGACCAGCGTGTCGCCCAGCACCGTCTCGGCCACGCCCGCCGGCCGCTTGCCGGCCAGGCAGTTGACCTGCCGGCAGCCCAGCGCGGTCGCGTAGTCGATGGCCTGGCCGACCCCGTCCTGGAACTCGCCGCGGCGGTCGGGCAGGCAGGCGATGCCGCGCTCGCCCTTGGCCCAGTCCCCGGCCGGCAGGTTGTGCAGCACCTGGGTCAGGCCGTGGCGCTGCAGCCGCTCGGCCAGCTCCTCCTTCGGGTAGGGGTAGGGGAACAGGTACTCGACCCCGGTGAAGCCGGCCTCGGCGGCGCGGCCGAAGCGGTCAAGGAACGAATGCTCGTTGAACAGCATGGTCAGGTTGGCGGCGAAGCGCGGCATGAAGGGCTCCGGGCAGAATTTTTGTTCAGGCATCGACCGTTCCCGGCCTCCCCCTCACCCTCCCGGCCCAAGCGGGCCGGGCCCCTCCCTCTCCCCGAGGAGAGGGTTTTTCACCTCTCCCCAGGGGAGAGGTCGGAACCGCGTCAGCGGTTCCGGGTGAGGGGGGCGCTCCGGCCCGGCCGGTCTGGCTACGATGGGCGCGGCGCCGTCGCTACACCGTCTCCGGCTCGCGGGCCGGGGCGGGGGCGAGGTCGATGATCTCCTCGAACTCGGTGACCTTGTCGATCTCCGGCCCCATGGCGATGTTGGTCACCCGCTCGGTGATGATCTCGACCATGACCGGCAGGCTGGCCTGGGTGGCGCGGGTGCGCGCCCATTGCAGCGCTTCGCCGATCTCGGCCGGGTCGAACACCCGGCGGGCGATGCAGCCGAACGCCTCCGCCGCCTTGACGTGGTCGACACCGTAATCGCCGATCTCCGGCGCGTTGATGTTCTGGAACGAGAGCTGGACCTCGTAATCCATGTTGTAACCACGCTCCGCCTGGCGGATCAGGCCGAGATAGGCGTTGTTCAGCACCACCAGCACGAAGGGGATGCGGTACTGCGCCGCCACCGCCAGTTCCTCGATCAGGAACTGCAGCGAGTAGTCGCCGACGATGCCGACCACCTCGGCCGACGGGTCGGCCAGCTTGGCGCCGGTGCAGGCCGACACCTCCCAGCCCAAGGGACCCGCCTGGCCGCAGATGATGTAGTTGCGCGGCTTGTACACCTTCTGGAACTGGCCGGACGCGATCTGGTACAGGCCGATCGCGGTGACGAAGCGGGTGTCGCGGCCGAAGGCGGCGTTGATCTCCTGGAACGCCCGCTGCGGCTTGATCGGCGTGTTGTCGAAATCGGTCCGGCGCAGCATGGTGCGCTTGCGCTCCTGCACCGCGCCGACCCAGCTTTCGCGCTTCGGCAGCTTGCGGCCGCGGGCCTCGGCGATCAGCGCCTCCAGCGCCAGCTTCGCATCGGCGACGATGCCCAGGTCCGGGCAGAACACCCGGCCGATCTGGGTCGGCTCGATGTCGACATGGATGAATTTGCGGCCCTTGGTGTAGACGTCGGTCGACCCGGTGTGGCGGTTGGCCCAGCGGTTGCCGATGCCCAGCACCAAATCGCTCTGCAGGAAGGTGGCGTTGCCGTAGCGGTGCTGGGTCTGCAGCCCGACCATGCCGGCGTTCAGCGGATGGTCGTCCGGGATGGTGCCCCAGCCCATCAGCGTCGGCACCACCGGCACGTTGACCAGCTCGGCGAACTCGACCAGCAGGTCCGACGCCTCGGCGTTGATGATGCCGCCGCCGGCGACGATCAGCGGCTTCTCCGCCGCCAGCAGCATGTCGACGGCGCGGGCGATGGCGGCCGGGCTCGGCGCCGGGCGCGACACCGGCAGCGGCGCGTCGGTCTCCGGATCGTAGTCGATGATCTCCTTCTGCACGTCGATCGGCAGGTCGATATGCACCGGGCCGGGCCGGTCGGACCGCATGATCTGGAAGGCGCGGCGGAACACCCAGGGCACCTGGGCGCCCTCCATGACGGTGATCGCCCATTTGGTCACCGGCCGGGCGATGGCGGCGATGTCGACCGCCTGGAAATCCTCCTTGTGCAGCTTGGCGCGCGGCGCCTGGCCGGTGATGCACAGGATCGGGATCGAATCCGCGATGGCGGAGTACAGGCCGGTGATCATGTTGGTGCCGGCCGGGCCGGAGGTGCCGATGCAGACGCCGATCGCCCCGGCCCGGGCCCGGGTGTAGCCCTCGGCGGCATGGGTGCCGCCCTCCTCGTGCCGGACCAGCACATGGCGGATGCCGCTGTCCTTCAGCGCCTCGTAGAAGGGCAGGATCGCAGCACCCGGCACGCCGAACGCCACCTCCACGCCCTCGCTGCGCAACACATGCACCGCCGCTTCCATCGCCGTCATCTTGGGCATCATGCCCTCCCGTTCGAAGGTTCTCGGGAGGATGGTGGCGGGCGGGGCAGGGCAGGGCTAGCGAAGGCCCGAAACATTCCAGGGCGTGGAAATCGGCGGACCGAAGCGGTCTTTTTCACCTGGTGGAATGAAGGGGGATGCCGCTGCCTAACCCAACTTTGTCATGCTCGGGCTTGACCCGAGCATCCAGGGGCGGCCAGCGCGGCTCTCGAAAGCCCCTGGATCACCGGGTCAAGCCCGGTGATGACAATGGGGATGGGTCTTGATTGGTCCTTAGTGAGGCCGGCCGCCGAGCTGCAGGGTCACCTTCTCCGCCGCCTGGCGCACCAGCATGCCGATCTGGCCGATGCGGTCGTCGCCCATGCGCTCGCGCGGGGCGGAGATCGACAGCGCCGCCACCGGGCGGCCGCCGCGGTCGAGGATCGGCGAGGCGACGCAGCGCACGCCGGACAGGTGCTCCTCGTCGTCGATGGCGTAGCCGGAGCGGCGGGCGCGGCTGATCTGGTCGCGCAGGCTCGGCAGGTCCGGCACCGTCTTCTCGGTCAGCCGGGTCAGGGCCAGCGCGGGCAGGGTGCGCGACAGCACCGGGTCGGTCTTGGCCGACAGCAGCGCCTTGCCGACGCCGGAGCCATGCACCGGCAAAGGCGTCGACCCCGGCAGGCTGGCGCCCGGATCGCCCAGCTGGTGCAGGTACAGGATGGTGCCGCGCTCCTCCACCGCCAGGTTCACGGTCTCGTGGCACAGGCCGAACAGGGTGCGCATCGGCGGATCGGCCAGGCGGCGCAGCCCCATGCCGTCGGCATAGGCGAGGCCGGAGAGGAACGCCTGCAGCCCGACCGTCCAGCGCCGCGTCGCCGGGTCGAAGCGCACGTAATGCGCCTCCTCCAGCGTGGTCAGCAGGCGGTGCACGGTGGGCGCGGACAGGTCGGTGGCGCGGGCCAGCTCGGTCAGGCTCATGCCCTCGGCCCGGCCGGCCACGGTGTCGAGCAGCCGCAGGGCGCGGAGCAGCGACCGGACCTGCCCGGTCTTCGGCTCGTCGATGCTGGGGTCGGCGTCGCGATCGATCTCGGCCATGGCGCTCCTGACTGGACGCTCAGGCCGGTGACCGGCTGCGCGTTCCCTCCCGTTCGTGCATGCGGCGCCCCTGGATGTAGGTCGCCTTCACCGACCGATCATCTCCCAAAGTCATGAGGATGAACAGTTCTTCCTCCAGGTCGGCCTCGACCGCCTCCATCCGGTGCGCCATGGCGGCGGTGGCGCGGGCGTCCAGCACCACCAGGTCGGCGCAGCGGCCGGGGGCGATGGTGCCGATCTCGTCCTGCAGGCCCAGCGCCTCGGCGTTGCCGGCGGTGACCAGGTGGAAAGCCTCCAGCGCCGACAGGTTGGTGCCCTGCAGCTGCTGCACCTTGTAGCCCTCGCCGAGGGTGCGCAGCATCGAATAGCTGGTGCCGCCGCCGACATCGGTGGCGGCGGCGATCCGCACCGGCGGGTCGCGCCGCGCCAACTCCCGCATCGGGAACAGGCCGCTGCCGATGAACAGGTTCGAAGTCGGGCAGAACACCGCGACCGAGCCGGTCTCGGCCATGCGCGCCCGCTCGCGCTCCTCGAGATGGATGCAATGGCCGAACAGCGTCTTCGGCCCGAGCAGGCCATACTTGTCATAGACGTCGAGATAGTCGCGGCTGTCCGGGAACAGTTCACGCACCGCCGAGACCTCCTTGAGGTTCTCGGCGATGTGGGTCTGGACATAGGCGTTCGGGAATTCCCGGGCCAGCGCGCCCGCCGCCTCCAGCTGCGCCTCGGTCGAGGTGATGGCGAAGCGCGGGGTGACGGCATAGCGCTGCCGGCCCTTGCCGTGCCAGCGTTCCAGCAGAGCCCGGCTGTCGTCATAGGAGGATTGGGCGGTATCCAGCAGGCCGGGCGGGGCGTTGCGGTCCATCATCACCTTGCCGGCGATCATGGCGGTGCCCAGCCGCTCGGATTCGGCGAAGAAGGCCTCGGCCGAACCGGGATGGACCGAGCCGTAGACCGCGGCTGTGGTGGTGCCGTTGGCCAGCAGCTCGGCCAGGAACCACTTGGCCTGGCGTTCGGCATAGGCCGGGTCACCGTAACGCTGCTCGGACACGAAGGTGTACTTCTGCAGCCAGTCCAGCAGCTGCGCGCCGTAGGAGGCGATCACCTGGGTCTGCGGGAAGTGCAGATGCGCGTCGATGAAGCCGGGCAGGATCAGCTCGTCCGGGTAATGGTCGACCGCGGTGCCGGGCGGCAGCGTCGGCAGCAGCTCCGCCGCCGGGCCGACCCGGGTGATCCGGCCGCCCTCGATCACCACCACCCCGTCCGGGATATAGCGATAGCTCGCGGCGTCGCCGGCGCCCTTGGGGGCGGTGATGAAGCTGAGCAGGCGGCCGCGGATGGCGGTGGTGGCGGTCATCTCATCTCTCCGGTCGTCCGGGATTCCAGCCGAGTGTCGTCACGACACCCTTTCTGTCATTGCCCGGCTTGACCGGGCAATCCAGGGGCCACAGGCACCCGTCTCGACGGCCCCTGGATCCTCGGGTCAAGCCCGAGGATGACAAAGGAGGGAAGGCCAGGGACATCTCTTGGGCCTCACTGCACGGCCTGGTCGGGATCGGCCGTCCAGCGCCCGAGGAGGTCGCGCTCCTCCGGGGTGATCTGGCTGACATTGGCCGGCGGCATGGCGTGGGTCAGCACCGCCTGCAGTCGGATCAGGCTGGCATGGCGCCGGATCTCCTCCGGCGAGTCCAGCAGCACGCCGCGCGGCGCCTCGTTGATGCCCTCCCAGCCCGGCATGGTGGAATGGCACATGCTGCAGCGGGACACGACGACATCCGTCACCTGGGCGAACGACACCGGCTTCGAATCCGCCACCGCAGCCACCTGCACCGGAGCCTCGGGCAGCGCGTCGATCCAGGGCTTGGTCGCGGTCGCCACCTCGTGCTCGCGCGGCGGCGGCAGCGTCGACAGCCAGATGATCGCCGCCATGCAGGCCGCGGCCACGCCCCAGCTCCACCACGGCGTCGGCTTGCCGGCATGGCGCGCGTTGAAGAAGTGCCGGATCACCCCGCCCATCACCAGCACCAGCGCCGTCATCACCCAGGCCCAGTGCGACCCGAAGGCCAGCGGGTAGTGGTTGCTGAGCATCAGGAACAGCACCGGCAGGGTCAGGTAGTTGTTGTGCAGCGACCGCTGCTTGGCTTGCCGGCCCAGCTTCGGGTCGGGCGTCTGCCCGGCGATCAGGGCGTCGACCACCTTGCGCTGGTTCGGGATGATCAGGAAGAAGACGTTGGCCACCATCATGGTGCCGATCAGCGCGCCCATCTGCAGCATAGCGCCGCGGCCGCTGAACACTTGGGCGAAGCCATAGGCCGCCGCGACCAGCACGACGAAGCCGGCGGCCGCCAGCTTGACGTCGCTCTCGCCCAGCGGCGACTTGCACAACAGGTCGTAGGCCAGCCAGCCCAGGGCCAGGCTGACCACGCTGATCGCGATCGCCTCCTTGGGCGAGAACATCGACACCTGCGGGTCGATCAGGAACAGATCGGCGCCGCGGTAATACAGGACGCAGAGCAGGAAGAAGCCGCTGATCCAGGTGGAGTAGGCCTCCCATTTGAACCAGGTCAGCTCCTTCGGCAGCCGGTCCGGCGCCACCAGGTACTTGACCATGTTGTAGAAGCCGCCGCCATGGATCTGCCAGGCCTCGCCGCCGGCGCCCTTGGGCAGGTCCTCGCGCTTCTTCAGGCTGAGGTCCAGCGCGACGAAGTAGAAGGACGAGCCGATCCAGGCGATCGCGGTGATCACGTGCACCCAGCGGGCCACGAGGTTGATCCATTCCCAGATGATCGGCTCCATGCCCTCGCCTCCGCCGCCTTGGCTGATTATCCGTTCCCGCCAGCCTAATGGCCATCGCCGCGGCTGGGGAAGCGATGCGGCTACGCAGCACTTTCAAAAGAAAGGCTATAATCCCGCCCGGTGGATGCGCCAGAATCGCCTCCAGGAACAGGGAGCATGGATTGGCGCTGCTGGAGAACATGCGGGTCTTCGTGCGCGTGGTCGAGCTCGGCAGCCTGTCGGCCGCCGGCCGGCAGGTGCGCATGTCGCCGGCCGTGGTCAGCCACCGCATCCAGCAGCTGGAGCAGCATCTCGGCGTCCGGCTGCTGAACCGCACCACCCGCCAGGTGCAGACCACCGAGCACGGCCAGACCTTCTACCGCCACTGCCTGGTGGTGCTCGACGCGATGGAGCGGGCCGAGACCAGCGTCGCCACCACCAGCGGCGTGCCCTCGGGCAGCCTGCGGGTGACGGCGCCGCTCGGCTTCGGCCGCCGCATCCTGGCGCCGCTGGTGCCGCAGTTCCACGAGCTCTACCCCCGGGTCGAGGTCCGGCTGCGCCTGTCCGACCACCTGCTCGACCTGCTGGGCGAGGCGGTGGATCTGGCGATCCGCATGGCGGAGATGAAGGATTCCAGCTTCGTGCTGCGCAAGATCGCCGATTGCCGGCGGGTGCTGTGCGCGGCGCCATCCTATCTCGAGGCCCAGGGCCATCCGAAGTCGCCGGAGGAACTGGTGGGCCACAACTGCCTGCTGCTGCGCTTCCCGGGGTCGCGGCAGTACCAGTGGGCGCTGGAGGGCAGGGACGGCCCGTCCAAGGTGCCGGTGCGCGGCAGCTTCGACGCCGATGACGGCGACGTGCTGACGCAATGGGCGGTCGACGGCCGCGGCATCGTCATGAAGCCGGTGTGGGAGGTGGCGGCGCATCTGCGCAGCGGTGCCTTGCAGGTGGTGCTGCCCGACCATCCGCCGGAACCGGTGGTGCTGGCGGTGCTGTATCCGCATCGCAGCTTCCTGCCGGCCAAGGTCCGGGTGTTCTCCGACTATCTGGTGGAGCACACGCGGGCGCTGCTCAGCGCCGATCTCGCGCTGTGATCGCCTCGACCAGCCGGGCGGCCGCCCGGTCGATATCGCCTTCCGTGGTGCCGCGGCCGAGGCCGAAACGCAGGCTGCCGTAAGCGTCTTCCGGCGACAAGCCGATGGCGCGCAGCACATGCGACGGCTCCGGGCTGCCGGTGGAGCAGGCCGAGCCGGTGGACAGCGCCAGATCCGGCAGGTCGAGCAGCAGGTCGGCGGCATCGAGCTCGGGCAGGGTGACATTCAGGCAGCCGGGCAGGCCGTGCTCGACGGAACCGTTGCGGCGCAGCTCCGGCAGCTCGCGCTGCAGCGCCGCGAACAGCCGCTCGCGCAGGGCGGTCAGCCGCTGCGCATCGGCCGTCCGGCGCTGCCGGGCGATGCGGCAGGCGGCGCCGAGCCCGACGCAGAGCGCGGTCGGCAGGGTGCCGGCGCGGCGCCCCTGCTGCTGGCCGCCGCCAAGGAGGAGGGGGCGCAGCGCCGTGCCCTCGCGCACGAACAGGGCGCCGATGCCCATCGGGCCGTACAGCTTGTGGCCGGAGAGGCTGAGGAAGGCGAGATCGAGGGCGCGGATGTCGATGACGCCGGTCGACAGGATCTGCACGGCGTCCGTGTGCAGCAGGGCCCCGGCTTCGGCGCAGATCCGGGCGGCCTCGGCCAGCGGCTGGATCGTGCCGATCTCATTGTTGGCGGCCATCAGCGAGACCAAGGCCGGGCGGCCGGCCAGCAGCGTCTTCAGGGCATCGAGATCGGCGGTGCCGTCGGTTCCGACCGGCAGGGTCGCGGTGCGGTGGCCGCGGGCGGCGAGTTCCGGCAGGCAGGCCAGCACACTGGGGTGCTCGATCGCCGAGGCGATCACCGGCCATCCCTCGGGCGTGCCGCCCAGCAGGGCCAGGTTGTTGGCCTCGGTGGCGCCGCCGGTGAACAGGATCTCGCCCGGCCGGGCGCCGATCAGCGCCGCCACCTCGGCCCGGGCCGCGTCGATCGCCTCCGCCGCTTGCCAGCCTGGCCGGTGCCGCGCGGCATGCGGATTGCCGACCGCATCCGGGTCGAGCCACGGCCGCATGGCGTCCAGCACCTCGGGATCCAGCGGCGTGGAGGCGAGGTGGTCGAGATAGAGGACGCGATCGGCGGTCATGAGGGGCGTCCCATTCTGGTCCCGCCCTTCGCGCCGCTGCACAATGGAGTGCTCCCTCCCCGCAAGGGGCTACGGCATCCACAGGTCGATCGGCGACACCGACAGCTGGCATACGAACGGATTGCCTCTCCCGCTTGCGGGAGAGGTCGGAGACGCGAAGCGGCTCCGGGTGAGGGGATCGCGGCCTTGCCGAAAGCACAGCTTTTCGGCAAGCAAGCGTATGATCCGTCCCTGTCATGAAATGCTGGCACTGGCGTCGCGGCCGGGCCGCCCTCACCCGGTCTCGCTGCGCGAGCCCGACCTCTCCCGCAAGCGGGAGAGGCAAGCGGAGTGCGCCCTGAGATCTGTGAATCCGATTCCCGCGAGGGGAGGGGGGACTTAAAGGGGGCGCACGTCATCCAAGGACCGCGTTGGGTTCGCTCATCGCGAACCCAACCTACGGGCTGCGGCTTACGCTTCGACTCCCTCGACATACCAGTCCATCTTGGCGATCTCGTCGTCGCTCAGGGCCTTGCCCTCGGGGACGACCAGCTCGCCCTTCTGGTTCTTGATCGGGCCGGCGAAGGGGTCGAGCGTGCCGGCGATGATGTCGGCCTTGGTCTTCTCCGCCGCGGCCACGACCTCGGCCGGGATCGCCTCGTTGTACGGCGCCAGCGTGACCATGCCGTGCTTGAAGCCCCACCAGATGCTGGAGGTCTTCCAGGTGCCGTCGAGCACGGCCTGCACCCGCTCGACATAGTACGGGCCCCAATTGTCGACGATCGAGGTCAGCTGCGCCTTGGGCGCGAAGTTGCGCATGTCCGAGGCCTGGCCGAAGGCATGGATGCCGCGCGCCTCGGCCACCTGGATCGCCGCCGGGCTGTCGGTGTGCTGGCACAGGATGTCGGCGCCGCCGTCGATCAGCGCCTTGGCGCCGTCGCTCTCCTTGCCCGGGTCGTACCAGCTGTTGACCCAGATCACCTTGACCTTCATGTCCGGCCGGATCTTCTGCGCCGCCAGCGTGTAGGCGTTGATGCCCATCACCACCTCGGGGATCGGCACCGAGCCGATATAGCCGGTGACGCCGGACTTGGTCATATGGCCGGCGATGGTGCCGCACACCGCGCGCCCCTCATGGAAGCGGGCGTTGTAGGTGCTGACGTTGGGCGCGGTCTGGTAGCCGGTGGCGTGCTCGAACTTCACCTTCGGCAGCGTCTTGGCGACCCGGATCGTCGGGTTCATGTAGCCGAACGACGTCGTGAAGATCAGCTCGTTGCCGGCCTGGGCCAGCTGGCGCAGCACGCGCTCGGCGTCCGGGCCCTCCGGCACGCTCTCGACATAGCTGGTCTTCACCTTGTCGCCGAATTTCGCGTCGATCTCGCGGCGGGCGATGTCGTGGCCGTGGGTCCAGCCATAGTCGCCGATCGGGCCGATATAGATGAAGCCGACCTTCAGCGGCTCCGCCGCCCAGACCCGGCCGGGCAGGATCGTGGTCGCCAGGGTGGCCGCGGAACCCGCCAGCACCGACCGGCGGGAGAAGCGCATCGACATTGAAGACCTCCTTGTTGTGATTCACCGGATGATAGCGATCCGGAGTTGGGAGCGCGATTGGGATCGCGCTCCTGTCAGCCTAGATGGACGGGCGGAACGGCTTGCCCAGTGCCGCCGGCGCCTGCAGCCGGCCGCGCCACGGGCCGGCGGCGATGATCACCAGCACCGCGATGGTGGCGAGATAGGGCAGCATGGTGAAGACCTGCGGCGGCACGTCGATGCCGCCGATGCCCTGGGCGTGCAGCTGCAGGATGGTGACGCCGCCGAACAGATAGGCGCCCAGCAGCACCCGCCACGGCCGCCACGACCCGAACACCACCAGCGCCAGCGCGATCCAGCCTCGGCCGGCGGTCATGCCCTCGATCCATAGCGGCGTGTATGACAGCGACAGGAAGGCCCCGGCCAGCCCGGCCATGGCGCCGCCGAACAGGCAGGCCAGATAGCGCACCAGCAGCACCGGATGGCCGATCGAATGCGCCGATTCCGCGGATTCCCCGACCGCGCGCAGGACGAGGCCGGCGCGGCTGCGCTTCAGGAACCACGCGACCCCGAAGGTCATGGCGACCGACAGGTAGACCAGCGCATCCTGGCCGAACAGCAGCGGGCCGACGACCGGCAGCTCGCTCAGCACCGGCAGCGACAGCTTCGGCAGCGGCGCGATCGGGTGGCCGACGAAGCCGGAGCCGAGGAGAGCGCTCAGGCCGACGCCGAAGATGGTCAGCGCCAGGCCGGTGGCGACCTGGTTGGCCATCAGCGTCAGGGTCAGCACGGCGAAGATCAGCGACATCGCCGTGCCGGCCAGGGCGGCGGCCAGGATGCCCAGCGCCGGCTGGCCGGTGGTGAAGGTCACGGCGAAGCCGGTGACCGCGCCGATCAGCATCATGCCCTCGACGCCGAGATTGAGGACGCCGGAGCGCTCGACCACCAGCTCGCCCAGCCCGGCGAGAAGCAGGGGGGTGGCGGCGGTGATCACCGTCGCGGCGATCAGAACCAGGATATCCATCACGACACCGTCACAGGCTTGGCCTGGGCCGAGGCCCAGCGCAGGCGGTAGCGGACCAGCACGTCCGCGGCCAGCAGGTAGAACAGCAGCATGCCCTGGAACACGCCGGTCGCAGCGGTCGGCAGCCCGGCCGAGACCTGGGCGTTCTCGCCGCCGATATAGGACAGGGCCATGACCAACCCGGCGGCGACGATGCCGATCGGGTGCAGCCGGCCGAGGAAGGCGACGATGATGGCGGTGAAGCCGTAGCCCGGGGTCAGCTGCGGGATCAGCTGGCCGATCGGGCCGGCGGCCTCGAAGGTGCCGGCCAAGCCGGCCAGGCCGCCTGACAGCAGCAGGCTGAACCAGGTCACGCGCTTGCGGCTGAAGCCGGCGAAGCGGGCGGCGGCCGGGGCCTGGCCGACCACCTGGATCTGGAAGCCGAACACGGTGCGGCCCATCAGGAACCAGGCGCCGACCGCGACCACACCGGCCACCAGCACGCCGAGATGCAGCCGGGTGCCTTCGACCAGGATCGGCAGCACCGCGGCATCGGTGAACATCCGGGTCTGCGGGAAGTTGTAGCCGTCGGGGTCCTTCCATGGCCCGTAGACCAGGAGGCCCAGCACCTGGACGGCGACATAGGTCAGCATCAGGCTGGTCAGGATCTCGCTGACGTCGAAGCGGGTCTTCAGGAAGGCCGGGATCGCGGCATAGGCCATGCCGCCCAGGGCGCCGGCGACGCACATCGCCGGCAGGATCCACCAGCCCTCCTGGCCCCAGAAGGCGAGGGCGACGGCGCCGGCGGCGACGGCGCCGATGATCAGCTGGCCCTCCGCCCCGATGTTCCAGACATTGGCGCGGAAGCCGATGGCCAGGCCGGTGGCGATCAGGATCAGCGGCGCCGCCTTCACCCCCAGCTCGGTCCAGCCGTAGAAGCTTTCCACCGGCACGATCAGGAACTGGTACAGCGTCTCGGCCGGATCCAGGCCGAGGGCCAGGAACAGCAGCCAGCCGCTGGCGACGGTCAGGGCGATGGCGATCAGCGGCGTCAGCCAGACCATGGCGCGGGACGGTTCCCGCCGAGGTTCGATCCTAAGCGACATGGACGGCGTGCTCCTTCTCCTCGGCCGCGGCCGGCTCGGTCCCGTGCAGCCCGCCCATCAAGAGGCCGATCTCGGCGACCGAGATCTCGGCGGTCGGCCGCGCCTCGGACAGCTGGCCGAGATTGATCACCGCGAGGCGATCGGTGACCTGCAGCAGCTCGTCGAGATCCTGCGAGATCACCACCACCGCGGCGCCGTTCTGGGCCAGGGTCATCAGCGCCTGGTGGATCGCGGTGGCGGCGCCGGCGTCGACGCCCCAGGTCGGCTGCGACACGATGAAGACCTCGGGCGTCTGCAGCACCTCGCGCCCGACCACGTATTTCTGCAGGTTGCCGCCGGACAGGCTGCCGGCCGCCGCCTCGGCGCCGCGGGCCTTGACGCCGAACTCGTGGATCACCCGCTCGGCATAGCGGCGGGCCAGGCCGGCGCGGATCAGCCCGCCGGGCGCCAGCTTCATGCGGTTGCGGGCGCTCAGCAGCGTGTTGGCGGCCAGGCTCATCTCCGGCACCGCGGCATGGCCGTTGCGCTCCTCCGGCACGCTGCACAGGCCCAGCAGGCGGCGCTGCTCCGCGCTCATCAGCCCGACCGGCTTGCCGCCGATGCGGATCGCCCCGGCAGGCCGCACCCGCCGCTCGCCCGACAGCGCCTGCAAGAGCTCGTTCTGGCCGTTGCCGGCGATGCCGGCGATGCCCAGGATCTCGCCGGCGCCGACGGTGAAGCCGATCTGCTTCAGCGCCGTGCCGAAGGGGCCGTCGGCCGGCAGGCTCAGCCGCTCCACCACCAGCTTCGCCTCGGACGCGCCGCGGGCGCCGCGCCGCGACAGGGTGCGCAGCTCGGCCCCGATCATCATCTGCGCCATGCTGCGCGCGGTCTCGGCCGCCGGATCGCAGGATCCCACCACCTTGCCGCCGCGCATGATCGTGGCGCGGCTGCACAGCGCCTTGATCTCGTGCAGCTTGTGGCTGATGTACAGGATCGAGCAGCCCTCCGACGCCAGCCGGCGCAGCGTCTCGAACAGCCGCTCCACCTCCTGCGGGGTCAGGACCGAGGTCGGCTCGTCCATGATCAGCAGTTTCGGGTCCTGCAGCAGGCAGCGCACGATCTCGACCCGCTGGCGCTCGCCGACCGACAAGGTGTGGATCTCGCGATGCGGGTCCAGCGGCAGGCCGTAGGCCTCGGACACCTCGCGGATCCGCTTGGCCAGCACGCGGCGGTCGGGCGGGCTTTCCAGGCCGAGCGCGATATTCTCGGCCACGGTCAGCGCCTCGAACAGCGAGAAGTGCTGGAACACCATGCCGATGCCGAGGCGGCGGGCCTCATGCGGGCTGGCGGGGCGGGCCGGCTGTCCGTTCCACAGGATCTCGCCGGCGTCCGGCTGGAGGAGCCCGTAGATCGATTTCACCAGCGTCGACTTGCCGGCGCCGTTCTCGCCGAGCAGCGCGTGGATCTCGCCGGGCTGGACGGAAAAGCTTACCCCGTCGTTCGCGACGAGGCTCGCGAACCTCTTTGTGATGCCGCGCAGCTCGATGCGCGCGGGGCCGGCCCCCGGGTTGCGGTCCATGCAGCCTCCTGTTCTGGAGCCGCCCCCGCCGCCGGTTTGTCGGCGGTGGCGGACACGTCCTTAGCCTTGGCGAAGGCGATGAGCAATTCCGCCGCGACCATGGCGGCGATGACGGACGGGCGCTTGTCCCGCCCGAGGCCCGCCCCGATCGGGCAGGTCAGCTCTCCGGTGCGCCGCGGGTCGTTGCCGCGGGCCCGGAACCAGCGCTCGAAGCGCTCGCGCTTGGTGGCTGATCCGATCAGCCCGACATAGGCGGCGTCGCTGCGGCGCAGGGCCGCCTCGGTAACCTCGAAATCCATGGCATGGCTGTGAGTCATGACCAGGTAGGCGGAGCCGGGCGGGGCCTCGGCGATCACATCGGTCGGGGTCGGCGTCAGCCGCCGGGTGATGCCTTCCGGGATCTCGGCCGGGAACTCGTCGGCGCGGCCGTCGACCCACTGGATCTTCACCGGCAGCGGCGCCAAAGCGCGCGTCAGCGCCTTGCCGACATGGCCGGCACCGAAGACCAGGACGCTCGGGCGTGTCGCCGCCTCTTCGGCCTCCTCGGCCTCGATCCGGGCCAACGTGGCGCCGTCGGCCAGCTCCAGGTCGATCACCACGAAGCCGCCGCAGCACTGGCCGATGGCGGGGCCGAGCGGGATCTCGACCCGCTGCGACCGTTCCTTGGTTGTGATCAGGCTGCGGGCGGCGGCGATCGCGTCCCACTCCATCCGCCCGCCGCCGATGGTGCCGCGGGCGGCGCCGGCGGTGACCAGCATGTGCACCCCGGCCTCGCGCGGGGTCGAGCCGCGGGCCTCGGCCAGCGTCACCAACGCCGTCGGCTCGCCATCGCCGAGCCACAGCCGCAGGGTGGGGGCGAGGGGGGTCATGCTGGCCTCCCTGAAACAACCGCTGCTTTAAATCCTCCCCCTCCCCTCGCGGGAGGGGGTAGGGGGAGGGGGCTGCCGCAATTGGAACTGTCTATCGAGGCCGGCGCTCTTTGATCGACAAACCCCTCCCCCAACCCCCTCCCGCAAGGGGAGGGGGAGAGTGGAAAGGCAGGGGCAGTGAACATGGTCATCACTGCCCTCCCGCCGCCCTGACCCGCTCCACCGCGTCCAGCACCTTCTCCGGCGTCGCCGGCGGGTCCAGGCGGGGGCAGACCTTGTGGTCGGCGATGCTGGCGACCGCGTCGGAGATCGCATGCAGCACCGAAACTCCCAGCATCAGCGGCGGCTCGCCCACCGCCTTGGAGCGGTAGATCGTCTCCTCGTGGTTCCGCGTGTCGGCCAGCTTCACGTTGAAGATCTTCGGCCGGTCGCTGGCCACCGGGATCTTGTAGGTGGACGGCGCATGGGTCCTGAGCCGGCCCTTCGCATCCCACCACAGCTCCTCCATGGTCAGCCAGCCGGCGCCCTGAACGAAGCCGCCCTCGACCTGGCCGCGGTCGATCGCCGGGTTCAGCGACCGGCCGGCGTCGTGCAGGATGTCGGTCCGGTCCAGCCGGTACTCGCCGGTCAGGGTGTCGACCGTGACCTCGCTGACCGCGGCGCCATAGGCGAAGTAGTAGAAGGGCCGGCCGCGGCCGGCGGCGCGGTCCCAATGGATCTTCGGCGTCTTGTAGAAGCCGGCGGCGGACAGCTGCACCCGGCCGAAATAGGCGGCGCGCACCAGCTCCGGGAACGGCACCTCCTGGTCGCCGATCTGCACCATATTGCGGCGGAACACCACCTGGTCCGGCTTCACCTGCCAGCGCTCGGCGGCGAAGGCGATCAGCCGGTCCTTGATCATCCGCGCCCCGGCCTGGGCCGCCATGCCGTTCAGGTCGGCGCCGGAGGAGGCGGCGGTGGCCGAGGTGTTCGGCACCTTGCCGGTGGTGGTGGCGGTGATGTGGACCCGGCCGATATCGACCTGGAACTCCTCGGCCACGACCTGGGCGACCTTGACGTACAGGCCCTGGCCCATCTCGGTGCCGCCATGGTTCAGGTGGATCGACCCGTCCTTGTAGACATGCACCAGCGCGCCGGCCTGGTTGTAGGCCGAGAAGGTGAAGGAGATGCCGAACTTCACCGGCGTCAGCGCCAGGCCGCGCTTGAGCCAGCGGCTGGTCTTGTTCCAGGCGCGGATCTCCTCGCGGCGGTTCCAGTAGTCGCTGTCGCGCTCCAGCTCCGCCATCAGCTCAGGCGCGATGTTGTCCTCGACCGTCTGGTGGTACGGCGTCACGTTGCGGTCGTCGGTGCCGTAGACGTTCAGCTTGCGGATCTCGAGCGGATCCTTCCCGACCGCGAAGGCGATCTCCTCGATCAGCCGCTCGCCCGCCACCACCCCCTGCGGCCCGCCGAAGCCGCGGAAGGCGGTGTTCGACTGGGTGTTGGTCTTCAAGGGCTGCGAGGCCAGCTGCACCGCCGGGTAGTAATAGGCGTTGTCGGCGTGGAACAAAGCGCGGTCGGTGACCGGCCCGGACAGGTCGGCGGACCAGCCGCAGCGCGCCGCCAGCAGCATCTCGACGCCCTCGATCCGGCCCTCCTCATCGAAGCCGACGGCATAGTCGACCTCGAAATCATGGCGCTTGCCGGTGATCACCATGTCGTCGTCGCGGTCCGGCCGCAGCTTGGCGGCGCGGCCGGTGGCCTTGGCCACCAGGGCGGCCGTGGCGGCGAACAGGTTGCCCTGTGTCTCCTTGCCGCCGAAGCCGCCGCCCATGCGCCGGATCTCGACCGTCACCGCCGCGTCCGGCACGTCCAGCACGGCGGCGACGATGTGCTGCACCTCGCTCGGGTGCTGGGTCGAGGAATGGATGGTGACGTCGCCATCCTCGCCCGGCAGCGCCAGGGCCACCTGGCTCTCCAGGTAGAAATGCTCCTGCCCGCCGATCCGCATCCGGCCCTCGATCCGCCGCGGCGCGGCCGCGATCGCCGCCCTGGCGTCGCCGCGCTTCAGCGTCATCGGGCTGTTCACCAGCGTGCCGGCGGCCTTCGCCGCCTCGTAGTCCAGGACCGGCGCCAGTTCCTCATAGTCGATCGCGGCCAGGCGGGCGGCGCGGCGGGCCTGGTCGCGGGTCTCGGCGGCCACGGCGAAGATCGGCTGGCCGACATATTGCACCAGGTCGGTGGCGAACAGCGGCTCGTCGCCCAGATGGCTGCAGCCGATGTCGTTCTCGCCCGGGATGTCGCTGGCGGTGAAGACGCGGACCACGCCGGGGGCTTTGCGCACCTTGGCCAGGTCGATCGACCGGATCCGGGCATGGGCGCGCTCGCTCAGCCCCAGGCAGACATGCAGCAGGCCCGCCGGCTCCGGGATGTCGTCGATATAGACGGCCTCGCCGCTGACATGCTTGTGGGCGCTGTCATGCCGGCGCGGGTCATGCACTGCGCCGTCGATGCGGTCGGCGGCCGGCTGCGCCTTGGCTTGGGACAAGGTGGTGTCAGGCATGGGCCAGGCTCCGCTCGCCGACCAGGCGGGTTTCCGCTGCGGGATCGGCCGTTTCGGCATGCAGCTTCAAGAGCAGGTTGGCGGCGACCTTGGCGCGGTAGTCGGCGCTGGCGCGCCAGTCGGTCAGCGGGGTGAAGTCGCGGGCGAGAGCGGGCAGGGCCGCACGCACGACGTCCTCGGTCCAGGGCTGCCCCAGCAGCGCCGCCTCGGTCGCGGCCGCCCGCTTCGGCGTGCCGGCCATGCCGCCATAGGCGATGCGGATGTCGGCAACCCTGCCATCCTCCACCCGCAGCCGGAAGGCGGCGCAGACGGCGGAGATATCCTGGTCGAAGCGCTTGGTGATCTTGTAGGCGCGGTAGCGGTCGCCGGGCCGCAGCTTCGGCAGGAAGACGCTTTCGACGAACTCGCCCGGCTGGCGGTCCTGCTTGCCATAGGCGATGAAGAACTCCTCCAGCGGCAGCGACCGGCGGTCGTCGCCCCGGCGCAGCACCAGCGTGGCGCCGGCGGCGATCAGGGCGGGCGGCGTGTCGCCGATCGGCGAACCGTTGGCGATGTTGCCGCCGATGGTGCCGACCGCGCGCACCTGCTCGGCCCCGATGCGGCGGATCAGCTCGCCCAGGTCGGGATAGGCGCGGCCGAGCGGCCCGATCGCCTCGGCATAGGTGACGGCGGCGCCGATCTCGAAGCCGTCCGCGGTCTCGCGGATGCCGCGCAGGTCACTCACCCGGCCGGTGTAGATGATGGCGGGCAGCACCCGCTGCTGCTTGGTGACCCACAGCCCGACATCGGTGGCGCCGGAAACGATGGTGGCGTCCGGATGCTGCAGCAGCAGCGCGGCGAAGGCGGCCTTGGTGGCCGGGGCGTAGAAGCGGCGGGCGCCGTCGCCGACCGCGACCGTCTCCTCATCCTCCAGCGCGACGAGCCGCTCAAAGATATCCGCCTCGGCCGCGGCGAAGCGGTCGGCCTTCGGCGCGCCCAGCTGATACATGCGCTGCCCGGCGGCGACGATCGGGGCGTAGCCGGTGCAGCGGCACAGGTTGCCGGCCAGGGCGTCGTCGATCCGGTCTTCGGCCGGCGCCGGATCGTTGCGGTACAGTGCGAACAGCGCCATGACGAAGCCGGGGGTGCAGAAGCCGCATTGCGACCCGTGGCAGTCGACCATCGCCTGCTGCACCGGGTGCAGCGCGCCGTCGGCCGCCTTCAGATGCTCGACCGTCAGCAGCTGGCAGCCATCCAAGGTCGCCAGGAAGCGGATGCAGGCATTGACGGGCTCATAGCGCACCCGGCCGCCGTCGCGGCGGCCGACCACCACGGTGCAGGCGCCGCAATCGCCCTCAGCGCAGCCTTCCTTGGTGCCGGTTTTGCGCTCCTCGATCCGCAGCCAGTCCAGCACGGTCAGGGTCGGATCGACCGTGCGGATCTCGCGCAGCTCGTCACCCAGGAGGAAACGGACGGTGTCTCGCATGGTTCAGCTGCCGCGATAGGTGGAGTAGGACCAGGGCGAGATCAGCAGCGGCACATGGTAGTGCTGGTCGGCATGGGCGATGCCGACGCGGATCGGCACCTGGTCCAGGAAGGGCGGGTCGGTCAGGGCCACCCCGGCGGTGCGGAAATAGGCGCCGGTGTCGAAGACCAGCTCATAGCGGCCGGGGCGGAAGGCGTCGCCGGCCATCAGCGGCGCGTCGCAGCGGCCATCGGCATTGGTGCGGGTCTCGGTGACCAGGGTGCGGTTGTCGCCGTCGAGGCGATACAGGGCCACGGCGATGCCCATGCCCGGCCGGCCATGCGCCGTGTCGAGCACATGGGTGGTCAGTCGCCCCCGGTGGGATGCCGTGTCTGTGGCCATCCTGCCTCTCCGTGTTGCCGCCGGTCCCTGGCGGTCCGGCGCGCCACCGGGCATTATCGCCCCGTTTCAGCTGTGGCGCGCTTGTTGTTTGCACAATGTTTCACGCCGCGACCCGTCCTGCTCAACGGGTGTTCGGCGGAAAGACTTTCAATGCAAACGCAAAAGTGGATGCTGCCGGCATCGGTATCCTATGTCCGGGATCACGCGTGCGAGGGAGGTCCGGTGTCCGTCTATCCGAGAAACCTGGTCGGCTACGGCCCGACCCCGCCCCAGGCCGATTGGCCGGGCGGCGCCCGGCTGGCGCTGCAGTTCGTCCTCAACTACGAGGAGGGCGGCGAAAACTCGATCCTGCATGGTGACGCAGCCTCCGAGAGCTTCCTGTCCGAGATCGTCGCCGCCCAGCCGCTGCCGGGCGTGCGCCACATCTCGATGGAATCCCTCTACGATTACGGCGCCCGGGTCGGCGTCTGGCGCATCCTCAGGCTGTTCGAGCGCAAGGGGATCCCGCTGACGGTCTACGCCGTCGCCATGGCGGCGGAGCGGCACCCGCAGGTGATCCGCGCCATGGTCGAGGCCGGGCATGAGATCGCCAGCCACGGCTATCGCTGGATCAACTACCAGTATGTCGGCGAGGACACCGAGCGCGAGCACATCCGCAAGGCGGTCGAGATCCTCGAGCAGGTATCGGGTGAGAAGCCGCTCGGCTGGTACACCGGCCGCACCAGCCCGAACACGCGGAGGCTGGTGGCGGAGCATGGCGGCTTCCTCTACGACGCCGACGCCTATGACGACGACCTGCCGTATTGGGAGCGGGTGGGGGACACGCCGCAGCTGATCGTGCCCTACACGCTGGACGCCAACGACATGCGCTTCGCAGCAGTCCAGGGCTTCAACTCCGGCGACCAGTTCTACGCCTATCTCAAGGACAGCTTCGACGCGCTGTACCAGGAGGGGGCGGAGACGCCGCGGATGATGTCGGTCGGCCTGCATTGCCGCATCGTCGGCCGCCCCGGCCGGATCATGGCGCTGGAGCGGTTCCTGGACTACGCCAAGCAGCATGACGGCGTCTGGTTCTGCCGCCGCATCGAGATCGCCCGGCATTGGCGCGAGAAGCATCCCTATGGGGGCTAGAACGATGAGCGGCTCGATCAAAATGAGTCCCCCCTCCCCCTGCGGGAGGGGGGTAGGGGGAGGGGGTTGCCTCAGCCAGAGCCGGCCCGCCCTTTCTGCAATCGAGCGCCCTCACATCGATATGGCCGTCCGCCGGTTCTCACTGCGCGAACCCCCTCCCCCTAGCCCCCTCCCCCTAGCCCCCTCCCGCGAGGGGAGGGGGGACTAAAATGTGCGAGGAGGCATCCGATGACCCTGCCGCATCCCAGCACCATGGACCGCGACCTGTTCACCATCCGCTTCGGCGGCGTGTTCGAGCACTCGCCCTGGATCGCCGCGGCGGCCTGGGAGGCCGGGCTCACCCATGATCAGGACACGGCCGAAGGGCTGCACGCCGCGCTCTGCGCCGTGTTCCGCGCCGCCGACCATGACCGGCAGCTCGGCGTGCTCTGCGCCCATCCCGACCTGGCCGGGCGGCTGGCGGTGGCGGGCGAGCTCACCGCCAGCTCCAGCGCCGAGCAGGCCAGCGCCGGGCTCGACCGCTGCACGCCGGCGGAGTTCGCCCGCTTCCAGGAGCTCAACGCCGCCTATGTCGAGCGCTTCGGCTTCCCCTTCATCATGGCGGTGAAGGGCCGCAGCCGCGCCGAGATCCTGGCCGCCTTCGAGCGCCGGGTCGGCAACCCGCGCGACACCGAATTCGCCACGGCCCTGGCCGAGGTGGAGACCATCGCCCTCCTGCGCCTGAAGGACCTGCTGCCGTGACCCTAGGGACAGCGCCGACGCAGAACACCCTCGCCTACGGCCCCGCGCTGATGCAGCGGCTGGACGCCCTGGCCCGCTTCAGCGAGGACCCGGACCGGCTGACCCGCACCTTCCTGTCGCCGGCGCACCGCCAGGCGGCCGACCAGGTGCTGGCCTGGATGCGCGAGGCCGGCATGACGGCGCGGACCGATGCCGCCGGCAACGTCGTCGGCCGCTACGAGGGCGACCGGCCGGGCGGGCCCGCTCTGCTGCTCGGCTCGCACATCGACACCGTCCGCGACGCCGGCAAATACGACGGCAATCTCGGCGTGCTGGCCGCCATCGCCGTGGTCGGCGAGCTGCACCGCCGCGGCGAGCGGCTGCCCTTCGCCGTCGAGGTGCTGGGCTTCGGCGACGAGGAGGGCGTGCGCTTCCCGGTCACCCTGACCGGCAGCCAGACCGTCGCCGGCACCGTCGACCCGGCGGCGATGGACGCGGTGGACGACAACGGGCTGCGCCTGGGCGACCTGCTGCGCGAATTCGGCGGCGACCCGGACGGGCTGCAGGCCGAGGCCCGGCGGCGCGACCGCGTCGTCGGCTATGTCGAGCTGCATATCGAGCAGGGGCCGGTCTTGGAGGCCGAGGACCTGCCGCTCGGCATCGTCACCGCGATCAACGGCGCCGCCCGGTACAACGCCACGGTCCGCGGCATGGCCGGCCATGCCGGCACCGTGCCGATGGATCTGCGCCGCGACGCGCTGGCCGCCGCCGCGTCGATGGTGCTGGCGGTCGAGCGCTGCGCCCAGACGGGGCGGGAGGTGGTGGCGACGGTGGGGCAGTTCGACGTCCAGCCCGGCGCGGTCAACGTCATTCCCGGCGCGGTGCGCTTCACCATCGATATCCGCGCGCCGGACGATGCCGACCGCCTGGCCGCGATGGCCGAGATGACGGCGGCGCTGGAGGGCATCGCCCGCGGCCGCGGCGTCGAGCTGACGCTCGAGCGCTACCACGACGCCGGCGCCGTCCATTGCGACGAGGCGCTGATGCAACGGCTGGAGACGGCGATCCGCCGCCACGGCCTGCCGGCGCGTCGGCTGCCCAGCGGCGCCGGCCACGACGCCATGGCGATGGCGTCGCTGACCCCGGTGGCCATGCTGTTCCTGCGCTGCCGCGGCGGCATCAGCCACAACCCGGCCGAAGCCATCACCGTCGAGGATGCGGACCTCGCCGTCCGCGTCCTGCTCGACCTCCTCCGCCAGTACGACCCTGCCTGACACGAAAGTTCCCGTGATGACCGACAGCATCGATACCGCCATCCACGACTACCTCCACGGCGCGCGCGAGCAGCAGGCCCGGTTCCTGGCGGAGCTGGTCAAGGTCCCGTCCGACAACCCGCCCGGCGATTGCGACGCGCATGCCAGGCGGACCACCGAGCTGCTGCGCGAGCTCGGCTTCGAGGTCGAGGTCCATCCGGTGCCGGCCGAGCTGGCCAAGGCGCATGGCATGATCAGCGCCAGCAACCTGATCGTCCGCCGCCGCTTCGGCGACGGTCCGGTGATCGCGCTGAACGCCCATGGCGACGTGGTGGCGCCGGGCGAGGGCTGGACCCACGACCCCTATGGCGCCGAGGTGGTCGACGGCTGGATGTATGGCCGCGGCGCCGCCGTCTCGAAATCCGACATCGCCAGCTACGCCTTCGCCCTGAAGGCGCTGGAGGAGGCCGGCCAGCTGACCCGCGGCACGGTCGAGCTGCACGTCACCTATGACGAGGAATCGGGCGGCGAGATCGGGCCGAAGCTGATCCTGGAGCAGGGGCTGTCGAAGCCGGACTTCGCCATCGCCGCCGCCTTCAGCTATGCGGTGGTGACCGCCCACAATGGCTGCCTGCATCTCGAGGTCGAGGTGCGCGGCAAGTCGGCCCATGCCGCGCTGCCGTCCACCGGCATCGACGCGCTGGAGGCGGCGACGCCGATCCTGCAGCGGCTGTACGAGCACCGGCGCCTGTATCCGACCACGGTGTCGAAGGTGACCGGCATCGGCTCGCCGCAGCTGACCATCGGGCTGATCGAGGGTGGCATCAACACCAATGTCGTGCCCGACCGGGTGGCGTTCCGGCTCGACCGCCGGCTGATCCCGGAGGAGAACGGCGCGGCGGTGGAGGCGGAGCTGCGGGCCGAGATCGAGGACGCGGCGAAGGCCTTCCCGAAGGCGACCGTCACGGTCCGCCGCATCCTGCTGGCCGAGCCGCTGTCGCCGCTGCCGGGCACCGACCGTCTGGCCCAGGCGATCCGCCGCCGCGCCGCGCCGGTGCTGGGCGAGGAGATCCCGGTCAAGGGCGTGCCGCTCTACACCGACGCCCGGCACTATGCCGCCGCCGGGGTGCCGATCGCCCTCTATGGCGCCGGCCCCCGCACCATCGAGGACGCCAACGCCCACCGCGCCGACGAGCGGCTGAAGCTGGACGACCTGTACAAGGCGACCGAGGTGATCGCCCTGGCCGTTCGGGATTTGCTGGCGGAGTAAAGCGAGGCGCTCAACTTCTACTCTCCCCCTCCCCTTGCGGGAGGGGGCTAGGGGGAGGGGGCTGTCGCAGCCGGAAGGGTATCGATCGGATGGTTGACCCGCGTGTCCGAACCCTCCGCCAGAATCAGACCGAGGCTGAGCGCCTGCTGTGGCGTCAGCTCCGCGGTAAGCGCGTTGGCGGCCTTCGCTTCAGACGACAACAGCCGCTCGGAAGCTTCATTGTCGACTTCGTCTGCCTCGCGGCCCGGCTCGTGATCGAGGTCGACGGACCATCACACGACCTGACCGTGGATGCGGATGAGCGCCGCACGCTGTGGCTGGAAAGCCAGGGATTCCGCGTGCTGCGCTTCACCAACGATCAGGTCAGATACCATCTGCCGGACGTTGTCGATGCCATCGCCGCGGCATTGCCGGGCGAGGCGGTTCTCTCAACTTGGGTGGCGTCGGTTCGGTCGGAGCCGCCCCCTCCCCCTGACCCCCTCCCGCGAGGGGAGGGGGAGAGTTAGAAGGCAGACCCGGCTCTGACGGGATAGTCCTTACATCGCGCCCTGCAGATGCGGCCACACCTCCACGGCGCCACGCCAGATCATGTCGATGGCGACGTAGAGGATGACGGCCAGGCCGACATAGGCGATCCAGCGGTGGCGGTTCAGCAGCTTGGCGATGAACGACGCCGCGAAGCCCATCAGCGCGATCGACAGCGCCAGGCCGAACACCAGGATCACCGGGTGCTCGCGCGCCGCGCCGGCCACGGCCAGCACATTGTCCAGCGACATCGACACGTCGGCGATCACGATCTGCCAGGCGGCCTGGGCGAAGGTCTTGCGCGGCGCGCCGTTGCCGTTGGCGTCATGGCCGGCGAGGGCTTCCTCGGCGTCGTGGTCCTCCTTGGCGGTGTGGCGCAGCTCGCGCCACATCTTCCAGCACACCCACAGCAGCAGCACGCCGCCGGCCAGCAGCAGGCCGACGATGGCCAGGAGCTGGGTGGTGATCAGGGCGAAGCCGATGCGCAGCAGGGTGGCCGCGGCGATGCCGATCAGGATCGCCTTGCCGCGTTGTTCCTTGGGCAGCCCGGCCGCGGCCAGGCCGATGACGATGGCGTTGTCGCCCGCCAGCACCAGGTCGATCATGATGACCTGGAGCAGGGCGGTCAGCGCCTCGCCCGTCAGCAGATGTTCCATGCGAGAACCGTCCTCTTCGTCGCGAGGAGCGGCCTGCATGCCATCCCGGGGGAGCGTGTCAGGGGGTCGGCAGGCGGGCCACTCGATGAGTCTCCAGTCCGACATCGCAGATCCCGGAGGATCTGCCAGAGGGGCCCGGCCTGGTCGCGCCCATATAGCGAGGAGGCCTCGCCGGCTCAAGCTCCGGGTCGTAGACTGCGGCGCGAATGCCGCAGGTCGGATCAAAGGTGTGGCGGAATGGATACACATGAACCGGTGATCCGGTCCGGCGCGATCGTGCCGCAGAAGGCCGGCCAATGGACCGGCTTCGCCGCCGGTCTGTTCGCCGCCACCGGCCATGCGGTCGAGGCGGCGCCGTCGCCCGACCTGCGGCTCAGCCTGCATGTCGGGCCGCCGGTGATGGCCCATTGCCGGGCCGAAGGGCTGGTCCAGGACCGGCTGCAGCGCGAGGGCGACATCGACCTGCTGCCGGCCGGCGCCGGCGGCGCCTGGCAGGATGAAGGGCCGGCCCGGTTCCTGCTGCTGCGCCTGGCCCCGGCGCTGATGCGCAGCGCGGCGGAAGGGTTGGGCCTGGCCTCCGGCCGCCTGGAGATCGCGCCGCGGCTGCAGCTGCGCGACCCTCGGATCGCCCATCTCGGCTGGGCCCTGAAGGCCGAGCTGGAGGCCGGGGCGGAGTCCGATCCGCTCTACGCCGACAGCATCGGCCTGGCCCTGGCGGCGCATCTGCTGCGGCGCTACGCGGCGCCGGTGCCGGCGGCCGCATCGTGCCAGGCGCTGTCGCGGCGCCAGCTGGCCCGGGTGCTGGAGCTGATCGAGGCGCGGCTGGACCAGCGCCTGGCCCTGGCCGAGCTGGCGGCGGCGGCCGGCCTCAGCCCGTCGCATTTCAAGCCGCTGTTCAAGGCCTCGACCGGGCTGGCCCCGCACCAGTTCGTGATCCGCCGCCGGGTCGAGCGGGCAAGGGCGCTGCTGCTGGACGGCAGCCTGCCGATGGCGCAGGTCGCGCTCGACGCCGGCTTCGCCCATCAGAGCCACATGGCCCGGGCGATGCGCCGGGTGCTCGGCACCACCCCCGGCGCGCTGCGGCGCGAGCGGGGCTGATCGCCGGCCGATCCTGCTCCCGCCCGTCCGTTCCGGCGCGACCGGCCGGCCACCGGCGCGGCAAGGTCCCGCCGGGCCCCATCCGGGGCGCAGCGGGAGAGAATTCATGTTCACCATCATCGGGGCCACGGGCCGGATCGGCGGGGCCGCGGCGCAGGAGCTGCGGCGGCGGGGCAGGGCGGTGCGGGCGGTGGTCCGCGACCCGGGCAAGGCCGGTGCCCTGGCCGAGGCCGGCTGCGAGATCGCCGTCGCCGACATCGCCGACACCGCGGCGCTGACCGCGGCGTTCACAGGCGCCGACGGCGTGCTGGCGATCGTGCCGCTGAACCCGTCGCGCGGCGACGCCTCGGCCGAGACCCGCAGCCTGATCGACAGCTTGGCCAAAGCATTGGACGTGGCCAGGCCAAGCCGCACAATCGCCATCTCCGACTACGGCGCCCAGCACGCGGCCGGCACCGGCATCACCGTGCTGTTCCATGAGCTGGAGCAGCGGCTCGGCGGCCTGCCGGGCATCAGCTTCCTGCGCTCGGCCGAGCATATGGAGAACTGGGTGCGGTCGCTGCGCGCCGCCATGGCCACCGGCGTTCTGGCCAGCCTGCACCATCCGCTCGACAAGCGCTTCCCGACCGTCTCGGCCCCCGATGTCGGGCTGATCGCCGCCGAGCTGCTGGCCGCGCCCGAGCCGCCGCCGCGGATCCTCCACGCCGAGGGACCGCAGCGCTACACGGCGATCGACGTCGCCACCGCTCTGGCCGGGCCTCTCGGCCGGCCGGTGCAGGCCGTGGCCCTGCCGCGCGGCCAGTGGGAGCAGGCGCTGGCGGCGGGCGGGCTGAGCCAGGGCTATGTCCGGCTGATCACCGATCTCTACGACGCCCACAATGCCGGCCGGATCGAGGTCGAGGGCGGCGAGGTCCGACGCGGCGCCACGCCGCTGCCTGAGGTGCTGGCGGCGCTGGTGCGCCAGGCGGCCGGCTAGGCCGGAAACTCCTCATATTGCGGCAGGTCGTCGGCGATGGTGTACCAGGGCGCCTTGGAGCCGACGAAGATGTGCTCGGTCGGCCGGATGGTCGGGTCGTCGACCAGCGTGCCCATGGCGACATGGACATAGGCGCCGTCGCGGACCACCGAGAACAGCAGCGACCCGCAGGCCCGGCAATGCGTGTTGTTGTGGTCCGGCTCGCCATAGATCATCAGCGCATCCCGGCCTTGGGTCACGGTCAGCTTGCCGCGCTCGATCCCGGCGATGGGCTTGAACGCCGACCCGGTCGTCCGCCGGCAGTTCGAGCAGTGGCAGTTCAGGGCGTAGCGGAATGCGTCCGCCACCTCGTAATGGACGGCGCCACAATAGCATCGGCCGGTCAGGGTGCGGCTGGTCTCGGTCATGGGGTTCCCTCCGACGTTGTTTCGGCCAGCCTATCGCTCCGCGCTGCGCCTTGACAGCCCGGTGTCGGCAGCGCTCTGTTCCGGCAGATTTCAAGGGAGACGTCCATGCCCGACCATCGTCGAGACGGCACCGGTGAGGCGGTGGCCCGCATCGTGCCGGCCGCCAACACCCACCGCAACCCGGGCATGGCGCTGGAGCTGGACTGGGTCGAGGCCGCGCGGGTCAATCTCAGCGCCGCCGAGCGCCGGGCCGCGACCATGACCACCCGGCGCAGTGTGAAGAAGGAATACCAGGCCGCCTGGCTGGTGAAGGCCCTGACCTGCATGGACCTGACCACCCTGGCCGGCGACGACACGCCGGGCCGGGTGCAGCGTCTCTGCGCCAAGGCCCGCCACCCGCTGCGCGACGATCTGGTCGAGGCGCTGGGCCTGTCCGACCGGCCGCCGACCGTCGGCGCCGTCTGCGTCTACCCGACCATGGTCGGCGCCGCGGTCAAGGCGCTGGCCGGCAGCGGCATTCCGGTCGCCTCGGTCGCCACCGGCTTCCCGGCGGGCCTGACGCCGCTGCCGCAGCGCCTGGCCGAGATCCGCTATGCGGTGGAGGAGGGGGCGGCCGAGATCGACATCGTCATCCACCGCGCCCAGGTGCTGAACCGCGAATGGTCCGCCCTCTATGACGAGGTGCGGGCGATGCGCGAGGCCTGCGGCGACGCGCATCTGAAGACCATCCTGGCCACCGGCGACCTGCGGACCCTGCGCAATGTCGAGGCCGCCAGCCTGGTCTGCATGATGGCCGGCGCCGATTTCATCAAGACCTCGACCGGCAAGGAAGACGTCAACGCCACCCTGCCAGTCAGCCTGGTCATGGTGCGCGCCATCCGCGACTACCAGGACCGCACCGGCGAGCGCGTCGGCTTCAAGCCGGCCGGGGGCCTGCGCACCGCCAAGGACGCGATCGCCTGGCTGATCCTGATGAAGGAGGAGCTGGGCCGGCCCTGGCTGGAGCCGGAGCTGTTCCGCATCGGCGCCTCCTCGCTGCTCGCCGATGTCGAGCGCCAGATCGAGCATTTCGTCACCGGCCACTACTCGGCCGGCTTCCGCCACGCTTCCGCCTGAGGAGCCCGACCCATGCCCCGGATCGCGGAGATTCTCGACACCATGGAGTACGGCCCGGCGCCCGAGGACAGCGGCATCGCCCGCGACTGGCTGGCGCGGCACGGGGCGGGCTTCGGCCATTTCATCGACGGCAAATTCGTCGCCCCGGCCGAGGGCGGCCGCTTCGAGGTGCTGAACCCGGCCACCGGCAAGCCGCTGGCGCAGGTCGCCCAGGGCACCGCCAAGGATGTCGACGCCGCGGTCAAGGCCGCGCGCCGGGCCCAGAAGGGCTGGGCCGCGCTGCCAGGCCATGAGCGCGCCCGCCATCTCTATGCCCTGGCCCGCCATGTCCAGCGCCGGGAACGGCTCTTGTCCGTGATCGAGACCATGGACAACGGCAAGCCGATCCGCGAGAGCCGCGACATCGACATCCCGCTGGTCGCGCGGCACTTCTACCACCACGCCGGCTGGGCCTCCCTGGTCGAGACCGAGTTCCCCGGCTATCGCCCGGTCGGGGTCTGCGGCCAGATCATCCCCTGGAACTTCCCGCTGCTGATGCTGGCCTGGAAGGTGGCGCCGGCCCTGGCGGCCGGGAACACGGTGGTGCTGAAGCCGGCCGAGTTCACGCCGCTGACCGCGCTGCTCTTCGCCGAGATCGTGCAGGAGGCCGGGCTGCCGCCGGGCGTCTTGAACATCGTCACCGGCGACGGTGCCACCGGCGCTCTGATCGTCGAGCATGCCGATGTCGACAAGATCGCCTTCACCGGCTCGACCGAGGTCGGGCGGAAGATCCGCGAGGCGACGGCCGGCAGCGGCAAGAAGCTGTCGCTCGAGCTGGGCGGCAAGTCGCCCTTCATCGTCTTCGACGACGCCGATCTCGATGCCGCGGTCGAAGGCGTGGTGGATTCGATCTGGTTCAACCAGGGCCAGGTCTGCTGCGCCGGCTCGCGCCTGCTGGTGCAGGAGAGCGTGGCCGACCGCCTCTATGACAAGCTGAAGCGCCGCATGGCGACCCTCAGGGTCGGCGATCCGCTCGACAAATCGACCGACATGGGCCCGATCGTCGCCCAGGTGCAGCTCGACCGGATCAAGCATTACGTCGAGCTGGGCAAGAAGGAGGGCGCCGCCTGCTGGCAGGATTCGGCGTCGCTGCCCAAGGGCGGCCTCTACTTCCCGCCGACCCTGTTCACCGAAGCCGAGCCCGCCTCGACCATCGCGCAGGACGAGATCTTCGGCCCGGTGCTGTCGGCCTCGACCTTCCGCACCCCGGACGAGGCGGTCAGCCTGGCCAACGCCTCGCGCTACGGCCTGGCGTCCTCGGTGTGGTCCGAGACGGTGAACCAGGCGCTGCATGTCGCGGCGCGGCTGAAGGCCGGGGTGGTCTGGATCAACTGCGCCAACATGTTCGACGCCGCGGTCGGCTTCGGCGGCTATCGCGAGAGCGGCTTCGGCCGCGAGGGCGGGCGCGAGGGCCTGTTCGAATACCTGGTGCCGGGCTGGGAGAAGGATGCGCCGGCGCTGAGGCCGGTGGCCGCGGCGCCGCTGGCGGCGGTGCCGCTGGGCGGCGACCACGACCTGCCCTCGATCGACCGCACCGCCAAGCTCTATGTCGGCGGCAAGCAGGCCCGGCCGGATGGCGGCTACAGCACCAGCGTGCTCGACCCGAAGGGCCGGGCGCTGGGCCAGGTCGGCCTCGGCAACCGCAAGGATATCCGCAATGCGGTCGAGGCGGCGCACAAGGCCGCGGGCTGGAGCAGCCTGGCCGGGCACAACCGGGCCCAGGTGCTGTATTTCCTGGCCGAGAACCTCGCGGCCCGGTCCGACGAGTTCGCCCGCCGCCTGACGGCGATGACCGGCGCCACGGCCAAGGCCGCTTCGGCCGAGGTCGAGGCCGCGGTGCGGCGGATCTTCTTCTACGCCGGCTTTGCCGACAAATATGACGGCCAGGTGCATGACGCCCGCGCCCGCCAGGTGACGCTGGCGATGAACGAGCCCTGGGGTGTGATGGGCCTGCTGTGCCCGGACGAGGCGCCGCTGCTCGGCTTCGTCTCGCTGGCGGTGCCGGCGATCGCCATGGGCAACCGGGTAGTCGTGGTGCCGTCGCCGCGCCATCCGCTGGCGGCGACCGACCTGTACCAGGTGCTCGACACCTCCGACGTGCCGGACGGCGTGGTCAACATCGTCACCGGCGAGCGCGACGTGCTGGCGAAGACTTTGGCCGAGCATGACGACGTCGCCGCCCTCTGGTATGTCGGCCCGGCCGAAGGCGGCGCTCTGGTGGAGAAGGCCAGCGCCGGCAACCTCAAGGCCACCTGGACCAACCAGGGCCGCCGCCGCGACTGGCTGTCCGATGTGGAGGGGCAGGGGAGGGACTATCTGCGCCGCGCCACCCAGGTGAAGAACATCTGGCTGCCTTACGGGGAGTAGGGCGGTCGTCGCCACGGAGAGGCCGGCGCCGCCCCCTCACCCGAAATCGCTGCGCGATTTCGACCTCTCCCCAAGGAGAGGTATAGGGGCGCGGCTCCTATTTCCCTCCCCTCGGGGAGAGGGAGGGGCCCGTCGCGTTGGCGACGGGAGGGTGAGGGGGAGAGCCGGCCGGCGGTATCAGCACTATTCTGACGGAATCTAGCGGGCAAGGAGGGGCCAATGTCCGACACCTGGGCCATGCCGTCGGGCGTCCCCGACCTGCCGCTGGGCCATATCCATGTCTGGCGCCTGCGCACCGAGCGCGATCCGGCCGCCGGACTGGCTCTGCTGTCGGCGGAGGAGCGGCAGCGCGCCGACCGGTTCCGCACCGACCTGCTGCGGGCCCGCTACGTCGCCGCCCATGCGGCGCTGCGGCTGCTGCTCGGCCGCACGCTCGGCGTCCCGCCGGACCGGCTGCGCTTCCGCCAGAATTCCTGGGGCAAGCCGGAGCTGGCGGAGGGCGACCTGCACTTCAACCTCTCGCATAGCGGGCCCTGGGCCGTGGTGGCTCTGGCCCGGGGGATCGAGGTCGGCGTCGATGTCGAAACGGTGTCGCACCCGCCGCCGCTCGAGGTCGCCGGCATCGCCTATTCGGCGGCGGAGCGGGCGGTCCTGGCCGGCCTGTCCGGCCCGGCGCTGACCATGGCCTTTTACGCGGTCTGGACCCGCAAGGAGGCGCTGTCCAAGGGCATCGGCCGCGGCTTCTCCTTCGACTTCACCGGCTTCACCGTCAGCGCCGACCCGGCCGAGCGGACCAGCCGCCCGAAGCTGCCGCTGGGTCTGATCGGCGAGGCGGACTGGCACCTGCACGACCTGCCGCCGATCGAGGGCGCGGCGGCGGCCGTCGCCGTCCCGGCCGACGGCATCGGCGTCGTCCCATGGCGCTTCGAGCCGGGGCTGTGGGGGCTGTAGCCGCTATGCCGGGCCAATCGTCGATGGCGGCTTCACCGCCCGCTACCAACGAGCCCATCAAAAGATCGTCATTGCGAGCGCAGCGAAGCAATCCATCGGGCCGCAAGAGCGGAGGCATGGATTGCTTCGTCGGCTTCGCCTCCTCGCAATGACGGTTCATTTATGGAAGAGAGATGGAGCCTGATTGCGATCTCGTCGGTATGGGCCGGCTACCCGCCGCTCCCGCGATCGGCAATGATGGGACGGGCAGGAGGAGGCGCTTATGCTGGATCACGTCACCATCAGGGTCGGCGACTTCGAGCGCTCGAAGGCCTTCTACGACGCGCTGCTGGCGGCGCTCGGCATCGCCCGGCTCTACGCCGATGGCGAGAGCTTCGCCGGCTATGGCGTCGGCCGCCGGGCCTTCTTCTGGATCGGCCTGCATGACGGCGCCGTCACCGGCACCCATGTCGCCTTCGCCGCGCCGGACCGGGCGACGGTCGACCGCTTCCACGCGGCGGGGCTGGCCGCCGGCGGCCGCGACAACGGCGCGCCCGGGCTGCGGCCGCACTACCATCCCGACTATTACGGCGCCTTCCTGCTCGACCCCGACGGCCACAATGTCGAGGCGGTGTGCCGCGAGGCGCCCTGACCGGTCAGGTGGCGAGAAACCCACCATCCACCGGGACGATGGCGCCGTTCATCATCGCCGAGCCGTCGCCCAGCAGATACAGGATCACCTCGGCGACCTCCTCCGGCTGGGCGAAGCGGCCCAGCGGGATGCGGCCCAGCATCGGGCCGGATTTGGCCGGGTCACTCCAGGCCTTCACCGCCATCGGCGTCAGCGTCACCACCGGGTTGACGCTGTTGGTGCGGATGCCGTGCGGCCCCAGCTCCACCGCCATCACCCGGGTGATCTCGTCGAGCGCGCCCTTCGAGGCGCAATAGGCGGTGTGGTCCGGCAGGCCGATGGCCGAGGACACGCTCGACACGTTGACGATGGCGCCCTTCTGCCCCCGGCGGATCAGGTCGCGCGCCACCACCTGGGCCACGATCATCGGCGCCCGGGCGTTCACCGCCATGATCTGGTCGAAGCTCTCGACCGAGGTGTCGAGGAAGGATTCCAGCGTGGTGGTGCCGGCGCAGTTCACCAGGGCGTCGACCGGCAGCGCCTCGGCTGCCGCCCGCCGCGTCGCCTCGGCATCGCCGAGGTCGACGGCGATGGTGCGGCAGCCGGTCTCCTGCGCCAGGCTTGCCAGGTCATCCGGGCTGCGGGTGGCGGCGATCACCTCGGCGCCGCGCCGGTGCAGCATGATGGCCGTGGCCCGGCCGATGCCCTTGCCGGCGCCGGTCACCAGCACCCGCCGCCCGGCGAAATCCTGCCCGCCCATGCCGTCCTCCCTGTCTCGGCTCGCCATCCCTCCCTATATCAGGGTCGCAACGCCGGCGTCTCTCCGGACCGGCCCAAGGAGATCGAGCAATGCCCGAACCCTATCCCGTGACCCGCAGCGATGCCGAGTGGCGCCAGATCCTGACGCCGGAGCAGTACCAGGTGATGCGGCAGCACGGCACCGAGCGGCCGGGCAGCTGCGCCCTGCTGCACGAGCACCGGCCGGGTGCCTTCTGCTGCGCCGGCTGCGGCACCAGGCTGTTCGCATCGACGCTGAAATTCGAGAGCGGCACCGGCTGGCCCAGCTTCAACGACCCGGTGCCGGACTCGGTCGAGACCACGGTCGACCGCAGCTTCGGCATGACCCGCGTCGAGGTGCATTGCGCCACCTGCGGCAGCCATCTCGGCCATGTCTTCGAGGACGGCCCGCCGCCCACCGGACTGCGCTATTGCATCAACGGCGTGGCACTGGACTTCCAGCCGGAGTGAGGCTCGGCGGGCTTGCGAAGATGATCCCGCGCACCCGAAAATCGCACAATCCTGATAGGAACCGACAGGCCGTCTCCTCCCGTTATACGTGTATCGAAACGCGAGGAGACGGGCCATGGAACATCGTGAAGAGACGACCGCGCTGATTTCCGGCGACAAGGTGGCCGGGACCGAGGTCTACAACACCGCGGGGGACCATCTTGGCGAGATCCACGACGTGATGCTCGACAAGCGGTCCGGGCACGTCGCCTATGCCGTGATGTCGTTCGGCGGCTTCCTCGGCATCGGCGAGAAGTACCACCCGCTGCCCTGGTCGACGCTGGACTACGACACCAGCCAGGGCGGCTATGTGGTGAACCTGTCGCGCGAGCAGCTGGAAGGGGCGCCGGTCTATGCCGACGACACCCCGCCGCGCTGGAACCGCAAATACGAGCAGGACATCCACGACTATTACGGCGTCAGCCCGTACTGGACAGGACCGCTGCCGCGCTGACGGACGGCGAGGCCGCCATGCCGGAGCACGTCGTCGACGTGTTCGACGAGAATGGTACCCTGGTGACGAGCTACACCGTCATCCTGGCCGGCGACGCGCCGGACGAGGCGTATGAGTCCGAAGCTCTCCGCATGGCGGCCTTCGACGCGGCGGTGCCGGCCGACCGGCTCGCCGGGTTGACGGCGAAGGTCCGGTGGTAGCGGCGCGGTCTCGGCCCAAGGTCTAAGCCGCCGACCGCGGGACGAACGATCCCGTGGCGCCGTTGATCGGGGGACAACCTCACAGGAGGAACCACCATGACGTGGACTCTGATCGTCTCGACGGCGGGTTTTCTGGCGCTGGCCCCTCCGGTCCTGGCCGATTGCGCCAAGGAGATCGATCAGCTCGACGCCCAGTTCAAGCAGGCGGAGGCGCAGACCGGGCAGCCCGCGGCCACGCCTCACCAGACCCAGACGATGCAAGGGGCGCAGCCCCAGGAAGGCGCCGCCGGCGCCACCATGCCGAGCACCGGGAGCGCCCCCGATGCCGCGTCGAGCGAACATCAGCGCGAGGCGCTGAAGGGCGCCGGCGAGGCATCGCCGCAGGAGCAGTTCGCGACCCATCTGCAGGACGCCCGCCAGCTGGCGCAGAACGGCGACGAGCCCGGCTGCATGGCCAAGGTCGAAGCCGCCCGCAAGCTGCTCGGCACGCCCTGACGGGCTGCTCCTCCGGAGTGAGATCGAACCCGGACACTCGGGCAGGATCTAGTCGAACGTCTTCGACCTCTCCCGCAAGCGAGACCCCTTCATAACGCCTACCCCTCGCCGTCATTGCGAGGAGGCGAAGCCGACGAAGCAATCCAGGGGCCGGTTCGCACTGGCCCCTGGATTGCTTCGCTGCGCTCGCAATGACGGTTTCTAGAATTCTGAAGAGGTCCCGCCAGCGGGAGAGGCAACCCGATCCGACCTGACCTCATCCCGCAGAATCAGGTTCGGGCCTGCGGAGAATCCTTCTCCGCAGGCCCGAACCGATCTCGATCCCGGATCAGCAGCGACCGACGGTGCGGCAGCTCGTCAGGCCGCCGACGGCCGCGCCGCCGACACCGCCGATGATGGCGCCGGTCCCGACATTGCCGCCGGTGATCGCGGCCGTGCCGGCGCCAAGTCCTGCGCCGAGCGCGCCGCCCGACAGCGCCCGCGTACCGGGGTCACGGCCGCAAGCTGCGAGTGACAGTGCCGCGGCGAGGATGATCATGGCTGGCTTCAGCATTGCGATCTCCGAATCTGTTTCCCACCAGTCTTGCAAACGTGGAGGATCGCGCGACCGTTCCCCGCTCGCGCCGGCAAACGGAGCGGGTGTGGCATGAAAGCCTCAGAGACCGTTTGGAAATGCGCTGGCGTGAGTCGGCTGGCGGTGGTTTCGAGAACCGGCGCGCAGCGGACGTTTGGGTCCGTGAGCACCGGAAGCGCAGAAACCGCCGTCAGACGGCCGCGCCAGTAGCATTTACGGACGGTCTCTCACACCCCGATCGCGGCCTTGACCTTGGCGGCGGTCAGCGGCAGGTCGCGCAGCCGCCGGCCGGCGGCGTCGGCGATGCCGTTGGCCAGGGCGGCGCTGGCGGGGCCCTGGCCGGTCTCGCCGCAGCCCAGGAACGGCGCGCCCGGCCGGTCGACGATGCGGACCTCGACGCTGTCCGGCACCGCGTCGAAGCGCAGGATCGGATAGGTCGACCAGTCGACCGAGGTGATCCGGGCCTGGTCGAAGCCGACGCTCTCATACAGGGTCCAGCTCATCGACTGCAGCACCGCGCCCTCGATCTGGTTGCGCACCCCGTCGGGGTTGACCACCTGGCCGGTGTCGACCGCGGCGACGACGCGCGGCACGCGCACCGCGCCGGTCTCGCGCTCGACTGCGACCTCGACCGCCACGGCGCAATAGGCGGCCAGGTTCTTGTAGCGGGCGAAGGCGAAGCCGCGGCCATGCCCTGGTGCTGCCGGTTTTCCCCCGCTCCAGCCGAAGGCCTCGGCCGCGGCGGCGATGACGTCGCGGGCGCGCGGGTCGTCCAGGTGCTTCAGCCGGAACTCGACCGGGTCGGCGCCTGCGGCCAGCGCCAGCTCGTCCATGAAGCTCTCGATCGCGAACACGTTCATCTGCGCCCCGAGCGAGCGCAGGGCGGAGATGCGCAGCGGCATGTCCGGCAGGAAGTGATGCACCACCCGGGCGCTGGGCAGGGTGTAGAGCGGGATGGCGTTGCGGTCGCCGCCGCCCTCGGGCTGCGGCAGCGGCCGCGGCGCCGGCACCGGGAAGGGCTTGGCCAGGTGCCGCGCGGCCAGCAGGCTGCCGGCCGGGCCGGGGCGCATCGAATGGGTGTTGCTCCACACCCCGTAATCCCAGTCGGCGATGCGGCCGGCCTCGTCCAGCGTCGCCCGGGCCTCGGCCACCATCGCCGGGCCGTAGGGCTCCCAGGCGTGCTCCTGCTCGCGCATCCACTGCACCCGCACCGGACGGCCGGGCAGGGCGGCGGCCAGCAGCGCGGCGTCGGCCGCGGCGTCGTCGGCGCCGTTGTGGCCATAGCAGCCGGAGCCCGGGACATGGATGCAGCGCAGCTGCTCGATCGGCCGGCCCAGCATCTCCGCGATCGCCTTGCGGTCGGGATAGACGCCCTGGGTGTGGGTCCACACCGTCAGCAGCCCATCGGCCTCCAGCTGCGCCACGGCGCAGGATGGGCCGATCGACCCGTGCAGCAGATAGGGCCGGGTATAGCGGGCCTCCAGCGTCTGTCCGGGGCTGGATGGCGTGGCGCCGTACCGCTCGAGGATCGGGAAGTCCTTGGCCGGCAGCGCCAGCAGCGCCTCCGGCAGCCGGGCCTGATCCGGCAGCTTGGCGTCCTCCTGCCACTGCGCCGCGGCGGCCAGCAGCCGCATCGCCTTGACCGCCTGGAACTCCTGCTCGGCCACCACCGCCAGGAAATTGCCGTCGCGCACCACCTTGACCACCCCGGGCAGGGCCTCGACGGCGGTGCTGTCCAGCGCCGCCAGCCGGGCGCCATAGCTCGGCGGCCGCACGATCCGGCCGTGCAGCATGCCGGGCAGGCGCAGATCCTGCACATAGGCCTCGCCGCCGGTCACCTTGGCCGGGATGTCGATCCGCGGCAGCGGCTGGCCCATCACCCGGAAGGCGGCGGGGGCGGTCAGCCTCGACTCCGGCTGCGCCTGGACATGCAGCGACAGGCCGGCGGCCAGGGCGCCGTAGGAGCGGCGGTTGCCGTCCGGCGCCAGCACATTGCCGCCCTCGAGCCGCAGCTGGTCGGTGCCCATCTGCCGCGCCGCCTCGGCCAGCAGGATCTCGCGCATCTGGGCGGCGGCGTTGCGGATGGCGGTGCCGCTGTCCTGCATCGAATGGCTGCCGGCGGTGTAGCCCTCATTCGGGGTGCGGCCGGTGTCGGCGGTGACGACCGTCGGCGTCGCGAAGGAGAGGCCCAGCTCCTCCGCCGCGATCTGCTGCAGGGCGGTGGCGATGCCCTGGCCCAGCTCGGCCTTGCCGGTGAAGACGGTGACCGCGCCCTTGGGGTCGATCCGGATCCAGGAATCGAGGAAGGGCGCGTCCTCCAGGCTGCCGGGCAGGGCGGGCTGCGGCGCCGCCTGCTGCGCCAGGCCGGCGGGGGCGAGGGCGAAGCTGACCACCAGGCCGCCGGCGCCCTGCAGCACACTCCGGCGCGACAGGCCGGCGCTCACAGCACCGACTCCCGCGGCGCCGGGCCCTCGGCCGAAGCGCTGCGCATCTCCTGCGCGGCGCGGCGGATCGCGCGCAGGATCCGCATATGGGTGCCGCAGCGGCAGAGATGCGGCTGCAGCGCCTGCCGGATCTGGGCATCCGAAGGAGTCAGCGTCTTCCGCAGCAGAGCATGCGCCCGGATCATCATGCCGGGGATGCAGTAGCCGCACTGCGCCGCCTGCTCGGCGATGAAGGCGCGCTGCAGCGGCCCGGGCTCGTCCTCCGTGCCCAGCCCCTCCAGCGTCGTCACCTCCTTGTTCTCCGCCAGCAGCACCGGGACGACGCAGGAGAACGCGACCTCGCCGTCGACCAGCACGGCGCAGGAGCCGCACTGGCCCAGGCCGCAGCCATATTTGGCGGCGTTGAGCTCCAGCTCGCCGCGCAGCACGTACAGCAGCGGCGTGTCGGGATCGGCGGCGATGCTCTGCCGGCGGCCGTTGACCTTGATCTCGATCATGACCTCTCCCTAATGGCTTGCGGCCGCGACCTCGCCGTCCCGGGCGGCGCGGACCGCATCGTCCAGCCCGGTCCAGCCCGGCCGGTCGCTGAAGCGGCCGCGCAGATAGGCCAGCAGCGTCTCGAGCTGCCGGTCCGACAGGGCGGTGGCGAAGCCCGGCATGATCGGGCCGCGGGTGCCGCTCGCCGCCGGCACGCCGTGGCGGATGATGCGGATCAGATTGGCCGGGCTGTCGCCGCTGATGGCGGAGCTGAGCCGGAGGTCGAGGCCGCCGAAGGGCGAGGGGCGGCCGCTCTCATGGCAGGCGGCGCAGGTGCCGGCATAGATCGCGGCGCCGGGATCCGCGGCCGCGACGGCGGCGGCGATGGTCTGGCTGCCGGCCGATTGCGGCCGGGTGCCGGGACCGGCCGGGTCGGCGGTGGCCGCCGCCAGGGCGTCGCCGCGCTTGCGGGCCTCCGCATCCGGCAGCCCCATCACCGAGGCGACATAGGCGGCGATCGCCCGCACATCGTCTTCCGGCACCGCCGCCAGGCTGTCGGCCACGGGTCCCATCGGCCCCTGCGCCGTGCCGTGCTGCCCGTGCCAGCCGTCGCGGAGGTAGTGGAACAGCGAGTCCGCGGTCCAGGGCACCGGTGCCGGCGAGCCGCTGCCGATCGGCACGGCGTGCCAGCCCTCGGCATCGCCGCCGGCGAAGCGGCGGTCCTTCTCCTCGGCGCCGAACAGGTTGCGCGGCGTGTGGCAGGCGCCGCAATGGGCCAGCCCCTCGGCCAGATAGGCGCCGCGGTTCCACGCCGCGTCATGCGCCGGGTCGGGCGTGTACGGGCCGGGCTGCAGGAACAAGAGCTTCCAGCCGGCCAGCACGAAGCGCTGGTTCAGCGGGAAGGGCAGGTCGTTGGCCGGCGCCCGGACCTGCACCGGCTGGCGCGTCATGAGGAAGGCATAGAGCGCCTGGTTGTCCGCGTCGCTCACCAGGGTGAAGTGGTTGTAGGGGAAGGCCGGGTAGAGGTGCCGGCCGGCGCGGTCGACGCCCTCGCGCATCGCCCGCCCGAACGCTGCCTCCGACCAGCGGCCGATGCCGGTCTCCGCGTCGGGGGTGATGTTGGTGCTGGTGACGGTGCCGAAGGGCGTCGGCAGCGCCAGGCCGCCGGCGAAGGGCTTGCCGCCCGGGGCGGTGTGGCAGGTGCCGCAATTGCCGATCGCGGCCAGCTCGGCGCCCCTCTCGACCAGCGCCGGGTCGAAGCCCGCCGCCGCCGGCGGGTCGACCGGGTCGATCGCCGGCCGCCAGCCATAGGCGGCCAGCCCCGCCGCGCCGGCCACGATCAGCAGCAGCCCGACTCCCAGCGCGATGCCGCCGGCGCGCAGCAGCCCCATGGAGATCCGTCCCTTGCCCGCCGGCCGGTCCTCTCACGGGCCTTCAGCCGGCGCATTCCTGACCATCCCAATGCTCGGGCAAGATTTGCGTCCTGGCGAGGGGCGATTTGTCGCCGTTCAGTTCGTCTGCGCCGACACCAGCACCGGGTCGGTGCGATAGGAGTCCGGGAACAGGCGCTGCAGGGCCTCGACCTTCGGCAGGTCGTTGATCGCGATATACGGGCTGGTCGGGTGCAGCGTCAGGTAATCCTGGTGATAGCCCTCGGCCGGGAAGAAGGCGTGGCCGGGCTCGATCCTGGTGACGATCGGCGCGTCGAACGTCCCGGCCCGGTCCAACTGCTCGACATAGGCCTTGGCCAGCCGCGCCTGCTCCGCATCCGCCGGGAAGATCGCCGAGCGGTACTGGGTGCCGCGGTCCGGCCCCTGGCGGTTCAGCTGGGTCGGGTCATGCGCCACCGAGAAGTAGATCTGCAGGATGCGGCCATAGCTGATCTGGTGCGGGTCGTAGGTGATCTTCACCGATTCCGCATGGCCGGTGCCGCCGCCGCTGACCGTCTCGTATTGCGCCGTCCGGGCGTCGCCGCCGGCATAGCCGGAGACGGCGCTGGTCACGCCCTTGACGTGCTGGAACACGCCCTGCACGCCCCAGAAGCAGCCGCCGGCCAGCACCGCGGTCTCCGACGCCGCGCCGGCGCTCTCGTCGACCGCCGGCGGCGGCACCAGCCGGGCCTCCTCGGCGGAGGATTGGGTCACCGCCAGCCCGGCGGCGACCGCCAGCAGCGACAGGGCGCCGGCCAGGGCCGGCAGGGAAGGGAAGCGCTTGGTCACGATCCGGATCTCCCGTTCGGGCCCATCGGGGCCTCGACAGCCGGTTCGCCGAAGCCGGCCGCCGGGTTACAGAGGAAAGGGTTCTCCTGTAAGGAGAACGGCATGAGCGAGGGTTGGGGAAGATGTCGCCAGGGGGATGGGACGCGCTGAAGCAGTGGGGTGACGACGCGGCTCGGATCGAGCCGCTCACTGGCGGCGTTGCCAACGACGTGTGGAGCGTGCGCGTCCACGGGCGCCTCGCGGTCGGTCGTCTCGGCGCCAGGAGCGACGCCGATCTCGCCTGGGAGACCGGGCTCCTCCAGCACCTCGACCGCGAAGGCCTGACCGTACCGGTGCCGATCCCGACGGCGGCCGGCCGGCTGTTCGCGGACGGCCTGGTGGTGATGACCTATGTCGAGGGCGGGCCACCCGAGACGGCGGCCGACTGGCGCCGCGTCGCCGACACGCTGCGCCGGCTGCATCGGCTGACGCAGGGCTGGCCGCAACGCCCGGGCTGGCGATCGTCGACCGACCTGCTGCACGTCGAGACCGGGACGAGGATCGACCTCGCCGCGATGCCGCCCGAGGGCGTCGCCCGATGCCGGGCCGCGTGGGCGCGGCTCGCCGGACGTCGGACCTGCGTCGTCCACGGCGACAATAACCCCGGCAACATCCGCATGACCGCGGATCGGGTCGGGCTGATCGACTGGGACGAGTCGCATGTCGACGTCCCCGACCTCGACCTGGCGCTGCCCGACAACGCCGCCGGCCTCGACGGCGGTGCGCATGACATCGCCGCGCAGGCGTCGGCCGCATGGGAAGCCGCCGTCTGCTGGGGCGACGAGTATGCCATCAGGCGGCTTGCCGAAGTTCGGGCGGTCTGAGCGGCGGCAGCGACAGGCCGCACCAAATCCCGCCAGACTTGTCACTCTTACCGTCCCGGCGTCCGGCGCTAACTCTGTCTCCCGACCTGCCCAAGTCAAGCAAAGGAGAGCGGGACGATGACAAACGCCAAGCAAAACCACCCTGCCGCGCCCCGGATCGTCGATCGCGGCACCTTCCAGGCGGAGCTGGACGCCTTGCGGATCCGGGAGAAGGCTTATACGAGGGAAGGCGACGCCCTGGCGGCCGCCCGCCGGCGACTGCCCATGGTCGAGGTCGACGGCGCCACGCCGCTCACCGGCGGCCATGGCCCGGCGACGCTTCTGGATGCGTTCGAGGGGCGCCGGATCCTCATCGCCTACTACTTCATGTGGCACGCCGGCCGCCCGGCGGCGGAGCAGTGCGAGGGCTGCTCCCTCTACACGTCGCAGGTCCGCGAGCTGTCCTTCCTGCAGTCCCGCGACGTCACCTACGCCACGATCTGCCAGGGCCCGTATGAAGAGAGCGCCCGGTACCGCGACTTCATGGGCTGGACGATGCCCTGGTACGCGGCCGACCGGGGCGCGCTCGAGACGCTGCTGGTCGGGCGCCGGGTGGGCATGATGCACATCGTCTGCTACCTGCGGCAGGGATCCGATGTGTTCGAGACCTACTGGACGACGCAGCGCGGCGTCGAGGTGATGGGCAACAGCTACGCCCTGCTCGACCTCACGGTCTATGGGCGGCAGGAGCCGTGGGAGGATTCGCCGGCCGGCTGGCCGCGGTGGGACGGCGAGGATTTCTATCGCATCGGCGACCGTCCCATCGTGCAATGGCCCCGCGTCGAGGCCGGGCATTCCGATGACCTGACCGGCGGGCGGTGAATCGAAGGCGGCGCGGACGCGGCGGACTCACGACCGGGCGCCCGAGTGCGGCTGTTGGACGGCGCCCCTGGCCCATAAACTCCGCTGTCTCAGTCCAGGGGTGCAGTCCACCACCGGCATTTGGATGAGGATTGCGCGCCGGTATCTCAGGACACTAGTCACATTACGGCTCGTGTGCGCAGACTGAGTGCCGGATGGGCGCGGACAATCGGTCGATATCCGCCTTCCTCCGTTGCAACGGGTTCACGTCTGCGGAGTTCAAAAGATGTCGGAAAAGCTCTACCTTTTCAAAGGAGACCAGTACGTTCAGTGTGATGTCGCATCCAGGAGGGTCGACTATGGCTATCCCCGGAAAATTGGAGACGATTGGACAGGATTGTCTCATTACAATTGGTCGGCAAACGGCCACGATGTCCCGGTATTTTTACTTGACCGTAACGTTGTAGCCTCTCCATCCAAGGATCAATTTGTATGGTTTTACCTGAGAAATGAAGGATACTTGTGGCTAATACAATATGATCTAACCGATGATACCGCTGGATACATCAATAACGCGAGCCTTGAATACGAACCAATCGCGTCGCAGAGTTTTGTTGACAATATAAGTGCCGCTCGATATTTCGAAGACGACTTATATTTATTTTCCGAAAACCAATCGATGATTAAAAGATCGGGCAGCAATGTTCTGGAGAATGCGGTGTTCCAAAATACCGCCACCATGCCTCATCTTCCTGCCGGATATACGGATAATTTCGACGCCGTTGTGGAACTTGAAGGAAAAAACACGCTGTTTTTCAAAGGCGGTAATTGCTTTGTGTACAGTGCTGTACCTGAACCTCAGCCGATATCGTCTATGTGGATCGGAACCGACAAGATCGGCTTTGATAGAGACATCGATGCCGCTTGCGTACTTCCTGCGGAGAAGAGTTCGTACCTCAAATCCAACACTTAACCAAATCAGTTAAACGATCGGGCCGGAGGCGCGGCTCACCTGGCCGCGCCTCCACCGGCATCGGCCGCATCGGCACCGGAATTTCGGTGACACTGCACTTTTAGCGGGTTTTCGCCCGCGTCCGGCAGGAGCGGGGGGGGCGCGATCCGGACTCATCGGGGCCATCTGGTCCCATGGCACCGAATCTGGACTCAACGATTTCCTCCTTCTGGATCTACCCGGGCACGCGACCTTCCCGGATAGTTCTCCTATCGCGTCCGCCCCTGCCGGTCGGTCGCAGTTCGGAACTCGCATAGAGGGCTCATGTCCATGGCGGTTTTCAGCGTGCTCAACGGCACAGGCCTCGACGGCGACGGTATCCAGTTCGGATCGACCTTCTCCGCCATCTCGGCCTCGAACGTCGGCGGCTTTTTCATCCGCCCGACGGACGGCGCCTTCTTCTATCACGACGGCGGCACCCTCGACTTCGAGGGCACCGGCATGAACTACGGAACCAGCTTCTCCGGGACCCTGACCAGCCTGACATACACCACCCCCGCCGACGAGCCGCTCTTCTCCATCACCGGGCTCGACGTGCCGCTGGGCGAAATCGCCTCGGTCGTCGGTACCGATGTCGTCACCGACTTCGGGCCGGCGGTGCTGGGCACCATGTTCTCGGGCGATGACACCATCAGCGGGTCGACGATGGACGACGCGCTGATGGGCTTCAACGGCGACGACGCGCTCCATGGCGGGACCGGCGCCGATGTGCTCGCCGGCGGCGCCGGCGGCGACACCCTCGACGGCGGCGCGGGCATCGATACCGCCGACTACGGCACCTCGGCGTCCCGGGTGACGATCAACCTGCTCGCCCAGACCGCCGGGGACGGCGATGCCGCGGGCGACATCCTGACGAGCATCGAGAACCTCATCGGCTCGGCCTTCAACGATTCCCTCATCGGCGACGACGGGGCCAATGTCCTGATCGGCGGTGGCGGCAATGATGCGCTCAACGGCGGCTGGGGGAGCGATGCCCTCGACGGCGGCGCGGGCATCGATTGGGCCTACTACACCGACGCGGCCGGGGTGCAGGTCAACCTGGCGGCCGGCACCGGGCATGGCGAGCAAGCCGAAGGCGACACCCTGAGCGGTATCGAGAACATCTGGGCCTCCGAGTTCAACGACCAGTTGACCGGCGACGCCGGGGACAACGTGCTGTGGGGCGGTGGCGGCGCGGATGTCCTCGACGGCGGCGCGGGCACCGATTGGGCCTACTACACCCTCTCGGCCGCGGTGCAGGTGAACCTGGCGACCGGCACCGGCACGGGCGGCGAGGCCCAGGGCGACACCCTGACCGGGATCGAGAACCTCCGGGGCTCCGGATTCGGCGATATCCTGACCGGCGACGGCGGCGCCAATGCGCTGATCGGCGGCGACGGCAACGACATGCTCTATGGCGGCGCCGGCGTCGACGCCATCGATGGCGGCAACGGCATCGACGCGGCCGGCTACTTCGCTTCCGGCGCCGCGGTCACGGTGGACCTCGCGGCCGGCACCGGCATCGGCGGCGATGCCCAAGGCGACGTCCTGTCCAACATCGAGAATCTGGGCGGCAGCAAGTTCAACGACACCCTGTCCGGCAATGCCGGCGCCAACCAGATCAATGGCGGAGGCGGCGACGACACCGTTGCCGGGGCGGGCGGCAACGACACCCTCTATGGCGGCAACGGCACCGACCAGCTCAAGGGCGGCGACGGCTGGGACACGCTGCAGGGCGAGGCCGGCGACGATCAGCTGACCGGCGGCGCCGGCGGCGACATCCTGCGCGGCGGCGACGGTGCCGACCATCTGGCCGGCGGTGCCGACGACGACGTCGCCAGCTACTGGAGCAGCGCGGTGGGCGTGGTCATCAACCTCCAGACCGGGGTCAACACCGGCGGCGAGGCCCAGGGCGACACCATCGCCACCGACATCGAAATCATCCATGGCAGCAACCACGACGATGTCATGACCGGCAACGCCCTGGGCAACGCGCTGATCGGGTTCGACGGGGCCGACACCCTCAGCGGCGGCGGTGGCGGCGACGTGCTTCGGGGAGGCGGCGGCGCCGACACGCTGACCGGCGGCAGCGGCGCGGAGTATTTCAGCTACACCGCAGTATCCGACAGCACGGCCTCTGCCGCCGACACGATCCAGGACTTCCAGCCCGGGAACGATCTGCTGTCCTTGAGGATGATCGACGCCGACGGCAAATCGGCGAATGGCGACACGGCCTTCAGCTTCATCGGCACGGCCGGCTTCTCCGGCGCGGCCGGTGAGCTTCGTTACGAGATCGCCGGCGGCACCACGACGGTCTCGGCCGATGTGAACGGTGACAGCGCCGCCGACATCGTCATCCACCTCAATGGCGCAATCGCGCTGCAGGCCTCGGACTTCCTGCTGTGATCCATGCCGGCTCGGGTGCTCGCGCGCCCGGGCCCTGCTCGCGTGGTGCCCGGCCGGGCTTTCACCGCAATCCCGAGGATGCCCGTCACACCCATTTCATCGAGCTGTCATACCCGCCCCGCCGCAGCCCCTCGACGGCATAGCGCAGGGCGTCGACGGCGTGGTTGTCGCGGTCCTCCAGCTCGGACTGGATCTCGCCGGTCTTCGGATGGGTGCGATAGCTGTACAGCGCCAGCTCGTCGATCAGGTGGCGGCAGCGCGGATGCACCCGGATGTCGTGCGCCTTCAGGAACTCGACCCCCTCCTTCACCGATCCCGCCCCCTTGGTCGACCCGGTGATGCTGCCGAAGCCGTTGCGCTGCATGTAGCTGATGGTCTCCGGCCGCGAGCTGTCGGCGATGATCGGCCCCCGCCGCGACCCGGGAATGGCGTCGAACAGGTCCGGCGTGCGGTCGATCTCGCAGCCGACCTGATGGGCCTCGTGATCGACGAACAGCGTCCGGCCCTGCACGAAGCAGCGCACCAGCACCGTCGGGTCGCGGGCGAAGCCCCAATCGGCGCCGAACAGGAACCGCGCATCGGCCGGTGTCTCGAACGGCTCCACCGTCCAGTTCCTGAACACCCGGGCCTCGCTCAAGGTCTGATAGCCGCCGAGCCAGACATGCTGGTGCTTGTCCGGGTCGCGCGCCCGGTCCCACTCCATCTCGGCCTGCAGCACCGCCGGAAAATGCGGGTTGTCGGACCAGTTCACCCGCACCAGCGCGGCATCGGGCGGCGGCGGCCCGCCGCGGAACAGCGCGTCGACCGGGTCGCTCGCCTGGGTCGGGTTCCAGGTGAACCACAGCTCCGACCCCGGCTTGCGGATGGTCGGTCGCAGCAGGTCGAGGCTGCGGATCGACAGCGCCTGCGCTTCCTCGACCCAGGCGATGTCGTAGCCCTCCAGCGATTTGATGCTCTCGGCGGTGTGGTTCTGCATGCCCTGGAAGATGATCCGGCCGCCGCCGGGCCCGAGAATCCGGTCGGCCTGCACCCGGAAATGGCGGCCCAGGCCGAGCGCCTGGATCTTGTCCTCGATCAGCCGCTTGACCGACTGGTCGAGCGAGCGCTGCACCTCGCGGATGCACACCACCCGCAACGGCGCCGCCTCGACACAGCGCCGCACCAGCAGCTCGGCGAAGGCATGCGACTTGCCGGAGCCGCGGCCGCCATAGGCGCCCTTGTAGCGCGACGGCTGCAGCAGCGGCTCGAACACGGGCGCCAGATCGGACGGCGGCAGGATGATCGCCGCCTCGCCAGCCTCCGGGCGGCAGCGGAAGTCGCAATACGCCTGGTCCAGCCGCAGCAGGTCGGCCACGGTGCGACTGGTGCGACCGGCGCGGCCGGTGGCGGCGCCGGAAGCCAGCCGGGCCTCGGTCCTGTCGGTCAGCCGGCGCACCGGCTTCGACCCTCCCTGATGGCGCCGCCCGGCCACCACCGCGAAGCAGTGGATCAGGATCCAGGGCGGCATGTCCCGCATCCCGGCGTCGCCGAGACGCCGGCGGGCACAGGTCGCCGCCGCCCTGGCATGGCGGCGGAGCCGCCCGGCGAAGCCGGCCCGGCCCGGCTCGCTCCTCGTCACCTTCTTCCGCATCCCGACCTCTCATAAATAAGCCCGCCGCGGCTGGGCCGGGCGGGCACAACTGTCTGACTGTGCTTGAATTATGGTGCGGGATGCGGCATCGCGTCAAGAACGAAAAGAGAACATAAAGTCGGGGCGGTTGTCCGCAGGCGGCTCGGTGCGGACGATTGGTGGCCCCGCTGGCGTCTCTGAAGCAGACATTTCCGGCGATCCATTCTCGCCCGACAGCGGACAGGGCGCACAGAGGATCGTCATCCCTCGCGGGTCCAGCGGCCAGGGCGCGAGCGCCAGAGGAAGACCGTCCGCGGCGGCTTTGGGCGCGACCCGTTGGGTCAGGCTGACCGCGAAGGGCGGAAAGCGGCCACCCCGACGTTCGGCGAATGGTGTCCGTCGCCGACCGAGTCTGTGGCGCGGACTCCGCAACGGGACGATGCGGATGCAGTCGTTGACACTTCAAAATGACAAAGGCATTGACGGCCCAATGCCGCATCGGGATGGGGAACATCGTGGACGACGACCGCATGATCAGGAAGGTACTCGGCGAGAATATGATGGTCGCGACCGCTAGGATGTTCCTCATCTTGGGGGTGATTTCGGTCATCGGTGGCACTATCGCATGGCTTATCGGTCCTTAGGCGACACTGCCGTTCAGACTGAGGCCTCGCCATCGGCGCAGGTCGGCTTTGGGGTCGAATCGGGACGGGTCCGCTTTTCGGAGCCGAGGGCGATGGCCGGTCTCGGATGGTAGGCCGCCAGCTTGGCTGACCGAGAAGGGCGGAAAGCGGAAGTCTGATATCGGGCGCGGCACTGGAACCAAGTGAGCCACTCCGCTACAATCAAATGAATTTCCTCGCGGCCTGGCGGATCTCGCTTATTATCGACGATTAGGATGTAAATGCATGACGTTTCGCAATTATATCTTCGACGTGCTGATTAGGTCGACGGTCTGTTTTCTAGTTGGCTGCTCTCTAAGCATCATTGTGCTGATCTACTCGCTGCTCCAAGATGGCGATAGATATCGTTATGTCATAAGGCTTGTTCCATTGCCGGCCATCGCTGGAATAGCCGCGACATTGGGTGTAGTGGTTGTCCTTTCGCTATTCTATTTGTTCAAATCTAAGCGAGTGAAGCGCTGATCTATTGGCAGGCTCTTTAGTCCGCGTCGGCTCGGTGCGGACGATCGCCGGCCCGCCCGGCGCCCAGGAACCGGACAGTTCCTTATGGCCATATTGCCTGGCGGTGCAGCGCCATCCATACTGCGGCTCGAACGAGGAGCAACGTCGTGTCCTGCTCGCTGTTCCGATGCGGCGGGGCGATCGCTGCTCTGGCCGGCTGCGAGAGGGACCGGCGCATATGAATTTGGTCGATCTCTACCGTCTGATGCGCAATGCGCATATCCAGGCTCAGAGCATCGTCGATACCATTCCTGAGCCCCTGCTCGTTCTCGATAACAATCTGTGCGTCGAGGCCGTCAGCCGAAGCTTCTACGACACGTTTCAGGTCAGCGAGGAAGAGACCGTCGGCCGGCCGATCTATGAATTGGGCAACGGGCAGTGGGATATTCCCCGCAGCAGACCACGACCGAAGGCCGTTCCGCAGAGCAGTACCGTGACGATTTCCTCGGCAGGTTCAGATCCCTGGCGACGGCTCAGGACCTGGCGTTCGGAGGCGAGGGGGAGACAGGGCTGCGCAGCCTGGTCGAGCAGATGATCCTACCCTTTGTCGGCAAGGGGAAGGTCGTCATCGAAGCCGGACCGGCGGTGGGGCTCGCGCGCGCGCAGATCGTTCCGATCAGCCTGATCCTGCATGAGCTCGCCACCAACGCCCTGAAATATGGCGCGCTGTCGGCGCCTGAAGGCCGCGCGCAGATCGGCTGGCGCATGGAGCGGGACAGCGCGCCGCGCCTCGTGTTCGATGGCAGGAGCATGGCGGTCCTCCGGTGACGCCACCCGCCACGACCGGCTTCGGCACGCGGCTCATCGAATTCGCCGCATCGCGCGAACTTGGCGGGCGGGTGGAGCTCGACTACCTGCCGTCCGGTCTGACGGTGGAGATCCTGCTCCCGATACCGCGATCCGTTTGGGCCGCTCTCGTGGCGAAAACGATACTCATCGTCGAGGATGAGGTCCTCATCAGGAGGCCGACACAGGGGCGTGCAGCCCGGAACTGTGCGGCTGCTGCCCTGCCGCTTATCTGAGTGCTTTCACCAGAAGCACGTCGATACGGTCCAGAAGTCTTCGACTTGCGACAATCTGCTCGCGGGTGAGGGCGATCAGTTCCGCACTCGTCGCCGTTATTGTCTTCGATCGCGCGCACCTGCCACGGGACGCCCGCGCGCATGTCGCACTGCCTCGATGGCGGCCTCGACAGATCTTGGGAATCGATGAAGCTGGCTGTCGCGGTCGGGCATCGCATGCTCCTCGGCCGATCAGGCGGGAGCATGAACTCACGTGGCTACATGCGAGCAAATCTTTCGGTCGCCAACGCCCAGTGGGTCGTTGCTGACGATACCCCTAAGCTATGCCGGCCTGTTCGAACGTCAAGCCGCCGCTAAAGTCGACCGCGGTAGCGGAACCAGCCTGCAATGGTCGTTTCAGTTAACACATTGTGCAGTTGTATTATCGAATATCTTCGTTCATGGTATGTTCCATGAACAAGACGCAGACCGACTCAGCGACGAAGACCCCGCCCACTCCCGAGGAGGAGCGAGCGGCGGATCTGTGCGTGCTGTCGGAGCTGGTCGAGATCCAGATGTCGATCGCCCGGGCGACGCAGCAGGAGGCGCTGCAGGCGCCGCAGCCCGGCGTGGACTATTGCCAGCGGATCGCCACCGTCTCGCGCGCGGTGCGGCTGACCCTGCTGCTCAAGGCCAAGCTGTCCCAGCAGGCCAAGGAGAAGCGCAAGGCGGCGGCGCAGCGCGAGGCGGCGCAGGAGGACTGGCACGCGCTGCGGGTGAAGCTGGCGATGACCTCGGCGGTCTATGAGGTGTCCAAGGACGGCGACGAAGCCGACCGCCGCTGCGCCGAGATGGCCGAGCAGCTGGAACGGCCGGAGGTGGTGGAGCTGATCGAGGCCAGCCGGGCGGAGGTCGTGGTGGCGGCGTTGTGCCGGCGCTGGGGCTATCCGGTGCAGGCGGAGCGCTGGCTGGAGATGGCCGACGCGGCGATGGAGGATCTCGGCTTCCTGCCGGACGAGGACGGCGAGGACGACGAGGATCCGCCCAAGCCCCGCTCCGGTGCTCCTGGTCGAAAGCCCAGGCCGCCGGACACGGGATAACCGCGTAGGTTGGATTCGCAAGGCGAACCCAACCTGCTGCCGCGTCGCGGCCCCTGATCCTGTTGGGTTCGCGTGCCGCGAACCCAACCTACGAAACGAAACCGATTCCTTTTGCCTCTCCCGCCCTGTGGGAGAGGTCGGGTGTGCTTGCGCCTCCGGGTGAGGGCGTTTGTCGAGGCCGGGACCTCACTTCATGTCGCTCAAGACTTCAGCCGGTACCCGGTCCTGAAGATCCAGGCGACGACACCGAGGCAGATCGCCAGGAAGGCCAGGGTCATGCCCAGGCTGACGGCGATGTTGACGTCGGCGATGCCGTAGAAGCTCCAGCGGAAGCCGCTGATCAGGTAGACCACGGGGTTGAACAGCGCCACGGTCTGCCAGAAGGGCGGCAGCATCGCGATCGAGTAGAAGCTGCCGCCCAGGAAGGTCAGCGGCGTGATGATCAGCAGCGGGATCACCTGCAGCTTCTCGAACCCGTCGGCCCAGATGCCGATGATGAAGCCGAACAGGCTGAAGGTGACGGCCGTCAGCACCAGGAACAGCAGCATCCACAGCGGGTGAAGCACCTGCAGCGGCACGAACAGCCCGGCCGTGGCCAGGATGATGGCGCCGAGGATGATCGACTTGGTGGCGGCCGCCCCGACATAGGCGACGACGATCTCGAGATAGGAGACGGGGGCCGACAACAGCTCGTAGATCGTGCCGATGAATTTCGGGAAGTAGATGCCGATCGAGGCGTTGGAGATGCTCTGCGTCAGCAGCGACAGCATGATCAGCCCGGGCACGATGAAGGCGCCGTAGCTGACCCCGTGGATCTCCTCTATGCGCGAGCCGAGGGCCGAGCCGAAGACCACGAAGTACAGCGAGGTCGAGATCACTGGCGACAGGACGCTCTGCATCAGGGTGCGGCCGGTGCGCGCCATCTCGGACATGTAGATCGCGCGGATCGCGTAGAGGTTCATCGCCGTTCGCTCACCAAGCTGACGAAGATCTCCTCCAGCGAGCTCTGGCTCGTGCGGAGGTCCTTGAGCCGGATTCCGGCATCGGCGACGGCCTGCATCACCGCGGCGATGCCGGTGCGCTCGCCTTGCGAGTCGTAGGTGTAGACCAGCTCGCCGCCATCGGCCGACAGCGACAGCTGATGCGTGGCCAGCGTCTCGGGCAGGCTGTCCAGCGGGGCCTGCAGCTGCAAGGTCAGCTGCTTCTTGCCCAGCTTGCGCATCAGCTCGGCCTTGTCCTCGACCAGGATGATCTCGCCCTTGCGGATCACGCCGATCCGGTCGGCCATCTCCTCGGCCTCGTCGATGTAGTGGGTGGTCAGGATGATGGTCACGCCCTGGTCCCGCAGGCTGCGCACCAGCCGCCACATGTCCTGCCGCAGCTCGACATCCACCCCGGCGGTCGGCTCGTCGAGGAACAGGATCTGCGGCTCATGCGCCAGCGCCTTGGCGATCAGCACCCGGCGCTTCATGCCGCCGGACAGCGTCATGATCTTGCTGTCCTTCTTGTCCCACAGCGACAGGTCGCGCAGCACCTTCTCGATATGGGCCGGGTTCCTGGGCTTGCCGAACAGCCCGCGGCTGAAGCTGGCGGTGTCCCAGACGGTGGTGAAGGCGTCGGTCGTCAGCTCCTGCGGCACCAGCCCGATGCGGGACCGGGCGGCGCGGTAGTCGCCGACGATGTCGTGGCCGTCCACCGACACCGTCCCGCCGCCCGGCCGGACGATGCCGCAGACGATGTTGATCAGCGTGGTCTTGCCGGCGCCGTTGGGGCCGAGCAGGGCGAAGATCTCGCCGCGCCGGATCTCCAGGTCGACGCTCTTCAGCGCCTGGAAGCCGGAGGCATAGGTCTTCGACAGGTTCGAGACGGTGATGATCGGCAGCATGGCGGCGACCATAGCCGATGCCGGGGGTGATTCGATGCGGGTTTGTGCAGCCGATGGGCGCCGCCGTGCCGGCGGGCCGGCTCAGATTTGTGCCGACCCGCCGTCGACGAACAGCTCGCTGCCGGTGACATAGCTGCTGTCGTCCGAGGCGAGGAAGAGGGCGGCGGCCGCCGTTTCGCCCGGATCTCCGAGGCGGCCGAGCGGCGCCGCGGCTTCGGAGTGTCGGACGAATTCCTGCCGCTGCTCGTCGGTGGCGGCCAGGCCGTTCCATCCCGGCGTCAGGGTGGCTCCGGGCACCAGGACATTCACCCGGATCCGGCGCGGCGCGAGATCCTGGATCCAGCTCCGCGCGAAGTTGCGGATCGCGGCCTTGCTGGCGCTATAGACGCTCATCGCAGGCGCGCCGGTGACGCCGGTGGTGGAGCCCGTGAGGATGACCGAGGCACCGTCACTCAGCAGCGGCAGGGCCTTCTGCACCGTGAACAGCGTGCCCTTCACATTGCTGGCGAAGATCGAATCGTAATGGGCCTCGGTGACGTCCTGCAGGGGCAGGAACTCGCCGTGCCCGGCATTGGCGGCCAGGATGTCGATCCGGCCCGCCTCCCGGCCGACGATGGCATAAAGCCGGTCCAGGTCGGCGAGGTTGCCGACATCGCCCTGCACGCCGCGGGCGTTCGCGCCGACTTCCCGGACGGCAGCATCGAGCTGCGCCTGCCGCCGTCCGGTCATGAAGATTCGGGCGCCCTCCTGCGCGAAGCGCTTCGCGATCGCGAGGCCGATGCCGCTGTTCGCGCCGGTGACCACGGCGACCTTACCCTTGAGCCTGTCCATGTCTTTCCCTGATGGCTGGAGCCGAGCGATGCGCTCGAGCCGTGGAGATGGTTCGGCCCTTTCCATGGTGCTAGAACCTACCTGTTGGTAAGTATGGATCGATCATGGAACAGAGGCCGTTTTCCTGCGGGCTCGATGCGGTGCTGGCCGTGCTCGGCGGCAAATGGAAGCCGCTGGTGCTGTTTCACCTGAACGGTGGGCCGCGCCGCTTCGGGGAGCTGAGGCGGCTGGTCGCCGGGATCAGCGAAAAGGTGCTGATCCAGCAGTTGCGGGAGCTGACACAGGACGGGATCCTGGCCCGGACCGATCACCAAGAGGTTCCCCCGCGCGTCGAATACGCGATGACGGAGTTCGGGCAGTCCCTCGCCGCGACGCTGGTTCCGCTCTGCGCCTGGGGCGACGCGCACCGGGCGGAGATCGAGCGGATTCCCCGGCTTCAGCGGATGTCGGCATAGGCTTCGCTCAGCCGTCCGAGACGTCACCGGCGAGAGCCCGGGCGGGCGCCGCTCACCCCCCATTCCGCTCATCGCTGGTCACCACGCCGTCGACCAGATGGATCCGCCGGTCCATCCGCGCCGCCAGGTCGACGTCGTGGGTCACCGCCACCACGGTCTTGCCGCGCTCATGCACCAGCGCCGAGAGGATGGCGAAGACCTGCTCCGAGCTGTGGCTGTCGAGGCTGCCGGTCGGCTCGTCGGCCAGCAGCAGCGGCGGGTCGTTGGCGAGGGACCGGGCCACCGCCACGCGCTGGCGCTGGCCGCCGGACAGCTGGTCCGGCCGCTTGCCGCGATGGTCGGCGAGGCCGAGCGCGTCGAGCAGCGCGTCCGCCCGCTCGCGCATCTCCCGGGCGCCGAGGCGGCCCAGCCTGCGCATCGGGATCTCGACATTCTCGCGCGCCGTGAACTCCGGCAGCAGGAAGTGAAACTGGAAGACGAAGCCGATTGATTCCAGCCGCAGCCGGGCCCGGTCCCGCTCGCCCAGCGCCGATGCATCCTTGCCGGCGATCTGCAGCTCCCCGCCCGTCTGCCGGTCGAGCAGGCCGAGCAGGTAGAGCAGCGACGATTTGCCGGAGCCGGAGGGGCCGGTGACGGCGACCAGCTCGCGCTCGCCGATCGCCAGCGACACGTCCTTCACCAGCGTCACCGGCACCGTCTCCGGCAGCACCCGGGTCAGGCCCTTGGCCTCGATCAGGGCGCTCATGTCGCCCCCCGGATGATGTCGACCGGGTTCAGCTTGGCCGCCTGGCGGGCGGGCAGGTAGCCGGCGATGCCGGCGGCGGCCAGGGCGAAGCCTGCGGCGATCAGGTAGTGCCAGGGGCTCCAGGTCAGCGGCAGCTTGGTGATCTCGCGCCCCACCGTGCCGCCGGAGATGTGCAGCTCCACCTGCGACAGGCCGAAGCAGAGGGCGAAGCCCAGCAGCCAGCCGGCCAGCGACCCGGCGAGGCCGAGCGTCAGCCCCTCCAGCAGGAACAGCCGGCGCATGTCCCGCGCCTCGAAGCCGAGCGACTTCAGGATGGCGATGTCGCGCGCCTTCTCATGGGTGATGGTCGAGACGATGTTGAAGATGCCGAAGCCCGCCACCAGCAGGATGGCGCCGACCACCGTGTACATGATGATGTTGCGGATGACGAAGGCCTCCAGCAGGGATTCGTTCGCCTCCTGCCAGGCCACCGCCTTGTAGCCGATCAGCGCCTCGGCCCGCTTCGCCACCGCCGGCGCCGCGGCCGGATCATCGAGCTTCAGCCGGATCTCGTTGATGGCGTTGGGCCGCTCGCTCAGGATCTGGGCGATCTTCAGGAGGACATAGCCCTCGCCCTCGTCGCGGGCGGTGACGCCGGTGTGGAACAGGCCGACGATCTTGACCGCGCGGGTCTGGCCGGTGGCGGAAACCAGGGTGACGGTGGTGCCGAGATCGGCGCCCAGCCGCTTCGCCAGGCTGTCCCCGACCACGATGTTGTTGCCGCCGGCGATCAGCGAATCGAAGCTGCCCTGGCGGAAATCCTGGGCGATCGAGGAGACGCGCGCCTCCTGCCGCGGCTCGACGCCGAAGATGCTGATGCCGATGTCCTGCCCGGCATAGCGGACCACGCCCTGGGTCTTCAGGCTCTTCGACATCCGCCCCGGGATCCAGCCGCTCAGCGCCGCCACCGCGGCGGTCGGGTTGAGAATACCGCGCCGGTCGTCCCGCGGCCTGAGGCCGGCGATCGCCACCGCGTCGAACTCATCCTCGGCCGGCTGCCGCGCCGCCGTGCGCCGCTCGTCGGTGATCTGGACATGCGGCATGGTGTCGATCAGCTGGGCGACGAAATCATCCTCGCCGCCCTGCATCAGCGCCGCCATGGCGATCGAGAAGCCGACGCCCAGGGCGGTGCCCAGGATCGCGACCAGCGTCTGCCGGCCGCGGCCGATGATATGGGTGATGGCAAGGTCGAGCAGCAGCCGCATGGCTCAGCCCTCCGGCGCCACCCGGGCGCCGTCGGCCAGCGCCTCGGGGAAGGGGGTGATCACCCGGTCGCCCTCGGCCAGGCCGGACAGCACCTCGATGTCGCGGATGCCACGGATGCCGGCCGCGATGGTCCGGCGCCGGGCTCGGCTGTCGGCATCGACCGTGAAGACGGTATCGCCGTTCACCGCCTCGGCGGGCACCAGGAGGGCGTTGGGCACGGTGCGATTGACGATGTTGACGTCGACGGTCATGCCGATCCGCACCGGCGTGTCGTCCGGCAGGGCCAGGCGGACGCGATAGGTCTTGGCCACCGGATCGCCCTTCGGCGTGATGCTGTCGACCGTGGCCGGCAGCGCCTGGCCGGGGAAGGCGTCGGCGCGCAGCAGCGCCCGCTGCCCGACCATTACCTGGGGGATGTCCTCCTCGTTGACATCGGCGATGACCCAGAGCGGCTTCGGTTCGCCAACCCAGAACAGGATGGTGCCGGGGTCGACGATCTCGCCGACCTCGCCGTCCTTGCGCAGCACCAGGCCGCGCATCGGCGCGCGCAGCACGTAGTTCTCCAACTTGGCGGTCTGGCCGGCGATCATCGCGTCCAGCCGCGACAGCTCGCTGCGCGCCTGGTCCAGTGCCTGGACACTGGCGACATTGCGGCCGGCCAGGACCAACTGCCGGTCGTGCTCGGCCGCCGCCAGCTTCTGCCGAGCCTTCAGCTCGGACAGCGTCGCCTCGGCCTCGCGGCTGTCCAGCCGGGCCAGCTCGGCGCCGGGCTCGACCGGCTCGCCCTCGCAGTCGCACAGCGCCGTGATCCGCTCCTGGATCAGCGGCGTCACCTTGGCCCAGACACGCGGCTCGATCACGCCGGTGGCATAGACGATCTGCGCCGCCTCGCCACGCCTGGGCGCGACGGTCGCGACCGCGGCGGGGCGGCCGAACAGCCAGACGGCGGCGCCGGCGATCAGCGCCAGCACCAGGACGGCGGACAGGATGCGGACGGTCTTCAACTGCGGCTCCGAAAGCGGCGAGTCGGTGCGAATATATATACGAAACAGTATCGTTTCGATATATGATTCGGGAGCAGGCTTGGAGGGCTTGATGTGACGACAGCGGAAACCCGGGGAAAGCGGGCGCCCGGACGGCCGCGCAGCCGGGCGGCGGAGGAGGCGATTCTCAAGGCGGCGCTGGATCTTTTTCTGGACCATGGCGTCGAGGGCGCGAGCATCGAGCGCATCGCCAAACGGGCCGGGGTCGGCAAGACCACGATCTACCGGCGCTGGTCGTCCAAGGAGGAGCTGCTGGCCCAGGCAATGGGCCGGGTGCGCGAGAATGCCGAGCGCGACATCGGCGTCACCGACTTCCGCGACTTTGCCGAGATGCCGCTGGGCCCGACGCTGCGCCTGATGATGGAGGCCGGCGCCGAGTTCATGGCAGGCCCGGAGAACCGCAAGCTGCTGGCTCGGCTGATCGGTTCGGTGCAGAGCCATCCGCGGCTGATGGCGATCTATTGGGAGACCTATCTGCGGCCGCGTCGCGAGGCCTTCGGGGTGATGCTGGACCAGGCGAAGGCGCGTGGCGAGCTGCCGGCCTCGGCCGACACCGCCATGCTGCAGGACATGATGGGCGGCGCCATGCTGCACCGCCTGCTGATCGACCCGGCCCCGCCGACCGCGGAGGATCTGCGCGACTACCTCGCCCGGCTGCTGCAGCAGCTCGGGCTAGTCGATCCGGCAGGGGAATAGCGCCGACGGTCCTTGCTCGCGAGATGTTTCAAGCTTAAAGTATCTCGCAGGAGGGACGGCATGACGGCAGCTTCATCCCTGGGAGGGCGGCACGCCCTGGTGACCGGCGGCGGCAGCGGTATCGGAGCGGCGGTCGCGGCCGCCCTGACGGCGCGCGGCGCGGCGGTGACCGTGCTGGGCCGCACCGAATCCCGCCTGGCCGAAACCGTCGCCGCCGGCAAGGCCGGCGCCTATGCCGTCGCCGACGTGACGAAGCCGGAGCAACTGGAGGCCGCCGTCGCGCGGCTGGCCGCCGATCAAGGCCCAATCGACATCCTGGTCAACAATGCCGGGGCGGCGGAAAGCGCGCCCTTCGCCCGCACCGACCGGGCGCTGTGGGACCGGATGATCGGGCTCAATCTCGGCGCGGTGTACGAAACCACGAGGCTGGTGCTGCCGGGCATGGCCGAGCGCGGCTGGGGCCGGGTGATCAGCATCGCCAGCATCGCCGGGCTGACCGGCTATCCCTATGTCGCCGCCTATTGCGCCGCCAAGCATGGCGTCATCGGGCTGACCCGGGCGCTGGCCCGCGAATTCGCGACCAAGGGCGTCACCGTCAACGCCGTCTGCCCCGGCTACACCGACACCGAGCTGGTGCAGGGCGCCGTCGCCCGGATCGAGGGCAAGACCGGCCGCAGCCCGGACGAGATCCGGGCCGAGCTGATCCGTGGCAACCCGCAGGGCCGCCTGATCCAGCCGGAGGAGGTGGCCGCCGCCGTCGCCTGGCTGGCCGGGCCGGCGGCGGCGAGCGTCAACGGCGTCGCGCTGCCGGTCGCCGGCGGCGAAGTGATGTGAGGCCGGAATGAACCAGACCCCGATCGCCCCGCCGCTTTCCGCCTACCGGGCGCAGCACGTCCTGTGGTCGGTCGAGGGCAAGGTGGCCACGATCACGCTGAACCGGCCGGAGCGGAAGAACCCGCTGACCTTCGACAGCTATGCCGAGCTGGTGGCGATCTTCCGGGCGCTCGCCACGGATGCCGGCATCAAGACGGTGCTGGTGACCGGGGCCGGCGGCAATTTCTGCTCCGGCGGCGACGTGTTCGAGATCATCGCGCCGCTGCTCGACCGCGACATGGCCGGGCTTCTGGAGTTCACCCGCATGACCGGCGATCTGGTCAAGGCGATGCGCGCCTGCCCGCAGCCGATCGTGGCGGCGGTAGACGGCGTCTGCGCCGGGGCCGGGGCGATCCTGGCCATGGCGTCGGACCTGCGCCTCGGCACCGCGCGCAGCCGCACCGCCTTCCTGTTCACCCGCGTCGGCCTGGCGGGCTGCGATATGGGGGCCTGCGCGATCCTGCCCCGCATCATCGGCCAGGGCCGGGCGTCGGAGCTGCTGTACACCGGCCGCAGCATGGACGGGTCGGAGGCCGAGCGCTGGGGCTTCTTGAACCGGCTGGTCGAGCCCGAGGCGCTGCTGCCGGAGGCCACGGCGCTGGCCAAGTCGCTGGCCGACGGCCCGAGCTTCGCCCATGCCATGACCAAGCGGATGCTGCACCAGGAATGGGACATGGGCGTCGACCAGGCGATCGAGGCCGAGGCCCAGGCCCAGGCGGTGTGCATGCAGACCCGGGATTTCCGCCGCGCCTATGAGGCCTTCGCCGCCAAGTCCCGGCCGGTCTTCGAGGGGAACTGATGCCCGACCGCAGCTTCCTCGACTGGCCGTTCTTCGACGACCCCCACCGCAGCCTGGCGGCGGAGCTCGACGCCTGGGCCGGCGCCACCTTGCCCGGGCTGGTCGACCATCACGACGTCGACGGCTCCTGCCGCCGGCTGGTGGCGGCGCTGGGCCGGGACGGCTGGCTGCGCCACGCGGTGCCGGCCAGCCATGGCGGCGCGGCGGAACGGCTGGATGTCCGCAGCCTGTGCCTGATTCGCGAGACCCTGGCCCGGCATGACGGGCTCGCCGATTTCGCCTTCGCCATGCAGGGGCTGGGCACCGGCCCGGTCACCCTGTTCGGCACCGACGCGCTGAAGGACCGGATTCTGCCGCCGGTCCGTGACGGCCGCGCCATCGCCGCCTTCGCCTTGTCGGAGCCGGAGGCCGGGTCCGACGTTGCCGCCACGAGCACGATTGCGGTGCCGGACGGGCCGGATGCGGTGCGGATCGACGGCGAGAAGACCTTCATCTCCAATGGCGGCATCGCCGACCACTACGTCATCTTCGCCCGCACCGGCGAGGCGCCGGGCGCCCGCGGCCTCTCAGCCTTCCTGGTGCCGGCCGATGCACCCGGCCTGACGGTGGCGGAGCGCATCGAGGTGATCGCGCCGCACCCGCTGGCGACGCTACGCTTCGAGGGCTGCCGGGTGCCGCTGGGCGACCGCATCGGCGGGGCGGGGGAGGGGTTCAAGGTGGCGATGGCGACGCTGGACGTGTTCCGCTCCACCGTCGGCGCCGCGGCGCTGGGCTTCGCCCGCCGGGCGCTGGACGAGGCTCTGGGCCGCGCCCGCGGGCGGAAGATGTTCGGAGGGGCGCTGGGCGATCTGCAGCTCAGTCAGGCGGCCCTGGCCGAGATGGCGACCGAGATCGATGCCAGTGCCCTGCTGATCTACCGCGCCGCCTGGGCCAAGGACCGCGGCGCCGCCCGGGTCACGCGCGAAGCGGCGATGGCCAAGCTGCACGCGACCGAGGCGGCGCAGCGCGTGATCGACCGGGCGGTGCAGCTGTTCGGCGGCCTCGGCGTCACCCGCGGTGTCAAGGTCGAGGAGCTGTATCGCGAGATCCGCGCGCTGCGCATCTACGAGGGCGCCACCGAGGTCCAGAAGATCGTCATCGCCCGCCAGCTGCTGGCGGAAACCGAATGACGGCGTAAGAAACGGGAGAGGCGAGATGGAGACGAAGAGCGCGCATGTCGACAGCTTCGCCCGCGACAACCTTCCGCCGCGGGAGCAGTGGCCGGAGTTCCGCTTCACCCTGCCGGCGCTGCAGTATCCGGCGCGGCTGAACTGCGTCGTCGAGTTGCTGGACCGCCACGTCGCCGAGGGCCATGGCGGCCGGCCTTGCCTGATCGCGCCGGGCGTCGAATGGAGCTATGCCGAGCTGCACGACCGGGTGGATCGGATCGCCCAGGTGCTGGTGCGGGACGCCGGGCTGGTGCCGGGCGATCGGGTGCTGCTGCGCTCGGCCAACAACCCGATGATGGTCGCCAGCTACCTGGCGGCGCTGAAGGCTGGGGCGGTGGTGGTGGCCACCATGCCGCTGCTGCGCGCCAAGGAGCTGGCCTTCATGATCGAGAAGGCCCGGGTGCGCCTCGCCATCTGCGACGCCCGGCTGCTGCCGGACCTGGAGACGGCGCGGGCCCAGGCCCCGGTGCTGGAGCATATCGAGACCTTCGGTGGCGGCGCCGAGGCCGACCTCGAGGCCCGCATGGCGGCCGTGCCGGGCGGCTTCGCGGCGGTCGACACGGCAGCGGAGGACATCTGCCTGATCGGCTTCACCTCCGGCACCACCGGGGTGCCGAAGGGCACCATGCACAACCACCGCGACGTGCTGGCGATCTGTGACGCCTATTCCCGACAGGTGCTGCAGCCGAACGAGTCCGACCGGTTCATCGGCAGCCCGCCCCTGGCCTTCACCTTCGGACTGGGCGGGCTGGTGCTGTTCCCGATGCGGGCCGGCGCCTCCACCGTGCTGCTGGAGCGCGCGTCGCCGGCGGAGCTGCTGGACGGCATCGAGCGCTTCCGCCCGACCATCTGCTTCACCGCCCCCACCGCCTACCGCGCCATGCTGGCGCAGAAGCCGGGGCGGGATCTCTCCAGCCTGCGTCGCTGCGTCTCGGCCGGCGAGGCGCTGCCCGCCGCCACCTACGAGGCCTGGCGTGACGCCACCGGCATCGAGATCACCGAGGGCATCGGCGCCACCGAGATGCTGCACATCTTCATCGCCTCCCGCCCCGGCGCGGTGCGGCCGGGGTCGACCGGCACGGTGGTGCCCGGCTACGAGGCGAAGATCGTCGACGACGATTTCAACGAGTTGCCGGCGGGCGAGGCCGGGCGCCTCGCGGTGCGCGGCCCGACCGGCTGCCGCTACCTCGCCGATGACCGCCAGCGCGCCTATGTCCAGGACGGCTGGAACCTGACCGGCGACACCTACCGCCGCGACGCCGACGGCTACTTCTGGTACCAGGCGCGATCGGACGACATGATCGTCTCCTCCGGCTACAACATCGCCGGGCCGGAGGTGGAGAACGCGCTGATGACCCATCCGGCGGTGCAGGAATGCGGCGTGGTCGGGGTGCCGGACCCCGACCGCGGCCAGATCGTGAAGGCCTATGTCGTGCTGAAGCCCGGCCATGCGCCCGACGCCGCGACCCGCAAGGCGCTGCAGGACCATGTGAAAGCCGAGATCGCACCCTACAAATACCCCCGGGCAGTCGAGTTCCTGGAGAAGCTGCCGCGCACCGAGACCGGCAAGCTGCAGCGCTTCCAGCTGCGCCGCATGGCGACCGAAGCTCCGGCGAAGGCGTCATGAACGACACCCGCCTTGTGCCGCTGCCCGCCGCCGAACTGCCGGCCGCCGCCTTCACCGCCCGGCAGCCGATCCGGTTCGAGCACTGCGATCCCGCCGGCATCGTCTTCTTCGCCCGCTACTTCACCATGATGCAGAGCGCGGTGGAGGCGTGGTTCGAGGCGGAGCTGGGCCTTGACTATGCCGACATCATCCAGCGCCGCCGGGTCGGGCTCGGCTATGTCCGGGCCGAATGCGACTACCTGACGCCAGGGCGGCTGGGCGAGGTGCTCAGCCTGACCCTGCTGGTCGAGCGCGTCGGCCGCAGCTCGATCGGCCTGGCCTTCCACGGGCATCGGGACGGCGCCCCGGCCCTGATCGGCCGGCTGGTGCTGGTGACCACGGATATCAACGAGATGGCGTCGATCCCGATCCCGGAGGACGTCCGGGACGCGGTGGAGTCCTATCAGCGGAGATGCGCGACGTGACGATGATTGATCAGGCTCAGCCGGCCGCAGGCGGCCTGGTGACGCTGCAGCCCGAAGGCTGGCCGGCGCCGAAGGGCTATGCCAACGGCATGATGGGGCGCGGCCGGGTGGTCTTCGTCGGCGGCCAGATCGGCTGGGATTCCGAAGGCCGCTTCGCCGAGGGCATGGTCGGCCAGATCGCCCAGGCGCTGCGCAACATCCTGGCGGTGCTGGCCACGGCCGGCGCCGGCCCGCAGCACATCGCCCGGCTGACCTGGTACGTCACCGACATGGAGGCCTACCGCGCCAACCTCAAGCCGCTCGGCCGCGCCTATCGCGAGGTGATGGGCGCGCATTACCCGGCCATGGCGGTGATGCGGGTGGTCGAGCTGGTGGAGCGCGAGGCCTTGGTCGAAATCGAAGCCACTGCCATGCTGCCGGAGTGAGGCGATGACCGCCCCCCGCTACGACGACCCGGACTGGTGCGAGCGGGAGTACAACCCGCGGGTCACCGTCCCGGACATGGCCGCGGTCTTCGGCCGCTGGCTCGAGACCGCGGCGGCCACAAGGGCGCGGCTGCCGCACCATACCGGCATCGCCTATGGCACCGACCCGCGCGAGACGCTGGACATGTTCCCCGCCGGCCGGCCGCGCGGCGCCGTGGTGTTCATCCACGGCGGCTACTGGCGCGCCTCCTCCAAGGATGAGGTGTCCTGGGCGGCGGCGGCCCTGGTGCCCGCCGGCTTCACCACGGTGGTGCTGAACTACCCGCTATGCCCGCAGACCACGGTCGCCGGCATCGCCGAAAGCTGCCGCAAGGCGATTGCCTTCGCCTGGACCACCCTGCTGGGCGAGGCGGAGCGCAAATGCCTGATCGTCAGCGGCCATTCCGCCGGCGGCTATCTGACCGCGGCGATGCTGGCGACCGACTGGGCGACGCGCGGCCTGCCGGCGGCGCCCTTCGCCGGCGGCGTGTCGATCTCCGGCGTGTTCGACCTCCGGCCGCTCTTGCGCACCAGCATGAATGAGCTGATCCGCCTGACACCGGAGCAGGCCTCGGGCTGGAGCCTGCACGAGGCGCCGTCGCCACGGCATGGCGCGCCGCTGGAACTGCTGGTCGGCGGCGATGAGCCGGCGGAGTTCCACCGCCAGTCGGCTCTGATGGAAGCAGCATGGCCGCATCTGGCCCGTGCCACGATCGCGGTGCCGGGCAGGCACCATTTCGACGTCGTCGAGCAGATCGGTCAGCACGGCACCCCGGTGTTCGACGCGGTGATGCGGCTGGCGCGCTGAGGCGGATGGACCGCTCTCCCCCTCACCCTCCCGTCGCCTTCGGCGCCGGGCCCCTCCCTCTCCCCGAGGAGAGGGAATCCGGATCGCCGCGCCATCACCTCTCCTTGGGGAGAGGTCGAAATCGCGCAGCGATTTCGGGTGAGGGGGCCTTCCTCTCGATGCCGGAGGGCTCATGACCATCGACCGCGCCCAATGCGAGGCCCTCGACCTCGACGACCCGCTGCGATCCTGCCGCGACCGTTTCACCCTGCCGGACGGCGTGCTCTATCTCGACGGCAACTCGCTCGGCGCCCTGCCGCGCGGCGTGGCCGAGCGGGTCGGGGCGACGGTGGCGGAGGAGTGGGGGCAGGGCCTGATCCGGTCCTGGAACAGCGCCGGCTGGTACGCCTCGCCGCAGCGCGCCGGGGCGAAGACGGCGCGGCTGATCGGCGCCGCGGCGCATGAGGTCACGGTCACCGACGCGATCTCGATCAACCTGTTCAAGCTGCTGGTCGCCGCCTGCCGGATGCGGCCGGACCGCACCGTGATCGTGGCCGAGGCCGGCAACTTTCCTTCCGACCTCTATGTCGTCGACAGCGTCGCCCGGCTGATGGGCTGCACGGTCCGCCGCGTCCCGGCCGCGCAGGTGGCGGCGGCGGTCGATGGCGACACAGCGGTCGCCACTTTGTCCGAGGTCAATTTCAAGAGCGCCGAGCGCCAGGACATGGCGGCGGTGACCGCGGCCGCTCATGCCCGCGGCGCGCTGATCCTGTGGGACCTCGCCCATTCCAGCGGCGCCGTCGACGTCCAGCTGAACCAGGCCGGCGCCGATTTCGCCGTCGGCTGCGGCTACAAGTTCCTCAATGGCGGTCCCGGCGCGCCCGGCCATCTCTTCGTCGCCGAGCGCCACCTGGCGGCAGTCGACCAGCCGTTGACCGGCTGGTTCGGCCATGCCGAGCCTTTCGCCTTTACCGAGGACTTCGCCCGGGCCGAGGGTATCCGCCAGATGCTGTGCTCGACCCCGCCGATGCTGTCGATGGCGGCCTATGAGGCGGCGCTCGACGCCTATGACGGCGTCACCATGGACGCGGTCGAGGCCAAGGCGCGGGCCATGGGCGACCTGCTGGTCGCGCTGTTCGACGAAACGCTGGCGCCGCTTGGCTGCCGGCTGGAAAGCCCGCGCGACGGCGCCCGGCGCGGCAGCCATGTCTCGATCGGCCATGATCAGGGCTATGCGGTGATGCAGGCGCTGATCGCTTGCGGCGTGATCGGCGACTTCCGAGCACCGGATGTGATGCGCTTCGGCCTGACCCCGCTCTATCTCGGCTATGCCGACGTCTTCGACGCGGTGGCGGCGGTGGAGGACGTCATCACCAGCAGGGCCTTCGAGGCCCCGGAGTTCCAGCGGCGCCATGCGGTGACGTGAGCTGACACACCATGCTGACCCTGCTGCCATAACGGTGGCAGCAGGACCATGCGACAAGCTCCTGGCGGCCTGCGGGGCCGGCCACACAAGGAGACTGCGGTGAAGTTCGCATCGGTCAGGATCATAGCCGCCGACATCGACTCGATGGTGGCCTTCTACGAGATGGTCACGGGGATCAAGGCGCAATGGCTTGCGCCGGTCTTTGCCGAGATCGTCATGCCAGGAGCCACTCTGGCGATCGGCGCTGCCGAGACCGTCGCGCTCTGGCAGGAAGGCAGCGCCGCGCCGGCCGCCAATCGCAGCGTCGTCATCGAGCTGCAGGTCGAGGACATCCGGTCCGAATATGCCCGCCTCAAAGACAGCGTCGCCCTTGTGCATGAGCTGAAGACCATGCCGTGGGGCAATGCGACGTTTCAGGTCCGGGACCCGGAGGGCAATGCCGTGTCCCTCTATATGCCGGCATCGGACGAAGCAAAGCGCCGCTTCGCGTCACGGTCGCCATAGGTGCGGGTGAGGCGCCGCCGGCCCTTCCGCAAATGCCTACCCCTCCGGCGCCAGCCAGCCGCGGTAGCGGACGATCAGGCCAGTCCAAGGGAGGCGGATCTCGACATGGAAGCGGAACCGCCCGTCGGCCGCGGTCTCCCAGGCTTGGCCGCCCGGGGCCAGGGCCAGCGGCATCGGCAGGCCCAGCAGGCTCCAGCGCCGCACCACCAGGCGCAGCCGGTCACCGTCTAGCACCAGGGCCAGACCGACCCGCACCGGGCCGAAGCGCTCCTCCAGCAGCCCCTCGGAGCGGCCGCGTCCGGCCTGCTGGGTGCTGGAGAAGGACCGGCCGGCGAAGCGGCGCTGCCAGGTCTCGACGCCGTCCCGCACCCGGAAGGTCACCTCGACCGGTACGTCGTGCCCGCCCGCGGGGAAACCGATCACCGCCGCGACCAGCCGGGCCGTCAAGCCTGTACCGCGCTCGACCTCGGCCCGGCCGGCGACCCGTTTGTCGCCGGACAGGTCATGCATCGCCCGCACCGGCTCCGGCAGCGCTGCGAAGGCCTCGCCCAGCATGCGGCGATACAGCGGCTGCCGCGCCGTCGCTGCCGTCACCTCGCGGTCGCCATGGACGATCGCGCGCCCGGCGAACAGCGGCTGGTAATCCGCCAACTCCAGCGCCTCAGTGGCGGGCCGAGCCCCCGGCGCCGGGCGAGCGCCCCGTAGCCGGCGCAGGATCACCGCCGCCGCGGCCATGGACGGGATCAGCGGCCCGTCATCGCCCTCCGCCAGCATGTGCCAGGACCGCTCGACTGTTTGCCCTGCCGCGTCGCGGCCGCGGACGACCACGATCATGCCGCCGCGATGCTTGCCCCAGCGCAGCCGGTTGATGGCGGCGTGGAACAGCGGCGCCAGCGGCCGCAGGGTCGGGATCAGGCCGATCCGCACCAGCCGGGCCAGCGTGTTGAGGCCGCGATGCAGCATCGGCGGCACCGGGCCGGCGCCGATCCAGATTTCGCGCAGCCCCGGCCACAGCGCCGGCAGCAGCCGCAGGTCGGGCACGTCGACCAGGGAGAAGCGGGTGCTGCGCAGCGGCAGCCGCCCAGGCGGCGCGATGGTCCAGCGCCTAGCCTCGACCAGCGCCCGGCCCGTGGCGGCGGCACCGTTCCGCGTCAGCCGTACCTCCTGCCCGGCATAAGAGGCGATGGCGCGGATCACGTTCAGCCCGACCCCGGCATAGGGCGAGGGGGCGATGCCGCCCTCGATGGTGTCCACATGGCTCAGGCCGCGGGCGAGGTGCCGGACCACCGCCGCGGTCAGCACCGGGAAGCTGCTGACGCCCGACAGCACGGCGACACCGCGGGCTCGGGCGGTCTCGTCGAAGCAACTGATGCCTTCGACGAAATCGGCACCGTCGGCCAGGTCGAGATAGTGGGCACCGGCGGCGATGCAAGCGTCGACCACGTGGTATGGCGCCTCGCCATAGCCCTGGAACGGACCGGTGGCGTCGACCACGATATCCGCCGCGGCGGCAGCGATTTGGGTCATGTCGCCGTCGCGATCGAAGGCCAGCGGCACCGCCTCGGCCTGTCCGCCCAGCGCCCGGCAGAATGCCTCCGCCTTCGCCTGCGACCGGCCGGCGATCACCAGCATCAGCCGGGGCTCGTCGGCCAGCAGCTTGGCCAGCCGGCCGCCGAAGGTGCCGTATCCGCCCAGGATCAGGACCCGCAGCCGGCCATCGGTCATGTCAGGAAGCGGTCCTCCTGTCCCGGCACCGGCAGCATGCAGCTGTCGCTGCGGCCGAACAGGCGCAGGCGGTTGCGGGCCAGGAGGCCATACAGCTTCTCGCGCCAGCCGAAAGGCAGCACCAGCAGCGCCGCCACCAGCGACCAGGGGAAACCAAGGCCGAGCGCGGTGCGGATCACGCTCTCCGACTTCAGCCAGGCGACGCCGTCGGCCAGCAGGATGTTGGTCTCGTAATCCTCTGGGTCGAGCCCGTAATGGACATACAGCGCACGGCCGGTCCGGGACTGCGCCGGCAGCAGCCGGAACCGCTTCGCCGTGTCGTGCTTGAGGATGAACCGGGCCCAGCCGGAGCACAGGACGCAATGGCCGTCGAAGACGATCACCGGCCGGTCATCGGCGAAGGCCGGCACCGCCGGATCCTGCCGCCAGCTATAGGGTTCGCGCTTGATCATGCCGCTCCGGCCCGCTGCGTTGCTGCCGGATGGAAAGGCTAGGGCATCCGACGGGTGGGCGCGCTGCGACGGATTGTCGACGGATCGAAGCAGGACGCCCGGGACGGTATTTCCTTGATCCGAAGCGTCAGGCCGGGTCGACTGTCGGCAAAGCTGATCGGGAGGACCGCATGGCGACGTCGCTGGCCGATCATTTCCGCCAGATGGCCCGCAACAATGCCTGGGCCAATGCCCGGCTGCACGCCGCCTGCCTGCGGCTGACGCCGGAGGAGTTCGCGGCGTCGCGCACCGGCTTCTTTCCGTCGTTGCGCCGCACGCTGAACCACATCCTGATCGTCGACCGCTCCTACCTGGCCGATCTTAAGGGCACCGGTCGGACGTATCCGATCGATCCGATCCCCTGTCCCGACGCGGTCGACCTGGCCGCGGCCCAGGCCGAGACCGACCGCGGCCTGGTCCAGTTCTGCAACGAGCTCGACGCCGCCGGTGTCGACCGGGTGGTGCCGATCGACCGCCGCGACGGCGTCGCCTATCGAGAGACGGTCGGGGACATCCTCGCCCATCTGTTCCAGCATCAGATCCACCATCGCGGCCAGGCCCATGCCATGCTGTCGGGCACGCGGGTGGCGCCACCGCAGCTCGACGAATTCTTCCTCGCCTCTGATGCGCCGCGGCGGGACGCGGAGCTGAAGCGGCTGAAGCTGGAGACGTGATAGGCCGGATCAGGCGCTCCTGTCGCGCCCCAGCTGCGCCTCGACCAGCGCCTCGGCGGCCCAGGCGATAGCGCGGCCGGGGCCGTCGCGGCCGGGCAGGGTCTGGCTGATTGCATAGGCGCCCTCGACCAGCAGCACCAGCCCGTCGGCCAGCGCCTTCGGGTCGGGCGCGCCCAGCGCCTCGGCCAGGCGCAGCAGGCGCTGCCGCAGCTCGCGCTTGTTCGCCTCGGCCACCCGGCGGCCGGGGTGGTTCGGATCCGGGAACTCGGTGGCGTCGTTGGTGAAAGGACAGCCGCGATAATCCGGCGCGGTGGTGCGGTCGGCCAGGTGTTCCATCATCGCCCGCAGCTGCCCTCGCGGGTCGCCCTCGTGTTTGGCGAAGGCGCGGTCCCAGCGCCGCCAGTAATCGGCATTGCGGTCCTCAAGATAGGCCACCACCAGGTCGTCCTTCGACGGGAAGGCGCGGTATAGGCTGATCTTCGCCACACCTGCCTCCTTGGCGATGGCATCGACCCCGACCGCGCGGATGCCCTGGCGGTAGAACAGATCGTCGGCCGCCGCGAAGATCCGGTCGCGCGCCCGCTTCGGCGCGGTCTCCGGGACAGGGGTGATGTTCGTCTCGGTCATCGCGGAACCCTTGACATGTAACCGATCGGTTCGTACCTCTTCACGACCAACGAACCGATCGGTTACATCTGGGCCGGAGCGCGGCCTTTGTCCACCCCGGATCCGGAAAGGGATCGTTCATGACAGCCCTTGTCGCCCGCCTGGTGTCGGGCCGCACGCATTACGGCTGGATCGCCGCCGCGGTCGCCTTCTTCGTCCTGCTGGCCGCCGCGGGCGTCCGGGCGACGCCCAGCGTGCTGATCGTGCCGCTGGAGCAGTCCTTCGGCTGGAGCCGCGAGACCATCTCCTTCGCCATCGGCGTGAACATCTTCCTGTACGGCCTGATGGGGCCCTTCGCCGCGGCGGCGATGCAGCGCTTTGGCATCCGGCCGGTGATCATCTTCGCCCTGGCGCTGCTGGCCGCGGCCGTCTCCGCCTCGACCCTGGTCACCCAGGAATGGCAGCTGGTGCTGACCTGGGGCGTGCTGGTCGGCTTCGGCAGCGGCATCGCCGCGATGGTGTTCGGCGCCACCATCGTCAACCGCTGGTTCCAGGAGCGGCGCGGCCTGGTCATGGGCCTCCTGACCGCCAGCACCGCCACCGGGTCGCTGGTATTCCTGCCGATCCTGGCCGCGGTGGCGGAGAATTACGGCTGGCAGCCGGTGGCCTGGGTGGTCGCCATCGCCGTGGCCGCGATGATCCCGGTGGTGTTCCTGCTGCTGCCCGAGCGGCCGCAGGATATCGGCCTGTCGCGCCTGGGCGAAGCGCCAGGCGCCGCCCCGGCCGCGGCCACCGGCAACCCGATCCTCACCGCCTTCCGCATCCTCGGCCGCGCCTCGAAGAAGCGCGACTTCTGGCTGCTGGCCGGCAGCTTCTTCGTCTGCGGCCTGACCACCAACGGGCTGATCGGCACCCATCTGATCGCCGCCTGCATGGACCAGGGCATCCCGGCCACCACCGGCGCCGCGCTCCTGGCCGCCATGGGCATCTTCGACCTGATCGGCACCACCGCCTCGGGCTGGCTGTCCGACCGCTATTCCAGCCGCAAGCTGCTGTTCTGGTATTACGGGCTGCGCGGCCTGTCGCTGATCTACCTGCCCTTCTCCGGCTTCAGCTTCTACGGCCTGTCGGTCTTCGCCGTGTTCTACGGGCTCGACTGGATCGCCACCGTGCCGCCGACGCTGAAGCTGACCAACGACGCCTTCGGCAAGGACGATGCGCCGGTGGTGTTCGGCTGGATCGCCGCGTCGCACCAGGTCGGCGCCGCCACCGCCGCCTTCGGTGCCGGCGTGGTCCGCACCGCCATGTACGGCTATCTCCTGGCCTTCCTGGTCGCCGGGGTGATCTGCGTCGCCACCGCCTTCATGGTGCTGGCGATCGGTCGCGGCTCGCGCCCTGCCACCGGCCGGCTGGTCGAGGCCGCCGCCTGAGCCTGAACGCCGGGGCGGGGAAGCCCTGCCCCGGCGGTTCCGGGGGTGGTCATCGGCGCAACCGCGCGGCAGTCTCTCCGGCAACGAATCGAGTTCGGGGAGAGGTTTCATGGCCGACAACTGCGCCCAGGCGATCATCGACGCCTTCACCCGCAGCGGCGTCGACACCGCCTTCGGCATCCCCGGCGTGCACACGCTCGAGCTGTACCGCGCCCTCGGCCGCAACGGGCTGCGCCATGTCGCCGTGCGGCACGAGCAGGGCGCCGCCTTCATGGCCGACGGCCATGGCCGGGCCAGCGGCCGCCCGGCGATCTGCGTGCTGATCACCGGCCCCGGCCTGCTGAACGCCGCCACCGGCATCGGCCAGGCCTATTCCGACAGCGTGCCGATGGTGGTGCTGTCCACCGTCAACGCCCGTCCCGATCTCGGCCTCGGCCGCGGCGAGCTGCACGAGATGCGCAACCAGCGCCTGGCGATGGAGGGGCTGGTCGCCTCCGCCCTTACCGTGGTCGACCCGTCCCAGGCCCGTGCCGTGGCCGATCTCAGCCTGGCCCGGATGACCCTCGGCCGGCCGCGGCCGGTCTATATCGAGCTGCCGCTCGACATCGCCACCGCCGAGGCGCCGGCCGATGCCGGGGCGCTGCCGCCGCTGCCGCTGCCGGCCCCCAACCCGGCGGCGCTGGCCCAGGCGGCGGATCTGCTGCGCGGCGCCAAGCGGCCGCTGATCCTGCTCGGCGGCGGCGCGGTCGGGGCTGCCGCCGCCGCCCGACGCCTGGCCGAGAACCTGGGCGCGGTCGTCGCCTGCTCGATCGCCGGCAAGGGCATCGTGCCCGATGATCATCCGAATTCGATCGGCTCCCGCATCGGCACCGGCGAGGGCCAGCAGCTGATCGGCGAGGCCGATGTTGTGCTCGCCGTCGGCACCGAACTGGCGCTGAACGACCGCTGGTCGCCGCTGCGCCTGCCGGCCGCGCTGATCCGGGTCGACATCGACCCCGACGTGCTGGTGCGTGACCACCGCCCGGCGGTGCCGCTACTCTGCGACGCCGGGCTGGCGCTGGAGGGGCTGGCCGACGCGCTGTCCGATCTCAACGGCCGCGCCGTCTGGGCCGGCGACCTGGCGCCGGTGCGGCAGGCCGCCGATGTGGCGGAATTCGGCGACAAGCCCGGCCATCTGGCGTTTCTTGCCAAGCTGCGCGACGCGCTGCCGGATGATGCCGTGGTGGTCACCGACATGACCCAGATCGCCTATACCGGCAATGTCGTGTTTCCGGCGCGGCAGCCGCGCGGCTGGCTGCACCCGGTCGGCTTCGGCACGCTGGGCTACGCCCTGCCGGCGGCGATCGGGGCCAAGCTGGCGCGGCCGCAGGCGCAGGTGGTGGCCCTGGCCGGTGATTACGGGCTCGGCTTCACCTGCCAGGAGCTGGGGACGGCCGCCGATCTCGGCCTCGGCCTGCCGGTCGTGATCTGGAACAACCGCGGCCTGGGCCAGATCGCCTACGGCATGGACAAGGCCGGGATCGACCGGCTCGGCGTCGACATCGACCCGCCGGCCTTCGACGCCATGGCAGCGACCTATGGCTGCGGCTACGCCGCGGTCGACGACCCGCGCCACCTGCCGCAGCGCCTGGCCGCCGCCTTCGACGACAGCAAGCCGACCCTGATCGAGGTCGCGGCTGCATAAAACCGGAACCACCCTCCGTCGGAGGCCATTGCTCGGGAAGGCGGCCCGCGCTCCTGGCGGCCGTCCTCTGACGAGGGAGAGTGGCATGCCGGAACGTCTCGACGGACGCAGAATTGCCGTGCTCGTCGCCAACGGCTTCGAGCAGGTGGAGATGACCGAACCGGTCAAGGCCTTGAAGCGGGCCGGCGCCAAGGTCGAGATCGTCAGCCCGGAAGCCGCGCAGGTGACCGGGCACAAACATCTCGACAAGGGCGACAGCTTCCCGGTCGACGTGCCGCTCGATCAGGCGGCGTCCGAGCGCTATGACGGCCTGCTGATCCCGGGCGGCGTGCACAGCCCGGACCGGTTGCGCACCGACAAGAAGGCGCTCAGCTTCGTCCGGAGCTTCTTCGAAGCCGGCAAGCCGGTGGCCGCGATCTGCCACGGGCCGCAGCTGCTGATCAGCGCAGGGGTGGTCGAGGGCTGCGAGATGACCGGCTACAAGGCGATCCAGATCGATCTGCGCAACGCCGGCGCCACGGTCTATGACCGAGAGGTGGTGGTCGACCAGGGCGTGGTCACCAGCCGGTCGCCGGACGACATCCCGGCCTTCAACGAGAGGATGCTCGAGGAATTCGCCGAGGGCCAGCACAGCGACCGGCTGGCCAGCTGACCCTCAGCGCTGCCGCTCCCGGCGAATCGCGGCGAGGCGCGCGGCGACGTCGGGTACGGCCAGGGCCTCGCCGGCCGGCCGACGCAGTCGCCGGCGCCAGTTCGGATACTCGTCGATCGTGCCGGGCAGGTTCGGCTGGTGCTCCAGCCCCAGCGCGTCCTCCAGCGGCAGCAGCGCCAGCCGCGACGGGCTCCGGGCGACGAAGCGCAGCGCGGCGTCGACCACCGGACCGGTCTCCTCCGGCACCGGGCCGGCGCCGACCGCCTGCCACAGCCGGCCGCGATCGGCCTCGCGTTGCGCTATCTCCCCGCTGCCGCCATCGGCGTATTGGCCCAGCTCCGCGCGTGCCACGATGTCGGTGCCGCGCCACCAGCCGGCCACCGGCGGCAGGTCGTGGGTGGAGCTCATGGCCACGGCGCCGGCATCCCAGCGCTCGGCCGGCTTGAAGCCGTCGCCATCACGCTCGAACGGCAGCACCCGCATGCCCGCCACGGCATGATCGGCCAGTTTGTTGGCGAAGCCCCAGGGCAGGGTGCCCAGGTCCTCGCCGATCACCACGGCGCGGTGCCGGTGCGATTCCAGCGCCACCAGCCGCAGCAGATCCTCCACCGGATAGGTCAGGTAGGCGCCCTCCGTCGGCGCCATCCCGTCCGGCACCAGCCACAGCCGGGCCAGTCCCATGACATGGTCGATGCGGATACCGCCGGCATGCCGCAGCGTCGCCCGCAACGTGTCCAGGAAAGGCGCGAAGCCGGTCTCGACCACGGCCCGCGGCGAGATGGCGGCCAGCGTCCAGTTCTGCCCGTCGGCATTGAAGGCGTCGGGCGGCGACCCGATGCTGGCCCCGCCCAGCACGTCCGAAGGCCGGCTCCAGGCATGGCTGCCGGTGGCGTCCATACCGACCGCGAGATCGCCGATCAGGCCGATGCGCAGCCCGGCCGAGCGCGCCGCAGCCTGGGCAGCAGCGAAGGCGCGGTCGGCCAGCCATTGCAGGAACAGGTGGAAGCGGATCTCGCGGTCATGCCCCGCTGCGAACTCCGCCACCGCGGATCCGCCGGGATCGCGCAGAGCCGCTGGCCAGCGCCGCCAGTCGCGGTCGGCCGGATCGGCGGCCAGGCGGGCGGCCTGCAGCGCCTCGAACCGGGCATGGTCCAGCAGCAGGTCGCCGCCGGCCTGGACGAAGCCGGCGAAGTCTTCCGCCAAGCCGCCGCCCGCTGCGGCGTCGAAGCCGTCGAACAGGGCCCGGAACAGCGCCAGCTTGGCCCGCCCCGCCGTTGGCCAGTCGATCAGCGCCGCAGCCTCGCCCCGCCGCATCGCCTCGGCGACTCCGACCGTCCGCATCGCCGCGTCGACCCGGCCCTGGCCGAACAGCGCGGCCGGGTCGGCCAGCAGCGGGTTCAGAAACAGCCGGCTGGATGGGGAGTAGGGGCCGAAGCGCTCAGGCTCCGCCGTGAACAGGGCGTGGGTCGGGCTCAGCGCCAGCGCGTCGGCGCCGGCGCGGCCGGCCGCCCGGGCCAGCCCGGCGATGCCGCGGCTGTCGCCGATACCGCCGTCGCCCGGCCGGCGCAGGCCGTAGATCTGCGCCGCCAGCCCCCACATCCGGCCGCCGCGCGCCACCTCATCCAGGCTGAAGCAGCGCTGCGGCGCCACCGCCAGGGTGACCTCGCGGTCGCTCAGATGCAGCCGGTGGTAGCCAGGCCGGCCGATCGGCGCCAGCCAGCTGCGCCCGTCATCGCCGGGATAGACGGTGACGTCGATCCGCTCGCCGGAATCGAAGACCAGGGCGGCGGTGCCGGTGCCGGCCGCTGGGGGCAGGGGGATCGACTGGCCGGCCGTGCCGGTGACCAGCGGCGGCACCGAACTCGGGCCGCCGTCCCCGCCGATCAGCGCCAGCAGGCGCTCCAGCGTCTCCCGCGCCACGCTGCGGGCCTGGCCGGTGACGTCGATCCAGTCGGGCGCCATCCCGGCCCGCCGGGCCCGGTCGCGCAGGGCGTCGTCCGCGAAATCCAATGCAAAGCCTTCCGCTCGGTCCCGCCGGTCCGGCGGCACGGCTGTGATCATATGGAGCCGGATCTCGGATGGGAAAGGCTATGCCGGTGGAAAGGGGCCGCCGGAATCAAAATCCCGCGCCGGCAACGGCGCTTGGCGCCGTGCGAGGCACGGGATTGAAACTGTCGTCGCCGCCGGACAGCGGCGTAGGCGCTTGGCCGGCCGGATCAGGCCAGAGTCAGCGAGCGCGGCATCGCCACGCTACGGGTGCGGCGGCGCTCCACCACCACGGCGCTGCCGGTGTTCGACCGGATGGTCGAGGTGATGCGCAGGGTCGACTTCTTCGCCATCTCCGCCGCCTGGGCGTCGGCCGCGGCGCGAACCTCGTCCAGCGACTGGCCGCTCAGCTCGGCGGCGATCTGCAGCCGCTCCTCGTAGTCGGCGGTCAGGCCTTCGGCGGCGTACAGCGCGTCTTCCATCGTCGGCAGTTCGCGCTTGGTGACGTAGCGGACATTCTTGGCTGCAGGCATTGGATCGCTCCCGTAGACCTTCACCTGTTGATCCGGATCATTCGATCACGGCCTTGTGTCGGAAGGCCGGACAAATGCCCGTAAAATGTGGTGCAAAGTGGGCGAGGCCGCGTCCCCGATGGGGCTTTCCCGTCTCCCTGCACGCGATAAGTATGACCATATCATTTTGCGGTGCAACATAGATTTGCAGGAAATGCTGCGGTGCAATGCAGTGGCGGAAGGGCTCGTCTCGTTCCGTCGGAATTTGTCGACAAATTAAATACAGACGGTATCCTGGATCGGCCGCGAGCGGATCGGGCGGCGGAAACACAAGGGATGCAGGGCGATGGCGGGGCAGCGCTGGACCGGGGTCTACACGGCGATCACCACCAAGATGGATGCGCGGCAGGAGGTCGACCTGGCCGCGGTGCGCGCGGATGTCGCGTTCCAGATCGAGAACGGGGTCGACGGCATCATCTGCTGCGGCTCGATCGGCGAGGCCAGCACGCTCGTGGCCGACGAGAAGATGGCGATCGCCGGCGCGGTCAAGGAGGCGGCGGGCGGTCGCCCGGTGCTGCTGACCGTGGCCGAGGATTCGACCCGTGCCGCCGTGGCGCTGGCCGAACGGGCCGCGGCTGCCGGGATGGACGGGCTGATGCTGCTGCCGGCGATGCGCTACGTCTCCGACCGGCGCGAGACCATCCAGCATTTCCGCACCGTGGCGCGGGCGACCGGCCTGCCGATCATGGTCTACAACAACCCGCTCGCCTATTCGGTCGACATCACGCCGGAGATGTTCGCCGAGATGGCGGACGAGCCGAACTTCGTCGCGATCAAGGAATCCTCGGGCGATATCCGCCGCATCACCGACATCCTCAATGCGGTCGGCAACCGCTACGACATCTTCACCGGGGTCGACGACCTGGCGCTGGAAAGCCTGATGCTGGGGGCGGTCGGCTGGGTCGCCGGCCTGGTCTGCGCCTTCCCGCGCGAGACCGTGGCGATCCACAAGCTGGTCGCGGCCGGCCGGATCCCTGAGGCGCTCGAGATCTACCGCTGGTTCATGCCGCTGCTGCACCTCGACGTGTCGCTGCGCTTCGTCCAGAACGTCAAGCTGGCCGAGGCGATCGTGCGCGGCACCTCGACCGTGGTGCGCCAGCCGCGGCTGGAGCTGCAGGGGGCCGAGCGCGACCGGGTCGAGACCATCGTCCGCACCGCCCTGGCGAAGCGGCCGGACCTGGCGAAGTACGGATTCTAAGACTGGCAAGTCCATGAATTGATCGTCATTCCGCGCGCTGCGGCAAGACGTGCCGCAGCGCGCGCGGGGTCTCGCCACCCGCCAACTGCTCATGCCGCGGCTCGTCCATAAGAGGAAGTGGACCGGGCTGCCGATCGACCCCAAATCAAGAAGGTATAGACCGGGGTCCGATATCGGACGCCTGGCGATCTGGGAGACGCGGCTCATGACTGCGGCCCCTGTGTGCAGCAGAACGCGATTTGATCGCCTGGTCCGGCCTGCGTGTCACATGGGAGAGCAGCAATGAAACGCCCTGTGTCGACGCCCCAGAAACTGCAGCAGTCGATTGATCATCTGAAGGGAAGGCAGCTCGGGCTCGAGTTGATGCTGGCGGCCTTCGTGCGTTCTGTGGTGCCCGTCGAGGAGCACGGCGACATGGCGAACGGCCTTTCCGTCAACTGTCATTCGACGATCGACGGCGTCCTCGTCGCGATGCCGGATGGCACCGTCAAGCCCGGCTTCGTGGCAGCCGGCAATCCGTCCTTCCGAAGGATCGAGGACGCAGCTCGCGACGCCGTCGACGAGATCTGCATCCTCATCGCAGCCACTCACTTGCCCGAGGATCTCCGAAGCCGTACGAAGACGTGAGGGCCAGTGACGTCCCCGCTCCGGCCGACGACGTCGGTCGGATGATGGGCTCGCCGGTTTCAGGCGTGCTCGCCCTCCAGCACCAGCACATCCTCCCGGCCGAAGGTGACGGTGACCGGCTGGCCGCGCTCGGGCGGGGCCAGGCTGGGGCTGTTGAAGGTGTCGAGCGACACGGCGTTCTCCTGGAACCGGACGCGCACCCGCACCACCGCGCCGAGGAAGTTCACATCCTCGATCGTGCCCTGCATGCGGTTGCGGTCGGCGCAGCGGTCCTCGGTCGACCCGGCCAGGGCGATCGCCTCCGGCCGCAGCGCCACCGACCGGACCTCGCCGTCCCTGGCGTCGGTGACACCGCGGGCGGCGATGATGTCCTGGCCGTCGATCCGGATCCGCCCCCCGGCGGCGTCGACCACCTGGCCGCGCAGCATGTTCAGCGTGCCGACGAAGGAGGCGACGAAGCGGGTGCGTGGATAGTTGTAGATCTCGAACGGCGTGCCGACCTGCTCGGCATAGCCCTCGTTCATCACCACGATCCGGTCTGACATCGACAGGGCTTCTTCCTGATCGTGGGTGACGAAGATGGTGGTGATGCCCAGGTCGCGCTGCAGCGCCTTGATCTCGCTGCGCAATGACACCCGGATCTTGGCGTCGAGCGCCGACAGCGGCTCGTCCAGCAGCAGCACCTTCGGCTTGTTGGCCAGGGCCCGCGCCAGAGCGACGCGCTGCTGCTGCCCGCCGGACAGCTGGTAGGGGTAGCGGTCGGCGAGATGCGGCAGCTTGATCAGCTCCAGCATCTCCTTGACCCGCTGGGCGATCTCGGCGGCCGGCTTCTTCGCCACCTTGAGGCCGAAGGCGACGTTGTCCGCCACCGTCATGTTCGGGAACAGCGCATAGGCCTGGAACACCATACCGACATTGCGCTGGTTGGGCCGCAGGCGGGTGACGTCGCGGCCGTCGACGCGGATCGACCCGCCGGTCGGGGTCTCGAACCCGGCCACCATGCGCAAGGTGGTGGTCTTGCCGCAGCCGGACGGGCCGAGGAAGGAGATGAACTCGCCGCGCTTCACCGCCAGGTCGAAATCATGGACCACGGTGTTCTGGCCGTAGCTCTTGCGCAGGCCGCTGATCTCGAGGAAGTCCGTGTCCATCGCTTCACCTGCCTGCGGCGCGAATGTGGTCGAATGGGTCATCGTGTGGCCGCCGAGGAGCCGCGGCGGCCGCGGCCGAAGATCTGCAGCAGGCCCATGCAGGCCCAGGTGACGACGAAGGCGATGATCGCCAGCGCCGCCGGCTCATAGGCGCGGTTGGCGCCGACCAGCTGCAGATAGGGGCCGAAGGCCGGCCGGTTCAGCAGGCTGGCGAAGGTGAACTCGCCGATGACAATGGCGAAGGTCAGGAAGGCGCCGCTCAGCACCGCCGAGCGGACATTCGGCAGGATCACCCGGAACAGGATCCGGGCCCGACCGGCGCCCAGGCATTCGGCCGCCTCGGTCAGGGTGCGGACGTCGATCGCCTGCAGCCCGGTGTCGACCGCGCGATACATGTAGGGCAGGGCCAGAGTGACGTAGCCGAAGGTCAGCAGCAGGTCGGTGCCGCGCTCGCTGCCCAAGAGCGGCAGGATCGAGGAGGTGTTGAACAGCTGGATGTAGCCGAACACCAGCACGATCGCCGGGATCACCAGCGGCAGCAGGGTGATGAACTCGATCACCGGGCGCAGCCGCGGCAGGCGCAGCCGCACCCAATAGGCGGTCGGCACCACCAGCAGCACCCCGACCGCGATGGTCGCCAGCGCCAGCACGCAGGAATACATGAAGCTGGCCTGGAAGCCGGGGTCGGCCAGCACGATGCGATAGGCGTCGAAGCTGTATTCGCCGCGCCGCATGCGCAGCGAGAACTCCAGCGTGCCGAGCAGCGGCACGATGAAGTAAAGCGTGCCGATGATCAGGGCGATCCAGGCGCCGATGCGGTTCTGCTTCATCGCAGCCACCGCTCGCTGCGGGCGCGCAGGATCATGTAGAGACCGTTGGACAGGCCGGTGATCAGGATCATGCCGAGCGCCAGGGCGTAGCCGAGATTGGGGTTGTGCAGCACGTCGCCGCGGATCTGGGCGTAGAGCAGGATCGGCACGATGTTCAGCGAGCTGCCGGTCAGCGCATAGGCGGTGGCGATGGCGCCGAAGGCGTTGGCGAACAGGAGCAGCGTTGTGCCGACGATGCTGGGCCACAGGATCGGCAGCGCCACCATGCGCCAGTACTGGGCTGTGGAGGCGCCGAGGATGGCCGAGGCCTCGCGCCATTCCTTCTTCAGCCCGTCCAGCGCCGGCGCCAGGATCAGCACCATCAGCGGGATCTGGAAGTACAGATAGGTCAGCGTCAGGCCCCAGAAGCTGAGCAGGTTGAAGCCGGTCTGGTACAGCCGGAAGCCGAGCACGGGGCTGACGAAGGTGTCGAACAGGATCGTCACCAGGCCGAGCCGCCCGAGGGTGGAGATGAACGCGAAGGCCAGCGGCACGCCGGCGAAGTTCGAGGCGACGCCGCAGAAGGTCATCAGCGTCGGCCGGATCCAGCCCGGCAGCCCGCCCATCACCACGGCATAGGCCAGGAAGAAGCCGATCAGCGCGCCGAGCAGGGCGGAGGCGAGGCTGACCCGGATCGAGATCCAGTAGGCGTCGACGATCGACTGCTGGAACAGGTTGGTGATGTTGTCGAAGGTGAACGACCCGTCCGGCGTCTGGAAGCTGCCGACCAGCAGATAGACGGTCGGCAGCACCAGGAACAGAAGGGCGAACAGGAAGAAGGGCGCCACCCCGAGCCAGGCCCAGGAGAGCTTGCCGGGCTTGTCCGGCGCGGCGAGGGGGGCTGCGATCGAGGCCTGGGTCATCGGCGCCTGCTAGTGGAGACCTGCCGCGAGACGGGAAGACGCGAGAGGCCGCATCCTCCCCCGGCCCTAGCGTAGGGCAGGGGGCGGCGCGGCCTCAAGCGAAACGCTCGCTGTTACTTGACGTTGGCGCCGACCACGGAGTCCCACTGCTTGGTGATGATCTCCTTGGCCTTGTTCTGGTCGTCGAGGCTCGGGAAGATCGCCGCGGCGTAGGCCTCGGCCGGCGGCAGGGCCTTCAGCAGATCCTCGGGGATCTTCTTGGTGTCGGCCAGGTTCTGGAACCGGATCGGATGGCAATAGCCCTTCAGGTAGCCGATCTGGCCTTCATCCGAATACAGGTGCTCCATCCACAGCTTGGCGGCGTTCGGATGCGGCGCGAAGGCGCTGATCGCCTGGACATAGACGCCGGCGACGACGCCCGACTTCGGCACCACCACCGCGACCTCCGGATTGCCCTTCAGCGTGTCGCGGTCGCCGAGCGCGTTGTAGTCCCAGCGGATGATGATCGGGGTGGCGCCCTGGGCCAGCGGGGCGGCCTTGCCGATGGTCGGCACCAGATTGCCGGCCTTGTTCAGGTCGCCGAAGAACTTCAGCCCGGCCTCGGCGGCCTTGGCGGCGTCCTTCTCGGTCGACAGGCCGGCGGCCAGGACGGCCAGGATCGCCTGGTTCGATGTGCGCGGGTCGCCGGCAAGGGCGACGGAGTTGGCGTAGTCGGAGGCCAGCAGGTCCTTCCAGTCGGCCGGGATCTTGCTGACGATATCCTTGTTCACCTCGAAGGCCAGCACGCCGTAGTAGTCGCCGTACCAGTAGCCCTCCGGATCCTTGGCGCTGTCCGGGATCGTGTCCCAGGTCGACACCTTGTACGGCGCGATCAGGCCGTCGGCCTTGGCCGACGGGCCGAAGGACAGGCCGACATCGATCACGTCTGGAGCCTGGGGTCCTTTATTCCCTTTATTGGCCTTGATCGCCTCGACCTCGTCGCCCGAGCCGGCGTCCGGGTTCAGCTCGTTGACCTTCAGGCCGTACTTGGCCTTGAAGCTGTCGATGATGCCGCCGTAGCCGCACCAGTCATGGGGCAGGGCGATGGTGGTCAGCTCGCCCTCGGCCTTGGCCGCGGCGATCAGCTCGGCCGACGGTTCGGCCTTGGCGGCGGAGGCGGCGAGCGCCAGCGCCGAGATCGACAGCACGGATGTCCACATCGCCTTCATGTCAGAACCCCTGTTCATCTGTCTGTTTGGCGGATTTTAGGAAAATGTCAGAATCCGAAGTCCAGCGCCCGTTGAAATCCGGACTCCGGCGCGGACGCGGCGGGACTTTGTTGTGCGGCGCAGTCCTTGTCAAGGTGAATACAGATCGATAGCCCGGCCATGACATGGCGGCTGCCACACTATTGTAGTCTGACTGTAATAATAACGTCATGAAATCATGACGCCGTCAACGACTCCCTGCACGGGCCTGTGTCCGGCCTTAGGGTATAGAGTGACTCAAGGGCCAGCGGGAATCTGTTCCGGCTGCGGCATGAACCGTCGCGCTTCGGCCGAAGCGGGTCGGGGCCGGGCTTTCCCGGGCGGGCGGCGCTGGCTATGGTGCGGCCTTCGAGTCACTCAAGCGAGCGGGAACCGACCCATGGCAGGAAGCATCGAGGCGCGGCTGAAGGAGAAGGGCGTCACCCTTCCGAACGTCGCGGCGCCGGCGGCGAACTACGTCCCCGCCGTGATCTCGGGGACCATGCTCTACATCTCCGGCCAGGTGCCCTTCGTCGACGGCAAGATCAGCCACACCGGCAAGCTCGGCGCCGAGTTCAAGGTCGAGGACGGCTACGCCTGCGCCCGGATCTGCGCCATCAACATCCTGGCGGCGGCCAAGGCGGCGCTGGGCGGCGACCTCGACCGGGTGGTCCGGGTGGTGAAGCTGGGCGGCTTCGTCAACTCGACGCCGGACTTCACCGACCAGCCGAAGGTGGTCAACGGCGCCTCCGACCTGATGGCCGAGGCCTTCGGCGACGCCGGCAAGCACGCCCGCGCCGCCGTCGGCGTCGCCCAGCTGCCGCTCGGCTGCGCCGTCGAGGTCGAGGCGATCTTCGAGATCAGGTAAGGCGCCTCTTCCGGCAGGAAGGGCGATGGCCGAGCGCATCATCGAGAGCCTGGACAATCCGCGCGCCAGGCTGTGGGCGGCGCTGCTGGAGAGCCGCGGCCTGCGCAAGCATCGCCGCTTCCTGCTGGCCGGGCGCAAGACCGTGGGCGAGGCGCTGGCCCAGCACCCCGACCGGTTCGAATCGCTGCTGCTGCCGCCCGGCGCCGATGACCTCGCGGCGCCGCCCGGGCTGGAGCGGATCCGCCTCGGCCGCGCCCTGTTCGACCGGCTCGACGTCTCCGGCACCGGCCTGCCGATCCTGGTCGGGGTGGTGCCGGAGATGGCGGCGATCGACCTGACGCGGCCGCCCGAGGGGCTGGAGCTGGTCTGCGCCCTCGGCGACCCGAGCAATCTCGGCGCCCTCTTGCGCAGCGCCGCCGCCTTCGCCGTGTCGCGGGTCATCCTGCTGGCCGATGCGGCGCATCCGTTCCATCCGAAATGCCTGCGCGCGGCGTCGAACGCGCAATTCGCGCTGGAGCTGCGGCGCGGCCCGGCCTGGGCCGGGCTGGCGCAGGCGGCGGGGCCGCTGCTGGCGCTGGACGGGCAGGGCGAGGACCTGGCGGGCTTCGCCTGGCCGCGCGACCTGCGCCTGGTGCTGGGCGAGGAGGGGCTGGGCCTGCCGCCCGGGCTGGAGCTGCGCCGCCTGGCGATCCCGACCAGCGGCGCGGTCGAATCGCTCAACGCGACCGTCGCCGCCAGCTTGGCGCTGTACGGGCATTATCTGGCGATGCGGTCCGCGAAATAGGAAACGCCGGAGCCACCCCCTCACCCGAAATCGCTGCGCGATTTCGACCTCTCCCCAAGGAGAGGTGAATGGGCGCCGTCCTGGTTTCCCTCTCCTCGGGGAGAGGGAGGGGCCCGCCGCGTTGGCGGCGGGAGGGTGAGGGGGAGAGCCGCCGTCGACGGTCAGGCGACCGCGGCCGGCATCTCGTAGCGCACCGGCATTCCGTCGGCGCGGCCGATCAGGCCGCGGGCGCCGGCCAGGGCGCCCGGCACCAGCTCGAGGCCGAGCAGCCGGTCGTAGTCGACCGGGCCCGGCAGCATCAGGCCGAGGGTCAGGTCGCGACGGAAGCCGAAGCGACGGTAATACGGCTCGTCGCCGACCAGGATGACGCTGCGGTAGCCGAAGGCCGCCGCGCGCGACAGCCCGGCCCGCATCAGCCGCGAGCCGATGCCGCTGGACCGCAGCCCCTCGGTCACCGCCAGCGGGCCGAGCAGGATGGTCTCGCCGACGCCGTCGACATGGATCGGCCAGAAGCGCAGCGTGCCGACCAGCTCGCCATCCTCCAACGCCACCAGGCCCAGCTCGTTGTTCGGCCGCACCCCGTCGCGCAGCCGGTAGACGGTCTTGCCGAAGCGCCCCTCGCCGAAGCAATCGACGACAAGGCTCTCGATGGCGGCCGCGTGGCGCGGCCGCTCCCGCATGATGTCCATAGACCCGATCCCCACCCGTATGAGGTTCAGATGTAATAGGCCTTGAGGGGGGCGAAGCCGTTGAAGGCGACCGCCGAATAGGTCGTCGTGTAGGCGCCGGTGCCGTGGATCAGCACCTTGTCGCCGATCGCGAGCGAGACCGGCATCGGATAGGCCGTCTTCTCGTACAGCACGTCGGCGCTGTCGCAGGTCGGGCCGGCCAGGATCGCCGGCTCGGCCGCATCGCCGTCATGGATCGTCGAGATCGGGTAGCGGATCGCCTCGTCCATGGTCTCGGCCAGGCCGCCGAACTTGCCGATGTCGAGATACACCCAGCGGGTGTTGTCGTTCGCCGACTTGTTCGAGATCAGCACCACCTCGCTCTGGATCACCCCGGCATTGCCGACCATGCCGCGGCCCGGCTCGATGATGGTCTCGGGCAGGCGGTTGCCGAAATGGTTGCGCAGGCTGGCGTCGATGGCGCGGCCATAGGCCTCCGCCGTCGGCACTTCCTTCAGGTATTTGGTCGGGAAGCCGCCGCCGAGATTGACCATCTTCAGCTCGATGCCCTTGGCCGCCAGGTCGCGGAAGATGCCCGCGGCCGACTCCAGCGCCTGGTCCCAGGCTCCGGTGTTGCGCTGCTGCGACCCGACATGGAACGACACGCCATAGGGGTCGAGGCCGAGGCCCGGCGCCATCGCCAGCAGCTCGCGCGCCATGCTCGGCTCGCAGCCGAACTTGCGCGACAGCGGCCATTCGGCGCCCTCGCCCGAGGTCAGGATGCGGCAGAACACGCGGCTGCCCGGCGCGACCTCGGCGATCTTGCGCAACTCCGCCTCGCTGTCGAAGGCGAACAGGCGCACGCCCAGCGCATAGGCGGTGGCGATGTCGACCCGCTTCTTGATGGTGTTGCCGAAGGAGACGCGGTCCGGGGTGGCGCCGGCGGCCAGGGCGTCGCGGATCTCGACCACGCTGGCGGTGTCGAAGCACGAGCCCAGCGCGGCCAGCAGCGACAGGATCTCCGGCGCCGGGTTCGCCTTCACCGCGTAGAAGATGCGGCTGTCGGGCATGGCGGCGGCCAGCGCCTGGTAGTTGCCGGCGACCACGTCCAGGTCCAGCACGAGGCACGGGGTCTCGGGACGTCGCTCTTCCAGGAAGGAGGCAATCTTGGTGTTCATGGGGACTGATCCCTCACGGCAAGCCAGTTCAAACCAAACCGTTGCCTGAGGCGCCCGCCTCTGCTCACCGGCGACGAAACCCGGCGGCACATGCGGATCCGGATCGCAGAGACGGGAGCGCGGGACGACGCCAAGGGCGCCACCCGGTAAACCGTCCAGACAATCACGGAAGAGGAACCCTCTCCGCACCTGCAACCGAAAAACTTCTCTTCAACCCAGCCGGCCGAAGCCGGACAGACCGAGGAGACGCGTGACGTCGTTGCTGTGCCCTCCGGGTTCAAACCGGCGGGCCGGGGCACGTGCGAATACGTTCCGAGAGGTCAAATACGGTCGGGACCCCCCTGATGCAAGTGAAATTTTGTTGTTGGAAAATTTACCCCGTCACCGTGGTGCAACAGCCTCAGCCCATCTCTAAATTCCGCCTTATTCTGGCTTGATATTGCGGGATTCTCGCGAGATAAAGTCGACATTATGACGACCCGCTCTTCCGGCAAGCCTGCCCTGCGTGCCACAGGTGGCCGCTCCCGGACGAGCACGTCCGCCGGCAAGTCCCCGCCGCGCCGCCCCAAATCGACGGCCAAATCGACACCCAAGTCGACTCGGGGGCCCCGCAAGTCCTCCGGCCGCCGGCACTGGCTGTGGGGCGTGGCGAAATGGGGCGCGGTGCTGTCGATCTGGGGCGTGATCGCGCTCGGCGTCGTCGTCGCCTATTTCGCCTATGACCTGCCCGACATCCGCCAGGTGGCGATGCCGGAGCGGCGGACGGCGATCACCGTGGTCGCCGATGATGGCGGCCAGATCGCCCGCTACGGCGACATGACCGGCGACATGGTCCAGGCCTCGGCCCTGCCGAAGCACCTGACCGAGGCGGTGCTGGCGATCGAGGACCGCCGCTTCTACAGCCATTACGGCATCGACCCGATCGGCGTGGCCCGGGCGCTGTGGGTGAACTACCGGGCCGGCCGGGCGGTGCAGGGCGGGTCGACCATCACCCAGCAGGCGGCCAAGAACCTGTTCCTGACGCCGGAGCGCACGGTCCGCCGCAAGATCCAGGAGGCGATCCTGGCGGTGTGGCTGGAGATGAACTTCTCCAAGGACCAGATCCTCACCGCCTATCTCAACCGGGTCTATTTCGGCTCCGGCACCTACGGCATCGACGCCGCCGCCCGCGCCTATTTCGGCGTGCCGGCCCAGGATGTGAACCTGGAGCAGGCGGCGATGCTGGCCGGCCTCTTGAAGGCGCCGTCGCGCTACGCGCCGGACCGCAACCCCGAGGCGGCGCGGCAGCGGGCCGATGTGGTGCTGGGGGCGATGGTGGATGCCGACTTCATCACCGACAAGGAGCGGGCGGCCGCCGCCGACCAGCCGCCGGTGCCGCCGCGCCGGCCGGGCGGCGGCTCGGGCAGCCGCTACTTCGCCGACTGGGTCGCCGACCAGGTGCCGGATTTCGTCAACACCGCGGCCCCGGCGCTCAGGGTCGAGACCACGCTGGTGCCGTCGCTGCAGCGCGCCGCCGAGAGCATCGTCGACGCCCGCATGGCGGAAGATGGCGGCAAGGTCGGCGCCAGCCAGGCGGCGCTGGTGGCGATGCGGCCGGACGGCGCGGTGGTCGCCATGGTCGGCGGCCGCGGCTACAGCCAGAGCCAGTTCAACCGCGCGGTGACGGCGCAGCGCCAGCCCGGCTCCTCGTTCAAGATGTTCGCCTATCTGTCAGCGGTGGAGCAGGGGCTGACGCCGGACAGCCTGGTGCTGGACGCGCCGATCACGATCAAGAACTGGTCGCCCGGCAACTATGACGGCAAGTTCCATGGCGAGGTGACGGCGCGCGAGGCGCTGGCCAAGTCCTACAACACCGCCGCGGTGCGCATGCTGCAGCGCGCCGGCATCAACCGGACGATCGAGCTGGCCCGCCGCCTCGGCATCGCCTCGCCGCTGCGGCCGGAGCTGTCGCTGGCGCTGGGCACCAGCGAGGTCAACCTGCTGGAGCTGACCGCGGCCTATGCCGCCCTGGCCAACCAGGGCAACGGCGTCTGGCCCTATGGCGTCGAGCGCATCGGTCCGCCGGGCGAGGCGGCGCTGTACACCCGCTTCGGCGGCGGCCCGGGCGAGGCGGTGCTGCCCTGGCATGTCGAGGCGATGAACCGGATGCTGGGGGCGACCATGACCATCGGCACCGGCCGCAGCGCCCGGCTGGACGACCGTCCCTCGGCCGGCAAGAGCGGCACGAGTCAAGGATACCGCGACGCCTGGTTCATCGGCTTCACCGCCGATTACGTGGTGGGCGTCTGGGTCGGCAATGACGACGGCACGCCGATGGACAAGGTGACCGGCGGCAGCCTGCCGGCGAAGATCTGGCACGATTTCATGGTCGAGGCCGAGCGCGGCAAGCCGGCCCGGCCGCTGCTGGGCGTCGACGGTTCGCTGCCGGCCGCGGTGGCGACGGCGGGAGGGGGCGGCGGGGCCGTTCCGGCTCCGGCTGCGATCGCCCCGACCGTCACGCCTTCGGGCGCGCCGAAGCTGCTGGTGCCGCCGACGGCGGTCACGGCCCCGACGGTGCAGCCGGCGAAGCAGGAGCTGGACCAGGGCGGGCTGGAGGGCCTGCTGGGCCGGCTGGGGAACGGGTGAGGGGTTTCGGCACGGCTTCGCAGACATAGCCGGGCGCGCGTTGTTGGATGACGGGGCACTTGGTTTTCGGACGGCGCCTCGCCCGCCAGCGATGGTCCGGAAGGGGGGCGGTCCTTTGGGCAGCGCTCTGGATGCGTCTCATCTGCGCCATTAGCGGACGTCCGGGCGGCCGCTCCGAACCGGACATCGTTAAGACCCGCAGATCCCTTTCACTTGCGGTCAGCTCGGGCCTCAGCGCGCGCCGGAAAGCGGCCGCCACAGCTGGCTTTGCGAAGCGGACACAACCGCGACCGATCCTAAAGCGACTGCCTTGGCAAGGCTCCGAAAGGGCTCTCTATCTCGACCGGAACAACTCCGGCAGCATCGGCCGGGCGATCCAGCGAGCGCGGCCATATGTTAGGATCTCATTCCTTGTCCTGGTTCGCCACGGCGAACGTGGGTGTGAGCGTCCTTCTCGGCGACGCGGCGGACAGCCCGATCACGCGGAGCCACGTGCCGCCGTCGGTCGGGCCGGTGGTCGGCTACCGGTTCTGAGGCCGGCCTGCGCAGCCGGGTCGCCCCGGATTGCGGCCGGGCGCCCGAACCCGGCAGGAAAGGCATGCTGCCGCCGCAAGGCGAGACGCACCGCGTCCTCCTATTGCCCTGGGATACTGACCGTAAACCCACGGAAACTCTTCTTTGCGACAACCTGGTCCTTGCACTTCTTCTCCTCCACCTGCCGGCCGCCGTCGTCGCTCAGGATCTCGACGCCATTTGTCCCGGGAATGGCGAACAGCGCCTCGGGATGCGTGTCGGCGAAGTCGATGCCCGGGATCTCGATCGGATCGCCTCCATTGCCTGACCACCGATAGAGCCCGAAGCTCCCGTTGTCGTCGGTCGGCCCCGCCACGATGAGATAGCTGTCGCCCACCCGCTCGAGACTGCGAATTCCGCGACCATCCAGCTCGAGTTCGAGCGGCGGCCCGAAGGTTGGGGCCTTATTGGCCTTACTACTGACGACCTCAGCGGGGTTGATCAGCGGTATCACCAGCGCCTTGCCATTGATGAGGGGGTTGCGGAAGCCGATCAGGAGCCCGTGATCGGGTGTCGACGCAAGCCCCTCGATGTTGAGCCCTCCAGGCTCCTCGGGCTTCAGTCCAGCAGCAGCGGCAAGGTTGTAGACCTTGAGCTGGGAGGCATCTCTCAGCGCGTCGAGCAGATTTGTCACAGGCTTCTCGACCGGGATGACCGAGGTATCGCTGCCGGTTCCCACCACTTCGGTCGCAAAGAAGCGATACCGGCGATTCTGGACTTCACCGTCGGAGTTCCGGCCGTGGGACGAGATCCAGTAGATACGCTTGCCGATTTTGGCCGCTCCTTCGAGATCCGACTCCTTGCCCGCTTTGGTGCCGAGGAAGTCGGCAAGGGCGACACCGCTGCCGATGGGCTCTCGCATGTTGCGATTGTAGATCCGCAGCACATTCAGCTCATCGTCAGCGACGACGAAGCGATCCCCGTCCAGCGCGACCGCAGCGGAGGCGTCGCAGAGTCCGTCATAGTCGCGCACCGTCGGCTCAGCCAAGGCCGAGACGCTGGGGACCGCAACCGAAAGGAACGCTCCCCCGACAAGGCATCTCACCAGCGACTGCATGACGGCTCCCCTGCCCGTCGGACGCCTTTGGTGGCGGAAAACGGAATTCGAGTTCATCTGTTGTTCTCCGAGGACGTCCTAAGCAGGCCGCAAAGCGGCTCGACGTCATGACCCTTCGGTGCGCCGTGATTCCCGGCACTTACGGCAGCGGATCTGTCGTTAAATCTAGGGTTCCTGACTAGCGCCGGTTCACACTCAGCGACCGGGATCAGGAGTCAACGCTGTGTTCAGGTCCACCTTGAGCTTCTGTGGCGGTTTGGCGTCGATCACCGCGTTCTGAGCCAGCTGAAAGAGAAACGAGCCGGTGAACCCTGACCCCGAGGGATGGGTATCGGGAAAGTTGGTGCCCGGGACGGCGTGGGTGGCGGTGGTGGAGACTTTAAAAGCCCAGATGCGCGCCGACGGGCACAGCGCATGCACCTCCTCAGCGAGGCGATGCGAACAGTAGACGCCAAGCCCGAAACCTCCGGCAGTAACGGCGTCGACCCAGGCCTTGACGTAGTCGCGCTGAACCGTCGTCATGGGCGGCCCGTTCTCGAGATCGAGATAGACAAAGGTTCCGCCGGCAAATCCAGCGGCCTGCATCAACGCCACCGCATCAGCGCCGTCGGTCTTGCCCTGCGGGCCCGATGACAGCTTGCTGCCCGGACCCGTGATCTGCTGGCCGACATAGAGCGGGGCGATACCCCAACCCTGTGTCAGCAGGCCAGCGCGATGCGACATCCAGCCGTTGCCCGGGTGGCTTGGTGCCGGGGCCAGATAGAAGCCGCACCAGTGGAGATTGGTGTTGGTTCTCAGCCAGCCCGTGATGTCGAGCCCGGGAAATGCCGAAGAATCGAAGCCAGGAAAGCCTGCCAATGTCTTGCCCTCCCTATGCTTGCCACTGTGACCGCGATGATGCTGGCTATGGGTGCAGCTTTCCGCTGACCGCCCAGTCATGGATGGTCCCGTCTGCCACCTCGAAGTGCATGGTGTCGTTGAAGCCGATACCCGAGAACCAGCCAGCTGCGTTGAAGAACGGCAGCAGCACCGCGATGAAGCGTGGAATCAGGCCATGTGTGTTGCCGGGAGGGTCGTGACCGAGAATCCTGAAGTCGATCGCGGTGCCCCAGGCGTGATTGCTGACCTTCGTTGACGGATGGCCACTCGTGGGCTTGCGGAAGCGGACGACCAGCATGCCGTCGTCGTCCAGAACGGACTCGAGGTCATGGCCGGATTGGGTCTCTTGCGCGAACGCATTCTTGAGCACCTCGTCCAGGCTTGCGATGGCCGGCCGTATGCCCGTCACCCGGATATTCGTCGATAGTTTGTCGGTCACCTTGAGTGCCTTGACCAGCGGACTCGCCCGATCCGGCTGATCGTCCGTGGTCAGCGGCAACTGCGGGGACCCGAGAAGCGAAATCATGGTTTCTTCCTGAGCCGACCTCAGGCCCGCATTGATGGGCAACAGATCCTGCAACGGCACCATTTTCAAGTAATGAGCGATCTCGCTCTGGACTGCTCTCGCCGCGGTGGCCATGTTGATCTCCCTTCAAATATCCGGGGCGGCGGGCGGATTGCTCGCCTCAAAGCGCGGGCAGAACCAGAAGGCCCTGGCTTGCGCTTGAGAGTGCCTGGTTGATGGCTTGCCATAGGACCTTCACCACTGCATTCCAGACCTTCTCGACCGTCAGGATCGTCAGCGCCGCCACGTCGCGCGCGAGCCCCCGGACGGAATCCGCCAGTTGATCCACGAACATCTGCTTTAGGACGGGATCGTCCTTCAACGCGCCGACGGCACTGCTTTCGGCGATGAAGGCGGCCTGTTGCGCCATCATTTTCGCCTGGGTCGTCACCAAGGTGGAGATCGTGCTGAAGCCCTGCTTCGCCTGCGTCTGGATGGCGCCGATCAAGGCATTGACAACGGCGCCGGTGTCGAAATCGATGGCCAACGGAACCTCCCTATCGTTTCAACGCGGCTTCGAACAGCAGAACGCGGCTCATTTCGATCTCGTATTGGTTCTTGAAGCCGCCGACATCGAGCCCGCGGATGAGTTGTCCGCGCTGATGGGCATCGCGCATCGCGGTGAGCAGGGCGATGATCTTGTCAAAATGGTGTGGCGTGGGGTTCACGCAGCCCGCCGGGTCGTCACCGCAAACCGTTTTCGCCCCGGCGTTGCCGGCCAACTGCACGCCCGCCGCCGGAACATCGCGTGTCGCCGTCGCCATGCGGGCGGCGGAAAAGCCACCGATAATCTGGTCGTATGTCGGTTTGAAGGTCGGAAAATCCGCGGCCGTGCCGCCTCCGGACAGCGACGCGAAGAGCGTCTCGGTCTTGACGTTGAGATCGACAATACCCTTGTAAGTTGTCTCGTCGTAAGGCGGAGACAGCTGGATTGTGCAGCCAGAGACTGCCAAAACGATCAATAATATGGCAATGAAAATTGAGCCAGCCTTGGTAACTGGCAGAGAAATGTCTGAAATAAATGCGGCCTGCTGTCGCAATTCAGCCGAAATCGTCCTGTGCATAATCGCCTATCCACTTGAGCGCGTCGGCGTTGAATGAAGCGACCCCTGAAGCGCGGCGAATAAATGATGATTTTCCACTAGACTCTAATGCACCGCATGACGCCACATCATCTGCGAAATCAGAGTCGACACCAATCTAGGACTGCCGGCCCAAATTTCGCCGAATTCGATCCAAACAATACAAGTATGCTGTAGTCGCGATTGCCTAGCTGTATAAATCACGCGTTGATATTTCAAGTCAGATAATCGCATGAGACGAGCTCTTAGTCATCCCCCAAATGGGGTACGCGGAACTAAGCTCTCGTCGCCGGTGGTTGCGATGGCCCCCCGCCGCTGTGAGTTACCGCCAGATCACGACCCGTCACCTTCCGGCCGACGCCCATGGACGTTCTACGATCCCGCCAGCGGCTCGGTGCGGACGATCGCCGGCCCGCTTGGCTTCTCAGAAGCGGACGTCTCCGACGATCCAACCTCGCCCGAAAGCGGACGCGGCACCCGGAGGACCGGATCGCCATCGATCCCGTTCCGGCGGGCTGTGTGCGAGTACCAGGGGAAGGCCGGCCCGAGGCCGTTTTTGGCGCGACCCATCCGGTCAGACCGTCCGCGAAGGGCGGAAAGCGGAAGCTTGTCAGCAGATTGAGCTGACGACTAAACCTCCTATCGGTCCCTCTAAGGCCATCGATAGTTGTCGATAGCAGTGGAAACCGCTCTTATTTGGCCCACCAGGCACCTCAATGCCCTCTGTACAGTGCCGTCGGTGCAGACATTAAATACTATATTGAAATCGTCTGTCCTATCTTTCTTCAAAAACGCCAATGTGACAGATGGTTGGCGCAGTTCGTTAGATGATCTGGCGGGATTGAAAAATCTGCTTTGCTGCGCGGCGGTCATAAGCTCCTGCGGGTCGGTCACGCAGCCCGTAAGCGACTGAGTTAAAGCGTCCACTGCGACGCCCCACAGCGCGCCACCAGGCAACGACTTGGACAGTTGCTCCTCGACAAGAGCGATAACCTGTTGAGGGGCCAGATGGCAATCGCGCGCCATCAACTGATCAACGGACAGCGGCCTAGCCTTTTCGATTTGCCCGTGCGCCGGACCTGTTTGGGTCAAGTGGATCGGACCAAAAACGAGAATTCCGAGCACCACGGAAGAGATCTTGCGGCGTCCGTACTTTCCGCGTCGCGAATCTCGTCCCGATGCCGCAGCAGTCGCTTTATTGAGCCAGCTAACTGGTTCGACAAAAGCGGTCACGAACGTCTCCATTCTAAACTGCTCTGGTGGGTCGCGGATCAATAGCGTGAGTTGTCGTCAAATTTGTGGGCCACTCCGTTTCTCCAACTGCATCGGGCATCCGGCAGGCAGATCATCCACAGTCGGATGTAGGGTGTCCATTGCTCGCGGGAGTCCGCTTCGGGGACAAAGCAGCCTGCAATGGAATCGCGGAGCGGTCCGCAAAGAGCCAGAGCCGGCCTCCGGGATGTCTCTCCGACGACCCGGCGGCCGCACAGCGCCATCCGACCGCGAAGGGCGAGAAGCGAAAGCCGAGCCCAGCGCCCTGACTGACCGCGTGGAAGGTAGCGGACGGGGCCGGTCGCCACCCTCTGCAGCCCGTCAGGCGAGCCGGCGCACGAGCCGAAATGCCTTGGTGCCACGCCACGATGTGCAGCCTTTTGTCTTGCCATCCGGCCATCCGCATTGCAGGTGGACCGCGGCAAGGACCAGCCTGGCGGAAGCAGCCGGATCGCGGAAGGGGATGCGACATGGTGGAGCCTGATCGGATCGACAGCCTGATCGCAGCGGTGCCCCAGGCCCTGGCGCTCCGCGCCGGGCTGGAGCTCGGCATCTTCACCCGGCTCGGCGGCGGCCCGATGACGGCCGACAGCCTCGGGGCCGCGCTCGAGGTCGAGCCCGACCGCCTGTCGCGGCTGCTCTACGCGCTCGCCAGCATCGGCCTCCTCGATGTCGAGGATGGTCGATTCCGCAACGGCGCCGAGGCGTCGGCCTTCCTCGACGCGTCCAAGCCGGCCTATCGCGGCGGCGATCATGCGCTCCTGCGCGAGATCTGGGGCGCCGACCTGCTGACCGCGGAGTCGCTGCGACAGAACCGGCCGGCGGCGCTGCACGACTTTTCCGAAGCGGGGCCCGAGGCCGCGGCGGCCTTCAGCCGCATGCTGGCGCCGGGCGGGGTGGCGTTCGGCCGACGTCTGGCGCAGGAGATGGATCTCTCGGCGGTCGGGTCGGTGATCGACATCGGCGGGGGCGCCGGGACCATTCTCGTCGGGCTGCGCGAGCGGTGGCCGCGGATCGCGGCGACGCTGATGGACCTGCCGACGGTCACGGCGGTCGCGCCGGATATCCTGGCGGAATACGGTGCCGGCGACGTGGTCGTCGAAGCGGGGGACATCACCGTCGCGCCGTCGATCGGCCGGCACGACCTGGCGATCCTGAAGGCCGTCGTCCAGGTCCTGCCGCCGGACCAGGCGCGCCGTGCGATCCTGAACGCGGCGCGCTGCCTCACGCCCGGAGGCGAGATCGCCATTGCCGGGTCGGGTGTCGTCGATGACGACCGCCTTGGCCCGCCGGAGGGCGTGTTTCTCAACCTCACCTTCCTGAACCTCTATCGCCACGGCCAATCCTACACCGAAGGCCAGTATCGCGCCTGGATGACCGAGGCCGGATTCCGGGACATCTCCCGGTCGCGCCTGGCGGATGGCTGCACCTTGTTTCGGGCGCGCCTCGCGGGCTGAGCGCCGGGGCCAGAGATGCCGTCGTCGCTCTGGGGACCTGGATGATTGCTCCCTGCGGGGCACGTCGGGACGGGGCTGTGGTGAGGGCCCCCGGGGCCGCGACCAGACGGCCGTTCCCGGTTCATCGGTCGCGGATATCCGTGGGACGTAGGCGACCTAGCCCACGGGGTAATTACGTCTCCACCGGCCACGGGGGTACTGAAGCGCATCGGAAAAGCGACGCTCAGCAGGAGACGGACATGGACCTGGACAACACCTCGCACCCCGGTCGGACGAGCCCCGAGGAGCTGGTTCCGTCGCGCTACGCGCTGCGGATTGGCGAGATCGACGTGCTGGTGGTCAGCGACGGCGTGCTGCCGCTGCCGACCGCGATGCTGGCCCACAACATCGACCCGGCCGTCCGGGCGGCCTGGCTGAAGGACATGTTCCTGCCGCCGGACGCGTTCGACTGGGCGCTGAACGTGGTCGTGGTGAAGAGCGGCGACCGGACCATCCTGGTCGACGCCGGGCTGGGGCTGGACCCGGCCCTGAACCTGCCGCGGGCCGGGCAGCTGATCAGGCGGCTGGAGGCCGCCGGCATCGATCTCGGGTCGGTGACCGACCTGGTGCTGACCCACATGCATATGGACCATGTCGGCGGGCTGCTGGTCGACGGGGTGAAGCAGCAGCTGCGCCCGGACCTGCGGATCCATGTGGCGGCCGCCGAGGTCGAGTTCTGGGGCGCGCCCGATTTCTCCCACGTCTCCATGCCGCCGGGATTCCCGGACGCGCTCCGTTCGGCCGCCAAGCACTTCATGAAGGAGTATGGCGACCATCTGCGGACATTCGACGAGACGCATGAGGTGGCGCCGGGGGTGGTGGTCCATCGCACCGGCGGCCACACCCCCGGGCACAGCGTGGTCCGCGTGGCGTCCGGCGGCGACCGGCTGACCTTCGCCGGGGACCTCGTCTTCGCGGTCGGGTTCGAGCACCCCGAATGGTACAACGGCTTCGAGCACGACCCCGAGGAGGCGGCCCGCGTCCGGACCCGTCTGCTGCGGGAGCTGGCGGGGACCGGCGAGCTGCTGGTGGCCACCCACCTGCCGTTCCCGTCCGTCGGCCGGGTGGCGGCCGCCGGCGATGCCTTCCGCTGGGTGCCGGTGTTCTGGGACTATTGACCGCCGGCGGGTCGCCTCTCCTGCCCGGACCTGATCCGGGGAGGAGAGGCGACGCGAACGCCCGTTCGTTCCGGGCCCGCCCGGAACCCGGGCTTGCTTGTCGATCCGACGAACTTCCTGTCATCATCCCCGGCAACGAAAACACGAGCTCGGGGGGAGACGATGAAGCTTCATGTCCTGGCGCTGGGCCTGATCGCGGCCGGACTGCTGGCCGCCGGCGGGGCCGACGCGCAGACCAAGGTCAAGGTCGGGGTGATGAACGACCGCTCCGGCGTCTATGCCGACATCACCGGCGAGGGCTCGGTGGTGGCGGCCCGGATGGCGGCGGAGGATTTTGCCGCGGTCGACAAGGGGGTGACGGTCGAGATCGTCTCGGCCGACCACCAGAACAAGCCCGACATCGGCTCGAACATCGCCCGGCAATGGTACGACCGCGACGGCGTCGACGCGATCCTCGACGTGCCGACCTCTTCGGTCGCGCTGGCGGTCAACCAGATCACCCGCGACAAGAACAAGGTCTTCCTCAATTCCGGCGCCGGCACCTCGGACCTGACCGGAGCACAATGCTCGCCCAACACCGTGCACTGGACCTACGACACCTGGGCCCTGGCGCACGGCACCGCCAGCGCGCTGATCGCGCAGGGCGACGACACCTGGTTCTTCATCACCGCCGACTATGCCTTCGGCCATGCGCTGGAGCGCGACGCCAGCGCCCTGGTCAAGGCCCAGGGCGGCACCGTCGCCGGCTCGGTCCGCCACCCGTTCCCGGGGCAAGATTTCGCCTCGTTCCTGCTGCAGGCCCAGGCCTCGGGCGCCAAGGTGGTAGCCTTGGCCAATGCCGGCGGCGACACCATCAACGCGATCAAGCAGGCGTCGGAGTTCGGCCTGCAGGCCGGCGGGCAGAAGCTGGCCGGCCTCCTGACCACGATCCGGGACGTCAAGACGCTGGGCCCGGCGGCGCAGGGGCTGCTGCTGACCGAAAGCTTCTACTGGGACATGAATGACGGCACCCGCGCCTTCTCCAAGCGCTTCGCCGAGCGCATGGGCGGCCAGATGCCCAGCATGATCCAGGCCGGCGTCTATGCCAGCCTGACCCACTACCTGAAGGCGGTGGCGGCGACCAAGGGCAAGGACCCGGCGGCGGTGATGGCCTGGATGAAGGCCAATCCCAGCGACGACCCGCTGTTCGGCCAGGGCCGGATCCGCGCCGATGGCCGCCACATCCACCCGATGTACCTGTTCCAGGCCAAGGCGCCGGGCAGGGGCGACTGGGACCTGTACGATCTGCGCGCCACCATCCCGGCCGACCAGGCCTTCCGCCCCGAGGCCGAGGGTGGCTGCCCGCTGGTCAAGAGCTGAGGAGGGCGCCTCCCGACGGCCGCCGGACTGACCGGCGAGATCTCCGTCGGGCGGCAAATCTTGCTCTCCGAGCAAGATTCCGATTGCCGGACGGCGAAGCGCGCCGCGATGCTCGCTTCGCTTCCATCGAGGATCCCTTTGATGATCGTCAGCCCCGCCGGCCTGGCCGGACTTGCCCTGATTGCGCTCGGCATGGTCTGCACCCCCGGGCCGAACATGGTCTACCTGCTGTCGCGCTCGATCCTGCAGGGCCGGCTGGCCGGGGCGATCTCGCTGGCCGGGGTGGTGCTGGGCCTGCTCTGCTACATGCTGGCCTCCGCCATCGGCCTCACCGCGCTGATGCTGGCGGTGCCGCTGGCCTATGAGGCGGTGAAGCTGGCCGGCGCCGGCTACCTGCTGTGGATGGCCTGGACCTCGGTGCGGCCCGGCGCCGGCTCGCCGCTGCGGCCGCGGCGCGACCTCAGGCCCGACCGGCCGCGCAAGCTGTTCGCCATGGGCTTCCTGACCGCGCTCCTGAACCCGAAGATCGCGATCTTCTACGTTTCGCTGCTGCCGCAGTTCATCGACCCGGAGCGTGGCCATGTGCTGGCGCAGAGCGTGGTGCTGGGCGCCACTCAGGTGGCGATCAGCTTCACCGTCAACCTCATGATCGTGCTGGCCGCCGGCGGCATCTCCGCCTGGTTCGCGGCGCGGCCGACCTGGCTGCAGGTGCAGCGCTGGGTGATGGGCAGCCTGCTCGCCGGCTTCGCCGTGCGGCTGGCTTTCGACAAGCGCCCGGTCTGACCTCCGCTATACTGCCGCCCCGACCCGACAGCCGGATCCAGACAGCATGGCGGCCGATTCCAACAGCACACCGGGCACCACCGCGGGGATCGCCGCCGCCGCGCTGATGGCGGTCGGCTCGATGACGCTGGTCCAGCTCGGCGCCGCCGTGGCCAAGCCGACGCTGGACAGCTTCGGCCCGCTGGGCACGACCTGGCTGCGGCTGGCCTGGGCGGCCGTGCTGCTGGTCCTGATCACCCGGCCGCGGATCCTGTCCTACAGCTGGGCGCAGTGGCGCGGGGCGATCCTGCTGGGCGCGGCGATGGCCGGCATGACGCTGTGCTACTTCCAGGCGGTGATCCGCATCCCGCTGGGCCTGGCCACGGCGATCGAGTTCCTCGGCCCGCTCGGCGTCGCCGCCTTCGGCATGCGCCGCGCCTGGCACGCGCTCTGGCCGGTGCTGGCCCTGGTCGGGGTGGTGCTGCTGGTGCATGACGGGTCGACCTGGACGGTCGATCCCGTGGGCGCCGGCTTCGCCCTCGGCGCCGGCCTGGGCTGGGCGATCTATATCGTGCTGATGAAGCGGGTCGGCCAGGCCTTCGCGGGGCTGCAGGGCCTGACCATGTCGATCGCGGTCGCCGCGGTGGTGGCCACGCCCTGGGGGCTGGCGGAGAATGGCGGCCACATCCCGCCGGCGGTGCTGGGCATCACCATCGGCCTCGCCGTCCTGGTGCCGCTCCTGCCCTATGCGCTGGAGATGATGGCGCTGCGGCGGATGCCGACCCGGGCCTTCGGCATCCTGATGAGCGCGGAGCCGGCGCTGGGCACGCTGATCGGCTTCGTCGTGCTCGGCCAGGCCCTCAGCCCGGCCCAGCTCGCCGGCATCGCCCTGGTCGTGATCGCCAGCCTGGGTGCCGTGGCGGGGGAGTAGCTACCCCCGCCAGGCCGGCTTCAGCATCGGGTACAGGGCGCGGAAGCGCTGATGCTTCTCGGCATAGCGCTCGGCCAGCGCCGCATCCGGCTCGACCACGCGGGCGGTCTGCGGCCGGGTGCAGACGGCTTCGGGTGCCTCGCCGGTGGCGGCCAGCCGGCCGAGGCGGGCGGCGCCGAAGGCCGGGCCCAGCTCGCCGCCCGCCGGGTAGTGCAGCGGCCGGTTCAGCGCCGCCGCCAGGATCCCGCCCCAGAACTGGGACCGGGCGCCGCCGCCGATCACCGACACCTCGCCGATCGCGGTCCCGGCCGCGGTCAGCGCCGCCTGGCCGTCGGCGAAGGCGAAGGCCACGCCCTCCAACAGGGCGCGGACCAGTTGCGGCCGCCCGGTGGCATGGGTCAGGCCGAGGAAGACGCCGGTCGCCGTCGGATCGTTGTGCGGCGTGCGCTCGCCGGAGAGATAGGGCAGGAACAGCAGGTCGCCGATGTCCGGATCGGCGGCCTCGGCCTCGGCCAGCAGCTCCGGCTCGGTGCCGCCCAGGAGGCGCGCCAGCCAGGACAGGGCCGAAGCGGCGCTGAGGATCACCGACATGCGGTGCCAGGTGCCGGGCAGGCAGTGGCAGAAGGCGTGCACCGCCTCTGCCGGGTTCGGCGCGAAGCCGGCATCGGCGACGAACAGCACGCCCGAGGTGCCGAGCGACAGGAAGGCGTCGCCCGGGCGGATCACCCCGACCCCGGCGGCCCCGGCCGCGTTGTCGCCCGCCCCGCCGGCCACCACCGCATCGGCCGGCACGCCCCAGGCGGCGGCGACCTCCGGCCGCAGCGTGCCGGTCGGCTGGCTGCCCTCGAACAGCTCGGGCATGGCCGACGGCTTCAGGCCGGTGGCCGCCAGCATCGCCTCGGACCAGCGCCGGGCGCCGACATCGAGCCACAGCGTGCCGGCGGCGTCCGACATCTCCGACGCCGCGGCACCGGTCATGCGCAGGCGCAGATAGTCCTTCGGCAGCAGCACCCGGCGGGTGCGGGCGAAGGCGTCGGGCTCATGCGTCGCCACCCACAGGAGCTTGGGCGCGGTGAAGCCGGGCATGGCGAGGTTGCCGGTGATCGCGCGGGACCGCGGCTCGCGCCGCTCCAGCTCAGCGCATTCGGCGGCGGCCCGGCCGTCATTCCACAGGATCGCCGGGCGGATCGGCTCGTCGGCCTCGTCCAGCAGCGTGGCGCCGTGCATCTGGCCGGACAGGCCGATGCCGCGGACGCCGGACAGCGTCTGGGCGTGCCGGGCCTTGAGTGCGACCACGGCCTGGTCGGTGGCGCGCCACCACTCCTCCGGGTCCTGCTCACTCCACAGCGGATGCGGACGGGAGACGGCGAGCGGCACCGCCTCCTGGTCGACCACGCGCTGGTCGCCGTCGACCAGCACCACCTTGACCCCCGAGGTCCCGAGATCGATGCCGAGAAACATGCCCGTCCTCCCGATTGCGGCCCCAAGCTACGGAACCCGCCGGCCGGAGGCAACGCGCGAGGGCCGCCCCAATGTTGCAGAGGTAGCCGGTTTCTCCGATCCCGACTGGCCAGGGGCGCCGCGGCGGCTTATTCCAGGGGCATCATGGATGCGCGCGCCCTCTGGATCCTCAAGCCGGGCCAGGCCCGGATCGGCACCGAGACCCTGCCCGAGCCGGGGCCCGAGGAGGTGCGGGTCCGCGCCCGCTTCGGCGCCCTCAGCCGCGGCACCGAGGCGCTGGTGTTCCGGGGCAAGGTGCCGCGCAGCCAGCATCAGGCGATGCGGGCGCCGTTCCAGGCCGGCGTGTTCCCCGGCCCGGTGAAGTACGGCTACATCAATGTCGGCACGGTCGAGGCCGGGCCGGAGGCGCTGCTGGGCCGCGACGTGTTCTGCCTGTTCCCGCACCAGACCCGCTATGTCGTGCCGGCGGCGGCGGTGACGCCGCTGCCCGAGGGCTTGCCGCCGGAGCGGGCGGTGCTGGCCGCGAATATGGAGACGGCGCTGAACGTGGTCTGGGACTCGGCGGCGCGGCCGGGCGACCGGATCGCCGTGGTCGGCGCCGGAATCGTCGGGTGCCTGATTGCCAGGCTGGCCGGGGGTATTCCGGGCTGCACGGTGACGCTGGTCGACACCGATCCCGGCCGGGCCGCGATCGCCGCGGCGCTCGGGGTCGGCTTCGCCGCGCCGCCGGACGCGCCGGGCGACCAGGATCTGGTGATCCATGCCAGCGGCAGCCCCAAGGGCGCGGCGACCGCGCTCGGCTTAGCCGGGGTCGAGGCCACGGTGGTCGAGGCCAGCTGGTACGGTGACACGCCGGTGCTGCTGCCGCTGGGCGAGGCCTTCCACTCCCGGCGGCTGACCCTGCGCTCCTCCCAGGTCGGGATGGTGGCGACGGCGCAGCGGCCGCGCTGGGACCATGCCCGGCGCATGGCCAAGGCGCTGGAGCTGCTGCTCGACCCGGCACTGGACGTTCTGTTCAGCGGCGACTGCGCGTTCGACGAGCTGCCCGAAGTGCTGGCCCGGCTGGCGGCCGACCCCGCCGGCGCGCTGTGCCAGCGCATCCGCTACCCGGAGGATTAATCATGTACACGGTTTCGGTCCGAGACCATTTCATGATCGCCCACAGCTTCCGCGGCGCCGTGTTCGGCCCGGCGCAGAAGCTGCACGGCGCCACCTATGTCGTCGACCTGGCCTTCCGCCGGGCCGAGCTGGACGAGGACGGCATTGTCGTCGACATCGGCCTGGCCTCGGACGCGCTGAAGGCAGTGATGGGCGAGCTGAACTATCGCAATCTCGACGACGAGGCCGCCTTCGCCGGGCGCAACACCACGACCGAGGTGCTGGCCCGCACCATCTTCGACCGCATCGCCGCCCGGATCGCGGCGGGCGGGCTGGGGGCCGGCGCGGCGGCGATCGAGAGCCTGGCCGTGACTCTGCACGAATCGCATGTCGCCTGGGCCTCCTATGAGGGTCGGCTGGCGCGATGACCATCGCCTTCCTGCTGCCGGGCGATCCTGAGTCGCGCACCGGTGGCTATATCTACGACAAGCGCATCGTTGAGGGGCTACGGGGCCTCGGCCGCCGGGTGACGCTGCACCGGCTGGCGGACGGCTTCCCCTTTCCTGGCCGGGCCGAAATCGTCGAGGCCATCGCGGTGTTGCGGGGCCTGCCGGACAATGCCCTGACGATCGTCGACGGGCTGGCCTTCAGCGTGCTGCCGCAGCAGATGGCGGCCGAGGCCGCGCGGCTGCGGCTGGTGGCGCTGATCCACCATCCGCTGGCCTTCGAGAACGGGCTGAGTCTGGCACAGCGCCAGTCGTTCGAGGCAAGCGAACGGCAGGCGCTGGCGGCGGCGCGGCGGGTGATCGTCACCAGCCCCGGCACCGCCCGCGACCTGCACGGCTACGGCGTCGCGGCCGGGCGCATCGGCGTGGTGCTGCCGGGCACCGACCCGACCCCGCCGGCCCAGGGCTCGGGCGAGGCGGCGCCGGTGCTGCTCTGCGTCGCCACGCTGACGCCGCGCAAGGGCTATCTCGATCTCGTCGCCGCGCTGCAGCGCCTGGCCGCACTGCCCTGGCGGCTCGACTGCGCCGGCAGCCTGGAGCGCGATGCGGAGCATGCGAAGGCGGTGCTGGCGGCGGTGGAGCGCGCCGGCCTGTCCGGCCGCATCCGCTTCCTCGGCGAGATCGACGAGCCGACGCTGCTGCGCCACTACGACCGGTCCGACCTGTTCGTGCTGCCGTCGCATCACGAGGGCTACGGCATGGCCCTGGCCGAGGCCTCGGCGCGCGGCCTGCCGATCGTCAGCACCACCGGCGGCGCGATCCCGGACACGGTGCCGCCCGATGCCGGCATCCTGGTGCCGCCGGGCGATATCGACGCGCTGACCGCGGCGCTGCACGGCCTGCTGACCGATCCGGGCGCCCGGCTGCGGCTGCGCGAGGCCGGCCTGGCGGCGCGCGCCCGGCTGCCCGGCTGGCCGGCCCAGGCGGCCGCCTTCGCGCATGAGCTGGATCTGGTGAGGTGAGGTAGGCGGCGACCGCCGTTTTTGAGACGGCACCTCTATTTGTCATCCTCGGGCTTGACCCGAGGATCCAGGGGCTGTCGATGCCGCTCCGGGCGGCCCCTGGATCGCCGGGTCAAGCCCGGCGATGACAGTTTGGGTAAAGGCAAGCCGGTCTTTCAGGGCGAGGCCATCCCCCTCAGGTCGAAGTCGAACAGCACGTCGCCGCCCATCGCGTAGGTGCGGCAGGGCGGGCGCAGGGCCTGGTCGAGATGCGCGATCTCCGGCAGCCGCAGGCCGCCCTTGCCGGAGCCGATGATGATCGGCGCCACCGCGACATGCAGCCGGTCGAGCACCCCGGCGGCGAGGAAGCGCGACACCGTGGTGCCGCCGCCCTCGATCAGCACCCGCCGCAGCCCGCGCTCGGCCAGCGCCGCCAGCACCGCGGCGGGGCAGGGGTCGTCGAGGCCGACGATCTCGGCCTCGCCGGCCGGTTTGTCGGCGCAGTTGGCGGCGCAGAGCAGCAGCGTCGGCGCGGCGCCGTCGGTGAACAGGCCGTGGCCGGGATCGAGCCGGCGGCCGGGATCCAGCACCACCCGCACCGGGTTCGGCCCGTCGACCCGGCGGGTGGTCAGCCGCGGGTCGTCATGGGCGACGGTGCCGGCGCCGACCAGCACGGCGTCCGCCAGCGCCCGCAGCCGGTGCAGATGGTCCAGGTTGCAGGGGCCGGTGACGAATTGCGACTGGCCGCAGCCGGTGGCGATGTGGCCGTCGATGCTCTGGCCGAGATGGGCCAGGGCGAACCGGCCCTCGGCCTCGGCAAAGGGCCGCAGCAGCGCGATCCGGTCGCGTGCCGCGGCGTCGGCGGGCAGCGGTGCCTCCGGCCGGCCGGCGCGGCGGTCGAGCAGCCAGATCCAGGCGGTGTCCATCATGCTTCGGCCCGCGCATAGATGTCGCCGGAGCGGTCGCCCGGCGATCGAGTCAACAGCCAGGCCCGCAATTCGTGCCCGCTGCGCCAGTTCGGCCACAGGAAGCGCCCGGTTTCGCCGATCGAGACCTGGAACCGATAGCGGCCCAGCGCCTCGATCCGGTCGAGCGCGGCGAGGGTCGCCGGCAATGCAGCCGGCACATACTCGACCGACAGGCAGGGCAGGGGGCGCGACAGCCCGGCCAGCACCTCGGCCTCGAAGCCTTCGACATCGATCTTGCAGAAGGCGGGGGTGCCGAAGCGGCCGATCAGCGCGTCCAGCGTCGTCACCGGCACCTCGACGCGTCGGTCCCAGCGGATCGCGGCGAAGCCCTCGGCCTTCGACACCGTTTCGATCCAGCCGGGCGACAGGCTGGCGACCGTCGGGGTGCGGCTGCTGAGATGCAGCACGGCGGTCCCGGCGGCGGCGCCGACCGCGCTCTCGACCAGGGTGATGCCGGCGCGGCCGCGGAAGCTGTGGCGCAGCAGCCCGGCGAGATCGGGCTGCGGCTCCACCGCCACCACCCGGGCGCCGATCCCGGCCCAGCACAGGCTGCGGTTGCCGACATGGGCGCCGATGTCGAAGCACAGCTCGCCGGGGCGGATCAGGCCGGAGAAGAATCGGCGGAAGCGGGCGGAGCGGCCCGGGATGCCGCGGTAGATGGCAAGGGACCGGGCGATGCCGGCGGCGCGGGCGATCGCGTTCATGCCGGCACGCGCCGCCTGCGCCACAACCAGGCCACGTCGCGGCCGAAGGACCAGCCCAGTGCCGCCAGCGCGCCGGCGGCCAGCATCGTGGCCATGGCAGGCGGCACCGGCGGTGCCAGGCAGGCGATCAGCGCCAGGATCTGGATCACGCAGACGGCCTTGCGGGCGAGACTGTCCGGCACCGGCGCACGCAGCCAGGGCCAGGCGGCGCCGGCCAGGACGTAGAGGTAGCGCATCGTCCCGATCAGCAGCACCCAGGCCCCGACCTTGTCCCATTGCCAGGCCAGCACGGACAGGACCAGGACGAAGAAGGCATCGGCCTCCATGTCGAATCGGGCGCCGAAGCGGGAGGCCAGGCCGCTGCGCCGCGCCGCCCAGCCGTCGACCCCGTCCAGCGCCAGGGCTAGCGTGGCGAATCCGGCGATCAACCACAGGCAGTCCTCGTCCGGCGCCGCGGTGCCCATCAAAGCCGCCAGCAGGCAGATCAGCACGATGCGGGCCAGCGTCACCGTGTTGGCCGCGCCGAAACGGCGATGCGGGGCGTGGGCGGCGAGGCCGGCCAGGATCAGCGTGGCGATGCCGCCATACAGCAGCTCGGCCCGCGCCACGAATGCGGCGCCGAGCGCGGGATCGACGGCGAGCGGCACCGACAGCGCGGCGAGCGCCACCGCCCCCGCCGCGAGGGGCCATCGCGCCTGCCGCTGCAGCGCGCCACGTAAATCGGTCTCGTCCCGCATGATCCTTCCGCTGGTCTCCGGCACTATCCTACGCGACTCTTCGGCCAAACCGTGACGCAGGTCACAGCCGGGCTGCAGCCCGCACCTTTCACCCTCCTTGCATTCTGCGTCGCCTTGCGGGGAGTCGGATGAGGGCGCGGGCCGCGAAGAGCGTATCGGAACATACGGTCGAGCGGCCCGCGCCCGCAGGCGGCCGCCGCAAGGCGACCCTCCGGGCCGGTTGAACATGCCGACATGGTGCGTCGAACGGCTTGCGCGATGCGCTGCATCGCGCTGCGCCGCTCTCCTGCCCTGTCGGCAGGTTGAACCGGCACAGAACGCAACGAGGGTGAAAGGTGCGGGCTAGACAATCGCGCGGCCGGCTTGCTCTATGGCGCAAACGGGGTTGCCGGGACTGGTTCCGCCATGGCCGAGAGAAAGCGTCCGCTCGTCATCGTCACGCGCAAGCTGCCGGATGTCATCGAGACCCGGATGATGGAGCTGTTCGAAACCCGGCTGAACCACGACGACGTGGCGCTGGACCGGGAGCAGATGGTCGCCGCGATGGCCGAGGCCGACGTGCTGGTGCCGACCGTGACCGACCGGATCGACGCCGACCTTCTGGCCAAGTCCGGGCCGCAGCTGAGGCTGATCGCCAGCTTCGGCACCGGCGTCGACCACATCGACCTCGCCGCCGCCCGGGCGCGCGGGCTGACCGTGACCAACACCCCCGGCGTCCTGACCGAGGACACAGCCGACATGACCATGGCCCTGATCCTGGCCGTGGCCCGCCGGCTGGCGGAGGGCGAGCGGCTGGTCCGCGGCGGGCAGTGGACCGGCTGGAGCCCGACCGGCATGCTCGGCGCCCGGCTCGGCGGCAAGCGGCTCGGCATCATCGGCATGGGCCGGATCGGCCAGGCGGTGGCGCGCCGGGCCCGCGCCTTCGGCCTGTCGGTGCATTACCACAACCGCAATCGCGTGCATCCTGAGGTGGAGGCCGAGCTGGACGCGACCTTCTGGCCCAGCCTGGACCAGATGCTGTCGCGGATGGACATCGTCTCGGTCAACTGCCCGCGCACCCCGGCGACCTTCCATCTGCTGTCGGCCCGGCGGCTGAAGCTGCTGAAGCGCGACGCGCTGATCGTGAACACCTCGCGCGGCGAGGTGATCGACGAGACGGCGCTGGCGCAGATGCTGAAGCAGGGCGAGCTGGCGGGGGCCGGGCTCGACGTGTTCGAGCGCGAGCCGAACGTCAACCCGAAGCTGCTGAAGCTGCCGAATGTGGTGCTGCTGCCGCATATGGGCTCGGCGACGCTCGAGGGCCGCATCGACATGGGCCAGAAGGTGATCGTCAACATCCGCAGCTTCGCCGACGGCCATGTGCCGCCGGACCGGGTGCTGGAGACGGAGTTTTAGGAGGGGAGTGGGCTTCCCCTCCACCTGTCATCGCCGGGCTTGACCCGGCGATCCAGGGGCCACCCAGAGTGGCTTCGAGATCTCTGGATGCCCGGGTCAAGCCCGGGCATGACAGAATGGGGAAGGCCCTCAGCCCTGCTTCACCGTCTGGTGCAGCGAAGCGATGGTCTGGGCGTCGAGGCCCAGCGCCAGGGCCAGCTGCTTCAGGAAGCGGCTCTCCTCCGGCGAATCCATGGTCACGGTCAGCAGCGCCGCGGTGTAGACCTGCGCCGCCTCCTGCGGGCCGCTGACTCCGTCCGCCAGCTGCTCGGGCGTCGCGGGGTTGCTCAACTCCTGCTCAATGAACGCGCGCTCCTCCGCATCGTCCTCGCCGAGATGACCCTGGATCGCGGTGGCCTCGGCCTCGTCGATGGTGCCGTCGGCCGCCGCCGCGGCGATCATGGTGCGGATGACGCGCTGTGCGGCGTCCTGCCCCATCAGCGGCGCCGCCCGGGCCCCGCCGCCGACCGAATCGGCCATGTCGAGGAACCCGCCGCCGCCCGAGCCCGGGGCCACGTCATTGGAGGCCGACGCAGGTGGAGCACTGAGGCTCGCGGCGCTGCCGCCCCGGTTCTGCAGCGCCTGCATGGCGATCGTGGCGATGATCGCCATCAGCCCGCCGCCCAGGCCTCCGCCGAGCCCGCCGCCGCTTCTCTGGCCGCCCGCGAGACCGCCGAGGATGCCGCCGAGGCCGCCACCGGACGAGCCGCCGCCGCCCAGCCCCTCGAGCAGCCCACCGAGGCCGCCCATGCCGCCGCCCGATCGACCCGGCGGCGCGGCGGCCATGCCGCCCCCGCCCAGCACCTGGCTGAGGATGCCGCCGATGTCGACGCCGCCCCCGCCCGAAGCGCGGCCCATGCCGCTCTGCGCCAACGCCCCCAAGAGCTTGTCGAGATTCATCGTCTCTCTCCCTCGGTTCGCGGCTGCCTGCCGGCCGTCGCGTCGTGATGCCGCTAGGGACAATCCTGCCGGAAGGGAAGGTGTTCCGCGAGATCTTCGATGCCGGCCTCGACCGCGCGGGTCTCGCGGGCCAGGAAATCGGCCACGGCGCGGCGGAAGCCGGGGTCGCGGATCCAGTGCGCGCTGTAGGTGCGGACCGGGCGGTAGCCGCGCATCACCTTGTGCTCGCCCTGCGCCCCGGCCTCGACCCGCTTCAGGCCGCGGGCGATGGCAAAGTCGATCGCTTGGTAGTAGCAGGCCTCGAAATGCAGGAAGGGATAGTCGCGGCCGTCGCAGCCCCAGTTGCGGCCGTAGATCGTGTCGGTGCCGATCAGGTTCAGGGCGCCGGCGATCCAGCGTCCGTCCTTCTCGGCCATCACCAGGGCGATGCGGTCGGCCATGGTCTCGCCGATCCGGGCGAAGAACTCCCGGGTCAGATACGGGTCGCCCCATTTCCGGTCGCTGGTGTTGATGTAGAAGCGGAAGAAGGCGTCCCAGTGCCGCGGCTTGAGGTCGTCGCCGGTCAGCACGGTCAGGCGGATGCCACCCTCGACCGCGCGCTGCCGCTCCTTGCGGATGTCCTTGCGACGGCGGCTGTTCAGCGTGGCCAGGAAGTCGTCGAAGCTGCCGAAGCCGTCATTCTCCCAATGGTACTGCTCGCCGATCCGCTGCAGCCAGCCGGCTTCGCCGAAGCGCGACCAGTCGGCCTCGGTCGGGAAGGTGACGTGCAGCGACGATACCTTGTGCGCCAGCGCCGCCTGCTCCAGCCCGTGGATCAGCAGGTCGGCGGTCCCGGCCGGCGCGCCCGGGCGCACCAGCAGGCGCGGACCGGTGACCGGGGTGAAGGGCACGGCCGATTGCAGCTTCGGGTAGTAGTGGCCGCCCGCCTGCTCATAGGCCCGCGCCCAGCTATGGTCGAAGACGTATTCGCCGTAGGAATGGCCCTTGAGGTACAGCGGCACGGCGCCCAGCAACCTCCCGTCCGGCTCCTCCAGCACCAGGTGCTGCGGCAGCCAGCCGGCATCGGCGGTGGCCGACCCGCTCTGCTCCAGCGCCGCCAGGAAGGCGTGCGACAGGAACGGGTTGTCCGGGCCGGCGCAGGCGTCCCAGGCATCGGCGTCGACCGCCGTGATGTCGGCCACGAGCTTGAGGCTTGCCTCCGGAGTACCGTCGGGCATGGGACCGCTCTCTCGCATGTGCGAAAGCTCTAATCTGGGCTTCGAACCGGCCAGGGGCAAGCGTCGCGGCTTGCTCCGCGCTCAGTCCGGCACCGTCCCGGGCGGCAGGGCGGCGGCATGGGCGGCGATGGCGCCGGCGGTGGTGATCCAGACCTCGCCGCGCCGGGCGGCGATATGGGCGAGGGCGCGGCGCAGCTGGCGCAGCCGGTAGGGCTGGCCGACGATGTAGGGATGCAGCGCCACGCCCATCACCAGGGCCTGGCCGTGCACCTGCTGCTCCAGCATCTCGTCGAACTGGCCGATCACCATGTCGGCGAAGGCGTCGGCGTTCATCTTGCGCGCCACGATCGCCGGGATGTCGTTCAGTTCCTGCGGATAGGGCACCGACAGGATGCGCCCCGCCCGGGTGCGCATCCACACCGGCTGGTCGTCATGGCACCAGTCCAGCAGGTAATCGTAGCCCGCCTCCTGCAGCAGGTCGGGGGTGCGCAGGCTCTGCGAGATCCAGGGGCCCAGCCAGCCTTTCGGCGGCGTCCCGGCGTGGTGGCCGATGGCGTCGGTGGCGCGGCGGATCAGCGCCGCCTCCTCCGCCTCCGGCAGCACGCCCTGGCGTTCGGAGTTGCTGTGGCCGTGGCCGACGATCTCGTCGCCGCGCGCCTGGAAGGCGGCCGGCAGCTCCGGGCAATGGTCGTAGATCGACGCGTTGACGATGGCGGAGCAGGGTAGGGCCAAGCTGTCGAACAGCTCGAGCAGGCGCCAGGCGCCGACCCGGTTGCCGTAGTCGCGCCAGGCGTAATTCAGCACGTCCGGGTGCGGCCCACCCGGCGCCAGCTCGGCCCCCAGCCCCTCGCCGAAGGCGAAATGCTCGAGGTTCAGGCCGAGATAGACGGCAAGGCGCGTCCCGTCCGGCCAGGCCGTGGCCGGCCGGCGGGCGATCGCGCTGTAGCCGTAGCGGTCATGGCCCGCCAGCGGCGCCCCGACCATCGGGCGGATCAGGCCAGGCCGGGCCGGGTGGTGAAGGGGGCCTCGGTCTTGGCCCGGATCTCCTCGACCGTGACGCCGTCGGCGACCTCGGTCAGGGTCAGGCCCTGCGGCCCGATCTCGAACACGCCGAGCTCGGTGATCACCAGGTCGACCACGGCCTTGCCGGTCAGCGGCAGGTCGCAGGCGTCGAGCAGCTTCGGCGTGCCGTCCTTGGCGTTGTGCTCCATGATCACGACGACGCGCTTGACGCCGGCGACCAGGTCCATCGCCCCGCCCATCCCCTTCACCATCTTGCCGGGGATCATCCAGTTGGCGAGGTCGCCTTCCTTCGACACCTGCATGGCGCCGAGGATCGACAGGTCGATATGGCCGCCGCGGATCATGGCGAAAGAATCGGCCGAGCTGAAATAGCTCGACTGCGGCAGCTCGGTGATCGTCTGCTTGCCGGCGTTGATCAGGTCCGGGTCCTCCTCGCCCTCATAGGGGAAGGGGCCCATGCCGAGCATGCCGTTCTCGCTCTGCAGCGCCACGGTGATGCCGTCGGGGATGTAGTTCGCCACCAGCGTCGGGATGCCGATGCCGAGATTGACGTAGAAGCCGTCCTCCAGCTCCTTCGCGGCGCGGGCGGCCATCTGCTCACGGGTCCAGGCCATGGTCTGTCTCCTGTTGCTCAGGCCGCGCGCGGGCGGGTGGTGCGCTGCTCGATGCGCTTCTCGTAATCCCGGCCCTGAAGGATGCGCTTCACATAGATGCCGGGGGTGTGGACCTGGTTGGCGTCCAGCCCGCCGACATCCACCAGCTCCTCGACCTCGGCGACCGTCACCTTGGCGGCGGTGGCCATCATCGGATTGAAGTTCCGCGCCGTCTTCCGGTAGATCAGATTGCCTTCGGTGTCGCCCTTCCAGGCCTTGACGATGGCCAGGTCGGCGAACAGCCCGCGCTCCATCACATACTGGGCGCCGTCGAACTCGCGCACCTCCTTGCCGTCGGCGACGATGGTGCCGACGCCGGTCTTGGTGAAGAAGGCGGGGATGCCGGCGCCGCCGGCGCGGATGCGCTCGGCCAGCGTGCCCTGCGGGTTGAACTCCAGTTCCAGCGCGCCGGACAGGTATTGCTGGGCGAACAGCTTGTTCTCGCCGACATAGGACGAGATCATCTTCTTGATCTGGCCGCGCTCGAGCAGCTTACCGAGGCCGACGCCGTCGATGCCGCAATTGTTCGAGATCACCGTCAGGCCGGTGACGCCGCTGAGCGCGATGGCGTCGATCAGCTTCTCCGGGATCCCGCACAGGCCGAAGCCGCCGGCCATCACCATCATCCCGTCGCGCAGCACGCCGGCCAGCGCCGCCGTGGCGTCCGGATAGACCTTCTTCATCCCGTCACTCCCGTCAGCATCAACTGGGCGCGCAGGGACTAAAGCGGGGCGGCGGGCGGGTGTCAATCGAGCGCGCGCCGCACCCCGGCCGGTTTGCGGCAAGGGCTGGAGACGGAGGCCGTGACTGCGACGAAGGTCGAATCTGTGACGCCGATCCTGCCGGATGATTCTTGCGATCATCTGTGACAAGCTGGGACTTTATTGCGCATCGAAGGCTGCCGGCTGAAGCGTCCCACGCGCCCAACAGGGGGAGATTTCCATGACCGCCCATGATCGGGATTCCACGCCGCCGGTCGCGGCATCCAAGGGGTCGCGCCGCCGGTTCCTCAGCGGCGCGGCCGTGGCCGCAGCGGCGACCGTTGCCGCGCCGGCCATCGTCAAGGCGCAGGGGCCGGTGCATATGCGCTGGCAGAGCACCTGGCCCTCGAAGGACATCTTCCACGAATTCGCGCAGGACTTCGCCAAGAAGGTCAACGATATGACCGGTGGCGAGCTGGCCATCGAGGTGCTGCCGGCCGGCGCCGTGGTGCCCGCCTTCGGCCTGCTCGACGCCGTGTCGCAGGGCACGCTCGACGGCGGCCACGGCGTGATGGTCTACCATTACGGCAAGCAGACGGCGCTCGCGCTCTGGGGATCAGGCCCCGGCTTCGCGATGGACGCCAACACGTTGCTGGCCTGGCACAAATACGGCGGCGGCAAGGAGCTGCTGGCGAAGCTGTACGAGTCGATCGGCGCCAATGTCGTCTCGTTCCCCTACGGGCCGATGCCGACCCAGCCGCTGGGCTGGTTCAAGAAGCCGATCGCCAAGGTCGAGGACCTGCAGGGCCCGAAGTTCCGCACCGTCGGCATCTCGATCGACGTGTTCACCGCCCTCGGCGCCGCGGTCAACGCGCTTCCGGGTGGCGAAATCGTCTCGGCGCTGGACCGCGGCCTGCTTGACGCCGCCGAGTTCAACAACGCCTCCTCCGACCGGGTGCTCGGCTTCCCCGATGTCTCCAAGATCTGCATGCTGCAGAGCTATCACCAGAATGCCGAGCAGTTCGAGGTCCTGTTCAACAAGGCCAAGTACGACGCGCTGCCCGACAAGGTGAAGGCCATCATCGCCAATGCGGCCGAAGCGGCGTCGCAGGATATGCAGTGGAAGGCGATCGATCGCTACTCCAAGGATTACCTGGAGATGCAGAGCAAGGACGGCGTCAAGTTCTACAAGACACCGGAAGCGATCCTGAAGCGGCAGCTCGAGGTCTATGACGAGGTGGTGAAAAAGAAGGCCGGGGAGAACCCGCTGTTCAAGGAGGTCCTCGAATCGCAGATCGCCTTCGCCCAGCGGGCGACGCGGTGGGAGCAGGACACGGTGGTCAACCGGCGCCTGGCCTTCGACCACTACTTCGGAGCGAACGCGGCAGCCAGCAAGCTCTGATCCCGCAACGGAGCCGGCGCCGTCGGGCAGGTCCGGCGGCGCCGTGCTTTCGTCCGATCCCTCCGGCAGCGGGCGGCATGGCATGAGCCTTCAGCGACTCCTGCATCTGGTCGACGGCATCAGCACCTGGGTCGGCAAGGCTGCCGCGTGGCTGATCATCGGGCTGATGGTTCTGATCTGCGTCGAGGTGGTGAAGCGCTACCTCCTGAACGCGCCGACGGCGTGGATCTTCGACGCCAGCAACATGTTCTACGGCAGCCTGTTCATGCTGGCCGGGGCCTATACCCTGGCCCAGAACGGCCATGTCCGCGGCGACTTCCTGTACGGGTCGATGCGGCCGCGGACCCAGGCGGCGTTCGACCTGGTGCTGTACATCCTGTTCTTCCTGCCCGGCATCGCCGCGCTGGTCTATGCCGGATACAGCTATGCCGAGCTGTCCTGGCGCATCGGCGAGCATTCGACCGTCACCGCGGAAGGGCCGCCGATCTACCACTTCAAGGCGATCATTCCGATCGCCGGGGCGCTGGTGATGCTTCAGGGCTTGGCCGAGATCCTGCGCTGCGTCGCCTGCCTGCGCACCGGGGTGTGGCCCAGCCGGCTCAGGGACGTCGCCGAGATCGACGTGGTGGAGGAGCAACTGGCCCACAGCGAGCATGTGGACGAGGCGACGCGCCGCGACGCGATCGAGCGGGCGCAGAAGATCGACGAGGCGGCGCGCCAGCGCGGGCAGGGGGGAGATCTGCAGGGATGAGCGACGCGGCGCTCGGACTCGCGATGCTGGGGCTCATCGTGGTCGTCATCATGATGGGCTTCCCGACGGCCTTCACGCTGATGGGCCTGGGCATGTTCTTCGGCTTCTACGCCTTCTACGACCCGTCCGAAGCGTGGTGGGACAACCGGGTCTTCGACCTGATGGTCCAGCGCACCTACGGGGCGATGACCAATGACGTGCTGGTGTCGATCCCGCTGTTCGTGCTGATGGGCTATGTGATGGAGCGCGGGGCGCTGGTGGACAAGATGTTCTACAGCATCCAGCTCTCGGCCCGCCGGGTGCCGGCCTCGCTGGCCGTCGCCACCCTGATCGTCTGCACCTTCTGGGGCATCGCCAGCGGCCTGGTCGGCGCCGTGGTGGTGCTGATGGGGGTGATCGCCCTCAACCCGATGCTGCGCGCCGGCTACGACGTCCGGCTCGCCTCCGGCGTGATCACCGCCGGCGGCACGCTCGGCATCCTGATCCCGCCCTCGGTGATGATCATCGTCTATGCCGCAGTGGCGGGGCAGTCGGTGGTCAAGCTCTACGCCGCGGCGATGTTCCCGGGGTTCTTCCTGGCGCTCCTGTACCTCGTCTACATCGTCGGCTGGGCGCTGCTGCAGCCGAAGGTCGCGCCGCGCCTGCCGGAGGAGCAGACCCGGGTACAGGTGCCGGGCTGGATGCGGGACTTCCAGGCCGCCTATTCGCGCAACATGCTGGTCGGGCTGGCGAAGTCCCTGGTGTCGCCGTCCCGGGCAATCGCGCTCGACACCGGGGCCGGGCGCCTGACCTATGGCCGCCTGGCCGGCAATTTCGGCACCGCGCTGGTGCCGCTGGCGCTGACGGCGGTGACCCTGGTCGGGATCTGGTGGTACGTCGTGATCTATCCGCAGGCCTCGGCCGAGGCGGAAGCCGTGCCGGAGGGGCTGGAGCAGCTCGGCGCCCCGGTCGCCACCGAGGCGCCGGCAACCGGGGCGGCAGCCGGAGTGGACACCGGCTTCTATGTCGCCTTCGGCGTGGTCGCGCTGGTCGCGGCGGTGATGCTGTTCCGCTACTACCGGCGCATGACGGCCGAGCGCTTCGAGATGCTGAAGCTGCTGGCCTCGTCGGTCATGCCGCTCGGCATCCTCACCGTCCTCGTGCTGGCGGTGATCCTGTTCGGCATCACCACCGCGACCGAATCCGCCGCGGTCGGCGCCGCCGGCGCCTTCCTGCTGGCGCTGCAGGCCCGCACCCTGAACTGGAAGCGGACCAAGGAAGCGGTGTTCCTGACCGCCAAGACCACCGCCATGGTGTGCTGGCTGTTCGTCGGCTCGGCCCTGTTCTCCGCCGTCTTCGCGCTGCTGGGCGGCCAGGCGCTGATCGAGCACTGGGTGCTGTCGCTCGACCTGTCGCCGGTCCAGTTCATGATCCTGTCGCAGGCGATCATCTTCCTGCTCGGCTGGCCGCTGGAATGGACCGAGATCATCATCATCTTCGTGCCGATCTTCCTGCCGTTGCTGAAGCATTTCAGCATCGACCCGGTGCTGTGGGGCGTGCTGGTCTTCGTCAACCTGCAGGCGGCGTTCCTGTCGCCGCCGGTGGCGATGTCGGCCTTCTACCTGAAGGGCGTGGCGCCGGCGCACGTCACCCTCAACCAGATCTTCGCCGGCATGATGCCGTACATGCTGGTCGTGATCCTGTGCATGGTGCTGATGTATCTCTGGCCCGGCATCGTGCTGTGGCTGCCGGAGTACCTGTACGGAAATTGAGCGGCCTCAGATTTCAGCACTCGTAGGTTGGGTTCGCGTGCCGCGAACCCAACCTACGAAACGATACGAACGGCTGAAGGCCCTCAGATCTCCAGATGCGAGCCCAGCTCGACCGCGCGGTTGGCCGGGATGCGGAAGAACTCGGTGGCGCTCAGCGCGTTGTTCGACATCAGGATGAACAGCCATTCCTGCCAGGGCGGCAGCTCCGGCCGGGCCGACGGCACGAAATACTCCCGGCTCATGAAAAAGGACGTGTCGGCCATGTTGAAGCCCAGGCCCTTGGCGGCGCAGGCGGCCAGGGCGCGGGGCACGTCCGGCTGCTGCTGGAAGCCGTAGCGCACGATCACCGTGTAGAAGCCGTCGCCGAGATCCTTGATCTCGATGCGCTGGTCGTCGTCGACCCGCGGCTCGTCCGTGGTCTCGACCTTCAGCAGCACCACGCGCTCGTGGATGATCTTGTTGTGCTTCAGGTTGTGCAGCAGGGCGAAGGGCACGACACCGACATTGCCGGTCATGAAGATGCCGGTGCCGGGCACCCGGTGCGCGCGCTTGTACATCTTGCCGTCGACGAAGGTCGCCAGCGGGATGGCGTCGCGGTAGCGCCGCCGGTACAGGATCTCGCGGCCCTTGCGCCACACCCACATCAGCGTCGTCAGCGCCACCGCCAGCACCAGCGGGAACCAGCCGCCATGCAGGATCTTGATGGTGTTGGCGCCGAAGAAGGCCAGGTCGATGAACAGGAACAGCGCGAACAGCGGCGCCGCGGTCCAGCGGCTCCAGCCCCAGCGGTGGCGGGCGACCAGATAGGCCAGCACGCTGGTCACCGCCATGGTGCCGGTCACGGCGATGCCGTAGGCCCCGGCCAGGGCGCTGGACGAGCCGAAGCCGACCACCAGGATGACCACCGCGGCGTAGAGCGACCAGTTGATCCGCGAGATGTAGATCTGGCCCTTCTCCTCGGCCGAGGTGTGGCGCACCTCCAGCCGCGGCATGTAGCCGAGCTGGGCCGCCTGCTGGCTGACCGAGAAGGCGCCGGAGATCACGGCCTGGGAGGCGATCACCGTGGCCATGGTGGACAGGATCACCATCGGGTACAGGCCCCAGGACGGGGTCAGCAGGTAGAACGGGGATTCGATCGCCGCCGGGTTCTCGATCAGCAGCGCCCCCTGGCCGAAATAGTTCAACAGCAGGGCCGGCCAGACGAAGCTGATCCAGGCGATGCGGATCGGGGCGCGGCCGAAATGGCCCATATCGGCGTACAGCGCCTCGCCGCCGGTGACCGCCAGCACCACCGAGCCGAGCACGACGATCGCGGCCCAGGGGCTGGTGGTGAACAGCTCGACCGCATGGTTCGGCCAGATCGCCGCCAGCACGTCGGGGCGGTTCACGATCTGGGCCGCGCCGAGCAGGCCGATGACCAGGAACCAGATGCACATGATCGGGCCGAAGGCCTGCCCGACCTTGGCCGTGCCATGGGCCTGGACCATGAAGATCAGGGTCAGGATGATCAGCGTCAGCGGGATGATGTAGGGGTCGAACACCGGCGTCGCGACCTTCAGCCCCTCGACGGCGCTCAGCACCGAGATCGCCGGGGTGATCACACCGTCGCCGTAGAACAGCGCCGCGCCGACGATGCCCAGAAGGACGATGAAATGGCCCCATTTCTTGCCGCGGCGGGCCCGGAAGGCCAGGGCGGTCAGGGCCAGCACGCCGCCTTCGCCGCGGTTGTCGGCGCGCATCACGAAGGAGACGTATTTGATCGTGATGATCAGCGTCGTCGCCCAGAAGATCAGCGACAGCACGCCCAGCACCGCCCCCTCGGAGACGCCGGGCGCCCCCGGATGGGTGAAGCACTCCCGGATGGTGTAGAGCGGGCTGGTGCCGATGTCGCCATACACGACGCCGATGACGCCGAGCAGCTTGGGGGCGAGCGATTGGCTGTCGCGCGAGTCGGTAGCGAGGGTCGTCATCGCGCCTTCCTAGTCGGATGGCGCGCCGTCGACAACCCGGCCGTTGCTGGCATGCCCAATCGTCCCCTCGCTGCCTTCAGCGCCGAGGGTGCGGGGATCGCGGCGCCGAGGCAAGCCCCGCTGCGTTTGGCCTCTTAGATGCAGCGGCCGCCATCGACCTCCAGCGCCACGCCGGTGACCATCGACGCCTCGTCCGAGGACAGATAGAGCGCGGCGTTGGCGATGTCCTCCGGCGTGCTCATCCGGCCGAGCGGGATGGTGGCCAGGAACTGGGCCCGCCGCTCCGGCGTGTCGTCGCCGAGGAAGGTCGAGGTCAGGCCGGTCTGGCCCAGCACCGGGCACAGGCAGTTGACCCGGATCTTCGGCGCCAGCTCGACCGCCATCGATTTGCTGGCGGTGATCACCGCACCCTTCGAGGCGTTGTACCAGGTCAGGCCGGGCCGCGGCCGCAGGCCCGCGGTCGAGGCGATATTGAGGATCGAGCCACCTTTGGCCTGGAGATGCGGGGTGGCGTGCCGGACCGACAGGAAGATCGCCTTCACATTGACCGCGAAGATGCGGTCGAACTCGTCCTCGGTGACCTCGGCCATCGGCTTGTTGCGATGGGTGGTGCCGGCGTTGTTGACGACGATGTCGAGCCCGCCGAAGGCCTCGACCGCGGTGGCGATGGCGACCGCGGTGTCGGCGTCGCGTGACACGTCGGTGCGGACGAAGCGGGCGGCGCCCGGCCGCGCCCGGTTCAGCGCTTCGGCCACGGCCTCGCCGGCTTCCGTCGACAGATCGGCGATCAGCACGCTGGCGCCTTCCTGCACGAAGCGCTCGGCGATGCCCTTGCCGAAGCCTGACGCCGCGCCGGTGACGATGGCCACCTTGCCTTCGAGCCGCATGCCCTGTCCCTCTGTCCTGGTCGTGTGGTCGTGCCGCGGGAGGGGCGCCGCTCGATGCCTGGCGCCCGGCCCGCCGTGTCTTCCGGTGAAGCCCCGGACCGTCGAATGGCCGGACTATAGGGGCAGGGCGGCCCGGGCAGCAGGCGAATGTCCGCCGAGGAGGTATGAGCCGGGCGCGGACCTTCGGCCGCGCGCCCGGTCCCGCACTATCCGTGCTTGATGGCGATGGTCTTGGTCACGCTGAAATGGTCCAGCCCTTCCATCGCCTTCTCGCGGCCGAAGCCGGAGCGCTTCATGCCGCCGAAGGGCAGCTCGACGCCGCCGCCGGCGCCGTAGTTGTTGACGAAGACCTGGCCGGCCCGTACCCGGCGGGCGCAGCGCAGCTGCCGGGCGCCGTCGCGGGTCCAGACCCCGGCGACCAGGCCGAACTCGGTGCCGTTGGCGAGGCGGATCGCCTCCTCCTCGTCGCGGAAGCGCAGCACCGCCAGCACCGGGCCGAACACCTCCTCCTGCGCCAGGGGATGGCCGGGCGGTACGTCGCCGACCAGCGTCGGCACCTGGTAGAAGCCGCCGGCCGGGGCATTCGGGCTCAGCCGCCCCTCGGCCAGCACCGGCAGCCCGTCGGCCCGGGCGCGGTCGAGATGGCCGCGCACCCGCTCCTGCTGCCGGGCGCTGATCAGGGGGCCGCAATCCGGGTCGCGGTCCCAGGGGCCGGTCTCCAGCGCCCTGAAGCGCTCTCCCAAGGCTGCGAGGAAGTCGTCGGCGATGCCGTCCTGCAGCAGCAGGCGGCTGCCGGCCGAGCAGGTCTGGCCGGCATTCTGCACGATCGCCGCGGTGACGAAGGGCAGGGCGGCCTCGGCATCGGCGTCGTCGAACACCAGCTGCGGCGACTTGCCCCCCAGCTCCATCGTCACCGGCCGGTTGAACTTCGCCGCCGCGGCCTGGATCGCGGCGCCGGTGGCGGGCGACCCGGTGAAGCTGATGTGGTCGATGCCCGGATGCGACGCCAGCGCGGCTCCGGCCTCGGCACCCAGGCCGGTGACGACGTTCAGCGCGCCCGGCGGCAGCCCGGCTTCCAGCGCCAACTGGGCGATGCGCAGCGGCGTCAGGCAGGCATCCTCGGCCGGCTTCAGCACGCAGCCATTGCCGGCCGCCAGGGCGCCGCCGATGGTGCGGCCGAAGATCTGCGCCGGGTAGTTCCACGGAATCACATGGCCGGTGACGCCGTAGGGCTCCTTCACCGTCAGCACGGTGTAGCCGTCGAGATAGGGCAGGGTGGTGCCGTGGTGCTTGTCGCAGGCGCCGCCGTAGAACTCGAAATAGCGGGCGCAGGCGGCGATGTCGGCCTTGGCCTGCTTCACCGGCTTGCCGGCGTCGGCCGCCTCGAGCCGCCACAGCGTCTCGAAATCGGCCTCAATGGCGCGGCCGATGCGGGCCAGGATGCGGCCGCGCTCGACCGCGGGCATCCGGCCCCAGGGCCCGTCATCGAAGGCGCGCCGGGCGGCCCGCACCGCGGCGTCGATCTCGGCCGCGCCGCCGCGGGCCAGGCTGTCGAACGCCACCCCGGTCGACGGGTCGATCACCGGAATGGTGCGGCCGTCCTCCGCGCCGTTCCAAATTCCATCGATCAGAATCGTTTTCGGACCTATCATGATCTTCTTTCTATCTCCGAACCGTTCGTCGTGATGGGCAGGCTCGACATGTCGTTGCGCTTAAGACGATTTCTTGTTGCGGGCTATCGTTGAAGATGGACGCCTCCCAAGGCCACGATACCGCCATGGCTTCCCTCGCCGAAACGCCGGCGGCCGATCCTGCGGCCGTGCTCCTGGTCGAGGACATGCCGGCGCTGGCGCGGCTCTACATCGAGACCCTGTCCAAGGTCGGCATCGCCGTCGATCATGCCGAGACCGGGGCGGATGCGCTCGCGGCGCTGGCGCAGGGGCGCTATGCGACCGTGCTGCTCGACCTGAACCTGCCCGACATGAACGGCATGGAGATCCTGGCGCATATCCGCGAGCAGCAGATCCCGGTGGCGCCGATCGTGATCACCGCCCATGGCTCGGTCAACATCGCGGTCGAGGCGATGCGGCTCGGCGCCTTCGACTTCCTGGTCAAGCCCTTCCCCGGCGACCGGCTGACCGTGACCGTGCGCAACACGCTGGAGCGGATGCGGCTGCAGCGCGAGGTCGAAGCCTGGCGCGAGGATCTCGGCCGCGACCGCTACTACGGCTTCATCGGCCGGTCGCTGGCGATGCAGGCGGTGTACCGGATCATCGATTCGGCGGCGGCGTCGAAGGCCACCGTGTTCGTCACCGGCGAAAGCGGCACGGGCAAGGAGCTGTGCGCCGAGGCGGTGCACCGCCGCAGCCCCCGGCGCGACGAGCCCTTCGTGGCGCTGAACTGCGGCGCCATCCCGCGCGACCTGATGGAATCGGAGATCTTCGGCCATGTGAAGGGCGCCTTCACCGGCGCGGTGGCCGACCGCGAGGGCGCCGCGATCCGGGCCGATGGCGGCACCCTGTTCCTGGACGAGATCTGCGAACTGCCGGCGGAGCTGCAGACCAAGCTGCTGCGCTTCCTGCAGAGCGGGCAGGTGACGGCGGTCGGCGGCAGCCGCGAGCGCAAGGTCGATCTGCGCATCGTCTGCGCCACCAACCGCGACCCGGCCGAGGAGGTGCGCCTGGGCCGGTTCCGCGAGGACCTGTACTATCGCCTGCTGGTGATCCCGGTCACCCTGCCGCCACTGCGCGAGCGCGAGGACGACGTGCTGCTGATCGCGCACCAGTTCCTGCACGACTACGCGGCGGAGGAGGGCAAGAGCTTCAGAGGTTTCGACCTGGAGGTGGCGGAGGACCTGCAGCGCTACGCCTGGCCGGGCAATGTCCGCCAGCTGCAGAACGTGATCCGCAACATCGTGGTGCTGCATGACGGGCCGCTGGTGACCCGGGCGATGCTGCCACCGCCGGTGCGGACCCTGATCCCGGCGGCGCAGCCCAGCCGCCCGGCCGCCGCGCCGCCGCCGGCCGCCCCGAACGGCAAGGGGTCGCCGGTCCGGCCGCTGTGGATGATCGAGAAGGATGCGATCGAGGACGCGATCGTGGCCTGCGACGGCAACGTGCCGCGCGCCGCGGCGCTGCTCGGCATCAGCGCCTCGACCATCTACCGCAAGCGCCTGAACTGGGAGGCGGAGGGGCGGGCCTGAGGCAGCCATGGCCGGCCTCTACGCCTTGATGACCGGGGCCTCCGGATAGACCAGGCGGAAGCGCTCGCAGAACACTGGCATGTCGAGCGCTGGCTGGCGGCCGATCTCGGCGCAGCGGCGGCCGAAATAGTCCCAATGCGCGTCGCGCCAGAAGGCGAGCGAGCGGTCGCCTTCGCCCTCGTCATGGGCGAAGGCGGCGTCGACCCTGTCGAAGGGCAGGATCCGCAGCTCGACCGTCTGCAGCACGCAATGCGGAGTGCCGGCGAAATCGGTGATCAGGCTGTGGCCGCCGGGCTTCGGCGTGCCGGCCTCGTCGGCGCCCCAGACCAGCCCGGCGGTGGCGGTCTTGGTGCCGGCCAGCACCAGGTCCAGGAGCTCGCGCGCCAGCGCCTCGCTGTCGCCGAAATGCCAGCGGTCGTAGCGCTCGGGCAGGCCGAGCTCCGGCCGGGTGCGGCGGAGGTCGCGCCACCAGGCATCGGCGATGTCGGTCATGGGCTGATCCTCCGGTGCAGGCCTGCCATCAGGCGCGGCGCGGCACCGGCCGGCAGAACAGCTCGGTCGTATACAGCAGCAGCGCCGCGGCGGGGAAGGCGAGGCCGACCCAGCTGACCAGCGACCAGCCGCCGGCGCTGAAGGTGCCGCTGGCGATGGCGGAGCCGATGGCGCCGCCGGCAAAGGCGCTGGCGACGTAGAGGCCGTTCATCCGGCCGCGCGCCTCCGGCGCCAGGGCGTAAATGGCGCGCTGGCCCAGCACCATGTTGGCCTGCACCCCGAAGTCGAGCAGCACCCCGGCGGCCGCCAGCAGCACCACCGACCCGGCGGCGCCGCCGGCCCAGGCCATGGCGAAGGCGGCTGCGACCAAGGCCAGGGCGCCGAAGGTGGCAGGGCGGGTCCAGCCGCGGTCGGCGATGCGCCCGGCCAGGGGTGCCGCCAAGGCGCCGGCGGCGCCGACCAGGGCGAAGACGGCAATCCCAGCCTGGCTGTAGCCGAAGCGCGGGCTGGCCAGCTCCAGCGGCACCGCGGTCCAGAACAGGCTGAAGCCGGCGAACAGCGCGGCCTGGTAGGCGGCGCGGCGCTGCAGGATCGGCGTGCGGCGGAACAGGGTGGCGAGCGAGCGCAGCACCTGGCCGTAGCCGGGCCCCGGCGCCGGCCGGTACTGCGGCAGGCGCCAGGCCAGCACCGCCAGCAGGCCGGCCATCAGAAGGGTCGAGAGGAAGAAGATGGCGCGCCAGCCGAACAGCTCGGCCACCACGCTGGCGACGGGCCGGGCCAGCAGGATGCCCAGCAGCAGGCCGCTCATGATGTTGCCGACGACCCGGCCGCGGGTCGCGTCGGGCGCCATATGCGCCGCCATCGGGATCAGGATCTGCGCCGCGACCGAGCTGAGGCCGATCAGCAGCGCCGCGAACAGGAAGATCCCGGCGCTCGGCGCCAGGGCGGCGATCAGCAGCGCCACCACCGTGCCCGACAGGGTCAGCACGACGAGGCGGCGGTTCTCGACCATGTCGGCCAGCGGCACCAGCAGGATGAGCCCGACGCCGTAGCCGATCTGGGTCAGGGTGACGACCAGGCTGGCAGCGACGGTGCCGAGCCCGACCGAGGGCGCGATCAGCGCGATCAGCGGCTGGGCGTAGTACAGGTTGGCGACGATGGCGCCGCAGGCGACGGCCATCAGGAACATCATCGCCGGCGTGATCGCCGGAACGGCAGGATGCGCGCGCTCGCCCATGGCGACGCCTCTCGGGCAACGGAATCGGTCAGAAGAGGATCAAATATAGAACGGCCGCGGCTGCTGCGGTGCACAAAAGTCCGACATGGCTGATTTGAGCGATCGGCGCGGCTGTGTGGCGGGAAGCATGCTGTCGGAAACTGGCAGCATCTGCTGCGTATCATCCGCTCTGGACAGGAGAAGGCGGATCGGATGACCGGATGTTGGATTGCCGTCGCGTCGGCGGAGCATGTCCGTCGCGGCCGGGAGGGCGGGTTCATGCAGGTCTGCCACGGCAAGGCCGCGCCGCTGCGCCGGATCCGGCGGGGCGACCGCGTGGTGTACTACTCCCCGACCGCGACCTTCGGCGGGAGGGACCGGCTGCAGGCCTTCACCGCCCTCGGATCGGTGATCGACGACGCCCCGTACGGCGCGGATATGGGCGACGACTTCCGGCCCTACCGGCGGGCCGTGGCCTGGGAGGATGCCGGGGACGTGCCGATCCGCCCGCTGCTCGACGTCCTGGCGTTCACCGCCGGCCGGCCGAACTGGGGTTATCAATTGCGCTTGGGCCTGTTCGCGATCGGCGAAGGCGACGCCACAGTGATCGAGGCGGCGATGCGCGCCGTGCCCCCCGGTCCCTAGGCCGCCGGCCGTGTCCTCATGATGCGGATGCCGCGTCGGCTTCGCCGAACCATCGCGACGCGGCCCGGGCGGCGCCGTCGAGGTCACGGGCGATCTCGGTCGCCCAGGCGACGAACCCGTCGGGACGCACCAGCACCGCGCTCAGGCCCAGCCTGTCCCTGGCGCCACCGGCGACATAGGCGATCCGGCCGCCCCAGCGGCCCGCAAGCGCGGCGCGCCGGGCATCGGCGTCGAAGTCCAGGAAAAGGCCTCTTCCGGTTCTGAGGAGCTCTCCGAGCCTCGTCCCGTCGGCCAGCTCGAAGTCGGGCGCGCTGCGCCCCACCAGCGGGTGGCCGCCGCCGAGATCGTATCGCTGGGAAACGCCCCAGACGCGCCCGGCGAAGTAGGTCGCGCCGTCGGGCGTGTCGATGAGATCGCGGATGATGGTCTCCAGCGCGCGTGAGCTGCGGCTCGGCCGCATCAGCGCGACCTGGGCGCGCGACCAGTCCAGCACCTGCGCCCCCACCGGATGCCGCTCGGCCCCATAGCTGTCGAGCAGGCCGGGCGGCGCGTCGCCGCGGATCGTGGCCGCCAGCTTCCAGCCGAGGTTCATGGCGTCTCCGAGCCCGAGGTTGAGCCCCTGGCCGCCCAGCGGGGAATGGATGTGCGCGGCGTCCCCGGCCAGCAGCACCCGCCCGCTGCGGTAGGCGGTGGCCTGGCAGGCGCGGTCGGTCCAGGTGGCGGCGAGGTGAAGCGCCGTCACGGTGACATCCGTGCCGGAGACGCGACGCAGCACCGCCTGCACGTGGTCGAGCGTGATAGGCCGGGTCCGGTGGAAGCCGCCGCCGTCGAAATCGACCATCGCGACCGTTCCGGGCCGGGCATAGGTGTACATGCCGGTCGGCGTGTAGTGGCGGCCCGGATGGAGGCCGTCCGGATCGGCCAGTTCGACCTCGACGGAATAGCCGGTGAACTCGGGATCGGTGCCGGCGAACTCGAAGCCGGCCGTCTTGCGGACCGTGCTGCGGCCGCCGTCGCATCCGATCAGCCAGCGCCCGCGAACCGTCTCCCCGCCGGCGTGGACGGCCACGTCCTCGTCCGACGGATCGACCTCCTCCACGCCGCGCCCGTGCCGGATCTCGACGCCCATCGCGACGGCGCGGGCTGCCAGGACCGACTCGATCCGCTCCATCTCGACCGCCATGCCGGTGCCGGCCGGGCCGGGCAGGCGGTACGGCCATGCCGAGGGGTCGATCTTGTCCTGGAAGAACTGGATGCCGGCGAAATGGCCGCCGGGGCGGCGCCCCTGCTGCGCCCAATGCGCGGCGGCCGGCGTGGCGCGGCCGCCCGGGCCGTCTGTCGCGGGCTGCGCCGCCGCGATGTCGTCCAGCAGGCCGCGGCGGTGGAAGGCGTCGAGGGTGGGAGCCGACAGGCCGCGCAGACCGAACGGCAGGCGCTTCAGGGGCGAGCGCGGGTCCTCGGCCTGCTCCAGCAGCAGCACCGACAGGCCGGCGAGGCGCAGCTCACAGGCGAGAAACAGGCCGACAGGGCCCGCTCCGGCAATCACGACATCATGGGTCAAGGCAGAACTCCGAAGGTGGGCGCGGCGCCCATCCGGGCGCCGATTATCCCGCCGATGCCGTCACCATGGCATAAATTTATACTGAGTGTAAAATTACATATGGTATAGATCCCAGCATGACAGACCGACCCGGCCTCCGAGACCGCAAGAAGGAGATGACGCGCCAGGCGATCTCCAACGTCGCCACGCGCCTGTTCATCGAGCATGGCTTCGACAAGGTGTCCGTCGCCGATATCGCGCAGGAGGCGGATGTCGCCCGGAAGACGGTGTTCAACTACTTCCCGCGGAAGGAGGACCTGGTCTTCGACCGGGAGGAGGAGGCGCGGGCCCTGGTGCGCGACGCGATCGTCGGACGCGGCCGGCAGCCGCCGGTCGCCGCGTTCCAGGCGCTGATGCGCGGGCTGGCGGAGGGCGGGCACCCCCTGTTCAGGATGTCCGAGCGGCCCGTCCGGTTCTGGCACATGGTCGCGGACAGCCCGGCGCTCACGGCGCGCGCCTGCGAACTGCAGGTGACGCTGGCCGCTGATCTGGCCGGAATGCTGGCCGACGCGGCGGGCAGGCCGCGCTCCGATCCCGGCGCGCGTCTCGCGGCGGCGATGCTGATGGCAACGCTGGTGGTGGCCTATGGCGAGGCGCTTCGCGTCTTTCGCGAGAACCGGGAGCCCGGCCCGGCCTTCCTGAGCGTGATGGACCGTGGTTTCTCCGGCGTCGACGCCGCGCTCGCCGGGACGCCTTACGTCTGACGTCGAAGGAGCACAGACCTAGCCCAGCCGCGCCCGCAGCCGGCGCAGCAGCTTGGGCACGTCGGGCGGCTGGACGATGGCGCCGCGGATCAGGCTGTCGAAATGCTCCGACAGGGCGCGGATATGCTCGGTCGAGTTGAACAGGAAATACATGCCGCCGAGATAGATCACGGCCCTGAGCGGCCCGAACACCGTCACCGGCACGGAATAGTGCTGCCGGCCGTCGTAGAAGAACCAGCGGAAGGTCGGATACAACTCCTCCACCAGCGCGATCATGTGGTCGAGCTGGCGGGCCCGGACCGAGGTGTCGAGGTCATGCCAGATGCCCTCGCCGCGGGCGAAGCCCTCGATCGCCTGGATCGAGTTGCAGGCCTCCATGTCGGTTTCCGGCCGGCGCTGATAGGCCAGGCGGGCGGCCGCGGTCTCGATCCGCTGCTCCGGCCCCGCCCCGGCGAAATGCTCCAGCTCGTGCCGGATCACGTCGCGGTTCTTCAGCAGGTCGGGCAGCGTGGTCGCGACATGGCGGATCTTGTAGCCGATCGCCTCGCGGTGCCAGGCGACCAGCCGCTCGTCATCGGCCCATTGCGCGTCGCGCTCGATCGCCATCCGCTCCGGCAGGATATCGGCGGACAGGGGGCCGCGCTGGCTCAGGCCCAGCAGCCAGTCGATGCTGACCTGGCGGGCGGCCGCGATCGCCGCCAGGGTCTCGGCCCGCGGCAGCCGGTCATTCGCCGGCGACAGGATCTGCGACAGGGTCGACCGGTCCATTCCGGCCGCTGCGGCGAAGGCGCTGCGGCTCTGGCCGGAGGCGGCGATGATCTCCTCCAGCCGGGCGCGGAAGGTCTCGATCATGTCGTGGCGGGATTGCGCCATTGCGGGGTTTCCAAAACAATTCGTGCGGTATCGCAACAGTCTGGATGAGAGTACATCAACCGCATCGTTTTGTGCGCATTATCGCATTGTCCGACATGACCGTTCGCGAGAGCCTGAATCCGAAAGGGATCGGACGATGGCAGAAACGGTGAAGCGAGCGAGTTTCGAAGGACCGACCTGGGCGGTGGCCGCCGCGGCCTATGGTGGCTGGACGGCGCTGCTGTGGTTCCACGCGGCGCTGCCGGCGCCGCTGTTCATCGCCATCGGCGCGGTGCTGCTGGCCTGGCACGGGTCGCTGCAGCACGAGACCATCCACGGCCACCCGACCCGGTCGCGCCGGATCAACATGGCGGTCGGCTGGCCGCCGCTGTCGCTGTGGCTGCCCTATGCCAGCTATCGCGACCTGCATCTGCGCCATCACCGCGACGCGCATCTGACCTCGCCGGTCGAGGATCCGGAAAGCTACTACGTCACCGACGACCATTGGTCGGCGCTCAGCCCGGCCGGGCGGGCGGTGCTGTACTTCAACCGCACGCTGCTGGGCCGCTTCCTGATCGGCCCGGCCCTGGCCTGGTACGGGCTGTGGGCGGAAGAGCTGCCGAAGCTGCGGCACGACCGCAGGGCGCGCCTCGTCTGGGCGGCGCATCTGGCCGGCGCGGCGGCCGTGCTGGCCGTGGTCACCATCGGCTTCGGCATCTCGCCGATCCTCTATGTCGCCACCTGCTACGCCGGCACGTCGGTGTCGCTGCTGCGGTCCTTCGCCGAGCACCGCGCCGGGCCGGAAGGGCTGCGCACCGCCGTGGTGTCGTCCGGGTCGTTCTTCTCGCTGCTGTTCCTCAACAACAACCTGCATGTGGCGCATCACGCCCGGCCGGGCCTCGCCTGGTACCGGCTGCCGGGCTTCGCTGCCGCCAATGATTCCGCCGGCGTCGCCGCCCGCGGGGCCGGTCATTACCACGGCTATGGTGAGATCGCCCGGCGCTACCTGTTTCGCCCGGTCGACACACCGGTGCATCCCGATTTCGACGCCGAGCGGCGCGCCCGGTGACGGAAGCGACCTTGGCTGGCGCCGCCAGCCTCCCGATGTACGATCTGCCGGAGGTCCGCTGGGCCACCGATGCGCTGTGGGCGGCGGTCGCCGCGCGCCTTTCGGCCGCCGGTGTGGCGGCGGCGCCGGCCCTGACCCGCGGCCCGGCGCTGAACGAGCTGTGGACCGACCCCGCTCTGCTGCTCAGCCAGACCTGCGGCAACCCTTATGTCCGAACTTACCGCGACCGGCTGCGGCTGGTGGCGACGCCCCGCTACGCCGCCCCGGGCTGCGACGGCCCGCGCTATCGCAGCCTGCTGGTGGTGCGCGCAAACGCGCCGGGCGAGGAATTGGAGGATTTCCGCGGGACGGTCTGCGCCGTCAATGGCTGGGACAGCCTGTCCGGCTGGGTCGCCCTGGCCGCGATGCTGCCAGAGCCGCAGTTCTTCAGCGCCGCCCTGGTCACCGGCGCCCATGCCGACAGCGTCGCGGCCGTGGCGGCGGGGGAGGCGGACATCGCCGCGATCGACTGCGTCACCTATGCGCTGCTGCACCGGCACCGTCCCGCTTCGACAGCCGGGCTGCGCGTGATCGGCCGCACCGCGCTCGCGCCGAGCCTGCCCCTGGTGACCCGTCGCGACACGGATGACGGCACGGTCGAGGCGCTGCGGTTGGCCCTGCGCGATATCCTGGCTGATCCGGTGCTGGCCGAGGCCCGCGCGGCGCTGCTGATCGAGGGCATGGAGATCCTGGGCGAGGCCGATTACGACGCCATTCCGCCCCAGCCGGTCAGCATTCCTCCGGTCTCCGCTCCGTCTCGCCGCTTCGCCACAGCTCCAACGCCCTGACGGTCTCGGCCACCCGGGCGCTGGCCACCTTGGCGAGTTCCTGGGCGCGGCCCGGCCGGCTGTCGCACTTGTCGCCCAGCGATTCGGCGGTATCGATCAAGGCCCGGGCGCCGCAGATCGCGGCGCAGGAGCGCAGGGCATAGGCCTCCAGCGCCAGGGCCTCGCGGTCGCCGGCGCCGGCCGCGGCGGCGATCGCTTCGGCGCGCTCGCGCAACTCGTCGAGCAGGTCGTCGACCATCTCCCGGCGGGCGGCGTCGTCGAACCCGGACAGGTTGCGCTCCAGCGTCGCCGGGTCGAACTGGTATCGCGGACCGTTGCCGGTCATCCGTGCCTCCACCACCCCTCTCTCATATCGCTTCGCAGGATCGCGACTTCCAGGCGCCAAGCGACGCGTCTTGCATTCCGGAACGGACAGTCCATATTTCAACCATGGTTTCACATCCTGGCCGCCCCCGCGAATTCGACAAGGACACCGCGCTCGACGCGGCGATGGCGCTGTTCTGGCGCCAGGGCTACGAGGCGACGTCGCTGGACGACCTGACCCGGGCGATGGATCTCAGCCGCAGCAGCTTCTACGGCAGCTTCGGCTCCAAGCACGACGTGCTGCTGGCGGCGATCCAGCGCTACAACGATTCGCGCTTCGCCCAACTGGAGCAGCGGGTGGCGGCCGAGCCCGACCCCGGCCGCGCCTTGCGCCTTGCGGTCGCCGGGATCTCCGGTGCCCGCGGCAGCCGCGACGGCTGCTTCCTGATCAACAGCGCGGTCGAGCTGGCGCCGCACGACCCGGAGGTCGAGGCGCTGAGCCGCCGCCATCTCGAGCGGCTCGAGGCGTTCCTGGCCGGGCTATTGGCGCGCCAGGGCGGCGGCGATGCCGCGGCGATGGCCGCCCGGGCGCGCAGCCTGCTGGCGATCGCCTTCGGCGCCTGCGTGATGCACAAGGCGGGCACCGCGCCCGCCGCGATCGACGACCTCCTGGCCGCCGCCGAGCCGCTGATGCGGTGAGGCCGGCCGGGTCCCACCCTATGTTTCTCGGCTCAATTTTGGACTGAACGGTCCCGAATCGGGCCTCCAACCGGAGAGAATGATGACTGTCCCGAAGCTGTTCACGCCGACCCGGATCGGCGACCTGGAATTGCCGAACCGGATCGTGATGGCGCCGCTGACGCGCAACCGGGCGCGGCCCGACGGCGACGTGCCGCATGCACTGAATGCCGAGTACTACGCCCAGCGGGCCACGGCCGGCCTGCTGATCACCGAGGGCACGCAGATCTCGCCGGAGGGCAAGGGCTATGCCTGGACCCCGGGCATCCACAGCCCGGAGCAGGTGGCCGGCTGGCGCCAGGTGACCGACGCCGTGCACCAGGCCGGCGGCCGGATCGCGGCCCAGCTCTGGCATGTCGGCCGGATTTCGCACACCGTGCTGCAGCCGGACGGCGCGGCGCCGGTCGGGCCGTCGGCGATCGCCGCGGCCACCCGGGTCTATGACGGCGAGGGCTTCGTCCCGGCGTCGGCGCCGCGGGCGCTGGAGACGGACGAGCTGCCGCGCATCGTCGGCGACTATGCCCAGGCCGCGCGCAACGCCAGGGAGGCCAGCTTCGACGCGGTCGAGATCCACGCCGCCAACGGCTATCTGCTGCACCAGTTCCTGGCCGACGGCACCAACAAGCGGACCGACGCCTATGGCGGCCCGGTCGCCAATCGCGCCCGGCTGCTGCTCGAGGTGGCGGAGGCGGTGGCCGAGGTCTGGACGCCCGGCCGGGTCGGCGTCCGCCTGTCGCCCTTCTCCAATTTCGGCGACATCGCCGACAGCGACCCGATGGCGACCTTCGGCCACGCGATCGAGGGGCTGAGCGGGCTCGGCCTCGGCTTCCTGCACCTGGTCGAGGGCCAGACCGGCGGCACCCGCGAGCTGCCGCCCGGTGCCGACCTACAGGCCCTGCGCCGGCTGTTCAAGGGCAGCTACATCGCCAACAACGGCTATGACCGCGGCCTGGCGATCGAGGCGGTGGAGACCGGCCGCGCCGACCTCGTCGCCTTTGGCAAGCTGTTCATCGCCAACCCGGACCTGGTCGAGCGGCTGCGCCGCGACGCGCCGCTGAACACGCCGGACCAGGCCACCTTCTACGGCGGCACCGAGCGCGGCTACACCGACTATCCGGCGCTGGAGCAGGCTGCGGCCTGAACGGTCACCCCGCCTTCGGCGCCGTCACCGCGGCGGCGTCGCGGGCGGTGTCGACGCCCAGGGTGAAGCCGGCATAGAAGCCGATTCCCAGGCCGAAGATCAGTGCCCAGACGGCGAACCAGCGCATCCCGCGCAGGCGCTGCTGCAGCTGTTGGATCTCGCTCATCTTCCCCCTCAGATCGGCTCGGCCGCCATCGCGGCCAGCTCGTCGTCATCGGCGGTCTGCATCGCCCACAGCCGGGCGTACAGGCCGCCGCCGGCGATCAGCTCCGCATGGCTGCCGACCTCGGCCACGCGGCCATGGTCCAGCACATAGATCAGGTCGGCGTTGCGCACGGTCGACAGGCGGTGCGCTATCATCAGCGTGGTGCGCCCGGCCATCAGCTGGGTCAGCGCCGCCTGCACCTGCCGCTCGCTCTCGGTGTCCAGCGCCGAGGTCGCCTCGTCCAGCAGCAGGATCGGCGCGTTCTTCAGCATCGCCCGGGCGATCGACAGGCGCTGGCGCTGCCCGCCCGACAGCTTCACCCCCTGCTCCCCGACCATGGTGTCGTAGCCCTTGGGCAGGCGCTGGATGAAGTCGTGCGCCGCCGCCGCCTTGGCGGCGTCCTCGATCTCGTCCTGGCTGGCGCCGGGCCGGGAATAGCCGATATTGGCGCGCACCGTGTCGTCGAACAGGGTCACTTCCTGGCTGACCAGCGCCATGTGGTCGCGCAGCGAATGCAGGGTCAGGCCGCGGACGTCGTGGCCGTCGATCGCGACCGTGCCCTCGGTGGCGTCGTAGAAGCGCGGGATCAGGTTCAGGATCGTCGACTTGCCGGCGCCCGACGGCCCGACCAGCGCCGCCGTCTTGCCGGCCGGCACCTCCAGCGTCACGCCGCGTAGCGCCGGGATCCTCGCGCTGTAGGAGAAGTGGACGTCGGCCAGGGTGATGCGGCCCCGGCACTGGGTCAGCGCCATCGCGTCCGGCGCGTCGCGGATGGTCGGCACCGAATCGATCGTCTCGAACACCCGCTCGGCCGCGGCGAAGCCGGAGGACAGGGTGTTGTGCAGGTTGGCCAGCCGCTTCAGCGGCTCATAGACCATCAGCAACGCGGCGATGAAGGCGAAGAAGGAGCCGGTGGTGCGCGACCCGGTGATGACCTCGTTGCCGCCATACAGGATGACGATGACGATGGCCACGCCCGACAGGATCTCCAGGATCGGGTTGGTGGCCGAGCTGATCCGCATCGCCTTCTGCCGCAGCCGCGAGACCTCGTTGATGATCTTGGCGGCGCGGCCGGTCTCGCGCTCCTCGGCGTTGTAGGCCTTGACATGGCGGATGCCTTGGAAGACCTGGCCGAGATGGTTGTTCAGCGAGCCGTACTGGGTGAAGGTCTTGCCCGTGATCTTTCGGATGCGCTTGCCGATCTGCATCACCGGGATCACGGTCAGCGGGAAGATGATGAAGGTCACCGCCGCCAGCTCGATATCGGTGTAGAACATCACCGCGACCAGCGCGACCAGCGACAGCAGGTCGCGGCCGAAGCCGGTGATGCCGGTCGCCACCGCGCCGTACATCGCCTGCACGTCATTGGTGAAGTGGCTGACCATCCGGCCCGAGGTGGTCTCGTGGAAGGTGGCGAGGTCGGCCCGCACCCGGTTGCGGAACATCCGGACCTGCAGCTCGGCGATGATCAGCCGGCCGACATTGTTCAGGATCACGCCCTGGAAGTAGCCGGTGGCGGCCTTGACCACGAAGATCGTCATCACCGCGGTGGCCAGCGGCCACAGCAGGGCGGCGTTCCGGTCGGTGAAGATGCCGTCGATGACCGGCTTCATCACCCAGGCGGAGGCCGCCGTCGCGGCGGCCGTCAGCGCCATGCACAGCAGCGCCAGCGCCACCTTCGGCCAATGCGGCCGGATGTAGTTGCGCAGCAGCCGCTGGCTGATCTCGCGGTCGCTCATCCGCCGCGGCTGCGGCTTCTTGTCCTTGCGCTTGACCAAGGTGATCCGGGTGCTGGTGTCTGGCGCGCCGTTAAACCACGGCCCCGGCTCCGCTTCAACCTTGCGGCCCGTTCCGCTCATCGGCACCATCATGCGATAAGGCCGTGCTGCGGCCCGAGAAAGAAAGTCCGTGGGGAGACCGAAATGACGGAGGCGTTTGCCTCGGGACGCCCGAATGCCTGGGCCAAGCTGTACCCGCCGGCCATCGACTGGAGCCAGCCGATCGAGCCGCGGCCGCTCTACGCCATCCTCGACGACGCCGTGGCGCGGTTCGCCGACCGGCCCTGCGCCAGCTTCATGGACAAGACCCTGACCTACGGCCAGATCGGCGACCTGGTCGCCCGCGCCGCCAAGGGCTTCCAGGCCGCCGGCATCGGCAAGGGCAGCCGGGTCGGCCTGTTCCTGCCGAACTGCCCCTATTACGTGATCAGCTATTTCGCGCTGCTGAAATGCGGCGCGGTGGTGGTCAACTTCAACCCGCTCTATGTCGAGCGCGAGCTGATCACCAAGATCGACGACAGCGGCACCGAGATGATGGTGACGCTGGACCTGGCGCAACTGCACAACAAGCTGCTGCCGCTGCTCGGCCGCACCGCGCTGAAGCGGATCCTGGTCTGCCCGATGGCGGGCGTGCTGCCCTTCCCGAAGAACCTGCTGTTCCCGGTCGTCAAGCGGCGCGAGGTGGCGAAGGTCCCGAAGGACGGCCGGCACCTGCGCTGGGCCGAGCTGGTGCGCAACGACGGCCGCTTCGCTCCGGTGCCGATCGCGCCGGCGGACGATTTGGCGGTGCTGCAATACACCGGCGGCACCACCGGCACGCCCAAGGGGGCGATGCTGACCCATTTCAACCTCTACGCCAACGCGGTGCAGGCCGCCTGCTGGTTCGAGGGCATGACCCTGGGCCAGGATCGGATGCTGGCCGTGCTGCCCTTCTTCCACGTCTTCGCCATGACCGTGGCGATGAACCTGGCGATCCGGGCGGGGGCGGAGATCATCATGCTGCCGCGCTTCGAGCTCGAGACCGTCATGAAGACGATCCATGAGAAGAAGCCGACGCTGTTCCCGGCGGTGCCCACGATCTACACCGCGATCGCCAATTTCCCCGAGCGCGCCAGATACGACCTGTCCTCGGTGAAGCGCTGCATCTCCGGCGGGGCGCCGCTGCCGGTCGAGGTCAAGCACGCCTTCGAGGCGGCGACCGGCTGCAAGCTGGTCGAAGGCTACGGGCTGTCCGAAGCCTCGCCGATCGCGACCTGCAACCCGCTGTTCGGGCTCAACAAGGAGGGGTCGATCGGCCTCCCGCTGCCGCAGACGGTCATCGAGATCGTGTCGCTGGACGACCGCTTCACGGTGATGCCGACCGGCGAGCGCGGCGAGGTCTGCATCCGCGGGCCGCAGGTGATGAAGGGCTATTGGAACCGGCCGGAGGACACGGCCGAGGTGCTGCGCAACGGCCGCCTGCACACCGGCGATGTCGGCACCATGGACGGGGACGGCTACACCTTCATCGTCGACCGGATCAAGGACATGATCCTGTGCTCCGGCTTCAACGTCTATCCGCGCAATGTCGAGGAGGCGATCTACCTGCACCCGGCGGTCGAGGAATGCATCGTCGCCGGCCTGCCGGACCCGTATCGCGGCCAGACCGTGAAGGCCTATATCAAGCTGCGCGCCGGCCAGAGCCTGACCGCCGAGGGGCTGGTCGAGTTTCTCAAGGACAAGCTGTCGCCGATCGAGATGCCGAAGCTGGTCGAGTTCCGTGACACGCCGCTGCCGAAGACCCTGATCGGCAAGCTGTCGCGCAAGGCCGTGCTGGAGGAAGAGGCGGCGAAGGCAGCCGCGGCACCGAAGGAGGCGCGCACCGGCACCTGACTGCCTGCGCGATTGACCCGGCTCTCCGACTGCGGTACTTTACGTTTACGTAAACGGCATGCAGCAAACGCAGTCGGAGGTACGACGCCATGGAAGCGGAGATCAGGGAGAAGGCGGAGGTCGAGCAGCGCAGCTATTCGATCGGCGATCTCGCCGCGGCCTTCGACATCACCCCGCGCAGCATCCGGTTCTATGAGGACGAAGGCCTGCTGTCGCCCGAGCGCGCCGGGCTGACCCGCATCTACAGCCATCGCGACCGGGCCCGGCTGGCGCTGATCTGCCGTGGCAAGCGCCTCGGCTTCTCCCTGGCCGAGATCCGCGAGTTCCTCGACCTCTATGACCGCGAGCACGGCCAGGTCGGGCAGATGTCCTATTTCCTCGGCCGCGCCCGGGCCCGGCGCGCCGCCCTCGAGACCCAGCTGGTCGACGTGCAGCAGACGATCGAGGACCTCAAGGGCATCGAGGACGAGATCGTCGGATTCCTGAAGCGGGAAGGCGCGCTGCCGGAAGGCTGAGCCGCCGCCCATCCGCGGGCGCGGCCCGCGACAAGAAAATCTGAGGAGCACCATGGACAAGAGCGTCGTCATCGCCGGGTTCAAGCGGTCGCCGCATCACTTCGCCAACAAGGGCGACCTGCGCCGGGTGCGGCCCGACGACCTGGTCGCCGACGTGATCAAGGCGTTGGTCGCCGAGACCAAGGTCGACCCCGCGGCGATCGAGGACCTGATCCTCGGCTGCGCCTTTCCGGAGGGCGAGCAGGGCTTCAACATGGCCCGCATGGTCGTGTTCCTGGCCGGGCTGCCGCAGTCGGTCGGCGGCGTCACGGTCAACCGCTACTGCGGCTCGTCGATGCAGGCGATCCACCAGGCGGCCGGGGCCATCCAGATGGGCGCGGGCGAGGCGTTCCTGTGCGCCGGGGTCGAAAGCATGACCCGGGTGCCGATGATGGGCTTCAACCCGGCGCCGAACCCGAAGCTGGCCGCCGAGATGCCGCAGGCCTATTTCAACATGGGCGTGACCGCCGAGAACCTGGCGGTGAAGTACCAGATCACCCGCGAGAGCCAGCAGGACTTCGCCATCCGCTCGCAGCAGCGCGCCGCCAAGGCCTGGGCCGAGGGCCGCTTCGCCGGCGAGGTCGTGGCGATCGCGACCAGGGACGGCACGGTCGACCGCGACGGCACCATCCGCCCCGACACCAGCCAGGAAGGCCTGTCCGGGCTGAAGCCGGCCTTCGACCAGAACGGCACGGTGACCGCCGGCACCTCCAGCCCGCTGACCGACGGCGCCTCGGCGACGCTGGTGACCAGCGAGGCCTTCGCCAAGGCGGCGGGGCTGCCGGTCCTGGCCCGGATCAAGTCGATCGCGGTGTCGGGCTGCGCGCCGGAGATCATGGGCATCGGCCCGGTCGGCGCCAGCCGCAAGGCGCTGAAGCGCGCCGGGCTGACGATCGGCGACATCGACGTGGTCGAGCTGAACGAGGCCTTCGCCGCCCAGGCGCTGGCGGTGGGCCGCGACCTCGAGCTGGACTGGGCCAAGACCAACATCGACGGCGGCGCCATCGCGCTGGGCCACCCGCTCGGCGCCTCGGGCGCGCGGATCACCGGCAAGGCCGCCTCGATCCTGAAGCGGGAGGGCAAGGAACTGGCCCTCGCCACCATGTGCATCGGCGGCGGCCAGGGCATCGCCACGGTGCTCGAGGCCGCCTGACCTTCTGACGATTTCCGCGCCCCAACCCCTTTCCCGTCATTCCCGCGAAAGCGGGAATCTCGTCGAGCACTTCGGGAGATCCCCGCTTTCGCGGGGATGACGACAGGGGTGAAGGGAGGGCGACCAGGGAGCTGAACATGGACATCAAGCAAGTCGCGGTGATCGGCGCGGGCGTGATGGGCAGCGGCATCGCGGCGCATTTCGCCAATGCCGGCGTGCCGGTGCTGCTGCTCGATATCGTGCCGAAAGGCGCGACCAACCGGAACGCGGTGGCCGAGGGCGCGCTGGCGCGCATGGCCAAGGCCGACCCGGCGCCCTTCATGTCGAAGGCGGCGGCGCGGCTGGTCACCCCCGGCAACACCGAGGACGACCTCGGCAAGCTGGCCGGCTGCGACTGGATCGTCGAGGCGGTGCTGGAGGATCCGGCGGTCAAGCAGGACCTTTACGCCCGGATCGAGAAGCTCATGAAGCCCGGCGCGGCCGTCTCCTCCAACACCTCGACCATCCCGCTGGCGATTCTGACCGAGGGCCGGTCGGAGGCGTTCCGGCGCGGCTTCCTGATCACCCATTTCTTCAACCCGCCGCGCTACATGCGCCTCCTGGAGCTGGTGACGGGGCCGGAGACCGATCCGGCGCTGGTCGCGGATATCCGCCGCTTCGCCGATATCGGCCTCGGCAAGGGCGTGGTGGACTGCAAGGACACGCCCGGCTTCATCGCCAACCGGATCGGCACCTACTGGATCCAGTCGGCGGTCAACGCCGCCTTCGACCTCGGCCTGACGGTGGAGGAGGCGGATGCGGTGGCCGGCCGGCCGATGGGCGTGCCGAAGACCGGCGTGTTCGGACTGATCGACCTGGTCGGCCTCGACCTGATGCCGCATATCGCCAAGAGCCTGCTGGCGACTTTGCCGCAGGACGACCCGTACCGCGAGATCTACCGGGTCGAGCCGGCGATCGAGAAGCTGATCGCCGAGGGCTACACCGGCCGCAAGGGCAAGGGCGGCTTCTACCGCCTCAGCAAGGCCGCCGATGGCAGCCGGGTGAAAGAGAGCGTCGACCTCAAGACCGGAGCCTGGGCGACGTCGGACAAGCCGAAGCTCGATGGCGTGGAAGAGGCGCGCCGGGGCGGGCTGAAGGCGCTGGTCGCCTTCGACGACAAGACCGGGCACTACGCCGCCCGCGTGCTGGGCCAGACCCTGTCCTACGCCTCCGGGCTGGTGCCGCAGATCGCCGACACGGTGGTCGCGGTCGATGAGGCGATGCGCCTCGGCTACAACTGGAGCTACGGCCCGTTCGAGCTGATCGACCAGGTCGGCGCCGACTGGCTGATCGGCTGGCTGGAAAGCCAGGGCAAGCCGGTGCCGGCGCTGCTGAAGGCCGCGCAGGGCCGCAGCTTCTACCGGGTCCAGGACGGCAGGCTGCAGTATCTCACCACCGGCGGCGACTATGCCGAGGTGAAGCGGCCGGACGGCGTGCTGCTGCTGGCCGACATCAAGCGCACCGCCAAGCCGATCGCCCGGAACGGGTCGGCGGCGCTGTGGGACATCGGCGACGGCGTCACCTGCTTCGAGTTCATCTCGAAGATGAACAGCCTCGACGACCAGACCATGGCGCTCCTGGCCGAGGCGATCCGCATCACCGCGTCGAAATACAAGGCGATGGTGATCTACAACGAGGGCACCAACTTCTCGGTCGGCGCCAATCTCGGCCTGGCCCTGTTCGGCATCAACATCGCCCTGTGGCCGCAGATCGAGGCACTGGTGAAGGGCGGCCAGGATGCCTACAAGGCGCTGAAATTCGCGCCGTTCCCGACCGTGGCCGCACCCTCCGGCATGGCGCTGGGCGGCGGCTGCGAGATCCTGCTGCACGCGGCCGCGATCCAGGCCCATGCCGAGACCTATTGCGGCCTGGTCGAGGTCGGCGTCGGGCTGATCCCCGGCTGGGGCGGCTGCAAGGAGATGCTGCTGCGCGCCTATGGCCAGCCGAAGCGCCCCGGCGGGCCGATGCCGCCGCTGGGCCAGGTGTTCGAGACCATCGGCACGGCCAAGGTGGCGAAGTCGGCCTTCGAGGCGAAGGAGCTGCTGTATTTCCGCCCGAATGACGGCATCACCATGAACCGCGACCGGCTGCTGGCCGACGCCAAGGCCCGCGCTTTGGCCATGGCCGAGGGCTACCAGCCGCCGAAGCCGGTGGATGAGATCCGCCTGCCGGGCCCGACCGCCAAGACCGCCTTCGCCCTGGCGGTGGCCGACCTGGCCCGCACCGGCAAGGCGACGCCCTACGACATCGTCGTCTCCGACAAGCTGGCCAACGTCCTGTCCGGCGGCGACACCGACATCACCGAAAAGCTGACCGAGGACGACGTGCTGGCGTTGGAGCGCGAGGCGTTCACCGCGCTGGTCCGGGCCCCCGGCACCATCGCCCGGGTCGAGCACATGCTGGCCACCGGCAAGCCGCTGCGGAACTGAGAGGATCTGACGATGCCCAGCTACAAGGTTCCGCTCGACGACATCCGCTTCGTGCTGCACGAGCTGCTGGACGCCGACAAGCTCGCCCAGCTGCCCGGCTATGAGGAGGCGACGCCCGACACCGTCGACGCCATCCTGGAGGAGGCGGCGCGCCTGGCCGAGACCGAGCTGGCGCCGCTGAACCAGCCGGGCGACGAGGAGGGCTGCCGTTTCGAGAACGGCGTGGTCTACACGCCCAAGGGCTTCAAGGAAGCCTACCGCACCTTCGCCGAGGGCGGCTGGACCGGCCTGGCGGCCGACCCGGCCTTCGGGGGCCAGGGCATGCCCAAGGCGGTGAATGTCGTGATCGAGGAGGTGCTGTCCTCCGCCAACTCCTCCTTCGGCATGTATCCCGGCCTGTCGCAGGGCGCCTACAACGCGCTCGCGGCCTATGGCGACGACCGGCAGAAGGCGATCTACCTGCCGAAGCTGGCCGGCGGCAGCTGGTCCGGCACCATGTGCCTGACCGAGCCGCATTGCGGCACCGATCTCGGCCTGATCCGCACCAGGGCGGAGCCGGCCGGCGATGACACGTACAGCATCACCGGCACCAAGATCTTCATCTCGGCCGGCGAGCACGACCTGACCGAGAACATCATCCATCTGGTCCTGGCGCGGCTGCCCGACGCCCCGGCGGGCATCAAGGGCATCAGCCTGTTCGTGGTGCCGAAATTCCTGCCGAAGGAGGAGGGCGGGGCGGTCGTCGCCGGGGCGCGCAATGGCATCGCCTGCGGCTCGATCGAGCACAAGATGGGCATCAGGGCCTCGTCCACCTGCGTGATGAATCTCGACGGCGCCACCGGCTGGCTGGTCGGCGAGAAGCACAAGGGCATGCGGGCGATGTTCGTGATGATGAACACCGCCCGGCTCGGCGTCGCCATGCAGGGAGTCGGCATCGCCGAGGTCGCCTACCAGAACGCCGTGGCCTATGCCAAGGACCGGCTGCAGGGCCGCGCCCTGTCCGGCCCGAAGGCGCCGGACAAGCCGGCCGACCCGATCATCGTCCACCCGGATGTGCGCAAGAACCTGCTGACCGGCAAGGCCTTCGCCGAGGGCGCGCGGGCGCTGGGCTACCTGGTGGGCATGAACATCGACCTCTACACCAGGCACCCCGACCCGGCGGTCCGGCAGAATGCCAACGATTTCGTGTCGCTGATGACGCCGATCCTCAAGGCGTATTTCACCGATATGGGGCTGGAGGTCGCGGTCCGGTCGCAGCAGGTGCTGGGCGGCCATGGCTACATCCGCGAATGGGGGATGGAGCAGTTCGTCCGCGACGCCCGCATCTTCCAGATCTATGAGGGCGCCAACGGCATCCAGGCGCTGGACCTGGTCGGCCGCAAGATGCCGCAGGACATGGGAAGGCTGCTGCGCAGCTTCTTCCACCCGGTCGACGCCTTCATCCGCGAGGCGGCGGAGGACGAGGCGATGCTGGAGCTCGTCGGCCCGCTGGCCAAGGCCTTCGGCAAGCTGCAGCAGGCCACCGCCTGGATCGCCCAGAAGGGGTTGAAGGACCCGGAGGAGGCCGGTGCCGCCTCGTCCGACTACCTCAAGCTGTTCGCCCTGGTGGCGCTGGGCTGGATGTGGGCGCGGATGGCCAAGGTGGCGCTGCAGAAGGCGCCCGAGGCCGGCGACCGGGCCGGCTTCTACGACGCCAAGCTGAAGACGGCGCGCTTCTTCATCCAGCGCATGCTGCCGGAGACCGGGTCGCTGTTCATCCAGATCATGGCCGGCAAGGCGCCGCTGATGGCGCTGGAGGCCGAGGCGTTCTGATCCGGTTCTACCGATGAACCTCTATCTCCGCCTCATCCGGGTCGTAGTCGCGGCGCTGCTCGGGCGCCGGTTGAGCCTGTTCGATGACAGCGCGCTGCGGTTCCGGGTCTGGCCGAACGACCTCGATTTCAACCTGCACATGAACAACGGCCGGTACCTGACCATCATGGATCTCGGCCGCACCGACCTGATGCTGCGGGTCGGGCTGGTCGGGCTGCTGTGGCGCCGGCGCTGGGCGCCGGTGCTGGGCGGGGCAACCATCCGCTATCGCCGCTCGCTCGCCGCCTTCGCCGGCTATCGGCTGCGCAGCCGGCTGCTCGGCTGGGACGAGAAGTGGCTGTATCTCGATCAGAGCTTCGAGGACGCGACCGGCGCCGTCGCCGCCCATGCCGTGGTCAAGGCCGTGTTCCGCCGCCGCGGCGGCACGGTGCCGACGGCGGAGATCGCCGCCGCCTTCGGCTGGACCGGTCCCTCGCCCACGCTGCCGGCCTATGTCCAGGCGCTGCGCGACGGCGAGGAGGCGATGCGCGAAGGCCTGCGCGAAGGGTCTCGCGCCGCCTGATCTTCGCCTTGTTCCCGCCGCGAGGCCGGGCCAGTCTGGCGCCGGACTCAGACGGGGGAGGGGACGGATGAGATTCCTGGCAGGCTTGGTCGTCGCCGCATCGCTGGCAACCCTGTCCACCTCGCCCGTCGCCGCGGCCGGATCGCCGGACTCCAAGGCGCTGGCCGAGGCGATCTCCGCGATCTACGTGCCGCTCGGCCTTGCCAGCGCCATGGTGGCAAGTTGCGACCGGATCGACGCCCCCGGTGCCGCGGCCCATGCGGCGGCGCTGGCGGCTTGGCGCGAGGCGAACGACGTCGACGGGCTGGAGCGGCTGGTGGAGCGGGTCATGGCGCAGAACGACGCTGTCGCCAAGGCCCGATCGAAGCTCGACACCGCACTGCAATCGCAGGCCGACGCGCTGGTGCAGAAGACGCCGCTGGCCTGCGGCGCCCTGCCGACGGTGTTCGGCGGGACGACCTTTGCGCTTGCCGCCAAGACCGGACCGGCCCGCGGCGTGCTGGAGGCCTTCGTCGGCATCGCGCCGAAGCCTAAGACGCTATACACGGTGGGCCAGCTCTCGGCCCTGGCAGCCGAGGCCCGGCGCCAGGCGCCCGGCGACGAGGACGAGAAGACCGACTGGGCCTCCAACCTCCTGGGCCGGCTCGGGGTGATCGCCGTCTCAGGCCGGGCCGTCGACAGCGACCGGCTGCAGCAATGGACCGTCGACCAGCAGTCGCTGTGGACCGCCTCCTGCGACTTCGACGACGAGGCAGAGGAGAAGCTGTTCGCCCGGGAGCAGGGCCGCGACGTCGTCGTCGCCGGCCGGATCGGCCGGGTCTACGACTTCAAGCTCGTCACCCTGGAAGGCTGCCGGGTGCTCGACGGGCCGGAGGGCATCGCCAGGGCGAACATCCCGGAGGAGACCGGACTGACGGCCAAGCCGAAGACGCTGTTCTCGATCGCCCAGCTTTCGGTCGTGGCGAAGGAGCTGTTCCGGCGCACCCCCGGCCAGAAGGACGACGACAAGGTCGAAGCCGTTACCGCGGCGATGCAGCAGCTCGGCCCGATCGCGCTCAGCGGCCACTCCGACGGCGACGACCGGCTGCAGCAATGGCTGCCGGAGAAGCGCTCGATCTGGAGCGCCAGCTGCGATTTCGCCGACGATGCCGAAAAGAAGCGGTTCCAGCAGACGGACGGCAAGGACGTCACCGTCATCGCCCGGATCAGCCGGGTCTACGCCTTCGAGGTGTTCAACCTGTCCGACTGCCGGCTGCTGGACGACCCGTCGCGCCTCGCCCGCTCCGACCTGCCGGAGGATGGCGGGCTGGAATACCGGCCGCCCGGCGCGGAAGAGGTCGATGCCGGGCCGGACAAGGGCATTCCATTCGGGCAGATCGAGGCGATGCTGTTCCGCGAGCAGTTCCAGCTCGGCATCAACCCGACCGGGGGCACCTACACCAACCGAAACGAAGAAAGCTTCCTGCTGCTGAAGGACGGCACCGCCTATCGCTACGAGTTCGACTTCCCTCCGACCGACCTCGACGCCGACCAGGTCCGCCGCCGGGCGCCGCAGGACTGGTCGCGTTGGGAACGGCCGGGCGAGAAATACGTGATGACCGCGGCGGCGGGGGAGAAGGCGGATCTGCCGAGCTTCATCGTGCTGAAGCCGTTCCCGCCCGACGCCCGGCTGGACCGCAGCTACTACTACCTGAACGTGTCGATGGGCGGCGTCACCCGGCGCATCGACCTGACGTTCCGGCCCGACGGCACCTTCGAGCGGCACCAGGGCGGCAGCTTCTTTATGCAGAGCATGGCCGGGACTGGGCCGGATGGCGGCTCGGTCGGCGTCTCCGGCGGGGGCATGGCCGCCGTGATGAACGAGAACGGCTTCTCGATGGGCGGGGCGCTGAAGTCGCGGGACACGGCCGGCCGCTACCGGCTCGACGGCTACATGCTGCAGCTGACGGCAGACGATGGCACGGTCACCCGCCTGCGCATCGGCGTCCCCGGCGACGACGTCAAGGCGCCGGACACGCTCAACATCGGTGGGACGAGCTACTGGGATGCGGCGAAGGAGAAGTAGGGAGAGACTGTCTCGCTCCTCGTATTGTCATGCCCGGGCTTGACCCGGGCATCCAGAGATGTCGAGGCCGCTCTGGGCGGCCCCTGGATTGCCGGGTCAAGCCCGGCAATGACAGAAAAGGGGACAGGAGTGGGGCTGTGAGAGCCCCGCGCCGCTACGACGCGTGGTCCTTCTTCCACTTCTGGACCTTGCGCAGAATCATGTTCCGGCGCAGCGCCGAGATATGGTCGACGAACAGCACACCGTTCAGATGGTCGATCTCGTGCTGCACACAGGTGGCCAGGAGGCCGGTCGCCTGCATCTCCTGCGGCGTGCCGGTCTCGTCCAGGTAGCGGACCTTCACCTCTGCGGGACGCACCACCTCGGCCCATTGCTCGGGCAGCGACAGGCAGCCTTCCTCGGCGGTCTGCAACTCCTCCGACGCCCAGGTGATCTCCGGGTTGATCAGGCGCAGCGGCGCCGGCGGCTCGTCCTTGCCGGCGACATCGATGACGATGATCCGCTCCAGCACGCCGATCTGCGGCGCCGCGAGGCCGATGCCCGGCGCGGCATACATCGTCTCCAGCATGTCGTCGGCCAGCTGGCGGACGCGGTCATCCACCGCGGCGACCGGCTTCGCCTTAGTCTTGAGACGGGAATCGGGGGCGATCAGGATCGGGAGCTTGGCCATGGCGCGATCCAGATAGGCATGCGGCGAACAGGGGTCAAGCTTCGCCATCGACAGAGCTGTTGTGTTAGGGTGCGCCCCGCGCCGCCGGGCGCGATAGAGCGACGACACAGGACGAGAGCCGTGACTGCGATAGCCAAGCCCGAAACATCGCTGCTCGCCGACATGGCGCCGGAGGAGCAGGAGCGGCTGCGGTCGATCGCCGAGGACGTCCGCAGCGGTGCCAATTGGGTGGTGCGCAAGCGCAAGCTGCTCGACACGCTGCTGGCGATCGAGGCGGCGATCGGCGGCACGCCGAACGAGGCGCTGATCGGCGACGACAGCGACTTTGCCGCGCTGCGCGACGAGATCCGCAAGATGGAGGAGGCGGCCCAGGCCGCCGCGGCGGCCGCCGGCGAGGCGCTGGACGAGCCGCTGGACGAGGACGAGCTGGCCGCCGCGGCGAACGAGATCGCCTTCCTGACCGGCCTGCCGACCTATGTCGGCGCGGTGCTGGAGATGCTGGACGAGCGCGAGGTCAGCACCGTCGAGCAGGCCGCCTTCTACCACCTCTCGGCCCATCCGGAGCACCAGCGCGCCGCCGATGCCTGGTTCGACGCGGATATCCGCAACGACAAGGCGTTCCGCAAGTTCCTGCGCGCCAACCGCGACTATTCCGACCTGCTCGACCGGTTCGAGGAGATGTTGGACGTGGTCGAGGAGGGGCCGGAAGATGAGGAGCTCGACGACGTCGAGGCCACCCGGCACTGACACCAGCGGCCTGAGCCATCAGATGAAACCCGGAAACGCCATCTTCTCCGGCCTCGGCACCACGGTGTTCGAGGTCATGTCCCGGCTGGCGCGGCAGCACGGCGCGGTCAATCTCGGCCAGGGCTTCCCGGACGGGCGCGGGCCGGAGGACGTGCTTCGGGTCGCCGCCACCGCCGTCACCGACGGCTGGAACCAGTACCCGCCGATGCTCGGCCTGCCGGAGCTGCGCCAGGCCGTGGCGGCGCATGACAAGCGCTTCTACGGGCTCGAGGTCGACCCCGACAGCGAGGTCGTGGTCACCTCCGGCGCCACCGAGGCGCTGGCGGCGGCGCTGTTCGCGCTGATCGAGCCGGGCGACGAGGTGGTGCTGTTCGAGCCGCTCTACGACGCCTATCTGCCGCTGGTCCGCCGCGCCGGCGGCGTGCCGAAATTCGTCCATCTGACGCCGCCCGACTGGTCCTTCGACCGGGCGGCGCTGGCCCGCACCTTCTCGCCGCGGACCAAGGCGGTGCTGTTCAACAACCCGCTGAACCCGGCCGCCAAGGTGTTCGGCGCGGCCGAGCTCGACCTGCTGGCCGAATTCGTCGAGGGCTCCGACGCCTATGTGATCTGCGACGAAGTCTATGAGCACCTGGTGTTCGACGGCCGGCGGCACCAGCCGCTGATCGCCCGGCCCGGCATGCGCGACCGCTGCCTGAAGATCGGCTCGGCCGGCAAGACCTTCTCGCTGACCGGCTGGAAGGTCGGCTACATCACCGCCGCGCCGCCACTGGCGACGCTGCTGGGCAAGGCGCACCAGTTCCTGACCTTCACCACGCCGCCGAACCTGCAGGCCGCCGTGGCCTACGGCCTGGCCAAGGGCGACGATTATTATGACGGCCTCGTCGCCGAGCTGCAGGGCAAGCGCGACCGCTTCGCCGCCGGCCTGACCCAGCTCGGGCTCGGGGTGCTGCCCTGCGACGGCACCTATTTCGTCAATCTCGACATCGGCTCGACCGGCTTCAACGGCGACGACCAGGCCTTCTGCCGGCACCTGATCGAGGAGGTCGGCGTCGCCGCCATCCCGGTCTCGGCCTTCTATGCCGAGTCCCCGCTCTCGACCGTCGCCCGCTTCTGCTTCTCCAAGCAGGATGCGGTGCTGGACGAGGCATTGGCGCGGCTGGCCAAGCGCTTCGGCTAGGCGAGACGACTCTCTGGACAGCCGGGCAGCGGAGTGCCTTCCTCGCGGCAGCGATCCTGCGAAGGGAGGCCGCCCTGCTCGGCTCGATCCGCAACCATCTGCGGCACCACACCCGCTTCTATGCCGGCGTGCTGCTGGGCGTGGCGCTCTGGTTCGCCCTGGGCGGCAGGGCCGGCGGCCCGATCGCCGTCGTCGTCGCCGGCGATGCCTTCTTCGGCCTGTATCTCGCCTGGACCGTGGTCCTGGCCCGGCATGTGACGCCCGAGTCCTTCCGGCACCGTGCCGATATCGACGACGAGGGGCTGCCGCTGATCGTGCTGATCACGATGATCGCGGCCGGCCTCGGCGTGGCCTCGATCTTCAGCCTGCTGAACCAGGCGCAAGGGCCGGCGCCGCTGCATCTGGTGCTGGCGGTCGCCGGCGTGGCGCTGGGCTGGGCCACGCTGCACACGGTGTTCACCTTCCGCTATGCCCATCTCTATTACGGCAAGGCGGAGGGCGAGCACGGCAAACGCCAGGATGCGCGCGGGCTGGAGTTCCCGGGCGACGAGGAGCCGGGCGTGTGGGACTTCCTCTACTTTTCCTTCGTCATCGGCATGACGGCCCAGGTCTCGGATGTGCAGGTGACCGATTCGACCATGCGCCGGATGACCCTCGGCCACGGCATCCTGTCCTTCTTCTTCAACGCCGTGATCCTGGCGCTGGCGGTCAATATCGCGGCCGGCCTGGCGAACTGATCGATCCCGCCCTTGACAGGGCCGCCCATTCGCCCGACCTTTATCGCAGGTGCAACAAACGAAAGGAGGTGATCCGATGTCTAGCGCTCCGGTGATCATGATCTCCGCGGCGGCCCTGATGGGACGTGCGTCGGATCGGGCGATGTCGGCAACCTCCGGTCTGCCGGCCTGACACCGACCATTTCGTCGCGGTGATCCGCGAGCGCCGGCACTCAAGACCGGCGCCTCACCGAACGTTCAACTCCAACCGCCGCCCTCCGGGGCGGCGGTTTTGCATCGGGGCGAGGGTGTCGGAAGCGGGGCGAGCCCCAGCATTGTGCAATGCACCCATGCGATGGGTCTCCGCCATTGACTTTCGATCTCGGTGCCGCCACTTCTACGATCGAATTCAATCACCATCCCGGCATGGTTTCGCCGCTGCCCCGCGACACGCGATCCGCAGCGCAGGACGACGCCCCGTGCGCGTCCGTAAGGCCATACCATGTGGGTCCGGAGGGGATCCGCCGGGACCGGCTTCAGCAAGGGAGAATAATACATGCAGAACGACAAGCCTCTCGCCGGCAAGACGATCGCCATCCTCGTGTCGAACGGGTTCGAGGAAGTCCAGATGACCGAGCCGCAGCGGGCCCTGCTCGCCGCCGGCGCCACCCTGAAGATCGTCTCGACCGAGCAGGGGCTGGTCAATGGCTGGCATGAGAAGGCCTGGGGCCACTACTTCGCCGTCGACGTGCCGCTGTCGAACGCGCTGGCCGCGGATTTCGATGCCGTCCTGATCCCGGGTGGCGAGCGCGGCGTGGCCAAGCTGGCCGCCAACCCGCACACCAAGCGCATCCTCCGCGGCTTCGCCGATGCCGGCAAGCCGATCGCCGCCCTCGGCGTCGCGCCGCAGCTGCTGGCGCTGTCCGAGCGGATCCAGGGCCGCACCGTGGTCGCCAATGACAGCGTCCGCGAGACCCTCGAGGCCGCCGGCGCCAAGTTGGCCGACGAGACCGTGGTGGTCGACGGCAGCCTGATCACCGCCCGCGACGACCTCGACATGCCCGCGTTCAAGGACGCGATCGTCGAGCATTTCACGACCGTCGCCGCCTCGCTGGCCGCGGCCGCCTGATCCTTCGGGACCAGGGCCAAATAAAAATGGGCGCCGGTTTCCGGCGCCCTTTTTTTATGAGCTGCCGCCCGGCGCGCGATGCGCATAGGTGGCGTCGAGCCGCGACCGCAGATAATCGGCGCCCAGCACCGGCGGGTAGCGGGCCGGCCGGTCGGGCGTGACACAGCCGGGCAGGGCCTCGACCAGCGCCTCCGGATTGGGGTCGAGGAAGAAGGCGACCGAATACCGCGTCCGCTCCGGCGGCTGCACGCGATGCGGCGTCGAGACATAGACGTCGTTGGTCCAGCGCATCAGGCAGTCGCCGATGTTGCACAGGAAGCCGCCGGGCACCGGCGGCGCGTCCAGCCATACCCCGTCCCGCCGCCGCACCTGCAGCCCGGCCACGCCGTCGGTCGCCAGGATGGTGACGTTGCCGTAGTCGGTGTGGGTGCCTGCCCCCATCTGGCCCGGTGCTACGGTGCCGGGCCGTGGCGGATAGTGCAGCAGTCGCAGGATCGCCATCGGCGCGTCGAGCCGGGCCTCGAAATGCCCCGGGTCGAGGCCGAGATCGACGGCGAAGCCGCGATGCAGCAGCCGGCCCAGGCGCCAGGCCGCATCGAAATAGGCCAGCATCGTCTCGCGCCAGCCTGGGATCTCCGGCCACAGGTTGATGCCGCGGAACGGCTGGCCCGCGACCACTTCGGGATGGTCCGCCGGCAGGTCGAGGCCGATGTTGAAGGCCTCTTTCAGGTCGGTCGGCTTGGTCTCGTCCAGCGTCTCGGTGCCGATCCCGACATAGCCGCGATTGTGCGGCGACCGGGTGATCGACAGCGCCGCCTTCTCGGCCGTCGGCCGGCCGAAGAAGTCCCGGGCCGCGGCAAAGACTCCACCGGTCAGGGCCGGATCGATGCCGTGGCCGGTGACGGCGAAGAACCCGACGCCGCGGCAGGCTTCACCGAGAGCGCCGGCCACGTCCCGCAGCCCTTCCGCCCCGCCCAGCCTGAGCGGGCTCAGGTCGATCACCGGGATGTCGGTCATGCGCGGCTCCGCTGCTCAGGACGCCCGATTACAGCGGGAAGGGCAGGGTGGCACAAGCCCGTGAGAAGGGTGGAGCTATAACGCTTTGCCTCTCCCGCCTGGCGGGAGAGGTCGGGCTCGCGCAGCGAGACCGGGTGAGGGCTGGTCCAGGCCTCAACGAAATCCCCTCACCCGGAGCCGCTTCGCGTCTCCGACCTCTCCCGCAAGCGGGAGAGGCAAAAAACCAACAAGGCGAGTGAGTTACGCGGCCGCGTCGCGCCGGGCCGGGGTCGGGGTGTCCCAGAAGTGGCAGGCGGCCTGGTGGCCGGGGCTGCCGACATCGGTCAGCTGCGGCGCCACCTGGGCGCACAGATCCTGCGCCTTCGGGCAGCGGGTGCGGAAATAGCAGCCGGAGGGCGGGTTCAGCGGGCTCGGCAGGTCGCCGGTCAGCACGATCCGCTTCTTGCTGCGCTCGGCATCCGGGTCGGGCAGAGGCACCGCCGAGATCAGCGCCTGGGTGTAGGGGTGGCGCGGATTGTCGTAGATGTCGTCGCGGTCGGCGATCTCGGCCAGCTTGCCGAGATACAGCACCATGATCCGGTGGCTGATGTGGCGCACCACCGACAGGTCGTGGCTGATGAAGATCAGCGACAGCCCGAACTGGCGCTGCAGCCGCATCAAAAGGTTGACGATCTGGCTCTGGATCGAGACGTCGAGGGCTGAGACCGGCTCGTCGCACACGATCAGCTTCGGGTTCAGGATCATCGCCCGGGCGATGCCGATGCGCTGTGCCTGGCCGCCGGAGAATTCGTGCGGATAACGGTTGATCATCTCCGGCCGCAGCCCGACCAGGCCCATGATCTCCTCGACCTTGGCCCGGCGCTCCTTCTTGCTCAGCTTGCCTTCGAACACGTCGAGCGGCTCGCCGATGATCTCGCCCACGGTCATGCGCGGGTTCAGCGAGGCCAGCGGGTCCTGGAAGATGATCTGCAGGTCCTGGCGCTTCTCGCGCATCGCGTGGCTGTCGAGATTGGCGATGTTCTCGCCCATCCACACCACCTGGCCCGCGGTCGGCGGGATCAGCTGCAGCACGGCGCGGCCGAGGGTCGACTTGCCGCAGCCGGATTCGCCGACGATGCCGAGCGTCTCGCCGGCCTTGAGGTCGAAGCTGATGCCATCGACCGCCTTCAGGCTGTCGCGGTGGCTGGACCAGATGTGCCGCTTCGGCATCGAGAAATGCACGCGCAGGTCGCGCACCGACAGGATCGGCTTGCCGTCCGAGGGGAGAGTATCGGTCATGGCGCGGGCCTCAATGACGGGTCCGGGCGGCGCGATCGGCGTCGATGACGGCGCGATCGGCCTCGGTCAGGGGCAGCTGGGTCAGATGGCAGGCCTTGGCCCGCCGCACGTCGCCCGTCTGCAGGCCGTCGCCGCAGGGGCGCAGCCGCGGCTCTTCCGCGACGCAGCGGGCATGGGCGTAGCGGCAGCGCGGCTGGAAGTTGCAGCCGGGCGGCAGGTCCTGCAGGTTCGGCGGCTGGCCGCCGATCGACGGCAGCTCGGCATGCCGGTCGGAGTTCAGCCGCGGCATGCTCTGCAGCAGGCCTTCGGTGTAGGGATGCTGCGGGGTGTAGAAGATGTCCCGCACCGACCCGGTCTCGATCACGTTGCCGGCATACATCACCATCACCCGGTCGGCCAGGCCGGCGATGACGCCGAGGTCGTGGGTGATCAGCACGATCGAGGTGTTGAACTCGCGCTTCAGGTCGCGCATCAGGTCCAGGATCTGGGCCTGGACGGTGACGTCGAGCGCGGTGGTCGGCTCGTCGGCGATCAGCAGGTCCGGCTGGCACAGGAGCGCCATGGCGATCATCACGCGCTGGCGCATGCCGCCGGAGAATTCGTGCGGATACATGCCGATGCGCCGCTTCGCCTCCGGGATGCGGACCAGGTCCAGCATCTCGATCGAGCGCTTCAGCGCCTGGCCCTGGGTCATGCCCTTGTGCTGCACCAGCACCTCGGTCATCTGCCGGGAGATCGGCAGATAGGGGTTCAGCGACGTCATCGGATCCTGGAAGATCATCGACATCTTCGAGCCGCGGAAGCGGTTCAGCTTCGCCGGCGGCAGGCCCAGGATCTCCTGCCCGCGATACTGGACGCTGCCGGTGGCGCGGCCGTTCGAGGCCAGGAGGCCCATCACCGACATGAACAGCTGGCTCTTGCCCGAGCCGCTCTCGCCGACGACGCCGAGGGTCTCGCCGGCGGCGATGTCGAGCGAGATGCCGTTCACCGCAGCGACGACGCCGTCGCCGGTCTGGAAGCGGGTGTCGAGGTTGCGGATCGCCAGGATGGTCTCCGCCTGGGCGGCGGGGGAGGCCACGGTGCCGGTCATCGGGGTCGGGGAGGTGAGGACGGTTGCGGTCATGAGCTCAGCGATCGCGCGGGTCGAGGGCGTCGCGCAGCCCGTCCCCGATGAAGTTGAGACAGAACAGGGTCACGGCCAGGAACACGGCCGGGAACACCAGCATCCACCAGGCGATGGTCATGCTGCGGGCGCCTTCCGAGATCAGCACGCCCCAGCTGGTCATCGGCTCCTGCACCCCGAGGCCGAGGAAGGACAGGAAGCTCTCCAGCAGGATCACCTGCGGCACGGTCAGCGACATGTAGACGATGACGGGGCCGAGCGTGTTCGGGATCACGTGCTTGCGGATGATGCCCCAGCTCGACACGCCGCAGGCATGCGCCGCCTCGATGTATTCCTTGCGCTTGATCGACAGGGTCTGGCCGCGGACGATGCGCGCCATGTCCAGCCAGTTGACCGCGCCGATGGCGACGAAGATCAGGAAGATGTGCCGGCCGAAGAACACCATCAGCAGGATGACGAAGAACATGAACGGCAGCGAATACAGCACGTCGACGACGCGCATCATCATGCTGTCGACCCGGCCGCCGAGGAAGCCGGAGGTGGCGCCGTAGGCAACGCCGATGATCAGGCTGACCAGGGTGCCGACGATGCCGACCATCAGCGAGATCTGGCCGCCATAGAGGGTGCGGACCAGCAGGTCGCGGCCATTCGCTTCGGTGCCGAAATAATGCGCGGCGGTGCCGTCATCCGCGGCCGCGAAGCTCGGCGGCGCGGTGAAGGCGGTGTAGTCGACCTCGTCCAGCCCCCAGGGCAGGAGATAGGGCCCGACGATGCAGGCGATCGCGATCAGGGCCAGCACCGCGACGCTGGCGATGGCGGCCTTGTTGCCGCGCAGGCGCCGCCAGGCGTCCTGCCACAGGCTGCGGCCCTTGATCGGCTTGGCGGCCGGGGGCGGAAGGGTTCCGATGGTGGCGTCGGTCATCGCCGCGTCCTCAATCGTAGCGCACGCGCGGGTCGAGCGCGCCGTACAGCAGGTCGACCATGAGATTGAACAGGATGATCAGCACGGCGAAGAAGATCACCGTGCCCATCACCAGCGTGTAGTCGCGGTTCAGCGAGGCCTGCACGAAGTAGCGGCCGATGCCGGGGATGCCGAAGATCTGCTCGATCACGACCGAGCCGGTGATGATGCCGGCGGTGGCGGGGCCGAGATAGGACACGACGGGCAAGAGGCCGGCCTTCAGCGTGTGGCGGACGATGGTGATCCGCTCCGGCAGGCCCTTGGCGCGGGCGGTGCGGATGAAGTTCGAGCGCAGCACCTCGATCATGCTGGCCCGGGTCAGCCGGGCGATATAGGCGGTCGGCGGCAGCGACAGCGCGATGATCGGCAGGATGAAGGAGGTCCAGCCGCCGGCGATGCCGCCCGCGGGCAGCACCCTCCAGGTCACGGCGAAGATCAGGATCAGGAGCGGCGCGACGACGAAATTCGGGATGGTGATGCCGACCATGGCGATCGCCATGGTGCCGTAGTCGCCCGGCGTGTTCTGCTTCAGCGCGGCGATGGTGCCGAACAGGATGCCGAAGAACGACGCGATCGCGATTGCGATCAGGCCGAGCTGCAGCGAATAGGGAAAGCCCTGATAGATCAGGTCGTTGACCGAATAGTCCTTGTATTTGAACGACGGCCCGAAATCGCCCTGCAGCACGTTGCTCATGTAGCGGCCGAACTGCATGTAGAGCGGCTCATCCAGGTGATAGGCCTTCTCCAGGTTCCGCTTGATCTCGATCGGCAGCGGCTTGTCGCCGGCGAAGGGGCCGCCGGGCGCCAGCCGGATCATGAAGAACGCGATCGCGATGATCACGAGGATGGTCGGGATGGCGCCGAGGATGCGGCGCACGGCATAGGTCAGCATCGTTTCAAATCCCTGCCCCCGCCGGAATGCCGGACATGTCGTGGGGGTGAAAAGGGCGATGCCCGCCCTCCGGGTGGAACCGGGGGGCGGGCATCGTCACGGAACCGTTCTTACCGCTCGACGGAGAGCCAGCGCGACAGGTGGTAGTCCTGCACGTTGTCCTCCCAGCCCTTCACGGCCGGCGAGACGGCATGCTTGGTGGTGTAGAAGTAGATCGGGATGATCGGCAGATCCTGGATCATCATCTTCTCGGCTTCGACCATCAACTCACCGCGCTTGGCGAGATCGGTCTCGAGGCCGGCCTTCTTCATCAGCTCGTCGAACTTCGGATTGTTGTACTCCGAGGTGTTCTGCTCACCGATGTACTGGGTCTCGAGCTCGAGGAAGTTGTTGGCGTCGTTGTAGTCGCCGATCCAGCCGTGGCGGGCGATGTCGGGGAACTGCTTCTTGTCGCGCGTCTCCTGGAAGGTGCCCCATTCCTGGTTCTGCAGCGTGACGTCGACGCCCAGCGTCTTCTTCCACATCGCGGCGATGGCAACCGCCACCTTCTTGTGGTTCTCGCTGGTGTTGTAGGTGATCTCCAGCTTCAGCGGCTTGTCCGGACCGTAGCCGGCCTTGGCGAACAGCTCCTTGGCCTGGGCGTCACGCTCGGCCTGGGTCATCTTGGCCACGTCGGGCTCGAAGCCCGGGTAGTTGTCGGTGCCCGGCGGCACGAAGCTGAAGGCCGGAAGCTGGTCGGCCTGCGTCACATGCTTGATCAGCGTCTCGCGGTCGATCGCCAGATACAGGGCACGACGCAGGTCGGCGTTGCTCTTCCACGGCTCCTTGGTGAGGTTGTACGCGTAGAAATAGGTGCCGAAATACGGCGTGATGTGGATCTGGTCCGGGATTTCCTTCTTCAAGGTCGGGATCTGCTGGCTCGGCAGCTCATAGGTCATGTCGAGCTCGCCGGCCTTGAAGCGCTGCAGCTCGGCGTCGATGTCCTCGGTCGGGTAGAACATGACCGTGTCGATCTTGACGTTGGCCGCATCCCAGTAGTTCGGGTTCTTGACCACCTTGACGTAGCCCTGCGGCACCGCCTCGGCCAGCATGTAGGCGCCGTTCGAGACCATGTTGCCCGGCTTGACGAAGTCGTCGCCGAACTTCTCGTAATTGGCCTTGCTGATCGGGTGGGTCGAGTGGTGCAGCAGCGACGACACGAAATACGGGGTCGGCGCCACCAGCTTGACCTCGAGGGTGTGGTCGTCGACCGCCTTGACGCCCATGTCCTCGAGCTTCTTGCCGTTCTGGCCCAGGCGGATGTCGCGGGCGTTGACGACCTGGTCGAGGAAGTAGCCGTAGTCGCTGGCCGTCTTCGGGTCGATCAGCCGGCGCATCGAGAACACCCAGTCGTCGGCGGTCACCGGGGTGCCGTCCGACCACTTCGCATTCTGGCGCAGCTTGAAGGTGTAGGTCAGGCCGTCGTCGGAGACGGTGTAGCTCTCGGCCTGGCCGGGAACCGGCTCGCCCTTGGCGTCGGCCATCAGAAGGCCCTCGAAGAGGTCCATCTGGATGAAGGATTCGGGCACGCCCGAGGATTTGTGGACATCCAGCGTCTCCGGCTCGGAGCCGTTGCCGCGGTTGAGCACCATCTCGGCCAGGGCCGCGCTTGAAACGCTGCCCAGGAGGGCGGCGGCAAGCAGCCCGCGCGCCAGGATTTTGGTGAAGCTGTGCATGTGTTCGCCCCTACTGTTTCCGGTTTCCCGGTCACTGGTTTGTTTGCAAGACGCACCCCAACGGGCGCGCGCTCGTCCGTCTCCCACCAGCCAGGAGTGATGGCGTGGACGGTATCGTTTCGACCGCATTTGAGCAATCGAATTCGCGGGTCTGCTATGAATCCGGCGCGGGTTTCAAGCCTTGCAAAAGTCGCAAACAGGAAAGTTTCGAATCGGTGTCGCGCTTGTTCTTTACTTTCTTCTTGGCCTCATCTGAGCCGCGATTCCGAAACCGGCCGGGTTACGAAACGCAGCGCCAGCAGCAGGGCCAGCAGCAGCAGCGCCCCCGCCTGGTGCATCGCCCCCAGCCAGACGGGCACCTGCGTGAGCAAAGTGGAGATGCCGAGACCGACCTGGACCGCCACCATCAGCCCGGCCAGATGGGCCCATCCGACCACCGGTGTGCGGCTGCAGCGGAAGGCGAGGGCCAGCACGACGAGCGACGTGCCGATCGCCAGCCAGCGATGGGTGAACTGCACCAGCGCGGTGTTGTCGAACCAGTTCAGCCAGGCCGGGATGATGCTGAAGGATTCCGGCGGCGGCAGCAGCCGCCCGTCCATCAACGGGAAGGTGTTGTAGACTTGGCCCGCGTCCAGCCCGGCGACGAAGGCGCCCCAGCACATGGTGACGGCGACGCAGCCGATCGCGATCGAGGCATGGCGGCGCAGCGACGGAGCCTTGGCGAAATCGCCGAGCCGCGGCAGCACCAGCCCGTAGGCGGTCCATAGGATGAGAGCGTAGAGCAGCACGGCCAGGCCGAGATGCGCCGCCAGCCGGTAATGGCTGACCGAAGGCCGGTCGACCAGGCCGCTCATCACCATGAACCAGCCCAGTGCCCCCTGCAGCCCGCCCAGCACCAGCAGGCCGAGCAGGCGCAGCCGCAGGCCGCGATCCAGCCCGCCGCGCCACCAGAACCAGGCCAGGCCGGCGGCGAAGACCAGGCCGATCAGCCGGCCCCACAGCCGGTGCAGCCATTCCCAGAAGAAGATCTGCTGGAACGCCTCCAGCGACATGCCGGTGTTCCTGTACAGGTACTCCGGCGTCGCCTTGTAGGCGGCGAAGGCGTCCTGCCAGGCCTGGTCCGACAGCGGCGGCAGCGCGCCCTTGATCGGCGCCCATTCGACGATCGACAGGCCGCTTTCGGTCAGCCGCGTGACGGCGCCGATCACCGCCATGGCGAAGACCATGGCGGCGCAGAGGAACAGCCACAGCGCGATCGGGCGCGTGGCTGGGGCGGCGGCAGGGCGCAGGGCCGCGGCGGCGGGGGCGGAGTGCATAAATCGGCTTATCGCGCCGGCCCGCGGCGGCGTCAAACCTGCTTTTGTCGCAGGGATAGGAAGACGATCGTTTTGAACAAATGCCGCGGCATCGTCGGCAGTGCAGGTCGGGGTTCGCGTCCGCGAGCCCGACCCACGTCGCACCTTTCCCGGACCCTTAGCGGATCTTGCCCTTGCGCGGGTCGTAGGGGTGGCGGGCGCCCCAATCCTCGATGAAGCGGGCCAGGTCCGGGTCCATCGGGTCGGGCAGGGTGACGGCCAGCTTCACATACTGGTCGCCGCGGCTGCTGCCGGTCGGGTTGCGCACGCCCTTGCCCTTGAGCCGCAGCACCGCGCCGCTGTTCGCGCCCTTGGGGATGGTCAGCATCACCGGGCCGACCAGCGTCGGCACCTCGACGCGGCCGCCCAGCACCGCCTCCTGCAGCGACACCGGCAGGGTCATGCGGATGTCGGCGCCGTCGCGCTCCAGCACCGGGTCGGGGATGATCCGAACCTCGATCAGCGCGTCGCCGGGCACGCCGCGCCCGCCCTTCTCGCCCTGGCCGCGCAGGCGGATGGTCTGGCCGTCGGTCAGCCCGGCCGGCAGGGTGACCTTGAGCGAGCGGCCATCGGCCAGCGTCACCGTGGTCTCGCCGCCCTCGACCGCGAGGCGGAACTCGGCCCGCAGCGTATAGCTGATGTCGCGGCCCTTGGCGCCGGCCCTGCCGCCGGCGGCCCGGGCGCCGCCCTGGCCGAACATGCCGCGCAGGATGTCGTCCAGGTCGCCGGCATCGGTGAAGGCGTCGTAGTTGTCGGTGCGCTGGTAGCGCGTGCCGCCGGCGCCGCTTCCGGCCCAGCCGCCGCCGGGCCGGCGGGCATAGGCGCGCTCGGCGCCGTTGGCGTCGATCTCGCCGGCGTCGAAGCGGCGGCGCTTCTCGGCGTCGCTCAGCAGGTCATAGGCGGTCGACACCGCCTTGAACCGCTCCTCGGCGCGCGCGTCGCCCTGGTTCAGGTCGGGGTGGTGCTTCTTGGCGAGCTTGCGATAGGCCCGCCGGATCTCGTCCTCGCTGGCGGTGCGGGGCACGCCCAGCACGGCATACGGGTCATCCATGGCTCGGATCTCTGGGGGTAAGTCCTTGATCCGGGTACATGATGTCGCGCCGCTTCGGTTTCAACGCTCCCCCTCGCCCCTGCGGCCTTCAATTTGCGGTTGCGTCGCCGTCGAAGCGCCGGCGCCAATCGGCGAGCTGATGCGTGATGTCCAGCGCCGCGGCCAGCGCCGCCCGGCCTTCCGGCCCGCTGACCGCCGGCGGGCGGCCGTTGCCGACGCTGTCGAGGAAGCTCTGGATTTCCAGCTTCAGCGGGTCGCCGGTCTCGAACTGCTGCTCCTCCTGGTACAGCTCCGGCTGGCCGTCGCGGCCGCGGGTCTTGCGGATGAAGGTCAGCTTGGCCTCGCTCAGGTCGACCATGATGTAGCCGTCCTGCTGGAAGATCCGCATGGTGCGGTGGCGCTTCCAGCTGACCCGGCTGGCGGTCACCGTGGCGGTGCAGCCATTGGCGAATTGCAGCCGGGCGTTGACGATGTCGTCGGCCTCGCTCAGCACCGGCGCGCCGACGGCGTCGATCCGGTCGACCGGCGACCCGACGATCTTCAGCACCAGGTCGATGTCATGGATCATCATGTCGAGCACGACATTGACGTCGGTGCCGCGCGGCTTGAAGGCCGAGATGCGCTGGCATTCGATGTAGCGCGGCCGGTCCAGGATCTTCGCCAGGCCCTGCACCACCGGGTTGAACCGCTCGAGATGGCCGACCTGCAGCACCAGCTTGCGATCCGCGGCCAGGCGGCTCAGCGCGTCGGCCTCCTCCAGCGTGTTGCTGATCGGCTTCTCGATCAGCACATGGATGCCGGCCTCCAGGCAGGTGCGCGCGGTGTCGAAATGGGCATTGGTGGGCACCGCGACGCTGACCGCGTCGACCTGGCCGATCAGCTCGGACAGGTCGGTCACCGCCCGGACGCCCAGCTTGGTCGCCAGCGCCCCGGCCCGGCCGGGGTCGGTGTCGCAGACCGCGACCAGCTCGGCCTCGGGCAGCTCGGCATGCTTGGCGGCGTGCAGGCTGCCGAAATAGCCCGCCCCGATCACCGCGGTCCGGGTCCGCTTCATGTCGTCTCCACGCTCGTCAGCAACACTGGTCCGCCTTCCTAACGCTGTTGCCCACGCTTTGACCAGCGGTGATACGCTTCCGCTTGACGGGCACGCCGCCCGGGGCGAGGAATACGTCCGACTTAACAAGCGGGTTGCGAACATGGCTGGCAGGCTGGCGGGCAAGACGGCGGTGCTGACCGCGGCGGGGCAGGGGATCGGCCGGGCGACGGCACTGGCCTTCGCCCGTGAAGGGGCGACGGTCCACGCCACCGACATCAACCAGGCCGCGCTCGATGCGCTGGCGGCCGAGGCGCCCGGCGTCACGGTCACCCGGCTCGACGTGCTCGACAATAGCGCGATCAAGGCCTATGCGGCCCAGCGCGGCGCCGTCGACGTGCTGTTCAACTGCGCCGGTTTCGTCCATGCCGGCACCATCCTCGACTGCGAGGAGAAGGACTGGGACTTCTCCTTCAACCTCAATGTCCGCTCCAACTACCACATGTGCCGCGCCTTCCTGCCGGCGATGATCGGGGCCGGCGGCGGCGCCATCGTCAACGTCGCCTCGGTCTGCTCCTCGATCAAGGGCCTGCCGAACCGTTTCGTCTACGGCGCCACCAAGGCGGCCGTGCTGGGCCTGACCAAGTCGATCGCCGCCGATTTCGTCGGCCAGGGCATCCGCTGCAACGCCATCTGCCCGGGCACGGTGGAGACACCGAGCCTGCACGACCGCATGGCGGCGCAGGGGGATGTCGAGAAGGCGCGCGCCGCCTTCGTGGCGCGCCAGCCGATGGGCCGCCTCGGCACCGCCGAGGAGATCGCGTCGCTGGCCGTGTACCTGGCCTCGGACGAGGCCTCCTATCTCACCGGCCAGGCGATCAACGTCGACGGCGGCATCACCATCTGATAGCGGCTTCCCGCCGCCCAACACCCAAGTCTCAGGGAGAGAACACCGATGAAGCTGCTGCGCTACGGCCCTGCGGGGCAGGAGAAGCCGGGCCTGCTCGACGCCGAAGGCCGGATCCGCGACCTGTCGGGCGTGGTCCCGGACATCGCCGGCGACGCGCTGACGCCGGCCGGCATCGCCCGGCTGAAGGGCCTCGACCCGGCCACGCTGCCGGTCGTCTCCGGCAACCCGCGCTACGGCGCCTGTGTCGCCGGCACCGGCAAGTTCATCTGCATCGGCCTGAACTACTCCGACCACGCCGCCGAGACCGGCGCCACCGTGCCGCCGGAGCCGATCATCTTCATGAAGGCCACCAGCGCCATCGTCGGCCCGAATGACGACGTCGAGATCCCGCGCGCCAGCGAGAAGACCGACTGGGAGGTCGAGCTCGGCATCGTCATCGGCAAGCCGGCGAAATACGTGTCGGAGGCCGACGCGATGAGCCATGTCGCCGGCTTCTGCGTCATCAACGACGTGTCCGAGCGCGCCTTCCAGACCGAGCGCCACGGCCAGTGGACCAAGGGCAAAAGCTGCGACACTTTCGGCCCGACCGGCCCCTGGCTGGTGACGCCGGACGAGGTCGGCGACTACGACAACCTGCATATGTGGCTGGAGGTCGACGGCCACCGCTACCAGAACGGCTCGACCAAGACGATGGTCTACAAGACGCCGTTCCTGGTCAGCTATCTCAGCCAGTTCATGGGGCTGCGCACCGGCGACATCATCTCCACCGGCACCCCGCCGGGCGTCGGCATGGGCCAGAAGCCGCCGAAATACCTCAAGGCCGGCCAGACCATCCGCCTCGGCATCGAGAAGCTGGGCGAGCAGGCCCAGAAGACGGTCCAGGCCTGAGGACCGATCCGCGGATGACACGGGCGCAATCGCGCCCGTGTCATCCGTCGCATTAATTTGCGGTAAATCGTCTTGCCGTCCGCGACGGCGGTGTACCATCTCTTCGTGTGATAGGGGACACGCCCGCTTCGGCGTGCCGCGTTCAGACAGATGGTGTCACCATGCTGAAGGTGTTCCACGTCAATCCGCGCCGCGCTGCGGTGTTCGCCGCGCTCGGTGCCGCGCTCGCGTTGCCGCTGATGGTTCCCACCCCGGCCGAGGCCTGGTGGCGCGGCGGTTGGGGCGGCTGGGGCGGATGGCACGGCGGCTGCTGCTGGCATTCGGGGGTCAGCATCGGCATCGGCCTGCCGCTCTACGCGCCGCCGCCGGTCTATTATGCGCCGCCGCCCCCGGTCTATTACGCGCCGCCGCCGGTGGTCTATGGGGCTCCGCCGCCGGCCTATGGGGTCTACAGGGCTCCGCCGCCGGTCTATGACGCGCCGCCGCGCACGGTCTATGCGGCGCCGCCGGCGCGGGCCTGGGTGCCGGGCTATTGGAGCCGGGGCGTTTGGGTCGAGGGCCACTGGCGCTGAGTTCCGGTTTCTCCGGGGCCGTCTGTGCCCTAGGTCACAGCGCCGGCCCGCCAACTTCGCCATAGTCCTTCTTGCGCCTCGGTCGGATGGTCCGGCTGCGGCGTTGCGCTGGAACGAAGCGCGGAGTTGGAACATGAGCATCATCGGAATGCCCGGCCTGGAGCCGGACGATTCGATGGCGCAGAGCGAAGGATGGGTGAGTTCGGGCACAGAAGCCCGGTCTGCCCGAGTGTCCTGGTCCGAGGTCGCGGTCGCCTGGGTGGCCGTACCTGTAGTGCTCAGCGCCATTACGGCGATCATCGCACTGTTGTCTTGAGCTTGCGGTCAGCGTCGCGGCAGCGTCAGCAGCCCGACGCCGCCCAGCACCAGAAGCGCCCCTACCACCTGCAATCCCGTCAGTCCCTCGTCCATCCCGGCCCAGGCCAGGAGGATGGTCGAGACCGGCCCAAGCGCGCCCAGCAGCGACGCCCGGGCGGCGCCGATCCGCTTCAGCGCCTCGCTGGTCGCCCAGACCGGCAGCACCGTGCCGACCACCGCGATCCAGGCGGCGATGCCCAGCACCTTGCCCGACACCAGCAGGTGGTCGGCCGGGCGCAGCACGAAGAACTGGGCGATGCAGGCGACGCAGGCCGCCATCATGGCGATGGCGGTGAAGCGGGTGCTGCCGATCCGCGGCACCGTCTCGCTGCCCCAGACCAGATAGGCGGCATAGGCCACGGCGCTGAGCAGGATCAGCCCGGCGCCGCCCAGCCGGGCCGCGTCGAAGCTGTCGGCCGCGGCGTCCAGCACCAGGAACAGCCCGGCATAGGCGACCGCCAGGCACAGGATCTCCCGCCGCTGGGGCCGCCGGCCGAGGACCACGGCCGACAGCATCAGAACAAAGGTCGGGTACAGGAACAGGATGATCCGGCCCAGCCCGGCCGGCACCGTGCGCAGCCCCAGGAAGTCGCAATAGCTGGCGATCCAGTAGCCGAGCAGCCCCAGCGCCGCGGTGCGCAGCAGGTCGCCCGGCGCCAGCGGCCCCGCGGCCCGGCGCCGGGCCCAGGCCCACATCGCGACGAAGAAGGGCAGGGACAGGCCCATGCGCAGCGCCAGCAGCGTCTCGGCGTCGACGCCCTCGGCATAGCCCAGCCGGATCAGCACCGGCCGGGTGGAGAAGGCCAGCACCCCGAGGATCGCCAGCAGGTAGCCGACCGCCTCGCCGCGCCGGCTGCCGTCCACGCGCGCCGCGGCGGTCATGACGCCAGTGTCGCGGCGAAGCGCAGCCGGACATAGTCGGCGCTCCAGTTGCCGGACTGGTCGCGCAGGCTCGGCGCCAGCAACGCCTCGACCTCGTCCAGGATCCCGGTCCGCGCCGTGCCGACGATGCCGTCGAGCAGCGGGTTGGCGAAGGTGTCGAGCCAGCCGCGCATGCCGGTGGGCAGCGGCGTCGGCCGCGGCACCAGCCCGATGCTGTCGACGCGCAAGCCCTGCGCCTCCAGCTTCGCTCCGTATTCGGCCGGGGTCGGGAAGAACCAGGGGATGCGGGCGGCGCCGTCGAAGCCGCGGGCATTCAGCGCCGCGACCAGGGCGGTGGCGATGGCAGCGACATTGCCGTGGCCGCCGAACTCGCCGACGAAGCGGCCGCCCGGCTTCAGCGCCCGGCGGACGCCGGCGATCACGGCATCGGGTTGCCGCATCCAGTGCAACGCCGCGTTGCTGAACACCGCGTCGAACTCGGCGTCGAAGGCCAGGGCCTGGCCGTCGGCGATGCGCGCGTCGAGCCCCAGGGCGCGGGCGGCGGCCACCAGCTCGGCCGAGGCGTCGGCGCCGACCACATTGGCACCTGCCTGGACCAACTTGGCGGTCAGGGCGCCGTCGCCGCAGCCGAGATCGAGAATGCGCTCGCCCGGCTGCGGTGCCAGCAGCTCGAGCACCGGCTGGCCCAGATCGGCGACGAAGCGCGCATTGCGGGCATAGCCGTCGGCGCTCCAGGACTGCGCTTCCTTGATCGTGCTCATGGCGGTCGTTCCCTGTTGTACCGGCAGACTATCGCGCCGGCGGGCGCGTCTCGGCCAATGCCCGATGGGCGTATCGGTCGTGACGGCGCAAAGCAGGCAGCGCCCGCCATGCCGATTTTCTACAAGACGGGGCTATGCCCGGCTCTATGATCGGGCCGATGGACAGCGTCACCCAGGAACAGGCGATGGCGGCCGAGCCGCTCGCGGGCAGCGAGCGGGCGCGGTTCTTCACGGCGTCGGGCTTCGACGGGCTGGAATGCCTGGAGGCGACGTTCCGCACCCATCGCTATGCCCTGCACATCCACGAGACCTATGCCATCGGCGGCATCTTCGCCGGCTGCGAGACCTGGCTGGCCCGCGGCGTCCAGCGCTATGGCGGCCCGGGCGATCTCTGCCTGGTGAATCCCGAGGACGTGCATGACGGTGAGCCATACGGCGCCGGCTACCGCTACCGCATGACCTACCCCTCGGTCGAGATGATGCGGCGCATGGCGTCGGAGATCGCCGGCCGGCCGGTGACCGAGACGCCGTTCTTCCCCGAGCCGGTGGTGCATGATCCCGACACCGTGGCCCTGTTCGCCGAGGCCTTCGCCGCCCAGGCCCGGGGCGACGCCCTGGCGATGGACGAGCTGCTGCTGCGCGCCTATGGCAGCTGCCTGATCCGCCACGCCGCGTTCCGCCCGGCCGAGACGGCATCGGATTCGGGCCGCATCGCCCGGGTGACCCAACTGATGCGCGACCGCTACGCCGAGGAGCTGTCGCTCGACGATTTCGCGGCCGAGGCCGGGCTGTCGCGCCACCATCTGATCCGTGCCTTCCGGCGCGAACTGCGGATGACGCCGCACGCCTATCTGCTGAGCCTGCGCGTCCAGGCCGCCCGCCGCCGGCTGCGGGCGGGCGAGGCGCCGGCCGAGGTCGCGGCCGCCACCGGCTTCTGCGACCAGGCCCATCTGACCCATGCCTTCAAGGCGAGGCTCGGCGTCGCCCCCGGCGCCTACAGGGCCGGCTTCCACCTCTGATCCCAGCGTCGGATTCCCCCATGACCCGAGACCTCCGGCGCGATGCCCTGGACGGCATCCGCGACATCCTCCCGCCCGCCATCGCCGCGATCCCGATCGGCCTGCTCTGCGGCGCGCTCGGCGCCGCCAAGGGCCTGTCGCCGGCCGAGATGGCGCTGATGTGCGCCCTGGTCTTCGCCGGCGGTGCCCAGTTCGCCGCGATCGACCTGTGGTCCTATCCCGTGCCGGTGGCGACGCTGGTTGTCTCGACCCTGCTGATCAACTCCCGCCACATCCTGATGAGCCTGTCGCTGGCCCGCCGCACCGGCCACTTCACCTGGGGCCAGCGCCTGCTCGGCTATGCCGTACTCGCCGACGAGAACTGGGCGATGGCGGAGCGGCGGGCCACGGGCCGGGCGCTGACGCCGGCGTATTTCCTGGGGATGGGTGGCTTCTTCTATCTGAACTGGCTGGTCTGGGGGACGCTCGGCGCCGTGATCGGCGCGGCGATCGGCGATCCCGCCCGGATCGGCGCCGACTTCGCCTTCACCGCCTTGTTCATCGGCCTGGTCGTCGGCTTCTGGCGCGGTCATCGCAGCACGGTCACCATCGCCGCCAGCCTGGTCACCGCCGCCCTGGTCTATCACCTGGCCGGCCCGCCCTGGCATGTCGCGGCCGGCGCCCTGGCCGGCATCGCCGCCGCCTGGCTGGCCGCCGAGCCGGAGGAGGTGCCGGCATGACCGTCGATCCCACCACCCTGGTCGCCATCCTGGGCATGGCGGTGGTGACTTACCTGACCCGGATCTCCGGCCTGTTCCTGGCCGGGCGGCTGCGGCTGCAGGGCCGGCTGAAGGCGGCGTTCGACGCCGCGCCGCCGGCGGTGCTGACCGCGGTGATCGCGCCAATGGTGCTGGCCACCGGCTGGCCCGAGACCGCAGCGGCTTTGGTCACTGCCATTGCCGCCACGCGCCTGCCGCTGCTCGCCACCATCCTGGTGGGCGTCGTGGCGGTGGTGGCCCTGCGCGCCATCGGCTGACGGCCCTCATTCCTTCCTGACTGAGGCGCCGCGCCGACTTGCGCGGCGTCTGCCCCTGCCTGAACGGTTTGTCCGACATTCACCATTGCCTCACTAACATGTCAGATGTTATGTCTGACATGAGGCCGCGGATTTGGTGCCCGGAATAGGCATCGCATCCCGGCGAGGCGAAACGTGAACGGCCAGGGTGCGAGGGAGGACAGTTTGGTTCAGGCGGCGACGACCCCCGACGCCCTCATCCCGTCCCTGACCGCCGCGCTCGGTGCAGCCGCAGTCCTGGCCGGCCCCGACATCCCGGCCCGCAACGAATCGGATTGGAGCACGCTCGGCCCCCTGCGGCCGCTGGCTGTGGTCCGCCCGGTCGACACCGCGGGCGTGGCCGCCGCGATGCGGATCTGCGCCGAGCACGGCGTCCCGGTGGTGCCGCAGGGCGGGTTGACCGGGCTGTGCGGCGGCGCCCGGCCGGTGGCAGGATCGGTCGCCCTGTCGCTGGAGCGCATGGTCGGGGTGGAGGAGATCGACACCGCCTCGGCCACCATCACCGTGCGCGCCGGCACGCCGCTGCAGGCGGTGCAGCAGGCGGCGGACGAGGCCGGCTTCTTCATCCCGCTCGACCTCGGCGCCCGCGGCTCCTGCGCCATCGGCGGCAACCTCTCGACCAATGCCGGCGGCAACCGGGTGATCCGCTACGGCATGGCGCGCGAGATGGTGCTGGGGATCGAGGTGGTGCTGCCGGGCGGCGAGGTGGTCACCAGCCTCAACAAGATGCTGAAGAACAACGCCGGCTACGACCTGAAGCACCTGTTCATCGGCAGCGAGGGCACGCTCGGCGTCATCACCCGGGCGGTGCTGCGCCTGTTCCCGAAGCCGGGCTGCACCACGGCCGCCCTGTGCGGCCTGCCCAGCTACGAGCACACGGTCCGGCTGCTGAATGCGGCCCGGCGCGGGCTGGGCCCGCTGCTCTCGGCCTTCGAGGTGATGTGGCCGGATTATTGGGACGTGGTCACGCAGCGGGTGCCGGGCATCCGCAGCCCGATCTCCGGCGGCCATGCCGGCTATGTCCTGGTCGAGGCGCAGGGCACCGACGAGGCGGTGGACGGCCCGCGCTTCCAGGCCTGGCTCGAGCGCCAGGCCGAGGACGGCATCATTGCCGATGCGGCGGTGGCGCAGTCGCTGGCCGACATCCGCGCCTTCTGGGGCGTGCGCGACGCCGCCGCCGAGTTCAGGCAGGTGCTGGGGCCGCATGAATCCTTCGATATCGGCCTGCCGGTGGCAAGCATGGACGCCTATGTCCAGGCCTGCCGCGCCGCGCTGGAGCAGCGCCTGCCCGGCATCGTGGCGCTGTTCTACGGCCATATCGGCGACGGCAACCTGCACATCGTCGCCGGCGTCCCCGGCGCCGAGCCGCAACCGAAGCAGGAGATCGTCGAGACCGTCTACGCCATGGTCCGCGAGTTCGGCGGGACGGTGTCGGCCGAGCACGGCATCGGCCTGACCAAGAAGCCATACCTGCCCTATGTGCGCAGCGAGGCGGAGCTGGCGCTGATGCGCCGGCTGAAGGACGCGCTGGACCCGCGCGGGCTGCTCAACCCCGGCAAGGTCCTGTAGCCCCCGTCGCCCGGACCGGCCCGGGCGCAGACGACAACAGCCGAGAGGGAGCCAAGATGACGACGACACCACCAGCGGCCTCGGACGAGGCCGTGCTGGATCGTGCGATCCGGCGGGCGACGTGGCGGCTCGTGCCGTTCCTGATCCTGATGTACATGATGGCCTATCTGGACCGGGCCAATATCGGCTTCGCCAAGCAGGCCTACCAGGCCACGACCGGCGTCAGCGACGCGGTCTTCGCCTTCGCCGCCGGCATCTTCTTCCTGACCTATGCCGCCTTCGAGGTGCCCAGCAACCTGGTGCTGCACCGGATCGGGGCGCGGGTCTGGATGGCGCGGATCATGGTGACCTGGGGGCTGATCGCGGCGGCCATGGCCTTCGCCCACGGCGAGACCGCCTTCCTGGTGATCCGGCTGCTGCTCGGCGCGGCCGAGGCCGGCTTCTTCCCCGGCGCGATCCTGTTCATGACCTATTGGTTCCCGGCCAAGGCGCGCGGCCGGGTGATGGGGTTGTTCTATTTCGGCTCGCCGCTGGCGCTGATGCTCGGCGGCCCGGCCTCCGGCGTGCTGCTCGACCTTGACGGGCTGTTCGGCCTGCATGGCTGGCAGTTGATGTTCCTGATCGAGGGGCTGCTGGCCTCGCTGGTCGGCATCTGGGCCTATTTCTATCTCACCGACCGCCCGTCCGAGGCGCGCTGGATGCCGGCCGACGAGCGCGAGGCGCTGGGCCGGGCGATCGCGGCGGAGGAGCGGGAGAAGCAGGCGGCCGGCAGGGTCGGCTTCCGCGCGGTGCTGACCGACCCGCGGCTGCTGCATTTCGCGGCGATCTACTTCCTGATCCAGATCAGCGGCTACGGCGTCGCCTTCTATCTGCCGACCCAGGTCAGCGCGCTGCTGGACGTGAAGGTCGGGCTGCTGGTCGGCCTGGTCTCGGCGATTCCCTGGGCCTGCGCCATCCTGGCCGCAACCTTCTGGCCGGGGCTGGCGGTGCGCACCGGCTACCGCCGCAGCTTCGCCTTCGTCTCGCTGGTGGGCATCGCGGCCGGCCTGATCATCTCGGCCAACGCGCCGCCGGCGATCGCGATCGCGGCGCTGTGCCTGACGACGATGGGGATCATCACCTCGCAGCCGATCTTCTGGACCTTCCCGACCGGCTATTTCGGCGGGGCGGCGGCCGCGGGCGGGATCGCCGCGATCAACGCCATCGGCAATCTCGGCGGCTTCTTCGCCCCGAACGTCAAGACCGCGGTGGAGGAGGGCTTCCAGTCCTCCGCGGCCGGGCTCTACGTGCTGGCGGCGGCCGGCCTGCTGGCCGCGCTGCTGGTGACGCTGCTGCGCCCCGGCCCGCGCGCCGACGTCAAGCTGCGCGAGGCGACGGCCCGGGCCTGACCCTCGTCGTCGCGGGCCCCGCGGCTCTTTCCAGTCCTCCTCCCGCGAGGGGAGGGGGGACTCAAAGAAGGCGACAAGCTAACTGCGCGGAGGCAGTTCGATCTCGATCCCGGAGGGCGCGTGCTCGACCAGCCAGCGGCCAAGATGCTGGTGCTCAGTTTTCGTCAACGCGGCGAAAGCCTCAGCGGAGATCACCACGCAGGGCTCTCGCGTTCCGATCACCTGCGGCTCGCCAGCCCTGGCGCGCCGCAGGATTTCGGACAGATGGACCTTGGCGTCTTCAACGGTCCACACGGCAGCCTCCAGTCGAGGTGACCCGTTACCCCCGGTTCATCCGGTTGTCGACCAGGTCGGACACCACCGCCGGGTCGGCCAGGGTCGAGGTGTCGCCCAGGGCCTCGTGCTCATTGGCGGCGATCTTGCGCAGGATGCGGCGCATGATCTTGCCGGACCGGGTCTTCGGCAGGCCCGGCGCCCACTGGATCAAATCCGGCGTGGCGATCGGGCCGATCTGCTTGCGCACCCACTGCGCCAGCTCCTTGCGCAGCTCTTCGGTCGGTGCCTCGCCCGCGATCAGGGTGACATAGGCGTAGATGCCCTGGCCCTTGATGTCGTGCGGATAGCCGACCACCGCGGCCTCGGCCACCTTCGGGTGGGCCACCAGCGCGCTCTCGACCTCGGCCGTGCCCATGCGGTGGCCGGAGACGTTCAGCACGTCGTCGACCCGCCCGGTGATCCAGTAATAGCCGTCCTCGTCGCGGCGGCAGCCGTCGCCGGTGAAGTACAGCCCCTTGAAGGTCGAGAAATAGGTCTGGACGAAGCGCTCATGGTCGCCGAACACCGTGCGCATCTGGCCTGGCCAGCTGTCGGCGATGCACAGGTTGCCCTCGGCCGCACCCTCCAGCGGCTTGCCCTCGCCGTCGACGATCAGCGGCTTCACACCGAAGAAGGGCAGGGTGGCGGAGCCGGGCTTCTGGGCGATGGCGCCGGGCAGCGGCGTGATCAGGATGCCGCCGGTCTCGGTCTGCCACCAGGTGTCGACGATCGGGCAGCGGCCGTCGCCGACCACGCGGTGGTACCACAGCCAGGCCTCGGGGTTGATCGGCTCGCCGACCGAGCCGAGCAGCCGCAGCGAGGCGCGGCTGGTCTTCTTCACCGGCCCCTCGCCGTCGCGCATCAAAGCGCGGATCGCGGTCGGGGCGGTGTAGAAGATGTTGACCTTGTGCTTGTCCACCACCTGCCAGAAGCGCGAGGTGTCCGGATAGTTCGGCACGCCCTCGAACATCAGCGTGGTGGCGCCGTTCGCCAGCGGCCCGTACAGGATGTAGCTGTGCCCGGTGACCCAGCCGACATCGGCGGTGCACCAGTAGATGTCCCCGTCATGGTAGTCGAAGACGTATTGGTGCGTCATCGCGGCATAGACCAGATAGCCGCCGGTGGTGTGCAGCACCCCCTTCGGCTTGCCGGTCGACCCCGAGGTGTAGAGGATGAACAGCGGGTCTTCGGCGCTCATCTCCTCCGGCGGGCAGTCGGCCGAGACCTTGGCGGCGGCCTCGTGCAGCCAGATGTCGCGGCCCTCGGTCCAGCCGGTCTTGCCGCCGGTGCGGCGGACGACGACGACGGTGTCGACCTCCGGGCAGCTCTTCAGCGCCTCGTCGGCATTGGCCTTCAGCGCCACGCTGCGGCCGCCGCGCAGACCCTCATCGGCGGTGATCAGCACGGTCGAGCGGCAGTCGAGGATGCGGTCCTTCAGGCTGTCGGGCGAGAAGCCGCCGAACACCACGGAATGGACCGCGCCGATCCGGGCGCAGGCCAGGAGGGCATAGGCCGCCTCCGGGATCATCGGCAGGTAGATGGTGACCCGGTCGCCCTTCTTGACGCCGCGCGCCTTCAGCACATTGGCCAGGCGGCTGACCTGCTCGTGCAACTCGCGATAGGTGATGTGGCGGCTGTCCTTCGGGTCGTCGCCCTCCCAGATGATCGCGGTCTGGTCGGCGCGCTTGGCCAGGTGCCGGTCGATGCAGTTGGCGGCGGCGTTCAGCGTGCCGTCCTCGAACCAGCGGATATGGACGTCGCCGGTGAAGCTGGTGTTCTTGACCTTGGTGAACGGCCGGATCCAGTCGACCCGCTTGCCGTGCTCGGCCCAGAAGCCCTCGGGATCATTGACCGAACGTTCGTACAATTCCTTGTACTGGGCGGCATCCACCCAGGCGCGCTCGGCCCAGTCGTCGGACACGGGAAAAAGGCTGACGTCGCTGCTCATGGGGTCTCCCCGATCGAACTTTTCTCGCCGCGCCGGCCGGGTGGGCGCGCCCCGGCCGGACGATCCCGCATTCATAGCAAGAGGACCCGGCCGATGGCCACGGCTTGATCGCCCGGCTTCGTCCGGCGGCCGCACGGGACGCGACGCATCGCTGCTGCGACGACACGCGGCCTCGCCTTCTTGTCGCCGCTTTGGCATGCAGGGTGGACGCCTCACCTCATCCATCTCGGTGCCGTCCGGCCGACCATGACCTTTCGCGCCCTGCTCCCCCGCCTGCTGCTGCTATTCGCCCTGGTCTGCGCCGCCCTGCCGGCGGCGGCCCAGACCAATCCTGATTTCGACAAGCAGAATGCGGGATGGCAGAGCACGGTCCGGCAGCTCTACGTCAAGCTGTCGGCGCAGAACCTGTCGGATGACGACTACAATGGCCTGCGCACCCAGTTGGCCGCCGTGGTCGACCAGGCCCAGGCCGCGGCGGATGCCGCGAATGACGCCCTCGGCAAGATCAAGCAGGTCAGCGACGCGCTTGGCCCGCCGCCGGCCGAAGGCGCGCCGCCGGAGACGGCCGATGTGACGCAGCAGCGGCAGCAGCTGGCGGATGCCCTCGCCAAGTATGACGGGCAGGTGCGGCAGGCCGATGCGATCAAGACCCAGGCCCAGCTGCTGCAGCAGACCGCCGATGCGGCGCGCGTCGACCAGTTCCGGCGCGACCTGCTGACGGTGTCGCCGGCCGCCTTCGACCCCCGGACCTGGATGCCGATCCCCGATCAGGCCGGCTATCTGGCGACGCGGCTGCTGCTGCCATTCCAGGATCAGCTCGGCCCCGGCTGGGACGGGGTGGGAGAGATCGCTCGCCGCATCCTGTTCGCCGCCGTCGTCCTCGGCATCGGCTGGCTGGCCCGGCGCTGGCTGCTGCGGCGGTTCGGCCGGCATCCGGCCGAAGGCGTGCCGTCGCTGCGGCGCCGGGTGGCCGCGGCGCTGGTGCACACCGTCGCCCATGGCGTGCTGCCCGCCATGATGACGCTGGCGGTGGCGGTGATCTGCGCCGGCTGGCTCGGCGACCGTCCCGCCAGCTATGTCGCCATGATCGCCCTCGGGGTCCTGGCCTGGGGCATCGTCGCCTATTTCGTCGCCTCGGCCGCGATCTCGGCCGCGCTGACGCCGGACGACCCGGCCTGGCGGCTGATCGACCTGACGGATGCCTCGGCCCGCACCCTCTGCCGCAGGCTGCGGGCGGCGGCGGTGGTCTGGGCCGTCGCCGGAGTGACGCTGGCGGTGGCCGACGGCCGCATCCTGATGCAGGGCGAGCTGCGGTCCCTGCTGATCGCGGCGGCGCTGGCGGCGGGCGCGCTGGCTCTGCTTTCTCTGCTGCCGGGGTCGCTGTGGGGCTATCGCGCCGATCTCGAGACCTTGCCGGAGGGGGAGCCGGCCGACGACCAGCGAGCCGCTGCCAGGCCGTCCGGGCGTTGGCCGCGCGTTCGCCTGCTGGCCGCCCTCCTGACCGTGGCCGTGCTGATCGCCGGGATGATCGGCTATCAGAAGCTGGCGCTCTACATCACCTATCTGCTCGTGGCCGTGATCGGCATCGGCGCCGCCGTCCTGATCCTGCGCAGCGTGGTGCACGAGGCCATCGGCCGGTTCCTGACCCAGCCGGTCGGGCGGATGGCCAGGATCCGCCATTCGCTGTTCCCGAATGATCGCGGCCTGTGGGTGTTCGAGACCGGCGCCGCCCTCTGCACCGACATCGTCCTTGGCCTGGCCGCGCTGGTGGCGCTGGCGCCGGTGCTCGGGCTCAGCGGCACCGACCTCGCCGCGATCGGCACGGCGGTGCTGGAGGGGGCGACGATCGGCGGCGTCCGCATCGCCCCGCTCAACATCCTGGGCGCCGTCGCCGCCTTCACCGTGGGGATCCTCGCCACCCGGTTCCTGCAGCGCCGGCTCGACGCCCGCTTCATCGAGAAGCTGCAGATCGATCGCGGCCTGAAGAACTCGATCCGAACCGGCATCGGCTATCTCGGCGGGCTGATCGTCGCCATCTTCGCCATCGGCCTGCTCGGGCTCGACCTGTCGAACCTGGCTCTGATCGCCTCCGCCCTGTCGGTCGGCATCGGCTTCGGCCTGCAGAACATCGTCCAGAACTTCGTCGCCGGCCTGATCCTGCTGGTCGAGCGGCCGGTCAAGGTCGGCGACTGGGTGGTGGTCGGCGGGGCCGAGGGCGTGGTCCGGCGGATCAGCGTCCGCGCCACCGAGATCCAGACCTTCCAGCGCTCCTCGGTGATCGTGCCGAACGGCAACCTGATCTCGTCCCAGGTCGTCAACTGGACCCACAAGGACAAGAACGGCCGGGTCGACATCCCGGTCTCGATCGCCGCCTCGGCCGACGTCGAGACGGCGCGCGACATGCTGCTGGCGCTGGCCAAGGAGGACAAGCGCGTCAGCGCCTTCCCGGCGCCGGTGGTGGCGTTCAAGGCCTTCAGCACCGCGTCGCTCGATCTCGAGCTGCGCTGCCACATCTCCGACGTCGACAACTTCGCCGGCGTCGGCACCGATCTGCGCTTCGCCATCTGGAAGGCGTTCCGCGAGGCCGGCCTGGCCTTCCAGCCGATCGCGGCCGACATCTCGCTGCCCCAGGCGGTGCAGGTGCTGGCGACCGTGCTGCGGGAGCGCAACGGCGCAGCCCATGGCGATGCGGCGGAGGAGGCGCGGGAGCCGTCGCATGCTGCATGACCTCGGCCGCGTCGTCGGCGTCATCGCCCGCGACCGGCTGGACGAGGCTGCGGTGTACCGGCGCGAGCGGCTCTACGCCCGGCCGCGGGCGCCGGCCGGCCCGCCGGGCGTGCTGGAATGCCCGATCTGCGGCACCCGGGCGCGCCGCTTCCTGCGCTTCGGCCTGGAGGGGCGGCGCAACGCCATGTGCCCGGGCTGCGGCAGCGTCGAGCGGCACCGCTTCCTCTGGCTGTACCTGACCGCCCGGACCGGCCTGCTGACCGGCCGGCACCGGGTGCTGCACGCGGCGCCCGAGCCGTGGCTGGAGGCGCGGCTGCGCGGTCTGCCGAACCTGCGCTACCGCTCGGTCGACCGCTTCAGCCCCTTCGCCGATATCCAGGCCGACCTGACGGCGCTGCCCTTCGCCGACGGCGCCTTCGACGTGGTGATCGCCAACCATGTGCTGGAGCACATCCCCGACGACGGCGCGGCGATCGCCGAGCTGGCGCGGGTGCTGCGCCCCGGCGGCCGCGCGGTCCTGATGGTGCCCTTCGACCCGAAGGGGCCGACGCAGGAGGGGGCGGGCATCGCCGACCCGGCGGAGCGGATGCGCCGCTTCGGCCACCCCTACCATTACCGCATCAACGGCCGCGACTTCCCCGCCCGGCTGGCCGCCGCCGGGCTGGCGCCGATCGCGGTCGACAGCCGGGCCCTGCTGGGGCCGCATCTCCGCCGCCGCTTCCGGGTGAACCGCAACCACCTGTTCGACTGCCGCCGAAGCTAGAGCCGGATGATCTCCAGCCGGCACAATCGGACCGGGCGGTTGCGAGGCCATTTCAGATCCCCCAATCCGTCATTCCCGCGAAAGCGGGGATCTCGCAGCGCTTCGACCGGACAGAGATTCCCGCGTTCGCGGGAATGACGGCAAAGGGATGGATCGCTCAGCATTTGATTAAAGATTTATTCGTCATCGTCACTCATCCAAACCTTTGAATCTGTGAGACATCACGATGAATCCACGATGAACTCCTTGATTTCAGGTTGATCGGCCGTCGAAGCCTCCGTATTGATGCGGAAGGGGGCGGGACGAAACCCTGCACAGAGATGTTGGGAGCGGACGCCTGGCCCGAACTCTGACCAGGATGGCGGCACATGAAGATTTCGACTGTGTGTGCGGCGGGAACCGTTGCCGTGCTTCTGGCCACGCCCGTCATGGCCCAGCAGGCGACGGGGATCTATCTCGGCGCCGGCGCCGGCGTGAACATCCGGCAGGACCAGAAATGGGCCTTCACCGACCCGCGCACCGACGGCCATGCCGATGTCGCCTTCGACACGGCGCCGGCCGGCAACCTCTATATCGGCTATGATTTCGGGGCGTTCCGGGCGGATATCGAAGGCAGCTTCCGCCAGAACGACATCGGCGATGTCGGTCTCAACTGGGATGCCTTCCGGCTCAACCGGTTCATCACGGTTCCCGCGGGGAACGACGTCAAGGTCAACGTCAAGGGCCACGAGCGCACCATCGGCCTGATGGCCAATGTCTATTACGATTTCGAGTTCGGCTCGCCCTTCGTGCCCTATATCGGCGGCGGCCTCGGCGTCGGCTTCAACAACTGGAAGGTGAAGATCCCGGACGCCGACATCAACTTCGACTATGATTCGCCGCTCTTCGCCTATCAGGGCATTGCCGGCGTGTCCTACTACATCACGCCGAACCTGGCCGCGAACCTGGAGTACCGCTATTTCGGCGAGTCCGACGCCGAGTTCACCAGCGGCAGCACCAAGATCAAGCTCGACGCCCCGGCCAACCACACCATCCTGGCCGGCATCAAATACGTCTTCGACTTCGGTCCCCCCGCGGCCGAGCCGGCGCCGGAGACGGCGGTCGACACCGGCCAGCGCAGCTATCTGGTGTTCTTCGACTTCGACAGCTCGCGCCTGACGCCGGAGGCGCGGTCGATCGTCGCCTCCGCCGCCACCGACGCGCTGCGCGGCCAGTCGACCCGGATCGACGTCACCGGCCACACCGACCGGTCCGGCACCGACGCCTACAACCAGGCCCTGTCGGTGCGCCGGGGCGAGGCGGTGCGCCGCGAGCTGGTCACGGACGGCGTCGCCGACAGCCTGATCGTGGTCCGCGGCGTCGGCGAAGCCGACCCGCTGGTCCCGACCGCCGACGGCGTGCGCGAGCCGCAGAACCGCCGGGTCGAGATCGTGATGAACTGACGACGGGCAGCATGGGCCGGGCGATCCCGGCCTATGCCGCCGCGATCAGGCTCCAGCCGCCCCACAGGATCAGCCCGACACCGGCGGCACGGCCGAGCCAGCGGCCGGGCGGGATCGTCTTCTCCACCAGGACGAACAGCGTGATGACGCCGATCCAGGCGAGATTCATCACCCCGCCGACGAACAGCAGCAGCATCAGCGCCCAGCAGCAGCCGAGGCAGAACAGGCCGTGGCGCAGGCCGAGGCCGAACGGCCCGGACCGGCGGTGCCGGGTCAGGAACTCGACCGGCGACCGGCAGCGGACGAGGCAGCCCTGCTTCAGCGGGGTGAGCTGCCAGGCGCCGGCCGCCACCAGGACGCCGCCGGCCAGCACCGCGTTGGCGGTCGCCATCGCCGGAGACAGCAGGGCCAGGGCATCGAGGCGCCACTGCAGGGTGGCGGCCAGGATGCTGAAGCCGCCCCAGACCGCGAGGTAGCCGAGCGCGAACAGCAGGGTCGCGTCGTGCGGGGAAGCCTGGCGGCGATGGCGCTGCAGCGCGGCGTAGGTCAGCAGCATCGGCGCCGCCCCGGGCAGCATCATCGCCACCATCATCACCGACCACATCGCCACCATCAGCGCGTAGGTGGTGCCGGTCCAGGGCATGGGCGTCGCCGGGGCCATCGCCATGCCGGGCATGTCCATGCCGGGCATCTCGGGCATCGCCATGCCGGGCACCGCCGTACCGATGCCGAACCCGATATAGGCCCACGCCGCGATGCAGACGCAGGCGAGGGCGACCAGCGTCACCAGGCGGTCACGCCGCAGCAGGGTTTCGATGGCGGAAGGGGCAGTGGTCGTCGACACCGGCTACAGCACCACCCCGATATTGGTCAGATGGATATGCGCGAACTGCGCATAGGTGCGGGACAGGTCCAGCTCGATGCCGCCGGTGGCCCTGGTCGTGCCGCTGCCGATCTCGGCCAGCCGGTATTCGAAGCCGTCGGGCAGGTCGATGCGGACGCGGTGCTCGGCACCGGTCACCGGGTTGCGGATCGGTTCGCCTCTGGTCTGGATGATCCCCGGCACGGCGAAACGGCCGCGGCGGCGGTCGACGTCGATCTCGATCTCGATCGGCTTGAACAGGGTCTCGAGCCGGGTCGGGGCCATGGCGGCGTAGACCCACCACATGGTCGCCATCTCCTCCGTCTCCTGGCCGGTCATGATCTTGCCCAGGGCGTCGCGCTGGGCGGCGTCCGCCCGCTCGTCGATGATCAACTGCATGGTGCCGTTGCCGCAATGCACGGGGCCTGGCCAGGCATAGAGGCCGACCGCGTACAGCCCGTCGAGGCTGACATCGCCGAAATATCCGGTCTCGATCAGGAAGCCGACGGCGGCACGGCAATCGCCATGCGTCGGCAGGGCGTTGAACTGGCAGGGGCAGCCATAGGCGCAATTGCAGTTGGCGAGCTCCGTCGCCTTCACCATCCATTCGACCATCACGGCCTCCGGGATGCGAGGCTCCGGCCCGCAGCACACCCACGCTGAGCGGTTCGCCGAAACGGCGCACCCAATCATTCAACTATATATAAAATTCTACGCTTCCTGCGCGGCGGCGGCAATCCCCGACCTTGGTACCGGTCAGCGCCCCTCGCGCCGCCAGGCCGCCATCAGCCCGCCGAGGCCGAGGAACAGGGCGATCAGCGGCGGCAGCAGCGGCGTCTCGGTCATGCCGGTGACGGTGTAGTCGCCATTGCCGCGCAGGCCGAACCATCCGGCGCCGGCCGCGGCCCGGTCCGGCCGGGTGCGGCGCAGGGTCGGGACGCCGTCGCTGGCCAGCCAGGCGACGCCGCCGCCGCTGGCCTGGGTCACCGGCGCCAGCTTGTCGGTCACCGCCCGCATGTCGCTCAACTCCGGCGGGTTCAGCGTGCCGACCACGGCCAGCGCGGTCTTGTCGCCGTCGCTGACCCGGTAGATGCCCGGCCCCTGGGCGTTGACCCGGCCGGCATAGAGGCCGGGCGAGGCCTCGCTCAGCGTCACGCTCTGGGTTTTGCCGTCCGGGTCGGTCACGGTGACCGGCGGGTTGCTCTGGTCCAGATTGCGGCGGCGGATCTCGATGCGCTGCCCGGCCGCCTCGGCGCGCAGCACGTTCTCCTCCAGCTCCGGCTCGCGCATCAGCCAATGGGCCAGGCGGCGCAGCAGCTCCGCCTGGGGGCCGCCGCTCTCAAAGCCGCGGCTCCACAGCCAGATCTGGTCCGACGCCATCTGCGCCACCCGGCCCTCGCCGACGCGGTTGAGCACCAGGAGAGGCCGGCCGCCGATCCCCGTCATCACCACGTTGCCGCCATGCGGCACCACGTCGATCTGGCGGAACCAGCGGCCCCAGCTCGGCCCCCCTCCAGGGCCGCCGGTCGACCCGTCCAGCGTCGCCGTGACCGGATGGCGCTGGCCGAGGTCGGTCACCACCGGGCGGAAGCCCTGCTCCAGCACCTCGCCGGTCGGCTCGGCCGGCAGGATGTTGCCGATCGGCGTGCGGTACAGGCTCAGCGGCTCGGCGAAGGCCTCGCCCGAGACCTCCAGGAAGGCGCCGCCTTCCTCGACGTAGCGGGCGATGTTGCCGAGATAGAGGTTCGGCAGCACCCCCATCCGCCGGTAGCGGTCGAAGATGATGAGGTCGAAATCCTTGAGATTGGTCTCGAACAGCTCGCGGATCGGGAAGGAGATCAGCGACAGCTCGTTGATCGGCGTGCCGTCCTGCTTCTCCGGCGGCCGCAGGATGGTGAAGTGCACCAGGTCGACCGACGGGTCGGATTTCAGGATGTTGCGCCAGGTGCGCTCGCCCGGATGCGGCTCGCCCGACACCAGCAGCACGCGCAGCCGGTCGCGCACGCCGTTGACCACAATGGCAGCGCGGTTGTTGGCCTGGCTCAGCTCGCCCGGCAGCCCCTCGACCGCGAATTCGAACACGGTCGGGCCGCCATGGTCGAGGCGGAAGCTGACCTGGGTGTCGCGCCCGACCGGCAGCTGCAGCGCCTCCGGCGCGCCGGCGTCCTTGGTCGCGGTCACGGTGGCAACGGCGCCGGGCTCGGCATTCGGCAGGTCGTCGACCCTGAGCGTCACGGTCACGTCCTGGCCGACCAGGCCGAAGCTCGGCGCCTGGGCCACGACGATGCGGCGGTCGAACTCGTCCGGCCGGCCGGTCAGCAGCGTGTGCACCGGCCCGAAGGAGCTGCGGATCGCCGGGTCGGTCGGCACGTCGTGCACCTGGCCGTCGGTGATCAGGATGGCGCCGGCCAGCCGCCGCCGCGGCACATCGGCCGTGGCCGCGCCCAGCGCCTCGAACAGATGGGTCTCGTCCAGCGGTGCGCTGGCGCCTTCGCCGATGGTGACGAATCGGGTCTCGAGATCCGGGAAAGCCGCCAGCTTGGTGCGCAGGTCGGCCAGGGCGGTGTCGATCCGGGCCGGGCGGTCCTCGATCTGGTCGGAGGGCGAGCGGTCGACCACCACCACGGCGACGTCGCGGATCGGGTCGCGCTTCTCCTCCACCAGCGATGGATTCAGCAGGGCGGCGGCCAGGGCGAGGAAGGCGAGGGCGCGCCAGCCCAGCCCGGGGGCACGGCGCCAGGCGCCGACCAGCAGCGCCAGCACGGCGAGGCCGAACAGCGGACCGAGGACGGTCCAGGGCAGGAGAGGCGAGAGGGCGACGGAGGCAGCGTCCATGCTCACTGCCCCAGCCGTTCCAGGATCGCGGGCACATGCACCTGGTCGGACTTGTAGTTCCCGGTCAGGGCGTACATCACCAGGTTGACGCCGAAGCGATAGGCCATCTCGCGCTGGCGCTCGCCGCCCGGCACCACCGGCAGCATCGGCCCGCCGCCCGGCCCGGTCGCCCAGGCCCCGGCCCAGTCATTGGCGCCGATGATGATGGTCGAGACGCCGTCATTGACCGTGGCGTCCGCGGTCTCCACCCACAGGTCGCCGCCGGCGTAGCGGCCGGGGAAATCCTGCATCAGGTAGAAGGCGCGGGTCAGGATGTGGTCCGGCGGCACCGGCGTCAGCGGCGGCACGTCCAGGCCCTGGGTCAGCTCGCGCAGCTTCTCGGCGCCCGGCCCGGCCAGTGCCCCGCCGCTGCTGCCCGTCGCCTGGTCGCGGGTGTCGAAGAAGATGGTGCCGCCGGTGCGCAGGAAGGCGTTCAGCTTGCCGATCGCGGCATCGGACAGGGCCGGCTGCCCCTCCGTCATCGGCCAATACAGCAGCGGGAAGAAGGCCAGCTCGTCGCTCTCGACATTGATGCCGACGGCACCCTCGGCATTGACCGAGGTGCGGTCGCGCAGCACCTGGGCCAGCCCTTCCAGCCCGGCCTGGCTGACCGCATCGACATCCTGCGACCCGGTCTCGACATAGGCCAGGCGGACATGGTTGGCCATGGCGATGGTGCGGCTGTCGTCCTGCGCCCGCGCCGGCGCGGGCGACAGCAGCGAGGCGGCGACGGCGCCGGCCACCAGCAGCGACGCCGTGGCGGCGCGGCGCGGCGGGGTCAGCAGGCCGCGCATGAACAGGGCGATCAGCCCGTCCAGGATCAGCAGAATCATGGCCAGGGCGAACACCCAGGGCCGCAGGTCGATCTCGGCCGGGGCTTCGTAGCCCGCGACCGAGACGCCGGGCGGCAGGTTCGGGAGCGGCTCCAGGCTGGTCACGGCCGAGCCGAGGTTGAGGGCGCGGCGGTTGTCCTCGGTGCCGTAGAAGCCGGGCGGATGCTCCGGCCCCGGCACCGTGCTCGTGAAGGCGGGGCCGGCGATCGGCAGGGCCAGCGGCGGCGGCGGCACCAGCCGGCCGAGCCCGTCCAGCAGCTTGACCGGCGCCAGGCTGGCCTGGCCGCTGTCGCCGCCGACGCCGCTGCCCAGCGCCACCACGCGGCGCAGCATGTCGACGAACAGGCCGGAGAAGGCGAGGTTCGACCAGCCCGGCCCGGCGGTGGTGTGGATCAGGATCAGCCAGCCGCGGCCGCGCTTCTCGGCGGTGACGATCGGCGTGCCGTCGGTCAGCCGGGCCCAGGTCTTGTCGGCCAGGTCGGGCGACGGGTCGGCCAGCACCTGGCGCTGAATGCGCACATCGGCCGGGATGGTCAGGCCCTGGAAGGGGCTGGTGGCGTCGAACGGCGCCAGCGACATCGGCTCGGTCCAGGACATCGCGCCGGACAGGGTGCGGTCGCCGAAGCGCAGCGGCACCGGCACCAGCGGGTCCGGATTGGCGGCCAGGATCGGCCCGGCGAAACGGATCAGGGCGCCGCCGCCCTCCATCCAGCGGTCCGCCGCCTGGCGGTCGGCCTCGGAGGACAGGGTGCCGTCCGGCAGCAGCAGCGCGGCCAGCCGGTCGGTCGGCTGGGTGCCGCCCAGGAGGTCGGCGACGCTGCCGCGGCGGATCTCGGCGAAGGGCTCCAGCGCCCGCTGCAGATAGTAGCTCTCGGTCAGCAGCGGCTGGGCCCGGGCGGTGTCCTGCGGCGCGGCCAGGCCGACCGGCCGGCGGCGCCAGCGCTCGTCGACCAGCACCGTGGCGCCGGCCGTGGTCTCGCCTTCGATCGACACCGCGGCGATGGCGTTGCGCGCGGTCGAGGGCAGCTCGAACCGGGCCTCGGCCTGGCGCTGCCCGGCGGGGAAGCGGACCTCGGTGCGCGCCAGCGGGCGGCCATCCTCGGCCGCGGCGCGCAGCACCAGCGGCACGTCGCCGACGGCCGCAGCGCGCTTCACCGGCACGGTCAGGGCGGTGTCGACCACCTGCGGCGTGCCGACCAGATGCGCCAGGTCGAAGGCCTGCGGCGTCAGCACCTCCAGGCTGCCGAAGCGCTGCAGCCGGGCGGCGAAGTCGCGTACCCCGTCCGCCTCCTTCTCGGCGGTGATGCCGTCGCTGGCCCAGACGACATGGACCGATCCGGGCAGGCGCAGCGCGTCGGCCGCCTTCAGCGCCGCCGCCCGGTCGGTCGGCCAGGGGCTGGGCGCCATATTATCGATCAGGCCGCGGGCCTCGCTCGGGCGTAGCAGGCGGCTCGCCGCCACCGGCTCGCCCGGGGCGGTCGGCGCGGTGGCCAGCAGCACCACGTCGCGGCCGGCCCGCTCGGCCTTGTCGACGGCGGTGCGCAAGGCCTCCTGCCGCTGCGGCCAAGCCTTGCCGGCGGCCCAGCCATTGTCGACCACCAGCAGCACGGGGCCGCTGCCCGGCAGGGCCGAGCCGGGATTCAGCACCGGATGCGCCAAAGCGATGATGATCAGCGCCGCCAGGGCCAGGCGCAGCACCAGCAGCCACCAGGGCATCCGCTCCGGCGTCTCCTCCTGCGCCTGCAGGCCCAGCAGCAGGCGGATCGCCGGGAAGCTCAGGCGCCGCGGCGCCGGCGGCGTGACCCGCAGCAGCCAGTAGATCACCGGCAGCAGGATCAGCGCCGCCAGAATGGCGGGCGCCAGGAACACGAGGCCGGCGATTGTCACCATTTGGGCGTCACCATCTGGCCCTGCCGGTCGCGGCCCCGGACATCACGCCCCACAGGCTCAAGAGGGCCGCCTCGGCCGATTTGTCGGTGCGGTGCACGGCGAAGCTCCAGCCGGCGCGGCGGGCGATCGCCGCCAGCCCGTCCTGGTGCTCGGCCAGGCGCTCGCGATAGGCGTCGCGCACCGACCGGACCCGCGGGATCAGCGCCGATTCGACCTCCTCGATGCCCTCGAAGCGGATGCGGCCCTCGAAGGGCAGGGTCGCCTCGGCCGGGTCGAGCACCTGCAGGATGTGGCCGCGCACGCCGCGGGCGGCATAGGCGGCGACCGAGGCGCCGAACTCGTCGAGCGGGGCCAGGCAGTCGCCCAGCAGCACCATGGCGGCGTGGCGCGGCACCCGCAGCTCCCACGGCACCGCCTTGCTGGCATCGTCCAGGGTGCCCCGGTCCAGCGCCGCGGCGATGCGCAGCAGGCTGGCCCGGCCGCTCGCCGGCGGGGTGTCGCCGCCGATCAGCGCCACCCGCTCGCCGGCGCGGTTCAACAGGGACGCCATGGCCAGCAGCAGCACCTCGGCGCGCTCGCGCTTGGTCGGCAGCGACCGGTCGGAGCGGTAATCCATCGACGGCGATGCATCGCGCCACAGCCAGGCGGTCTGCACCGCGGCCCATTCGGTCTCGCGCTGGAACAGTCCTTCGGACTTGCCGGACTGGCGCCAGTCGATCCGGCCGATCGGCTCGCCGGCCTGGTAACGGCGGAACTGCCAGAAGCTCTCGCCGACTCCGACCCGGCGGCGGCCGTGCACGCCCTGGGCCACGGTCGAGGCAACACGGTCGGCGGCGATCAGCAGCGGCGGCAGCGTCGCCGCGAGCGCATCGGCGGCCTTGCGCCGCGCTGCGCCGGTCAGGGGTGAGGAACCGTCCGCCACCTCGGCCTCAGCCCAGGCGCGCGACCAGCCGCTCGACGACGTCGGCGATGGTGGCGCCATCGGCGCGCGCGGCGAAGGTCAGGGCCATGCGGTGCTGCAGGATCGGGCGGGCGAGGGCGGCGACATCGTCGACCGAGGGCGATGGCCGGCCGGTCAAGATGGCACGGGCGCGGCAGGCCAGCATCAGCGACTGGCTGGCACGCGGACCGGGGCCCCAGCCGACCATGCGCTGCACCTCGGGCAGATCGGTCGAATCGGGCCGGGCGGCGCGGACCAGCGACAGGATCGCTTCCAGCACCGTTTCGCCGACCGGCAGCCGGCGCACCAGGCGCTGGGTCCGCTGCAGGGCCTCGGCGCTCATCACCGCTTCGATCTGGGCCTCGTGCACGCCGGTGGTGGCCAGCAGCATCCGCCGCTCCGCCGCCAGGTCGGGGTAACCGACATCGACCTGCATCAGGAAGCGGTCCAGCTGCGCCTCGGGCAACGGATAGGTGCCTTCCTGCTCCAGCGGGTTCTGGGTGGCCAGGACGTGGAAAGGCTCCGGCAGCGGTAGGTAGCGGCCGGCGATCGACACCCGGTGCTCCTGCATCGCCTGCAGCAGCGCCGACTGGGTGCGCGGGCTGGCGCGGTTGATCTCGTCGGCCATCAGCAGCTGGCTGAACACCGGGCCGGGAATGAAGCGGAAGCTGCGGCGGCCGGTCTCGCTCTCCTCCAGCACTTCGGAGCCGAGAATGTCGGCCGGCATCAGGTCCGGCGTGCACTGCACCCGCCGCTCCTCGAGGCCCAGCACCGTGCCGAGCGTCTCGACCAGCCGGGTCTTGGCCAGGCCGGGCAGGCCGACCAGCAGGACATGGCCGCCGGCCAGGATCGTCACGAGGCTCTGGTCGATCACCTCTTGCTGGCCGAAGATGACCCGGCCGATCATGCTGCGCACGGCGGCCAGCCGCTCCACGGCCGCATCGATGTCGCCGGGCGTGGCGGGGGTGTCGAGCTCGGTCGGGACGGTCGTTTGCATGGGCGTGCCGCTCTGCCGGGGAACTGACGGATCTATTGCAAGAGTATGGCGGAATTGAGCGACGGCGAGTCGAAGAAAACGCAATCGGCCCGGGCGCAGTCTGACGCAGGCCCCCGGACGCAGTCCGGCACGGGAGACGTGGATGCGGCTTTGGCCGGCGCCCGGCGCGGCCCGCCCTCGATCGAAAAGGGGGCGGCGGACGAGGCCTATGACATCCGCATCGGCCGCGACGGCACCTGGTACTATCACGGCAGCCCGATCCGCCGCCCGGCCCTGGTCAAGCTGTTCGCCACCGTGCTGCGGCGCGACGCCGCCGGCGATTACTGGCTGATCACCCCGGCCGAGCGCGGGCGGATCACGGTCGACGACGCGCCCTTCGTCGCCGTCGCGGTGGAGGTGGCGGGGCAGGGCGAGGATCAGGTCCTGACCTTCCGCACCAATCTCGACGCGGTGCGCGAGGCCGGGCCGGAGCATCCGATCCGGGTGACCTTCGCCGCCGATACCGGGGAGCCGTCGCCCTATATCCGGATCGCCGAGGGGCTCGACGCGCTGCTGTCGCGCCCGGTGTTCTACGAGCTGGCCGAGATCGCCGTCGCCCGGGACGGCCGGATGGGGGTCTGGAGCCACCGGACATTCTTCCCGCTGGACCAGGCGTGACCGCCGAACCGCCCACGGGCGCGGCCGATCTGGAGCGGCTGCGGCGCTACCAGCCGCGCCTTTCCCGCGGCGACCACGACCTGAACCCGGACCTGAAGCCGCTGGCGAGCCTGCGCCCGGCGGCGGTGCTGGTGCCGATCGTCCGGCGGCCGGAGGGCGACACCATCCTGCTGACCCTGCGCACGCCGCATCTGACCGCCCATGCCGGCCAGATCGCCTTCCCCGGCGGCGGCGTCGATGCGGGCGACCCCGACCCGCTGGCGGCGGCGCTGCGCGAGACCGAGGAGGAGATCGGCCTGCCGCGGCAGAAGGTCGAGATCGTCGGCCGGCTCGACACCTATGTCAGCCGCACCGGCTTCGAGATCCAGCCCTTCGTCGGCTTGCTGACGCCGCCCTTGGAGACCGCGCCCGACCCGTTCGAGGTGGCCGAGATCTTCGAGGTGCCGCTGGCCTTCATCCTGGCCCCGACCAACCCCAAGCTGCACCGCATCACCGTGCAGGGGGTGGAGCGGCAATACTATGCCTTTCCCTATCGTGACCGCTATGTCTGGGGCGTGACCGCGGGCATCCTGCGGAATCTCCGCGACGTGCTGCTCGGGACGGCCGAATGACGACACCGCACCGCCTGTCGCCGCTGCCCGGCTGGGCCACCGATGCCGCCGCCCGGGCGGTGATCGACGCCTTGTCGATCCCCGGCTTCGACCCGCGCTTCGTCGGCGGCTGCGTCCGCAACGCGCTGCTCGGCCGCGATGCCGCCGATGTCGACATCGCCACGCCGCTGCGGCCGGAGGCGGTGATGGTGGCGCTGCGCAACGCCGGGCTCGGCGTGATCCCGACCGGGCTGGAGCACGGCACGGTCACCGCCCGCTCCGGCGGGAAGAGCTTCGAGGTCACGACGCTGCGAGTGGATGTCGAGACCGACGGCCGGCACGCGGTGGTCGAGTTCACCGCCGACTGGCGCGCCGACGCGTCGCGGCGCGACTTCACCATGAATGCGCTGTCGGCCGATTTCGAAGGCGTGGTGCATGATTATTTCGGCGGCGTGGCGGACGCGCTGGCCGGCCGGGTCCGCTTCGTCGGCGACCCGGCCCGGCGCATCGCCGAGGACGCCTTGCGCATCCTGCGCTTCTTCCGCTTCCACGCCCATTATGGCAGCGGCGAGCTCGACCCGCCGGCGCTGGCCGCCTGCGCCGTTGCGGCCGACGGGCTCGACCGGCTGTCGGGCGAGCGGGTGCGGACCGAGCTGCTGAAGCTGCTGGCCGCGCCAGACCCGGTGCCGGTGTGGCGGGCGATGGTCGAATCCGGCATCGCCCGGCACGTGATCGGCGAGAACGGCGACATCGCCCGGCTGCAGGGGCTGGTCCAGGTCGCCCCCGGCTCCGATCCGGTGCTGCGGCTGGCGGCGCTGCTGCGCGGCGACGCGGCGGCGGTGGCGGCCCGGCTGAAGCTGTCGAATGACGAGCGCGACCGGCTGGTCGGGCTGCAGGAGAGCGTTCTGGACAAGGCGCCGGACGAGGTCGGGGTGCGGCTCCTCCTGTACCGCCACGGTCGGGCCGGCGGCCGCGACCGGCTGCGCCTGGCCTGGGCCGCGGCGCCGAAGCGCTGGAGCTTCAAGCGCGCCTTGGCGGTGCTGGAGAAGGAGCCGGTGCCGACCCTGCCGGTGCGCGGCCGCGACGTGGTCGCCCTCGGCGTCTCCGGTCCCGCCGTCGGCCGCGCCTTGGCCGAGGTCGAGCGCTGGTGGATCGCCCAGGGTCTGCGCCCCGGCCGCGACGAAAGCCTCGGCCGGTTGCGGGAATTGGCTCAGGCCGGCTGACCGGGACGCCGTCGTGACCGCGATCGCGGAGCACACCGCAGCATAGGCCGCCTCATACCCTACATCGTCATGGCGAGCCCCGCAGGGGCGTGGCCATCCAGGGGCGCTCGCACCGGCCCCTGGATGGCCACGTCGCTTCGCTCCGCGCCATGACGGCCTTGGGATTGCGACAAACCCCGTTCCTGAGGCTCGACCTAAGCCGCCTGCTTCTCCGCCGCCAGATCGGCCCACAGCGCCTCCCGGATATCCTGCCGCAGCAGGGCCAGGTTGCGGTCGACCTCCTCGGCCGACTGGTGGCCGACGACGACGCTGATCACGGCCGGGTGGCGCAGCGGGAACTGCAGCGCCGCCGCCGGCAGCGCCACGTCGTGGCGGCGGCACACCGCCTCGATCCGCCGGGTCTGCTCCAGCACCTCGGGCGTCGCCGGCTTGTAGTGGTAGCGCGCGCCCTCGACCGCGCCGGTGGCCAGGATGCCGGTGTTGAACGGCGCCGCCACCAGCACCGAGATCCCGCGCGTCACGCAATCGTCGAGGAACGGCACCGAATCCTGCTTCAGCAGGGTGTAGCCGCCGGCCAGCATCATGCAGTCGAAGTCGCCGGCCTCGGCGAAGCGCTGGCACACCTGCCAGTTGCCGACCCCGACGCCGATGGCGCCGACCACGCCCCGGTCGCGCAGCTCCGCCAGCGCCGGATAGGCGCCGTCCATCGCCTCGGCGAATCGGGCCTCATAGGCTTCGCCGTGCAGGTCGGGGGTGACGTCGTGGATGAAGACGATGTCCAGCCGGTCGCGCTTCAGCTTGGCCAGGCTGCGCTCGACCGACCGCAGGATGCCGTCGCGGCTGTAGTCGAAACGATTCTGGCCGCCCTCGGTGGTGCGTCCGGCCTTGGTCGACAGCACGTGCTGGTCGCGCGGCCGGTCCGCCAGTGCGTTGCCGAAGCGCGTCTCGCTGACCCCGGCGGCATAGAGCGCTGCGGTGTCGAAATGGCGCAGGCCGCGGTCCCAGCAATGGTCCACCAGCGCGGCCACGGCGGCGTCGCCGATCGAGCTGAACAGGCTGCCGCCGCCGATGCCCAGGCGGGACACGCGCAGCTTCGTGCGGCCGACCGGGCGGCGCTCAACGGGATCGAACATGATGCTCCTCGGGCTGGGCTGATGGCCCATCTTGGCACCATTTCTCGTCCGAGGGTCCAATAGAGATTCCGCCGCACATGGCCGACACTTCCGCCGGAAACGACCATCCGGGTCAACGAACACCAAAGGGAGAAACGCGATGAGCGAGTCCATACACCCGGTCGTCGACGGCGGCGTGCGCCAAGGGTCCGGCAGCTTCCAGGGAGGCACGCTGACCTGTCTGTGCACCGATCGTCCCGTCAAGGTGCGCATCGAGGGCGACGTCGCCCACAACCATGCCTGCGGCTGCACCAAGTGCTGGAAGCCGCGAGGCACGGCCTTCTCGGTCGTCGCCGTGGTGCCGAGCGACAAGGTGACGGTGCTGGAGAACGGCGACAAGCTGGCGGTGGTCGATTCGAGCGCCCTGATCCAGCGGCATGCCTGCAAGCAATGCGGCGTGCACCTATACGGGCCGGTCGAACGCGACCATCCGTTCAAGGGCCTGTCCTTCATCCATCCGGAGCGGTTCGACAACGCCGGCTATGCCGCGCCGACCTTCGCCGCCTTCGTCTCGTCGATCATCGAATCGGGCGTCGACCCGAGCCGCATGGACGGCATCCGCGCCCGGCTGACGGAGTTGGGGCTGCCGCCCTATGACTGCCTGTCGCCGGGTCTGATGGACTACGTCGCGACCTGGACCGCCAAGCGCTCCGGGGCTTTGCCGGCTTAGTCGCCGATATCGCGGAGGCCGCCGACCGGGCGGTCTCCGTGGTCGGCCTTACCCTTCCTGCTGCATCCGGCGGCGCCGGGCGAGCTCGTCCTCGGTCGGCTCGGGCAGGGCGAAGGATCCGGTCGTCACCTCGCCGGACCGGACATAGCGGCTGATCACCACCCCGGTGGTCGAGACCTTGCTGTCGACCAGCTTCAGCCCGGCCGGGATGGCGCCGCGGCCGAACAGTCGCTTGCCGGGGCCGAGCACGATCGGGAAGGTCAGCAGCCGGAACTCGTCGATCAGGTCGTGCGCCAGCAGCGTCTGGATCAGGTCGGTGCTGCCCTGCAGCAGCAGGGTCGGGCCGTTGTGCCGCTTCAGCTCCGCGACCGCCTTCGCCGCGTCGCCGCGCAGGGCCACCGAGTTCTGCCAGGCCAGGGGCGCGGGCGAGCGGGTGGCGACGTATTTCGTCACCCGGTTGAACACCTTCCCGATCGGATCATCCGCCCCGACATGCGGCCAGTGGGCGGCGAAGATCTCGTACGTCTTGCGGCCGAGCAGCAGGTCGAAGGGGGCGTCGAAGGTCTCGCCGATGGCCTGCCCGGTGACGTCGTCCCAATGCGGGACCAGCCAGCCGCCCAGCGTGAAGCCGCCGGTCGGATCCTCCTCGGGCCCGCCCGGGGCCTGCATCACGCCGTCCAGGCTGACGAACGCGGCGGTGACGACCTTCCTCATCTCGATCTCCTGTCGATGGCGGCGTCGCGCACGCCGGGATCGATCCAAGGACGGTCGGGGAGGCGGCGATCCGACACGCCGCCTCCGATTTCCATCACCGCGTCGGCACCGGCTCCTGACTCACTGCGACGAAGCTGGCGGTGTAGCCCGCCGGGCTGTTGCTGCCGTGCGGCTTGACCCGGACGATCGACCCGATCAGCGCCGGGACCTGCCGGACGCCGTCGGGCCATTTGTAGGCGAGGCAGCCATTATAGGCGTACTCCCAACCATCGGTTGAGGTGCCGGGCCGTCCGTACCCCACGATCGAGAATGCGACGGGGGTGTCGGGGCTGCCCCGCGTCATCGTGCCCTTCAGATCCATGCCGCCGCCCTGCCAATCGAGCAAAGCGAAGAAGTCGGTGTCCGAGACAGCCTCGATTGTGAGATCCGCCTCCGCGAAAATCAGGTCGAGCGCCGCCTTCGGGTCGTCCCCGACCGGCTTCGGGTTGTTGTGGAAGCTGCGATAGGTCCACTTGCCGGCGATCTCTGAACTGGAACTGGCCATCGGAAAAGCTCCTTCTGTCGAGAAATGCGGTTGAGCGAAATGACGGGACTTCACCAGGAGAACATGCAGCTTGGCGGGGCCTTCAGGTCACTGGGGAACGGCGGTTCTGGGTAATACTGGATGGTGCGCTGGACCTCGCGCGCCGCGTCGTCGCCCTTCAGCAGCCGGACCAGGTGCAGCGACTCGTCGAGGCCGGACGAAATGCCGCCGCCGGTCAAGCGGTTGCGGTCGCGCTGGAAGCGTGGAAACCCGTCCACGACGGAAACCTTGTCGAACTCTTTCAGGCACGGGATGAACGCCCAATGCGTTGTGGCCCGGTAGCCGTCGAGCAGCCCGGCTGCGGCGAGCAGCAGCGCTCCCTCGCACACCGAGCAGACCCAGCCGGCGCTCGGGCCGATGCGGAGCAGGAAATCGAGCGTGTCGCGCGGCTTCTCCCCCCGCATGATCGGCGCCAGCGCCGCCGGATCGCCGCCGGGAACCCAGAGGATGTCGAGCTCCGTCGTGTCGTCGAAGCAATGCGTGGCGAGGAAGCGGAAGCCGTCGCGCGTCTCGATCGGTTTGTCGGTCGAGGCGGCGAGCAGCCGCAGCTCGGCGTCCGGCCACGCCCATTTGAACACCTCGTGCGGGGCCGTGACGTCGAGCAGATCGACCTTCTGGTAAACCGGGATACCGATGATCATCCGATTGTCTCCACGAACTGCCGGATGACGGAACACGGGCTGCGGCAGGCGTGGTCTGGCAGAGCCGAGATCTGGAGAATGCCTCCAGCGATCGGGCCACAGCGAGACTACGGAAATCAGCCGCGACTTCAGGGCCGCGTTTCAGCCGGCATCAATTGCATATAAAGATATAACTAGTGCTGCTAAGACATGGCTCACAGTGATCGGGCCGGAAATTCAGAACAAATGAATCTATCGATAGAATAGCCTTTCGGGTTGGAAATTGCAATTCTTCTCGGCCACGGCACCCTCATGGCCACGCCACCAGCGGCGGCAGGGACATCAGGATTGCCTCGGTGTTGCCGCCGGTCTTCAGCCCGAAGGTGGTGCCGCGGTCGTACAGCAGGTTGAACTCGACATAACGGCCGCGGCGCTGCAGCTGATGCGCCCGCTGTTCCTCGGTCCAGGGCCGGTCCATGTGGCGGCGGACGATGCCTGGATAGGCGTCAAGGAAGGCCAGGCCAACATCGCGGGTGAAGGCGAAATCGGCCTCCCAGTCGCCGCTGTCGAGATTGTCGTAGAAGATGCCGCCGACGCCGCGCGGCTCGTCCCGGTGCGGCAGGAAGAAGTACCGGTCGCACCACTCCTTGAAGCGTGGGTAATAGTCGGGATCGTGCCGGTCGCAGGCCGCCTGCAGCGCACCGTGGAAGGCCGCCGTGTCGGCGTCGTCCGGCACCATCGGCGTCAGGTCGGCGCCGCCGCCGAACCAGCCGATCGAGGTCTCGATCCGCCGCGTGTTCATGTGCACTGCCGGCACCAGCGGGCTCTGCAGATGGGCCACCAGGCTGATGCCCGAGGCCCAGAACCGGCCGTCGCCCTCGGCGCCCTTGATCTGCGCCCGGAACGCCTCGGAGAACTCGCCATGCACGGTCGAGATGTTGACGCCGACCTTCTCGAACACCCGGCCGCGCATCGTCGACATCACGCCGCCGCCGCCGCCCGGCCGGTCCCAGGCCCGGCGCTCGAAGCGGCCCGGCGGCCGGTCGGCGAGGGGCCCGGCATAATCGTCCTCGATCGCCTCGAAGGCGGCGCAGATCCGGTCGCGCAACGTCGCGAACCAGGCGGCGGCTTCGGCCTTGCGGGCCTCGGTCGGGGCGGGCGAAATCATGCGGCGGGCCTCTGTTGCTGCGCCGGCACCATAGGACGCGGGGCAGGGGGCGGGAATGGCCATCCGCGCCGCAGGGCCCGGGGCATCAAGGCGGCGTCCTCACGGCCCGGCGACGGTCTGGCGAATCGCTTCGCCCAGAACCATCGCCGCCGCGGTCGCGACATTGATCGAACGCGCCTCCGGCCGCAGCGGGATGACGATGCGGGCATCCGCCGCAGCATGCACCGCGTCGGGCACGCCGGCGCTCTCGCGCCCGACCATGATCCGGTCGTCGGCGGCAAACGCGAAGCTCGTATAGGGCTGGCTGGCCCTGGTGGTCAGCAGCACCAGCCGCCCGAGATGGGCGGCTTCGGCATAGCGCCGCCAGCTGGTCCAGCGCGAGAGATCGAGGAAATCCGCGTAGTCCATGGCCGCGCGCCGCAGCCGCCGGTCGTCGACCAGGAAGCCGCAGGGCTCGATCAGGTCGACGGCGACGCCGAGCGCCGCCGCCAGCCGCATCATCGTGCCCGCGTTCTGCGGGATGTCGGGTTCGTAGAGGACGAGGCGCATGGTTGGTTCGGTCCGGGCCGCGGTGCTGCGTCGCTGGGTGGTTCTAGCGAATTGCAAGGGTCGGAATGGCATTGTATAGACCCGGGGCCGCCTCCTGCCCGGGATACGGCGTCGTCGCCCGGGCCCGAAGCCAGCTCGGGGGCGCGGGGGAAGCTAAGGTCGACCAAGAAGGACCGTTGCAACAATGTCGGATACCACCCTCCAGGGCGCGCCGGGCCCGAGTCATACGCCAACCGGGGATCACGCATCCGGGGAGGGGGGCACTCGTCGCGACTTCCTGTATCTCCTGACCGGCGCGGTGGGCGCGGTCGGCGTCGCCAGCGTCGCCTGGCCCCTGATCGACAGCATGAACCCGTCGAAGGACGTCCTGGCCCTGGCCTCGATCGATGTCGACCTGACGCCGGTCGCGGTCGGCCAGTCCCTGACCGTGAAGTGGCGCGGCAAGCCGGTGTTCATCCGCCACCGGCCGGAAGACCAGATCAAGGCCGCGGAAGAGGTTCCGCTCAGCCAGCTGCCGGATCCGCAGCCCGATTCGGCGCGCGTGCAGAAGCCGGAATGGCTGGTGGTCATCGGGGTCTGCACCCATCTCGGCTGCATCCCGCTGGGCCAGAACCCGGGTGAGAACCGCGGGCCGTACGGCGGCTGGTTCTGCCCCTGCCACGGGTCGATCTACGACACCTCCGGGCGTATCCGACAAGGCCCGGCACCGCAGAATCTCGCCGTGCCGACCTACGCCTTCACCGCCGACACCAAGGTCAAGATCGGCTGAGCCGCTCGTTCCGGAGACTTCCCATGGCCCACTCAGCCCAGCCCTCGACCTTCCAGAATCCGGCGATCCGCTGGATCGACTCGCGGCTGCCGATCTTCTCGATGATGTACAAGGAGTACGGCGAATACCCGGCTCCGCGGAACTTCAACTACCTTTGGAACTTCGGCGCCATCGCCGGGATGATGCTGGTGATCATGATCGCCACCGGCCTGTTCCTGTCGATGCAGTACACGCCGCATGTCGATTTCGCCTTCCAGTCGGTCGAGCGCATCATGCGCGACGTCAATTACGGCTGGCTGATGCGCTACATCCATGCCAATGGCGCGTCGATGTTCTTCATCGCCGTCTACATCCACATCTTCCGCGGCCTGTATTACGGCTCGTACAAGAGCCCGCGTGAGCTGGTGTGGATCTTCGGCGTGCTGATCTTCCTCTTGATGATGGCCACCGCCTTCATGGGCTATGTGCTGCCCTGGGGCCAGATGAGCTTCTGGGGCGCCACCGTCATCACCAACCTGTTCTCGGCCATCCCGCTGGTCGGCGAGAACATCGTCACCTGGCTGTGGGGCGGCTTCGCGGTCGACAACCCGACGCTGAACCGCTTCTACTCGCTGCACTTCCTGCTGCCCTTCGTGATCCTCGGCGTCGTCGTCATTCATGTCGGCGCCTTCCACATCACCGGCTCGAACAACCCGTCGGGCATCGATCCGAAGGGGCCGCAGGACACGCTGCCCTTCCACCCGTACTACACGGCCAAGGACAGCTTCGGCATCGCTGTGTTCCTGATCTTCTATGCCTTCATCGTGTTCTTCGCGCCGAACCTGATGGGGCATGCCGACAACTACATCCAGGCCAACCCGCTGCAGACGCCGGCGCATATCGTCCCGGAATGGTACTTCCTGCCGTTCTACGCGATCCTGCGCTCGATCACCTTCAGCCTGTTCGGCATCCCGGCGAAGCTGCTCGGCGTCATCGCCATGTTCGGCGCCATCGCCATCCTGTTCGTGCTGCCCTGGCTCGACACCAGCCGGGTCCGCAGTGCCCGGTTCCGCCCGATCTACCGCTGGTGCTTCTGGCTGCTGGTCGCCTCGGTGATCGGCCTCGGCTATGCCGGGTCGCAGCCGCCGGAAGGGCTGCCGGTGGTGATCGGCCAGGTCGGCATGGTCTACTACTTCGTGCACTTCCTGGTGATCCTGCCGATCCTGGGCAAGATCGAACGGCCGCTGCCGCTGCCGCGCAGCATCAGCGAATCCGTCCTCGGGCCCTCGGCCGCTACGAACACGGTGAAGGCGTGACCATGCCGCTCCTCGACAAGATCATGCTCAGATCCGCCCTCACCGCCGCGGCCCTGCTACTGACCCTCGGCGCCGGAGTTCCGGCCGCCCGGGCGGCGGAGGGCAGCGTCGAGCCGCCGGAGCAGACCTGGACCTTCGGCGGCTTCTTCGGCACCTTCGACCGGGCCTCCGCCCAGCGCGGCTTCCAGGTCTACAAGGACGTCTGCTCGACCTGCCACTCGATGCACCTGATGTCCTACCGCGACCTGACCGGGCTGGGTTTCAACCAGGACGAGGTCAAGGCCATCGCCGCCGAGTACAAGGTGGCCGACACCAACGATGCCGGCGAGCCGATCGAGCGCACGGCGCTGCCCTCGGACAAGTTCCACAACCCGTTCCCGAACGACAAGGCGGCGGCGGCGGCGAATGGCGGCAAGGTGCCGCCGGACCTGTCGCTGATGGCCAAGGCGCGCGGCGAGGGCGGCGAGACCGACGGCCCGAACTACATCTATGCCTTCCTCACCGGCTTCCACGACGCGCCGGAAGGCTTTCAGGTGCCGGACGGGCTGAACTACAACGCCTACTTCCCCGGTCATGTCACGGCGATGCCGAACATCCTGACCGACGACGCGGTGACCTACAGCGACGGCACCAAGGCGACGCATCAGCAGGAAGCCTGGGACGTCGTCAACTTCCTGATGTGGACCGCCGAGCCGTCGATGGAGGAGCGCAAGCACACCGGCGTCAAGGTGGTGCTGTTCCTGATCATCTTCGCCGGTCTCCTCTACTCGGTGAAGCGCAAGGTCTGGGCCAACGCCCACTGATCCTTTCGCGGATGTGGTTCACACGAGGCGGCGCTTGCGCCGCCTCGTGCTATTTTGGGGCATCGCCGCTGGGAGGCCGCCGCCATGGACCGGACCGAGACCCGACCGCTCGCGCTGCCGCCCGTCATCCGCGGCCTGAACCTGTTCACCACCGACCGCGACCTGCTGCGCCGCCTGGCCCGGCGCAGCCCGGACCTGCTGCCGCGCTTCGGCGACCGGCTGGCCGAGTTCGGCGCCTGGGTCGGCGAGGCGGTGGAGGCGCAGGCCGACTACACCAGCCGGCACGCCCCGCCACGGCTCGAAAGCCATGACGGCACCGGTGCGCCGGCCGGCCGGGTGGTGCTGAACGCGGAGTACCGCGCCTGCCATGCCGACGCCTATCGCCGCGGAGTGGTCGGCCTTGCGTTTGGCCCTGAGCGGGCACCGCATCTGCTGTCCTTCGTCATGGGCGGGATGCTGTCCCAGGCCGATATCTCGGTGCATTGCCCGGTGACGATGACCGGCGCCGTGGCCTGGGTGCTCGACCGGCTGGCGCCGGACCCGGTGCGCAGCCAATGGCTGCCGCTCATGATCCGGATGGACGGCCAGGCGCTCAGCGGCGGCACCTGGGCGACCGAGCTGCATGGCGGCACCGACGTCGCCGCCACCACCACGGCGGCCGAGCCGGACGGCGCCGCCTGGCGCCTGACCGGGCTGAAATGGTTCACCAGCAATGCCGGGGCCGGGGTGGCGCTGGCCACCGCCCGGCCGCGCGGAGCGCCGGACGGGGCGCGCGGCCTGGGCTGCTACCTGGTGCCCTCGACATTGCCGGACGGCACGCCGAACCGGCTGCATGTCCGCCGGCTGAAGGACAAGGTCGGCACCCGCGGCCTCGCCACCGGCGAGACCGTGCTGGACGGCGCCTGGGCGGTCGAGGTGGCGCCGCCGCCGCACGGTCTCAAGGCGATGCTCGAGGCGCTGGAATACAGCCGGGTGCACAACGCCTTCGGCGCCGCCGGCATGCACCGCCGCGCGCTGCTCGAATCGCTGGCCTGGACCAGCCACCGCCGGGTCGGCGGCACGCTGCTGCGGACCACGCCGATGATGCGCGACGCGCTGCTCGACCTCGCCGCCACCCAGGAGGCCTCGGCGGCGCTGGCCTTCGAGGCGGCCATGGCCTTCGAAGCCCCGGGCGAGGAGCCGGCGGTCGAGGGCTGGCGCCGCGCCGCCGTGGCGCTGGCCAAATACTGGACCGCGGCGGAGGCGACGGCGGCGGCAGCGCAGGCGGTCGAGATCGTCGGCGGCAACGGCTACACCGAGGAATGGCCGACGGCGCGCCTCTACCGCGATGCCCTGGTCACCGCGGTGTGGGAGGGGCCGGCCAACGTCCAGGCGCTGGAGTTCCTGCGCGCCACCATCGGCAAGCTGCCCGGCGACCAGGCCTTGCTCGACCGCATCTCCGGCATCCTCGATTCGGCCCCCGGGGCGCTGCAGCCGATCGCGGCGCGGCTGCGCCCGGTGCTCGACGGCTGCCGCACCGGCTTCGCCCATCTGCGGGCACGGCCGGAGGACGGGCCGCGGCTGGCCCGCCGCCTGATGCATCCGGCGGCGGAGCTGCTGGCCGCGTCGCTGATGCTGGAGGAGGCGGCGGCGGACCTGGCCGAAGGCGACCGGCGCAAGGCGCTGATGGCCGGCCGGTTCGCCCTCCGGCTCGATCCGCACACCGCAGTGGACCTCGGCGAGGATCCGTTGCATGCCCTGTTCGACGACATCATCGGCTATGGACTCTGCCCCGCATGACCCCGCTTTCGGTTTCCGCCCACGACCTGCTGGCCTTCTGGTTCGAGGAGTCCGGGAAGGATCGCTGGTTCGGCGGCGACGCCGGCTTCGATGCCGAGATCCGCGCCCGCTTTCTGACCCTGCAGGAGGAGGCCGCGGCCGGGCGACATGACGACTGGGCGGCGACGCCGCTCGGCGTGGTCGCGCTCTGCATCCTGCTCGACCAGTTCCCGCGCAACCTGTTCCGCGGTACGCCGCGCGCCTTCGCCACCGATCCGAAGGCGCTGGCCGTGGCCAAGGCGGCGGTCGAACAGGGCTTCGACCGGGACCCGGCGCTGACCGACGATCACCGGCTGTTCCTCTATCTTCCCTTCGAGCACAGCGAGGATCTCGCCGACCAGCGGCGCAGCCTGCAGCTGCAGGCCGCCGGCATAGCCGATCCGGAGTATGTCGACTACGCCCGGCGCCATCTCGCGGTGATCGAGCGCTTCGGCCGCTTCCCGCACCGCAACGCCATCCTCGGCCGCGCCAGCACGCCGGAGGAAGAGGCTCACCTGGCCGAGCACGGGGGCTTCTGATGGCGGCGATCACCGGGCTCGACCACGTCATCCTGGCGGTGGCGGCGCTGGATGCGGCGCGCGACACCTGGCGCCGCCTCGGCTTCACCGTGACGCCGCGCGGCCGCCACATCGGCTGGGGCACGGCGAATTACTGCATCATGCTGCAGGCCGATTATATCGAGCTGCTCGGCGTGCTCGACCCGGCCCAGTTCGACAACGGCCTCGGCGAACGTCTGGCCCGGGACGGGGAGGGGCTGCTCGGCATTGCGCTCGCCACCCGCTCGGCCGATTCGGCCGCGGCCGCCTTCGACACGGCGGGGGCGGGTGGAGAGCCGTCGCGAGACCTGGCCCGGCTGCTCGATCTGCCGGAAGGGCCGGTGCAGCCCTCCTTCCGGCTGTCCTATCCGGCCCGGCGCGACGCCTTCGGCCTGCCGCTCTTCGCCACCGAGCACCGCACGCCGGAGCTGCTGCGCCGGCCGGAGTGGGAGCGCCACGCCAACGGCGCCACCGGGATCCTCCGGCTCGACCTCCCGACCCCACTCGCCGAATCCGCGCTGGCCGCCTGGGCGGCGCTGGACGGAGCCCGGCGGGATGGCGAGTCGGTCAGGATCGGCGGGTTCACCCTCGGCGTCGGCGACCAGCCGATGCTGCACATCGCGACTCGCGACCTCGCCGCTTGCGAATCAGCGCTGCGGGCCGGTCATGTCGCCCACGCCCGGCATCCGGGAGAAGTGAGGGTGCCGCCCCTGCCCGGAACCGGCCTGGCGCTGCGCTTTACGCGCTGAATCCGGCCAAAACACAATGGGCATAGCTTTATCTGCGATTCTTGTTCATGATATGTTCCATGAACAAGACGCAGGCCGACTCAGCGACGAAGACCCCGCCCACTCCCGAGGAGGAGCGGGCGGCGGATCTGTGCGTGCTGTCGGAGCTGGTCGAGATCCAGATGTCGATCGCCCGGGCGACGCAGCGGGAGGCGCTGCAGGCGCCGCAGCCCGGCGTCGACTACGGCCAGCGGATCGCCACCGTCTCGCGCTCGGTGCGGCTGACCCTGCTGCTGAAGGACAAGCTGTCCCAGCAGGCCAGGGAGAAGCGCAAGGCCGCGGCGCAGCGCGAGGCGGCGCAGGAGGACTGGCACGCGCTGCGGGTGAAGCTGGCGATGACGTCGGCGGTCTACGAGGTGTCCAAGGACGGCGACGAAGCCGACCGCCGCTGCGCCGAGATGGCCGAGCAGCTGGAACGGCCGGAGGTGGCGGAGCTGATCGAGGCGAGCCGGGCGGAGGTCGTGGTGGCGGCGTTGTGCCGGCGCTGGGGCTACCCGGTGCAGGCGGAGCGCTGGCTGGAGATGGCCGACGCGGCCATGGAGGATCTCGGCTTCCTGCCGGACGAGGACGGCGAGGACGAGGATCCGCCCGAGCCCCGCCCCTCGGGCGTCAACGGCCGCAAGCCCAAGGCCCCGGATACGGGATGACCGTGTTGGGTTCGCCATGGGCGAATCCGACATGCCGCCATCGCAGCCCCCGATCCTGTTGGGTTCGTTGTCGCGAACCCAACCTTGAGAACCGGATTGCTCTGCCTCTCCCGCCCTGCGGGAGGGGCCGGAAGCGCTTGCGGGTGAGACCAGGCCTCAATTCATCGCGCCTCTAGCCATCCACCCGCCGGCTGGACGAGGCAACCGGCGCCTCCTCGGTCAGCTTCCGGAACTGCCGGTCGATCGTCTCGACTCGGCGCCGGAACTCGGTCCGGTCGCGGCCGGCCAGGGTGGTGCCGGTCGGCAGGTCGACGCTCAGCGGGTTGACCTGGGCGCCGGCGACCAGGACCTCGTAGTGCAGATGGGGGCCGGTCGCCATGCCGCTGGACCCGACATAGCCGATCACCTCGCCCTGCTTGACCCGCGCGCCCTTCTTCAGCCGGGCGAAGCGGCTCATATGGGCATAGGCGGTCGACAGCCGGCCATTGTGCTGCAGCCGGATGACCCGGCCATAGCCGCGCTGGGTGCCGATCAGCTCCACCGTGCCGTCGCCGGCGGCGTAGATCGGCGTGCCGGTGGGGGCGCCGAAATCGACGCCGCGATGCATCCGGGTGTAGCCCAGGACCGGGTGGCGCCTGGCGCCGAATCGGGAGGTCAGCCGCGCCCCGTCGACCGGGGTGCGCAGCAGCAGCCGGCGCACGCTGGTGCCGTCGCGGTCGTAATAGTCGACCGTGCCGTCGCGGCTTTCGAACCGGTACATGGTCAAGGTCTTGTCGCCGAGCTCGAGCTGCGCCATCTCGACCGGCCCGAGCCGGGCGACGCTGCCGTCCGGGCTGTGGTCCTGGCTGAACAGCACGGCGAATCGATCGCCCGGCTGCAGGTCGCGCTGAAAATCGACCGAATAGGCCCAGGTCTTCAGCAGCGACAGCACCACCGCATCCGGCACCCCGGCCGCGGTCGCATCGGCATAGAGGCTCGATTCGATCGCGCCGGCGATGCCGACCGGCCGACTCTCCAGCACCCGCTCGGCTTCGCTGCTGCGGAAATTGCCGTCGGGCATGCGCCGGGCAGTGACGGTGCGGTCCACCTCCGGCATCAGGCTGACCGCCTTCAGCACGCGCTCGCTGCCGCTGCGGTCGAAGGTCACCGTGACCGGCTGGCCGATTCGCAGCTTGGTCGGATCGTACAGCCCGTCCAGGGCGGCCGCGGCGGCATGGGCCTCGTCCTCGGCGATTCCAGCCTCGGTCAGCAGGCCGGTCAGCGTATCGCCCTTCGCCACCTCGACCACCCGGCGTTCGGCGCCGCGCGGGACCCGAGGCCGGCTCAGGCCCTCGTCAATGCCCGCCAGCACCCAGTCCGCCGGCTCGTCCGAGGCCGGAAGCAGCGCGTCATAGGCGAGCTGGTCGCGAAGATCCGATCGGAGCATCGGGGCCACCGGTCCGCGGGTGGCGGCTTCGGCGGGGAGCGGCGATTCGGGGAGAAGGAGAAAGGCACCGGCCCCGAGACCGGCCAAGGCGAGAATCGACAGGACTCCGAGCGGGACGATTCGCAATGGGTCGGTCTCCGAGGGCGGTGGGGAGGCTGCCCGCTGAGCCGGGGGCGCCTGAATCACCGGCCGAACATGCGGGAGCGGGGGAATCGGGTCAACCGGCTGGGGTACGCGGAATTTCACCCACAACCCCTTGCGCGCGCACGCGTGTATATCCATCTAGGGATCGCTGGGGCGGCGGAAGCGGCCGGCCCGGCGGCGTTCCGAGGCCCTGTGCCTTGCGCGGGAAAGCACCTCGCGAGGAGAAAACGCTGTTCGAAAAATTTTCGTCACAAAGCGTTTGACAGGCCCGGATCACCCCCCTATAAACCGCCTCACCGACGACGACCCCGGCGGCGAGCGAAAGCGAAACGGCGGGGCGGACAGGGCGGCAGATGAAAATCTGGTTGCACTGAGAAGTCGGAAGGATTACATCGACGTTTCTGCCCTGGCGGGCCGGCCCTGGAAGGGGAAGGCGCGACGGGCGGATGCGGCTCTGGAGCTGGGGAAACCCGCAAAAGAGCGACGGGTCTTGGACAAGTGAGATAGAGTGGAGAAGGGATACGCGGCCGGCGGTTTGGTCTCTCGGTGGAGGGCGCAAACAAGCGGGCGCGGTATCTCGGACGCTAGTAGAGTCA